>Ga0335084_10004022_pt1 | contig 14481 bp, 17 predicted proteins | sample Lox_Sample_44_FD_206721 | JGI IMG/M metagenome (GOLD analysis project Ga0335084, IMG submission 206721) | Soil microbial communities from Loxahatchee National Wildlife Refuge, Florida, United States - Lox_Sample_4.4 | ecosystem: Environmental > Terrestrial > Soil > Wetlands | place: USA...
CGGCGCGTCGCCGCCTCGGCTTTCGTGTTTGCTCACACGTGAGGTTGCATCCCCCTCCCTTTTTCCAGCAAGACTATGACTTCACCTCCCGAGTATGCCCGTCATCACGAGCAGGCCCGCAATAGCCGGCGTCGCAAAGTCTCCGATTGGAACAATCCGAGGTGCGGAGATACGCACGACGTGAAACCCATCGGATCTAAAGTTTGCCCAGACGCCGTAGCGCACGGACGCCGAAGCGTTGTTAGGAGTACCAAAGAAATCACCACGCCAGTTGCCACCTCGTTTCACGCGATAGAAACCGGAGTCGTCCTGGTGAATCGTGTCGGTCCACTCGAACCTGTTCCCACCCTGGTCGAACGTGCCGTAGGGGCTCTTCGAGAGCGCATAGGCGCCAACGTCTGTCGGCGAGCCCACTGCATTGTTGCAGTTGGCAGAGTTGCCCGTGTCAGCCGAGGGAGCCACGCAAGCGATCTGTATGTTCGTCCCCGTCGGGTAATCGTAGTAGCTACGCAGCGCAGGGTCGAAGTACGCGGCCTTGTACCACTCGTTCTCACTCGGGAGAAAGATCGAGGCGTCTTTATTGCGCACGACCGAGTTGGTCGCGATGCCTTGAGCAGTCAGGGTGTACGACCCGTCTTCCGTGGTGCTGTTGTCCTGCGCGCCGATGGGCTGTCCGTTGTTCATCCAGTTCGCGAACCGCGCCCCATCCCAGAACGAGAGCCCCTCCACTGGCTTGTTCTCGAAGCCAGGCACCACGGTGTACGTGTGGTTCCCGTCGGGTCCGTTACTAACGATCCCCGCAGCTGTGTAGAGGCCGTTCGTGTCCATCGCGGCAACCGCGTTCAGAAACTCGGTGTACTGAGCGACCGTCACCTCGTACTTCGAGATGAAGTAGGCCTAGGGAACAGACCCGTAGCCGGTAGTGCCATCGATCATTACCTCGGTGTCCGCCGGATTTGCTCGATTGCCGACGTACACCCAGTCCATCGTGACCGCATCAGCGGAAGCGCTGCCGAGGGCGACGCACAGGGTGGCCAACGAAGACGGGCGCATGGTGGCATCCTTGAAAGCGAGCCAACCCCCCGCCCCCGTCGCAGCTCAACCATCGTGCCACGGTGCGGGGGACGCCGCATCGCCCTAGGTCAAGACCGAGAGCGAAGGCGCACTGCGACCCGGTCCGCGCGTCCCTTGCTGCGCTTGATCGATCCGCTCGGCGGCGGCGCGAAAAGCTCGTGCACGCGACGACTTGGGGTTCGCTCGGGCGCAGCGGGCTGGCCGCGCGCGAGCGCGACCGAAAGCGCGCGGTCGCGTCCGAGCTTCGCGGTCGTGTCGCCGATTTGCCGCTGCGCTGGATGCGTTCCCGACGAAGTCGGCGCCGGTGGTACACGGTGCAGCGACGGTCGCCGAGACAGAGGCGCGACTGCGCCGCGAGATCGACGCGGTGCGCACGGGCCTAGCGGACGTGGGCGCGGGCTACCGCGCGCAGGCCGCAGCGGCGCGGGCGTGATCGTGGAGCGGCGCGATGCCCTTCGCGCCGTGGGCGCTCGTGGCCCTCGGGCGCTCGGCAGTATGCGGAACAACTAAAGCGGCTTCTTCAGCCGTTCGCGACGCTCTATCGCGATCGTCGTGACGTCATCGCGCACAAGGTTGAGACCGAATTCGTCCCACACTCCCGTATGAATCACGACATTGTCGAATAGGGTCGTGATGGTGCCGTAGAAGCAGCGGTGTGTGTCGTCTGGATTCTGGAACTTCTTGGACAGTTCGATGTTGGCGCGCCATTCCTCGATGATCTCCTCGGGCTCGATTTCGAAGAACGTCGAGAGATTCCGAACGTGGAGGTCGCTGTTCTCGCGCCATGCCATCACGTCAGAGCGATTCTCTACCTTCTCGAGTAACGCGGCATTGAGCGTGGCGACAAAGTCGTCGCGGATTGCGTCACCATTGAATGTGATGCCGGGAAAGGCGGCCCAGAACGGCGCATTCTTCTGGAGTAGATCGACGCCCGAGAGTTTCTGGCACCACTCGTCCGCCGTTTTCACTTCGTGGACCGAGCATCCCGCGAACGTCAGTATCACGGGCACGAAAGCTCGCAGGAGAGTCGTTCGCATGGGTCGGCATCCTACACCCTTCGCGGTGGCGCCATGCCCCCTTCTCGAATAGGGGGCTCGTGGGTCCTGGGTCCGGGCGTAGTTTCGTATGCGCCGCAGGTTTCTCTTGCAGGTCAACCTTTCGGGGCGTAGAGTGCTCCGCGGCATGGGGACCAAGGCGAGGGGCAAGAATCTCGGCGGAAGGCCGGCGTTGCCGCAGGGCGAGGCGCGCAGCGAGCGCGTGGTCGCCTTCCTGCGGCCGGCCGACATGGCGACACTGAGGCGGTTCGCGGCGAAGCGCGAGATCGAGATCGGGGCAGCGGCGCGCGAGCTGCTGGAGCGCGCCCTGGCGCGCAGGAAGTGAGCCCGCTCCCGAGGGAGGACCGCGGGGCGACGGTGGCGCAGGCGCGAAACGCCGGACGGAAGAGAAGGCGTGCCAGAGCCGGACGCTGGCTTGGGGAGGCGACACAAAGTGTCTTCAAGTAAAGAAGGGGAGCAAGTCGGCGCACGAAGACACCACGCCGCCAGACATCGACGCGTGTTTGTGATGGCGGCGACGGTGCTGCTCGCCCTTCTGAGCGAATCGGGGATAGCGCGGGCGGCGGACGACACTTCGGGTCGGAACACACTTAAGGGGCTGACCGGTGTGCATGTCATCATTGACGGCATTCGCGAGGAGCAAAAGCGCGCCGGCTTCGACCAGGCAACCTTTCAGACCGACGTGGAGCTGAAGCTCCGCATGGCGGGAATCAAGGTGCTGACTGAAGACGAGTGGCTTAAGTCAAAGGGCATGCCGCTCTTGGACGTGACCATCAATGCGCTGCATACACAGCGGGGAGAGATTGCCCCTTACAGCCTCGGCCTAGAATTGGCTCAGGCAGCGAATCTCTCGCGTAACGGCGCACCTGCCCTCGTAGTGACGTGGTCGACTGCCGCGGTCGGTTACGGCGATCTCTCCCACGTTCGCGATGGCCTGAAGGATCATCTAGAGGGTTTTATCAACGCCTGGCTCTCCGTGAACCCGAAATGAGAGGGGCAGACCGCCAGGCCGTCCGAGAGCGGCGGGCCGTCGAGCGGATAGAGGACCGCGGGCGGGCGCGGGGTCACGCGCGAGAGCGTATCGCGATGGAGCGGAGCGGCGTCAAGGGAGGGTCCGTCGGTGACTCTTGAGGTGGCGAAACGCATTCGTGAAGGCGGGTCCTACGTCGCCCCGCAAGCCGCTCATCAAGCGACTGAGCTTCTGAAGCTGGCGAATGACGATTCCCTCGACCACACGGCCTTGGCACGCCGCGATCGCGGAGGCCGACACCGAGACGCTGATCGCGACCATTCCGGGCCTCCATCGCAATCATATTGCATGGTCGAGACGCGAGGCCGTGAGGGCGCTGGTCGAGAAGCGACTCGCCGATAAGACAATCAAGGTGATGAGAGAGCTCGAGGACGAGTCGACGAGACTCGGCCAGCGCTCGCTCTGGTTGGCAGTCATCAGCGTGATCGCGACGTTCGGGGCGGTATTTCTGGCGGTCTGGCTGGAGTCCCGGATCTCAGAACGCGCAACCCGCGGGGGTGTAGAGCATGTCCTCCGTGTCGCGGTCGATGAGGCGAAGCGCAGCCATGAGGCACTGGATGCGGTTCCGGTGGAGGGCCTCCGTTGGGAGCAGGCCCCGCAAGATCTCCGACGCACCATGCTCGATCCGCTTCCAGCCCTCGGAACGCTCCTCGATGACGAGCGCTTCCTCGAACGCGGAGACCCCAAGATCGTTGCCGAGCTGCTCTCACTGAACCGGGCGGTATCCGTTCCGCTCTGGTCCGGCGATCCAGGCGCAAGAAAGAGCGGCGGGGCCTACTTCGTGCCGCCGGCGCTGGATCAGTTGCAGGCGCACGTCGCGCGCGTCGAGGACCTACTTCGCAAACAACTCGAGGAGTGGTAGCGATGAGAGCCTCGCGCATTTTCACCGACAAACAGTCCGCCGACTCGCCCGCGGATCATATCGTCCTCCCTGGGGAGGACGTGCGGCCGTTTCTCGACGCGCTGGCCGAGGCCGTGGCGCGCAGCGTGCTCGCGGATCTCGTCCTGGACGAGGCTGCGTCTGCCGAGAGCCCGAAGAGCGCGCAACGACGGGGATGCGACTCCTCGACGGAGACCGCGATGAAGCCGAAGCCGGGAGGACTCCAAGTACCGCAACCTCTCGCGCGGGAGAAGGACATGAAGAGCAAGCCCGATCGGAAGAACCTGACGAAGCGCGGAGGCGTGATCTACTACCAGCGCGTGGTGGATGGCCGCCGCCTTCGCTTCTCCTGCGAGACGGGCGACTGGGAGGAGGCCGCGCGCGTGCGCGACCTGTACGAGGCGCGCCGGCGAATCGGCACGCGGCATCCGATCATCGTCGAGTGCCCGCGCTTCGCCGAGCTCGCGAAGCAGTACCTCGAGGCGGAGAAGCGCCGCGCGCAGTCGGACGGCGAGGGGCTGGCCCGCTTCGCAGGAGGTCAATAGCGCGTGCTCTACACAGTTCTCTGGCTCTTCGGTGTGCTCTTGGCCTCCGGGTCCGCACTGCTCCTCGCCCGCGGCGCGAGCCTAGTCCGGCCGGAAACGATCGCGGAGCTCGCCTCTACGAATGTCGGCTACAACCGGACGGCGCTTCGCGCACTGGCGCAGCAGAGCGCGGACGCGGCGGTGGGATCGTTTGCTCTCGTGGTGGCCGTTGTACTCCAGCTCGTGAGCGTGCTGCTCGTCGGAGCTCCAATCCGCCTGAGCTGGATCGGGGCCTTCCTCGCCGTGGTGTTCTTCGCAGGCGCTGCGTTCGTCGGTATGCGGGCGGCTGATCGGTTGGCGGCAAATGCCGCACGGAGGGCCGAGGCGCGGCTGCGTGAACCGGGGGTGATCCAATGAAGCGGGCAGCGATCTACGCACGGATGAGCACCGACAAGCAGTCCGACGCCTCGCCCGAGGACCAGATCGCGCGCTGCCGCGACTACGCGGCGGGGCAGGGCTGGCACGTGGTCGAGTCGTGCGTCGTGGCAGAGCGCGGGATCTCGGGCGCCTCGCGGCACAACCGGCCCGGGCTGCTCGGGCTGATCGAGCGCATGGCCGAGTGGGACGTGCTCGTGTGCTTTGACTCCTCGCGCCTCGCGCGCAACGGCGAGGATCTCGGTTGGTTGCGCAACCGGCTGCGCGTGCAGAAGCGCACGGCGGTCGAGGCGAGCACGGGGCTGGATCTGGAGAACGTCGGCGCGAAGGTGATGGGCGTCTTGAACGAGGAGTACCTGACGAAGCTCGCGCACGACACGCATCGCGGGCTGCGCGGGCGCTTCGATCGCAAGCTCGCCACGGGCGGCTGCCCCTTCGGCTACCGCACCGTGCCGATCGTGGTCGGGACCGATGGACATGGTCACCCCGTGACGGACGGCTTCACGCTGGAACCGGACGCCGAACGGGCGGCGATCGTGGTGCGGCTCTTCGAGGGCTACGCACTCCACGGCCTCGGGCTGCGCGAGCTGGCCAAGCAGATGAATGCCGAGCGGCAGCCGTCGCCGCGTGGGAACGGCTGGGCGGCCACCGCCATTCGCGAGATGCTCTCGAACCCGATCTATCGCGGCGAGCGCGTGTGGAACCGCAGCGAGTGGGTCAAGGACCACGAGACGGGGAGACGGGTTCGCCACGAGCGTCCCGAGTCCGAGTGGGTGAGGCAGAGCGACGAGCGCTGGCGGATCGTCTCCGACGAGCTGTGGGAAGCGACACAGGCTGTGCGTGCGAAGCGGCGCGATGCGTTCCTGCGCGACGAGGGCGGCAGGATCCAGCGGACCGCGATCGGGCTCGGGAACACGCGGAAGCGCTTGCTGTCCGGCTTCCTGCGCTGCGGCGAGTGCGGCGGCTCGTTCCATGCCCTCTGGCGCGGCATGTGGGGCTGCTCGTGGCAGCGCAACCGCGGGACCTGCACGAACGCGGTGCGCATTCACGAGTCGGTGCTGGAGGCGCGCGTGCTGCGCGCGGTCCGAGCCGCGCTGGCCGTCGAGGTGGCGGAGCACGCGCTCCAGTTGGCGCTCGACGAGCTGCGCAAGCGCATCGAGGCCTCGGAGCCGCGGCGCCTCGAGCAGGATCTGGCCGCGCTCGACGCGAAGATCGCGCGGACCCTGGAGCTGGCAAGTGAAGTCGGCGACCTCGCCGTCGCGAAGGACCGACTTCGCGTCCTCAAGGCCGAACGCGAGCAGCTGGTCTCGGAGCTCGCTCGCGCGAGGGTCTCTCTGCCGACCGTCGAGGAGTTGAAGCCGCACCTGCGCGAGAAGCTGGCCGAGCTGGACGCGATGCTGCGAGCCGATACGGCGCGCGGTCGTCTGACGCTGGGTGCGCTGCTCGGGGATGAGCGACTGCGTGTCTACGCCGACGGGCGGATCGAAGGGACCGCGACGCTGGCACCGGGGATGCTCAGCGCTCCGAGGCGAACCCCGGAGCGCCGAGCCGCGGTGGTAGCGGGGGCAGGATTCGAACCTGCGACCTGCGGGTTATGAGCCCGCCGAGCTACCAGACTGCTCCACCCCGCAACAAAGAGGCAGGTTGTATATCCATCACCTCGAAGGCTGTCAAATTCTCGATCGTACGTGCGTTTCAGCGGGATTGGAGGGCTCCCACTTGCCGGTACACATCCGCTAGGCTGCGACCACTTCACGAAATGCGGAGGCTCATCATGCTGAACTGGAACGGTGGAGTCGGGCGGTGCGGACGCGCCGCCCTCGGAGCGTGCCTGGCGCTCGTCGTCGCGCAGACGGCGGCCGCCGAGATGTACGCGTGGCGCACGGACGACGGCGGCTACGCCTACACCGATGACAAGGATCAGATCCCGGAGCGCTATCGCGCGCAGGCGAAGCTCGTGTCGAGCTCTTCGCTGAAGAGCTACGAGCGCTACACGCCGGAGGACCCGCAGGCATCGGCGCAATACGCGGAGCGCCTCGGGCGACGGCTCGCCGCGCTGCGGGCCGTGAATGCGGTCGCGCCGCAGGCCGCGATTGCGCACGCGGCGCCGAGTGCGCCGCACTCGGGCTCGCTGCTGATCTCGACGGGCAACGCGAACGCCCCGGCGATCGAGCTGCCGATGGCGAGCAACGGCGCGCCCCTGGTGGTCGAGCCGGTGCTGTCGAAGGCCACGGGCGACCCCCGCACGCGCACCAGCACGCTGGTCAAGCAAGGCGACAGCACGATCGCGGTGATCCTCGGCAAGCAGGCCGTCTTCGATCCGGTGAGCGGGATCAAGGACGAGGGCGAGCTGACCCAGGGGAAGTAGCGGCGAGCCGGCGAGCCCGGAGATCGGGCTCGCCGGGTCTCGTGCTCCGAGCTTCGCTCGGCCCGCCCGGCCGATCTACGCTCGGCTTCGCCTCGCTGCGCGCCGGGCGGCTTGCCGTCGCTGCGTGGCGCTTTCGGCGCCTTGCTAGCGCACCGCGTACTTCGACGCGTCGAGCTCGTCTCCGGGCTCGATCACCGCGTGCTCGTATACGTACTCGTCGAGTCGGCGCGCGGCCTCGCGATCGAGCTTCAGGAACTGGAGGCCGAGACCGGCCACGGCGTTGCGCGTGGCGGGTCGCCGCCACACCACCTTCGCCGTCGGCGCGAGCGAGCGCGGCGACTCGGGCAGCGCGAACTCGAGCTGGACCTCGCTGGCCGGCTGGAGTTCACCGTCCGACTCGACGAAGATCCCGCCGCGCGAGACGTTCCGCGACCGGCCCCAGAGCTCTCCGTGACCGCAGGCGATCTTCACGTCCGTCTCGAGCGACACGCGCACGAGGCCGCGGATTGCGAGCCGCAGGAAGTGGTTCACCGCGTTGATCAGCGACACGCGGTCGACCGGCTTCTCGACCACGTCGTCCGCGCCCGCGCGCACGGCGCGCTCGTGCTGATCGCCTACACTGCGGGCGGTGACGATCACGACCGGCGTGCGGCGATGGTCGGGGTGGGCCTTGATGCGGCGGCAGAGCTCGTCGCCGTCCATGCCGGGCATGGTGAGGTCGGTGACGACGATGTCGGGCCGCTCGCGCTCGAGCACCTGCCACGCCTCCTCGGCATCGCAGGCGGTGAGGATGTGACCGCTGCGCGCCAGGAAGAGCGACTCGAGGTCGCGAAACATCTCGGCGTCGTCGACGATCAGGATCTTCCGCGCTTCCGGGTCTTCGATCTCGGTCATGCCTCGACTCTCCGAGGGGCTCAGCGCGGCGTCCCGCGAAGCTGCGCGACGACGGACTCGATGTCGGGGTGCACGCGCCAGTCGTTGCCCGACACGCGGTGCCATTCCTGGGTGACGCGGATCTTGCGCTCGACGAACTGGGTGAGCGAGTAGCCGCGGTAGGTCACCTGCACGTTCGCGGTGTGATCGTCGTCGGCGTACTCGATCTCGCCGATCTCGTAGTCGCTGATCTCGAGGGTCTCGAGGTCACCGGCGTGGGCGAGGAACTTTTCGCGCAGCTCGGGATCGACGAACTCGGCTGCGCGTTCGGCGTCGTGCCAGCGGATCAAGTCCGTGTAGCGCTTCTGCGCGTCCTTCAGCGCGTCGCGGTGGCCCAGCGGATCGCGCGGAGACACGCATCCCTGCGCGAGCAGCAGGGCGAGCGAGAGCACGAGCCCGACGCGGAACCGCATGTCGCCTCCATCCGCCGGCAGCCGCACCCCGCAGGTCGCGATGCCGACAGCGCTTCTATCGGCCGGTCCCGTCCGGAACTCGAGCGATGCGTGATAGACTCGCGCGCTCGCGCGCCAAGTTGCGGCCGGACCGACGGTTTTCGATGTGGCTCGGAATCGACATCGGCGGCAGCAAGCTGGCCTTCGCGCTCGGCGACCCGCGCGACGCCGCGCTGCGCGCGAGCCGGCGCCTGCCCTGGACCCCATCGGGCGACCCGCGGCGCGACTTCGAGATCCTGCTCACCGAAGCGCGCAAGCTGCTCGCCGAGGCTGGGGCGAAGGCCGCGCCGAGCGCGGTCGGCGTCAGTGCGCCCGGTCCGCTCGACTCTGCGGGCGGCGTCGTCCAGGGTCCGCCGAACCTGCCGGGCTGGCGCGACGTCCCGCTGGTCGACTGGCTCCGCCGCGAGCTCGGCTGTCCGGTCGCGCTCGAGAACGACGCGAACGCGGCGGCGCTGGCCGAGTGGCAGGCGCGCGCGCCTCGCGTCGCGAGCCTCGTGTACCTGACCCTCTCGACCGGCATCGGCGCCGGCCTCGTGCTCGATGGCCGCCTGTACCGCGGCGCGCGCGACCTCGCCGGCGAGATCGGGCACGCGCCGCTCGTCTGGGACGGCGAGCCGTGCGGCTGCGGACGGCGAGGCTGCCTCGAGGCCTACGTCGGCGGCGCGGCGTGGACGCGTCGCCTGCGCGCGCAGACGCCACCGACGAGCCGCGTCGCGGCGCTCGCGGGCGGCGTCGCCGGCGTGAGTCCCGAGCACGTCGTGTCCGCGGCCCGCGAGGGCGACGCCTTCGCCCTCGTCGAGCTCGAGCGCTGGAACGAGCTGCTGTCGCGCGCGCTCGTTTCCGTCGCCTACGCGTTCGCGCCCGACGTGATCGCGCTCGGCACGATCGCGAGCGCGGCGGGCGAGGCACTGTGCCTCGCGCCCCTGCGGGAGCGCTTCGCGGCGCGCGTCTGGCCGCGGCTCGCGGCCGCCGTCCGCATCGAGGCGTCCGCGCTCGGCGAGGCGCTGCCGTTCCGCGCGGCGCTCGTCGTGGCGGCGCGGGCAGCCGGCGACGAACGCTAGGCGCGATCTCCGCCGTCGCGTGCGCGCTCGGCGTCGCTGGCGAGCAGCGCCACCGCGCGCGCCACCTCGGGAATGCGCTCGACGCTGCGGCGCGCCGCCTGCACGAGCCCGTTGAAGCGATCGGCGACGGCCGCGCTCGCGGTGCGGTGAGAGGCCGTGCTCGCCTGGATCGACCGGATCATCTCGGTCACGGACTCGCTGTTCGACGTGATGTAGCGGCCGGTGCTGCGCTGCTCCTCCATCGCGTGCGCCATCTGACGGCACATGTCGAGGGAGCGGTCGGCGTTCTCGAGCAGCGTCTGGCTGGCCCGGGTCTGCTCGGACATGGCCTGCGAGATCTGCATCACGTGCGCGGAGACGCGCTGCGCGGCGCCGGCCACGTGCTTCGAGTTCTGCGCCTGCTCGCCGGTGGCGCGCGCGATCTCCGCCACCTGACCGGACGCCTGGCGCGCGGCGCGGCGGATCGCCTCGAGCGCGTCCCCGGCGACGCGCGAGCGCGACGCGCCTTCCTCGACGCTGTGGATCGCGAGCGCCATCGCCTTGGCCGCCTCGTTCGAGCCGCCCTGGACGCTGCGGATCATCTCGCCGATCTGCTTCACGCTGGCGCTGGTGCGCTGCGCCAGCGTCTTGACCTGGTCCGCCACGACCGCGAATGCCTTGCCATGCTCGCCGGCCTGCGCCGCGATGATCGCGGCGTTGAGCGACAGCATGTTGGTCTCGTCGCTGATGCCGCCGATCACGGTCGCGATCTGTCCGATCTCCTCGATGCGCCGGGCGAGGCCCTCGAGCGCTCGTTTCGAGTCGAGCGTCTGCGCGCGGATCTGCTCGATGCCCTGGATCGTCGCGACCACCGCCGCCGAGCCCTCCTCGGCGCTCTGGCTGGCGCGCTCGGTGAGATGCGCGGCGCCGCGCACGTGCTCGCCGACCTCCTGGATCGCGCGATCCATCTGTGTGACGGACGAGGCGGTCTCCTCCGCCACGTGCTGCACCTCGTCGCTGTTGCGCGCGACGTGGGCAATGCTCGTCCCCATCTCGTGGATCGACGCGGTGGAGGACTCGACGTTCTCCTGGAGCACCTGCGAGCTGCGCGCCACCTGCTCGATCGCGCTGCCCATCTGCTGGATCGAGGCGGCGGTCTCCTCGTTGCTGCGCGCGAGGTTCTCGACCTCTTCGTTGATGCGCGTGACCTGGCGGCCCATGTTGGCGAGCAGCGAGGCGGTCTCCTCGACGGCGGCCTCCTGGTCCTCGGCGCTGCGCTCGACCTCCGCCATCGCGCGGGTGACCTCGGAGGGCAGGCGCTCGACGCGGGCCATCAGCCCTTCGAGGCGTCCCTGCGCGCGCGCCATCTGCTCGCCGACGCGCAGAACGATCGGATCGGCCGCCTCGGCCGAGCCCGCGCGCGGGCGCGCGCCACGCACCAGCCCCTCGAGCGCCGCGCGGACCGCGGCGTCGCGGCGCGAGGCTTCGCGCGCGGAGCGGACAGCGAGCGCGAGGCCGGCCGAGCCGAGACCGAGCAGCAGCGCGACCGAGACGGCGAGCTGGCCCGTCTCGGTGTAGAGCCAGAGCGACGCGAGACCGCCCCCGATCGACCAGAGTCCCAGCATATGGACGCGGCGGTCGGCGCTCGCGTGCGATTCGAAGCTCATTCGGATGACCACGCAGGGGAGGGCGTAGTGCCGGATCGGCGTGGTGACCGCGAGTCTTGAGGGACGACCAGCGCCGGCCGGCTGTTCGCTGCGCGCCCGGCGAGGCGCCTGGCTCGCTTATCGGCCCACTACGGAGACGAACGACACGCAGCGCCCGGGCTGGCCGCCGAGGTTGTGGGTCAGCCCGAGCTTCGGGTCGCGGATCTGTCGCGCGCCGGCCTCGCCGCGGAGCTGGAGCCACATTTCGTACATCATGCGCAGCCCGCTCGCGCCGATCGGGTGGCCGAAGCTCTTGAGCCCGCCGTCCGGGTTCACGGGCTGTGGCCCGTTGCCGTCGAAGCGCCCGTCGAGCACGTCCTTCCAGGCCTGACCGCGCGCCGAGAAGCCCATGTCCTCCATCAGCACGAGCTCGGTGGCGGTGAAGCAGTCGTGCACCTCCGCCATGCTGACCTCTTCGCGCGGGTTCCGGATGCCGGCCTGCGCGTAGGCGTCCTGGCAGCTCGCCACCACCTCCTGGAACGTGGTGAAGTCGTACTCCTGGTTGAAGAATCCCTCGGCCGGGCCGGCCGCGAAGGCGAGCGCCTTGATGAAGATCGGCTTGTCCGTGTACTTGTGCGCGTCCTCCGCGCGGCAGAGGATCGCGGCGGCCGAGCCGTCGGAGACGCCCGAGCAGTCGAACACGCCGAACATCCCGGCGACGCGCGGCGAGCTCTTGATCTTCTCGATCGGCACCTCGGAGCGGAACTGCGCCTTCGGGTTCTTCGCGCCGTTCACGTGGTTCTTCCACGCGATGCGCGAGATCACGTCCTTCAAGGTGCCCTCGTCGACGCCGTACTTCTTGGCGTAGGCCGGCGCCAGCAGCGAGAACATCGCCGGCGCCGTCATCGTCGGCAGCGTGCCGTCGTCCGGCGGGCGGCTGCCGACGAGGCCCGAGTAGCCCGAGTCCTTCAGCTTCTCGACGCCGACCGCCATCACGAGGTCGTAGGCGCCGCTCGCGACCGCGTAGGCCGCGTTGCGCAGCGCTTCGCTCCCGGTCGCGCACATGTTCTCGAGCCGGGTGACGGGCTTGTACCGGATCTTCAGCGCCTCCGAGAGCAGCAGCCCCGACACGCCGCTGCCCATGGTGCCGAGCCAGTAGGCGTCGACCGCATCGGGCTCGACGCGCGCCGACGCGTACGCCTCCTTGCACGCGTCGACCAGCAGGTCGTCGGCGCCCTTGTCCCAGTGCTCGCCGAACGGCGTGCAGCCCATGCCCACGATCGCGACGCGGTCCCGGATACCGTGAGATGCCATTGGTGTTTCCTTTCTGCGAACCAGGAGATCTTCTCTGATCTTCGCTCGCCTGCGGCTCGCTGCGCGCGACCGCTACGCGGTCGCTTGCCGGCGGGGGCGCGCCTTCCAGAAGTAGTTGTGGACGCCCTGACCGGTGTAGAGGCGGCGGAAGGTCATCTCGAGCTCGTTGCCGATCGCCACCGACGCCGGCTCGACGTCGGTCAGCTCGCAGGTGAGTCGCCCGCCGCCCTCGAAGTCGACCACCGCCGCGACGACCGGCGGCTGGAGGCTGTAGGCCAGGTGGTCGAGCGTGAAGGTGGCGATCTTGCAGCCGCGGTCGGCGAAGCGCTCGGGCGCCATCTCGTCGATCGCGCCGCAGTGGATGCAGACGCGCTGCGGCGGCAGGTGGCCCGTCTGGCAGCGCGTACAGCGCGCGCCCTCGAAGGCCATCTTCCAGCGCTCGTGGCGGCGCATCGGCGGCGCAGCGGGGCGCTCGGGATCGGGCCGGCGCGGCGGCTCGAAGGGCAGGATGCCTCGCCACTTCAGCCAGTTGTTGTAGGCGAGGTCGTCGCGCTTCGACGCGATCCAGCCGGAGACCACGTGGCGCGGGCGCGCCGTCGCGATGCGCTCGGTCACCTCGAAGACCAGCGCCTCGCAGCCGTCCGCGAGCGACGTCACCAGGATGCGCGCGCCGGGCTTCGCCTGGTCGAGCACGTTCGCGAGCGCGAGGCCCGCGTGCGCGCTCCCCGCGCGGCCGACCTGCGACTCGAGCCCGTCCGCGAGCTGCTCGGGCTTGAGGCGCAGCGCGCGCGGCAGGCCCGCCGCCGCGCGCGGATTCGTCGCGTCGAGGATCACGTGCGAGAGCTCGGTCGGCTCGACCTTCGCGTCCTTCAGCGCGCGCGTCGCGGTGTCCGCGAGCGCGGGGCCGAGCACCTCGGCGCCGAAGCGCTCCTCCCACTGCTTCGCGAAGCGCTCCTCGGGCAGCCGCCAGACGTCGAGCAGCTCCGTGGTCGCGGATGCGCGGCCGAGCAGGCCCGCGCAGGCCTCGGAGTCGGGGCCGGTGAGGAAGGCCACCGCCGCGTCGCCGCCGCCACTCTCGCGCGAGCCGCCGGGCGCGCCGATCACGACGTCGGCCGCGCACACCAGCGCGCGTCGGCCGGCCGTCGCGGCATCGAGGCCGAGGCCGAGCGCAGCGAGTCCCATGCGCGTGCTGCCGCCGAGCTCGGCGCTCGCGATCTGCTCCGGGAGCGCGAGCGCGGCCTGCACGGTCGCCGCGTTGGTCTTCTCCGCGTAGGCGCCGCTCGTCGTGGCGAAGAGCAGCAGCTCGGGCGACGCCCCGCCGTGCAGCGCGTCGCGCGCCGCCTCGACCGCCATCGACACCGAGTCCTCGTCGTGACTCGCGACCGCGCGCGCACCGCGACCGGCGCCGAAGGCGGCGCGCTGCACGCGAAAGAAGGGGACGTAGCTGCCGTACCGTGTGATGCCAGCCAAGGGGGACCTCCGCGCTCCGAGCTTCGCTCGCCTCACGCCTCGCTGCGCGCCGGCCGGGTCGGCCGGCTTGCAGCCCGCCCAGCATAGGCGCGCCCGGGGGCTGCGTGCACGGGCCGCGTCAGGGCGGCGTCGCTTCGCTCTGGCGGGTGACCTCCTCCCGCAGCGCGGCGAAGCGCCGCTCGCGAATCGCGGCGCGCGCCTTCTCGAGCAGGCGCAAGTAGAAGCGCAGGTTGTGGAGCGAGGCGAGGCGGCCGGCCAGG
>Ga0335084_10004023_pt1 | contig 14480 bp, 13 predicted proteins | sample Lox_Sample_44_FD_206721 | JGI IMG/M metagenome (GOLD analysis project Ga0335084, IMG submission 206721) | Soil microbial communities from Loxahatchee National Wildlife Refuge, Florida, United States - Lox_Sample_4.4 | ecosystem: Environmental > Terrestrial > Soil > Wetlands | place: USA...
CCGTCGGTGCGAAACGAATGGCGGACCTGGTCCGCGCTAGCGGAGATACCGTCCCCCGTTCACATCGAGCGTGATGCCTGTGATGAAGCTGGATTCATCGGAGGCCAGAAAAACCACCGCGGACGCCACCTCCTCCATGGTCCCCAGCCGACCGAGCGGGATGGCCGCCAATACTTTCTTCTTCTCTTCCTCGCTTTTTGCCTCCCAGAGTCCCTGAATCCGATCGCCGGTCAGGGTCACGGTAGGTGCGATGGCGTTCACCCGGATTCCTGACTTGCCCCAATCGTAGGCCAGTTGCCGAGTCAAGCCCTCCACCCCGGCTTTGGCCGCGACGTACTGGACGCCGGCCAGCGACGCTCTCCAGTGGCCTGCCAGCGCCGACATATTGACGATCACCCCTTTGCCCTGCTTGGCCATCTCTGGGATCACCGCTTGACAACAGAAGAAGGCGCCTTTCAGGTTCACATCCACGACGAGGTTCCAATCCTTCTCCTGAATCTCATCCAGCAGGTGGGGCGTGTGAAGGGCGCCCCCGGCATTGTTGACCAGGATGTCGACGCTCCCCCAGAGCGTCTTGAGTTCCTTGACGAGATCCCGCACGTCGCCCGACTTGGTGACATCGCCTCGCCTCCCCACCGCTCGTACCCCGCTCGAGTCGATCTCCTTGGCCGCGGTGGCCACGGCCTCTTCGTTGACGTCCAGCAAGAAGACGCGAGCGCCCTCCCTATAGAGACCTTTGGCGATCGCCAGACCCATGCCCTGGCCGGCGCCCGTCACCATTGCGTTCCGATCCAAGAGACGCTTCAAATGTCTCCCTCCTTCACCGGACTCCGTGTTTGTCCATCAGGGACAGGAAGGCATCCGCCACCGGGTCGATGAACCCCGGGTCGTTGATGTGCGCGTCGAGCTCTGTCAGCGGGATCGAGGAGTGCAAGTGCGCCTTGAAGGATTCGATGAAGGCTCGGTTCCCTTCGGGGTCCCAGTGGGGCAGATTCTCCCGGTCGGGATAGGAGAACCCTCGCAGCGGAATGAAGACCAGCGTCGGCCCTTTGGCGCGGTTGATCTTCTCTGCCGTGAGTTGTCCTACGCGGCGCAGTTCATCCGGACTCAGGCGCACCAAGGTCATATTCGGATTGTGGATGATGTATTTCCGAGACGTCAATTCCTTGGATAGACCTGAAAGCGGCCCCCACACTGCATAGTTGATGCTCCCTGGGGCGATCACCTGCGGGATCCCCATCTCGCCCGCCGCCTCCAACCGTTCGTGGAGGGGATCGCTGTGCAGCCCGCCAACGAAGCGATCGCCAATCTCATGGAGGTTGAGATCGAGAACCCCTTTGAAGGCGCCCTCGCGGATCATCTCCTCCATGGCAATGCCCCCGGTGCCGTTCTGATGAAACGCGACCACCTCGTATCCGCGCCGCTCCAAGATCCCCTTCAGCCGTAGGGCCCCGGGCGTTGTCGTCCCCAGCGTGGAGAGGGCGACCGGAATTCCCCGGGGTGTTACCTCGACATCGTCCAGGCCTCCGACCATGCCGCAGATAGCGCCGACCGCATTGGCCAAAACCCGCCGGATGAGGAAATTGAGTCCCTGGAGATCGACGATCGAATGCATCATCGTGATATCTTTGGTGCCGACGTAGGAACCGAAGGTGGCCTTTCCCGAGGCGATGGTCGAGACCAAGAGTTTTGGCATTCCCCGCGGAGCGCTCCGCATGGCCGAGGCGCTGATATCCGTCCCCTGTCCTCCGCCTATCCCCAGGATCCCGTCGACCATCTTCTCACGGAGCAGCTCCCGAGTCTTGGCGGTGACTCCCCGGATCATCACTTCGATGCACCTGCCCTTGTCCCTGAGAGCCAGGAGGCTTTCCAAGTCGGTGACGCCGGCGGCCCGCGCAACCTCGTGCCGGGTGATATCCGGTGACGTTCCGGGATCCTTCAGGATCCCCGCGTCCAGCAGGAGGACATGGAACCCCCGGCGCTGGATCAGCTCTCGGCAGAATAAGAGCTCCTCCTCTTTGGTATCCATGGTCCCGATGAGCAGGATCGTCTTATCCATGGCCGTCTTTTTTCGTGCGATCTCCACTCATTCCACTCGGCCCCTATCTGTCAAGCGTTGGTAGGCGGTCAGGCCTCAGCTGTCAGCCAAAAACGAAACCGCACGAGGTTGCGGGCTCCAGTCGATCAGGTACTCTGCGTCATTCTGTTCATGCTGAAAGCTGAGAGCTGATCGCTGAAAGCTGCATTCTCTCAGTTCACTCCCACCTTCGTCCGGTACGCCCGAAACCCCTGCGATTCAATCGCCGACGCCACCCGCTCCTGCAGATCCTTTCCTGGAGTCAGCGCCAGCATGCATCCACCGCCCCCCGACCCCGTGAGCTTGGCGCCCAGCGCTCCCGCCTTTCGGGACACGCCAACCAGGATATCGAGCTCCGGACACGACACCTTCGCTTCCGTCAGCAGCGATTGATTCCGATCCATCAAGTGGCCGATGCTGGGGAGATCGAATCGCTCGATACTCGCCATGGCCTCGTCCGCAATCTGCCGGGCGTCTCGCAACAGGCGTGCGTACTGCTCGGGATTGTTCTTCTTTCTCTCGCCAAACGCCGCGAGGAGAACCTTGGTATTGGCGATGATCCCCGTGTCACCGATCACGACCTCGACGGGTCCCTTCCATTTCATTCTCCGCACGACGTTGGGCTCGCCACGCGTCAGGCAGATGATCCCACCGTAGGTGGAAATCATATTGTCGATCCCGCTCGTCGTCGGACCGTGATAGGCGATTTCGCCTTGATAGCCACCGTCGTTGACCTGATCCTCCGTCAACCCGAGGTCGAACTCCCCCGCGAGGGCCCGCACGATCGCCACCGAGCTTGCCCCCGTCGCCCCGATGCCGCTCATGGCCGGAAGAGTGCCGCCGAGCCAGATGCGGAGATGCTCGGGGCGGAGACGCAGATACGTGAAGATCCGCTCCAGCGATTCCAGCTGCATCGCCTTCTTTTCTTCTTTGTAGCCCTTGGCCTCGTGGCGTTCGTCCTGGATGTCCCGCCCGCCAAAGGTGGTCTGCACCACCTCCGCATCGGCGGTCATCGATAGCGCAGAGGCGATCACCGGAACGCCGAAGATCGCGAACATCTCGCCGAACACAATGGTCTTACCGTAGCCGATTCCCTTGCCCAAGGCAGGCCTCCAGAGATGAGGGTGATCGTGAGAGAAAATTACGTCCGAGCCGCACACGAGGCGGCGAGCATCACCGCACGGTTCCCGGGCCCAACGCATCCATCAACAGGTGTGGCGCGAGGCGTCGGGCCTGTGCGTACCGCAGGGCGAGGCTGACTGTCAAGGAGAAACGTAACCCGCGCAACCTCTCGAAGGAATGGGACAAACGTAGGAACCGTGGAGCCTTGAATGCAGCTCACGCGCGTGGCCGGACGCATCCGTACCTCAGCGCGTGTAAATCGTCCCCCGCACGTAGTCGGCGTCGGAAGAAGCCAAGAAGGCCAGGATGCGCGCCACACCCGCGGGGTCCCCCGCCTCCCTGATCGCCTCGGCCCGCGCCTGCTCGGGATCGCGACCCGCCGCCCGCGCTCGGTCCACCAAATTGTCGATCCGCATAGGCGTGGCGATGCTGGAGGGACAGATCTCGTTGACGCGGATTCCATGCGGCGCGAGCTGCGCCTCCAAGGTCATGGCAAAGCCGTGCACCCCGCCCTTGCTGGCCCCGTACGCCAGCGAGGAGCTTGGGATCTTCGTCCCCGCCTCCGAAGCCATGAGGAGGATCACTCCTTGACCCGTCTTGCGCAGGGATGGGAGCGCTGCCCGTACGGTGAGAAATGTCCCTCTGGTGTTCACGGCCAGCACCCGTTCGAACGTCGACGGATCCAGTGCCTCCGCCTGGAGCATGGCCCCTTGGAGGATCCCCGCACAGCAGATGACCACATCGAGTTTCCGGTAGTGTTCAACGGCGGTCTGCGCCAGCCGGGCGCAATCCACCTCCTGGGTGACGTCGGTCTTGACGAAGACCGCACTCCCTCCCGCGGCACGGATCGCCGCCGCCGCCGCCTGCCCCTCCGCCTCCAGCATGTCGCCCAGGACGACCTTGCCTCCCTGGCCGGCGATGGTGTTGGCGGTTGCGGCGCCGATCCCGCGCCCGCCTCCGGTGATGATGACCACTCTGTCGCGCAGTCCCATGGGGGCTCCTTCAATCCACGCGGGTAAGATCCGACCTTCGGAACGTGTCAGCGCGGCCGCCAGTGGCCCTCGACCCACACGTACCCACCCGGCCGGGCGGCCCAGTGGCCCGGCACCCAGACGTATCCGGGCGTCTGGGGAACCGCATAATAGCCGCCGACCCAGACGTATCCCTGGTGCGGCCCTCGCCACGCCCAATGGCCCGGCACCCAGACGTAGGCCGGCCCCGGTGGCGCAGGCATCGCTTCAGCCTGGGGTGGCGGAGCGGGTGGTGGTGTTCTCACAACCACCGGCTCCCGGATAACGCATCCAACAGAAGCGAGAAGTGCTGCACCGCAGAGCATTCGACCAACGCGTGTTAGCACGAACTACCTCCAGGATTCATCGAGCGTTGCCTTCAGGGCGCGTCCCTGACATCCGAGTCGAAGACGACCGCTCGGTATACCGAGTCCGTGTGTTCAGAGAACCGCGACGGGTCGGACGACGCGCCTTCGAGGCACCAGGCAGGCGGAGTCTAGGCGGCAGTCCAGCACCTGTCAAGGCACCTTCGGCCAAAGGGGTCCGATAGAATGACCACATTCCAATCGCCAATGGCCAATGGAGGCAGCGGCCCATGCGCGAATCCGCTGACAGCGCGCCACGTGCGCGTACCACCATTGGGGAAATTGGTCATTGGTCCTGAGTCCGAATGATTCACGAAGTGCGTGAATCATTCGGGCTAGACACCCAGGTAGGCTTGTCGTACTTCTTTCCGCGTTGCCACGCTGCGCGCTTCGCCCTCCATCCATATCTTGCCGTCCGTCAGCACATAGGCGTAATCGCTCACAGCCAACGCCATATGGACGTTTTGCTCGACCAGCAGCATCGTCAAGCCTTCCGCTTTCAGCCGCTGCAGGGCTTCAAAGAGATTCAGCGCGAGCATAGGTGAGAGTCCCAGTGACAACTCATCGAACATCAGGATCTCGGGTTCGGCCATCAGCCCGCGCCCGACCGCGAGCATTTGCTGTTCGCCACCGCTCAACGTGGCGGCTTTCTGGTGCCGGCGCTGGCCCAGGCGTGGAAACAGTTCGAGGACGCGCTCGATGTTTCGGCGAAAGTGTGGTCGTGCCCGCCGGGAGATGGCACCCATCTCCAAGTTTTCGTAAACGGACATCTCGGTGAAGAGCTGTCGGCCTTCGGGCACCAACACCACGCCGGCGCTCGCGCGGTCGTGCGGCGCAAAGCGCGTGATGTCTCGTCCGTGAAATGCTACCGTGCCCCGCCAGGGGCGCAGCAGGCCCATCACGGTCCGGAGCAACGTGGTCTTCCCCACGCCGTTCGACCCCACGAGCGTCGTGAGCTTCCCGGGCTCCAGGCGCAGGCTCACGCCCCACAAGATCTGGACTTCGCCATAGCCGGACGCGACGTCCCGGACTTCGAGCAGAGCCATCAGCCGGCCTCTTCCGCCACAAGTCTTCGTGCCAGCCCCGGATCGCCCAGGTACGCCTCGATCACTTTCGGATCGTTTGCCACGTCTTGCGGAGAGCCTTCGGCGATCAGCAGACCATAGTCGAGGACGAGCACGCGGTCCGAAACGCGCATCAGAGCCTGCATGACGTGCTCGATCATCATGATCGTCACCCCATCGTCCCGGATGCGCTGGACGGTCTCGACCATCACTCCGATCTCGGTCGGGTTCAGTCCCGCCAAGACTTCGTCGAGCAGAACCACGTAGGGGTGAGCGGCCAGGGCGCGGGCCAATTCCAGGCGCTTCTTCTGGGCGACGTTGAGACTGCTCGTGATCTGATTCGCGCGCTCGGCCATTCCCACGCGCCCCAGCACCTCGTCCGCCACGCGCCCCGCCGACGCCAGCGAATGGCTCTCGCGGCCAAAGCACGCCCCCACCATGACGTTGTCACGCACCGTCAGCTCGTTGAGGGGCCGAACGACCTGATGGGTGCGCGCCAAGCCACCCTGCGCCACTCGGTGCGGGGACCAGCCCGTGATGTCCTGGCCCCGGAAGATTACCTGCCCCTCGTCGGGCGCATACACGCCGTTGACCACGTTGAACAGCGTTGTCTTGCCGGCACCGTTGGGCCCGATAAGACCCAGGATCTGCCCTTCGGCCAGATCAAAGCTCACCTGGGTGAGCGCCTGCAGGCCGCCGAAGCGCTTGGTCACGTTGCGGACCTGGAGCATCACGTGAGCAATCCCCGCACGCGTGGAAAGCGCGCCCGCAACCAGCCGACCACCCCCGTGGGCACGAACAGCACGATCAAAAGGAGAAAGAGTCCGGCAAACGCGAGGTGGAGATCCTTGAAGATCGGGCTGGTCAGCAAGAACCCCCGCAGACGCTCATAGGTGATGGCGCCCAGGACTGGCCCCAGGACCGTCCCCTGCCCGCCCAACATCACCATCACCAACATCTCGATGGACATGTGCAGGCGAAACGCATCCCCGGGCTCGACGTTCCCGTTCTTGAAGAAGAACAGCGTGGCCACCATGCCGGGAAAGAGCGCCGACAGGACGTACGCCATGGTCTTGAACCGCGGGGCATTCACCCCCATCACCAAGGCCGCATCCTCGTCCTCCCGGATGCCCATCAATCCCAAGCCAAACCGCGAGTGCTTGACCATGGCGCTGACGATCAGTGCCAGGACGGCTACGAGCAGCAGGAGTACGTAAGTCAACCAGAGGGCCTGCGCCGCACCACCATACCGCGTGTAGGCAGCGAAATTGACGGACATCCCCGTCGGCCCGCCAAACGGACCGAAGTTGTTCACGAACGCTCGTGCCGCCTCGTTGATCCCGATCGTTGCGAGCGCGAAATACGCACCCCGCAACCGCAGGATCGCCGATCCGAGCGCCCAGGCGACAAGCGCCGACGCGAGCCCGCCCGCGAGCAGAGCCGGGTAGAGCGGCCAATCGCGCTGGCTGATGAAATAGAAGCCGGTGTAGCCGCCGAGGCCGAAGAACACAATGTGCCCAAAATTCACGTAACCGGTATAGCCCATCATGATGTTGAGGCTGGACGCCAACGCCGCGAACATCAGCAAGGTGAAGCCCAATTCGCGCAGCGTGTTGTCACGCCTCAACACCACGGCCAAACCGCCCAGCAAGACCACCGGCCACGTCAGCCAGAAACCGGGTCGGCGCCAGGCAGTCACGAACGCGCTCCCATCAGGCCTCGCGGCCGAACGAGCAGAATCAGGACAAACAGCGCAAATTCCACGACCGGGACCCAGCTGACCGGCATAAAGGCGGGGATCAGCCCCTCCATCGTGCCGAGGATCAATCCGCCGATCAGCGCGCCCAACGGATCCCCCAAACCGCCGAGAACACAGATGACGAAGGAGCGGGGTTGATACGCGTCGCCGCTCAGAATCGTGAAGGGAAAGAACGTCGCGATCAGACCGCCTGCCAAGGTCGCCAGCATCGTGCCGATGCCAAAACTCAGCGCCAAGACGCGGGCCGAAGGGATACCCATCAGCTCGGCTGAGTCGCGATTGTTGGCCACCGCCCGTATCGACTTGCCGGGATAGGTGCGATAGAGGAAGAGATACAACGCCGCCGTCACCAGCCCGGTCACCAGCGCCGCGATCAACCGCGTGCCCTGCAGGGTGAGCGGACCCATCTGCACCGATCCCATGGGAAAATCGATGTTGCGTGGCGACGTCGTGAAGACCGCCGTCCCCACGCCAATGATGATCATATTGATGGAAAAGGTGGCCAGCAGGCTGGAGAGATGCGGCGCGTTGATGACGTGATGTACCGCCACGCCGTACACACAGAATCCAAAACCCAGCCCCAAGACTGCAACGACCAGCAGAGCCAAGTAGGGATTCGCCCCCAGCGTCGTAAAGAGGAGATACGTCGCGAACATGCCCAGAGTCATCATGGCGCCGTGGCACAGATTGATCACGCGCATCACGCCCCAGATCAGGCTCAGCCCCATGGCCGCCATGCCGTAGACGAAACCGAGGAGGAGCCCGTCCATCAACGAGGCAGTGAGTTGATCCATATCGCTTGTCCCGGAAACACTAAGGGCCCCCTGCCGTCTCCCCGGTCAGGCGCGGGACAACGGAGGGGCAGAGGAGCGCTAGGAGAAGTGATGGGTTACCGACGTATTGGATATACCCCGTCCGCCGACTTACCTTCCGGCGGCCAGACCACCTGCTTGACGACCTTGCCCCGGTTATCTTTCTGCCACTGGATGTAGACCATCTCGTGGCCGATTTGCAGGCCGTGGGCTTTCGGGCTCGTGTCGAACTTGACCCGGCCGTAGAAGGTCAGCAGGTCGATACCGTCTAACGCCGATTTGATTTTCTGGGTCTCGAGGGAGCTCGCCTCTTCAATCGCCCGCTGGAGGATCAGCGCGGCAGCGTACCCGCCTGCGCTGTGGTAGGAAGGCTCCTCCTTGAATCGAGCGGTATAGGTCTTCACGAAGTCGGCCAGACTGATCCCGAACCAAGTCAGATGGGCCGCCCTAGCCGCTTCCGCGGTGTACTTGGCGAGCGGCTCCCATTGGCTCGGACCGACAACCCCCACGGCTGCGTCGCCCAACTCGGCGAATTTGGGCTCCGGCGGGGCGACGAGCAGGGCGATGTATTTGGCTTTGGCGCGCTTCTCAAAAAGCTGGCGCGCAAACGTGCCGCCGTCGGCAAAGTGGCCGCCACCCATCACGGCGTCCGTGTCGGGCGGGGTCTTGTTGATGAACGGCGCGAAGTCGGTCGTCCTGCTGTCATAGCCTTCGAAGAGCACAACCTGAAAACCCTTGCTGACAGCGTAGGCTTTGGCGGCGTTGACGACATCGGTGGAGAACTTGTCGTTCTCGTGGATGAAGGCGACCTTCTTGGCCGTAGGGTCCAGCTTTGCCAACAAGTCGAAGGCCCCGGTGAGATAGCGACTGGCGGGTGTGTAGGCCTGATAGACGAGCGTGAATCCTTTCTGATAGGTGCTATCGGACGCCGCACCCGTGGTGATCATGATCTTGCCGTACTGTTCGGCGATCACCGCCGCGGCGTCGGCCAGGCCGCTGCTGTACGGGCTGATCAGAAAATCGGCCTTATCGTCGTTGATCAGCCTGGTGTAGAGCGACTGGACGCGGTCTTTGTTGCTCTCGTCGTCGTAAAACTTTGCGGCAAACCTGACGGCGGTCCCGTCGGGAAGCTTCACGCCGCCAGCGGCGTTCACCTGCTCCACCCACAGATTGAGACCGTTGATTTGTCGTACGGACTCCACATTCAGGCTGCCGGTTTGTGACGCGGTAAGACCAATGGTAACCGTCTTGGCCTTGGCCGGAGACGCGCCGCTGGACTGCGCGGCAGTGGGGCCCGCATTTCCCGCTACGAAGCCAAGGGCGACCAGCGAAACGAGTGCGCATCTCATGGGCGTTGTCCTCCCCCGTCGGCGGTCCTCAGCCGTGCACCGCTTCGAATCGCTTGGAGATGGTTCGACCCCGAAAACGCGATGGCCCTTTGGGGTTTGCCGCTCCCCAAAGGGCCATCCGATCCTGTCCTGCGCAAAGACGCAGAGGTCTGCCTGATGCGATTGATCCTCGCCGCCTAATCACCCCTCCCCCTCCCACGGATTATAGGGTGTTCGCGGATACGAGCGACAGATAACACCCGTGCACCCCACCGTCAAGATCAAAGAATCCCCTCAGCGCATGGCTGATGCGACAGGAGTGGGATGGACGTTGCCTAGAACCGCGGCTCCTCCAGATACATATCGATGGGCTCGGCGTAGTGAAGGGTCTCGCTGTGAGACAATGTCCCCGAGGCGATGTCGACGACCGTTCGGTAGAGGCGCTCGCCTGCTTCCTCCGGCGTCTCCGTTCCCTCGATCACGGTGCCGGAGTAAAAATCGATGCTGTCCTGCGCCGTGGCGTATGTCTTGGGATTCGCGGTGCACCAGAGGAATGGTGCTACCACCGAGGGCGATCCCTCCAGAAGCGTGCGACCGGCCACACCGCCGCCGCCGAGCTGGAAAAGGACGAGGTTGGCCCCCGCCGCGGCGTAGCCGGCAAAGATGGACAAATGCCCCATCCAGTTGTCCACGAAGTGGAGACCCTTTTGGGTAGGCCGTTCCGCGTACTTCAGCACCCCTTGAATTGGCGCAGTCCCCGCTTTGTGGATCGCCCCGAGGCTTTTCTCCTCCAGCGAACTGATCCCGCCCTTGATGTTGGACGGCACCGGGTTCACGGTGCGGATATCCAAGCCGGTGGACTTGGCCAGGGCTTCGCGGTGCGCCACGGCATCGAGAAGCGCCTTGGCGACCTCCGGAGTCGCTGCCCGCCGCGCCAAGGCCGTTTCGGCTCCGATGATTTCCGTCGTCTCGCCGAACAGAGCCGTCCCGCCCGCGCCGACGATCTTGTCGTAGAGATACCCCACGGCTGGATTCCCCGCAATCCCCGACGTGGTGTCGGAGTAACCGCACTTCACGCCGACGCAGAGGTGTTCGTCCCCGACCGCTTCGCGACGGAGCTTCGAGGCCTCGTAGACCAGCTGGCGACCAAGCTGGATTCCCCGGACAATAGCGCCGTAGGTCCCACCGTCCTTGGCGGGGTCCAGTACTTCCACCCGCTTCCCACTCGTGGCGATCTCGTCCGCCAACCGCTCGGCACGCAGCTCAGGATACCCGACGCCGGGGCTTGCCGCATGCACGAGCACCGAGGCCACGTTGGGGTTCTGGCCGAGGCCGATCAGAACCCGGGCAATCTGCTCGCGGTCGTTCGCCGTCCGCCCGGAACCGTGGTCGACCGTGAGAATCATCTTCGTCCCCACGACGAAATCGCAAATCGACTTGGCGATGATGCCTTGCGGGATCACCAGGACATGATTCCGGGTGCCCACGGAGCCGTTGGATCGGCGGTAACCCAGGAAGCTCATCGCTCGCCGCTCCTTTCGAGGTCCCCGCGGGCGCGCGTACCCTCCAGGTTGTGGACGTGGACCAGCGCCCCCTTGGCGATGGCGGCGCTGGCTTTTCCGATCATCTCGCCGTACTTGCGGACCGTCTCGCCGCGCCCGATGTCCTCCAGGGCAATCTTGAAGCCAAACGGGATGGCCTCCGTAGCGCGGAGCGCGATAACCCTCTGCAGCTCCGGAATTGCCACGTCCTCTCCGGGCTGAATTTCCTCCACCGCCGTTGCCACGTTGTCGGATGGATGCATGATCAACGCGCGCCTCGCCGACATGGTCCCTGACCTCCTTGCTGGGCCCCCGCCGGAAGACCGAGGCCCTTTCTTGAAGCAGCCGACGGCATGCGCCGAAAACCATTCCGGCCAACCTCGGGCAGCATACCCCGACCGTCGTGTGGGTGTAAAGGCCGGCTCAGCCGTGGATCGATCTCGCCGACCGCCGCGAGGCGGCGGCTTCACTGGGACATCACGATGGTGGATCCTTGGCAACCGAACAGCGCGCAGAGGTCAAGAGTCTCCACGGCGGCATGCTCGTCCGGCACCCGCCTATGGGGTTTCGTCCCGCCAGGCTGCGGCGAGCGTTCCCAGGGCGAGCAGCGGGAAGTAGTGCCTGTACAGATGGTAGGTGAGATAGAAGACGGTCGGAAACCCCGTGCCTGTCGTCTCTGATTCTTCCCAATCCCCGTCGGGCCGCTGGCGCTCCAGGAGAAAGCGAACGCCACGCTCGACCGTGCCCGACCCGGTGTCGCCGGCGGCGGCGAGTCCCAGGAGCGCCCAGGCGGTTTGGGACGGGGTGCTGGGCGCCGGGACATACTGACGCTTGGCGTAACTCGCGCAACTTTCGCCCCACCCGCCATCGGGTTGCTGAATCGAGTGGAGCCAGCGCACCGCCTTGGTCATCGCCGCTCGGCCCGCTTTCGGATCGGCTGCGTGCAGCCCCCGCAACGCCAGGAACGTGCCGTACACGTAATTCACCCCCCAGCGCCCGTACCAGCTGCCGTTGGCCTCTTGGTTCGCGAGCAGGTACCGAACTCCCCGCTGGATGCAGGGCTGTTCGGAGGTCACGCCGCATCGCACCAAAGCCTCCAGGACCCGGCCGGTGATATCCGGGCACGTGGGATCGAGCATCGCGTTGTGGTCCGCGAACGGGACCCTGTTGAGGAGCGCCCAGTTATTGTCCGCGTCGAACGCCGCCCATCCACCATCCGAGGACTGCATGCCGACCAACCAGTTGACCGCGCGGCGCTCGGCCCGTCGCTGACGCTCTGGATTCGAGCCGCGGGCGTGCAGCAAGGCCAGGAGGACCATGGCCGTGTCGTCGATGTCCGGGTAGTACTCGTTGGCGAACTCGAACACCCACCCTCCCGGCTCGAGGTTGGGGCGCTTCACCGACCAATCCCCTTTCCGACGCACCTCGCGGTCCAGCAACCAGTCGGCGGCGCGACGCAGGGCTTGCCGCTCGCCGATCCCGAGTTCCCCGAGCGCAAACGCGGAGAGTGCCGTATCCCACACGGGGGAAAGACAGGGCTGAAACCGCAGCCGATCATCGGTCTCGATCATGAGGCTGTCGAATTGCCGGATGCCCTCGAGCAGATCCGGATGATCTTCGGCGTAGTTCATGGCGTTCAGCGCCATGATGAAGTACATCATCCCGGGGAAGATCGCGCCGAGCCCATCCGCAAACCGAATGCGGTCCAGCATCCAGTGTTCCGCCGCGGCAATGGCCGCCCGCTGGATGTCTTTCAGGCCGCGCCGCCGCCAGAGCTTTACCAACCGGTCCACATGCGTGAAAAGGACGGCCATCCATTCCCGCCGCGGGGGTGCGAGTGATTTGCCCGGAAGGAGCAGCTCGTCCACCGTCAGGCCTGACGGCACCGCGCGCTGACAGCCGAGCGCCTGGACGATGGATAGCGGGACCAGGATCGTCCGAGTCCAAGAGGACATTTCGTACAGGAGATTGCCGGGGATGAGGAGAATTTCCGGCGGGACACTGGGCACGTATTGCCGGGGGTAGAGGCCGAAGAGGCTGAGGTTGATCTTGGTGTAGCTGTTGCAAGCCTGTAAGCCCCCCAGGGCCACGACGCGCGTCCGGGCGCGCAGCATGGCGGGGTCGGAAGGAGGGAGTCCGGCGATCTTCAAGGCGGTGTACACCCTCGCGGTGGCATTCACCTCCGCCGATCCGCCGGAATACGTGTTCCAACCGCCGTCCGGGAGTTGGCGATCCAAGATGGCGCGCGCAGCCTTGCGGATGCGTGACCGGCTGGGCGGATCCCACGCAGCCGCACTTGGGGGATAGAGCCAGAGCTGAAGGAGGATGTAGTCCGCCTCGAGCGTCGCATCCGCTGTCAGGTCTCCCCTCCAATATCCCGTGGGGTCCTGCCGGACCAGCAACGCCTGTGTCGCCTTCCGGACTGCGCTTTCGGCCGGCGCCTGGAGCGCCCGCAGGCTTCGCTGCGTCGTGGCTGGATTGGCCGGCCAACCGGGTTGCGGCGCTGGGGCAATCCATCCTGGCAACTGTCGCATTGTTCTTCCCCGAGAAATGGCCGAACGATGACGAGGCCGGCGCCTGGTCACCTCACAGAGCGACCCGTGCTAGTGTCGGCGCCTGAGATTTTTACCATAGGAATGGCCGAATCTTCAGCAAAAAATGGCCGCGAAGACGGCACAACGCCTGTGATTCTGTGGCGCGAGCTAAAGAGGCAGGCGAACGGATTGTGGCCAGAAGTCTCGTAGGCGTATCTCGTTGGTGCGAAAACAGCTTGCTTAGCCCGTCCGCGTCAGCTTCGGGGACCGCAGCATCTTTCGCGCCAGCGTCAAAAGCAGCACCGTCAAGGCCAACAGGGTCACGGCGATCGGCCGGGTGACGAGGATCGCAAGCGAGCCTCCCGACAGCTCGAGCGACTGGGTCAGGCTTTGCTCCAGCATGGGCCCCAGGATGACACCCAGGATCAGGGGCGTGGTGGGCCAATGCCGCCGCTTCATGACATAGCCCAGGATGCCGAACGCCGTGCACGTCCCTACGTCGAAGAAGCTGTTCCGCACGGAGAATGCGCCCACCAGGCACACGGCCAGGATCACCGGGCCGAGGTACCGGTACGGGATCAGGCAGAGCCGGGCCCACAGTCCGACCAGCGGCAGATTCAGGATGAGCAGGATGACGTTGCCGATGTACATGCTCGCGACGACCGCCCAGGCAAAGCCCGGGTTGTTCGTGAACAGGAAGGGGCCAGGCTGCAGCCCGTACATCATGAGCGCGGCCAGTATGATGGCGAGCGTGGGCGAAGTCGGGATGCCGAGCGACATCAGCGGGATGAACCCTGCCATGCTGGTGGCGTTGTTCGCCGCCTCCGGCGCGGCCACGCCCTCGATGCAGCCCGTGCCGAACCTCTCG
>Ga0335084_10004024_pt1 | contig 14477 bp, 15 predicted proteins | sample Lox_Sample_44_FD_206721 | JGI IMG/M metagenome (GOLD analysis project Ga0335084, IMG submission 206721) | Soil microbial communities from Loxahatchee National Wildlife Refuge, Florida, United States - Lox_Sample_4.4 | ecosystem: Environmental > Terrestrial > Soil > Wetlands | place: USA...
TGCGATCCATGGGCATCTCACTCACAGAATCCGTCTCTTCGCGGAGCTGAAATGAAACTCAAGTTCTACGGCACGCGCGGTTCAACTCCCGTATGCGATGCCGGCTTCCAGGAGTTTGGGGGCAACACCACGTGTGTGCAAATCGCCTTTCCGGACACCAAGACCATTGGCATCATCGACTCGGGCACCGGGATCAGGAATCTCGGCAGGGATCTGTACGCCATGGGACACAGGCAGGAGCAGATCGTCATCGCCTTCACGCATTTTCACTGGGACCATATCCAGGGCTTCCCCTTCTTTGCGCAGGCCTACGATCCCTCTCAGAACATCGTCATTCTCGCCATGGGCGAGGGGCGGACCTTTGGCAACCTCAGGGAGATTTTCGAGGTGCAGATGCAGGCCCAGTATTTCCCTGTCCAGCTCGATCGTATGGGCGCCTCTTTCGAGTTTCTCCATATCGACAAGGCCAGCGAGCATTTCACCGGCGTCAACAACACCATCACCACGATCACCGCCAACCGGCACAATCATCCGGGTGGAGCGTATGCATACCGGGTCGAACGGGCCGGGAAGGCCCTGGTCTTCTGCACGGACATCGAGCATGGGGACGCCATCGACCAGAATGTGGTTGACCTGGCGCGCGGGGTCGATCTGCTGGTGCATGAGGCCCAGTACACCAAGGCGGAACTCCCGGCCAAGAAGGGCTGGGGCCACAGCAGCTATGATCAAGCCATGCAGGTGGCGGAGATGGCCGGCGTGAAGCGCCTGGTCATTACCCACCACGACCCTGAGCACGATGATGCATTTCTCCGGAGGATGGAACAGCTGTGCCAGGAGAGATTCAAGGATTGTGTGCTGGCAAAGGAAGGGATGGAGATAGATCTGGGGTAGAGCGCGACGCCGCCAAACCACGGCGCCGCTGTAGTAAGCTTGTGAGATCTTAGCGAGGGGCGGATAGCTCAGCTGGGAGAGCACGGCCCTTACAAGGCCGGGGTCGCAGGTTCGAGCCCTGCTCCGCCTACCACTTATATTCCGGGGTGTCCCCCGATCTTCCACCCACGGGACCCACGTCATCGGAGTGCACATGACCAACGACGCGCAGGTGCAGTGTGGCGGACAGCGCCGCGTCCTCATCGTCGGCGGGGTGGCTGGCGGCGCCTCGTGCGCGGCGCGCCTGCGCAGGCTGGACGAGTCGGCCGAAATCGTGGTGTTCGACCGCGGCCCGTACGTCTCGTTCGCCAACTGCGGGCTTCCCTACTACGTCGGCAACGTCATCGCGGACGAGCGGAAGCTCATGGTGGCGTCGGCGGAGACTTTTCGGGAGCGGTTCAACGTCGCCGTGCATACCGACACGGAGGCCACGGCCATCGATCGCGCAGCGCAGCTGCTGACCGTGCGCGACGTCCATACCGGTGCGGCGCGGCAGGAGCGCTACGATGTCCTCGCGCTCTCCCCCGGCGCGGCGCCCATTCGGCCTCCGCTGCCGGGTGTCGACCTTCCCGGCGTCTTTGCCGTGCGCAGCATTCCCGATTCTCGACGGATCCGCGCCTGGATCACGGAGCGCGGCGCGCAGGCGGCGGTCGTCGTCGGCGGCGGGTTCATCGGCCTCGAGATGGTCGAGAACCTGGTGCACCGCAAGCTCGGCGTGACGCTGCTGGAGAAGCTGCCGCAGGTGATGCCGCCGCTCGACCCGGAGGTGGCGGTCACGGTCAGCCGCCACCTCGAAGCGAGCGGCGTGCGCCTGCACCTCGGTGACGGTCTGGCCCGCATCGAAACCGGAGGCGGAGTCGGCCTGGTCGTGGTCTCCGAGAGCGGGCTGCGTCTGCCCGCGGATCTCGTGATCCTCGCCCTGGGCGTGCGGCCCGAAACGGAGCTGGCCAGGGCCGCGGGACTGCCGATCGGGCCGCGCGGCGGTATCGTGGTCGACGCGCAGATGCGCACGGCCGATCCGCACATCTGGGCCATGGGCGACGCCGTCGAGGTGCACGATGTCCTCACCGGCCAGGAGACCGTCCTGCCCTTGGCCGGCCCCGCCAACCGCCAGGGCCGGATTGCGGCCGAGAGCATCGCCGGCCGTCCCAGCCGCTTCCGCGGAGTCCAGGCGACGGCGGTGGTGGGCATCCTGGGAATGATCGTCGCGTCGACCGGCGCCAGCGAGAAGGGCCTGCGGCGCGCCGGCGTCAGCGGGTTCCAGAAGGTCTATCTGCATCCCGGCCATCACGCGGGCTACTACCCGGGCGCGCGTCCGATCCACCTCAAGCTGCTGTTCTCCGCGCCCGACGGCCGCATCCTCGGCGCGCAGGCGGTCGGCATGGAGGGCGTGGAGAAGCGCATCGACGTCATCGCCACCGCCATCCAGTTCGACGGGACCGTGCACGATCTCGCCGAGGCGGAGCTCTGCTACGCGCCCCAGTTCGGAGCGGCGAAGGACCCGGTGAACCTCGCGGGGATGCTTGCCGAAAACGTGCTCAACGGAGACATGCCGCTCGCCGAGTGGCAGGAGATCGGCAAGACGGAAGCGCTCATCGTCGACGTGCGCGAGCCCGGCGAGTTCGCGGCCGGGCACATTCCCGCCTCCCTCAACCTTCCGCTGTCGCAGATGCGGCAGCGCTACGCCGAGCTGCCGAAGGACCGCGAGATCTGGCTCTCCTGCGGCGTGGGCCAGCGGGCCTACTACGCCACCCGGTTCCTGGCACAGCACGGCTACCGGGCCCGCAACCTCTCCGGCGGCTACGCCACCTACACGGCGCTCCTTGCCGCGCGGGTCGCGTCGTGAGGTGATGCCGGACGATCGAGCCTCGGCTTCGGGATCATTCGCAGCGGTCCTACTTGGCGATCAGCGTGTCGTTCTCGGTGGTGATCAGCACGACGCGCCCGCGGTCGAAGCGGATCTTGCGCTCGAGCGACAGCGCTTTCCCGACGGCTGCGGCGGAATGAGGCATGAACGTCACGGACACCTCATGATCGCCGGGCGGGATTCGCAGGTCTTCCTCGACGTTCAGCGGACGGTCCGCGCGCAGGCCGGGCGACCTCACCAGCTTCTCCGCCACGACCCGGCCGTCGACGACGGTTCTTAGATCGTAGCTGAGGACCTCGCTGACGCACTCGCGCGGCGCGCGCATGTGAGCCGGGCGTCGGGCCAGCTCCTCGCGGCTGAGATCACGGCACTGCTCCTTGACCTGGCCCGCGAGGCGCCATCCCAGCCTCAGGAGAGCGTGGTCCGACTCGACGCCCTGGGGCCACCTGCTGCCGAGGGCCAACCCGCCGAGCAACAGCGCGCTGAACGCAGCCGCCATTGAGGGCCGGAGAACCTTCCGGAGCAGGCTCTCTTGGCCCGTCCTGTGCGACCCCGCCAGGCCGTCGAGGGCCGCTGCGATCTCCGGCCACTCGCCCGTCGTGTAATGGAACACGCGCACGGGCAGCTGGGCGATCCGGCCCGGGACGGCCGGACCGCGCTCGGCCAGGATGCGCAGGTCGGCGAGCAGGGCGCCCTCCCGGTGGACGCAGTTCTGCGCGGGGCATCCCAGAACCGCGGTGGCGCCGAAGCGGCTGCCGAGGTAGGACACCGTGCCCGGGTGGAGAGTCCCCACGCAGTCCACATCGAAGTACGTCACCGAGCCGTCGCTCCCGAAGTGCTGCCGCAGCCTCGCCGGCAGGCCGCCGTTGTTCCGGCAGCTCACGAGCAGCATCCTTTTCTCGGGATTGATCGCGCCCGCCACGAGTTCCCTCGCGGAGGCGAGCTGGTGCGCGGCCGTCCGGCCCTCGGGGCCGATCGCCAGGGAGGCGCACGAGCCCGCACAGAGGCCGCAGCTCACGCAGAGGTTGGCCAGGATGTCCGCGCGGAGTGCATGTTTCTCGGGGTGCTTGCCGGGCAGCATCTGGATCGCGTCGTACGGGCAGTCTCGAAAGCACTGCTGGCACCCCTCGCAGCGATCCGGGTCGACGAAGGCGACGGGGGGTCGCCGGCCCTTCAGAGGCCTCACCAGCCACGGCAGCGCGAAGAGCAGCCCGGCGAGGAGTCCGCTGATCCCGAGCCCGGCGACCGGCGAGCCTTGGGCCAGGGGAAGCCAGAAGGCATAGAACCAGTCCGTGCTCACTCGGCCGGGTATCGTCAGCAGGTCGGCCGCAGGCGGCAGCGGAGCGGGCCAGAGCATCGAGAGAGCAACGAGCCCGATCAGGGTCCACCATATGACCCGCCGCTCCGGGAACCACGCGGCCCGAGCGAGCTTGGAAGTGTGCAGCCACAGGAAGAAGATCATCCCCAGAGGCACGGCGACGTGGAGAAAGAGGTTCATGAAGAAGAACGGCGCCGCGACCGGCTTGTCGCCGACGAACGCCCTGTCGGGAGGCTCCGGGAAGAGCGGAAACAGCCGAAGTATCTTGGCCCCCGCGACGGCCAGCTTCTGCCCGAACTCGTCCCAGACCAGGACGAACCCGGTCACGGCCGACAGGAACATCATCCCGGCAAGCAGGACACCCATGATCCAGGCCAGAGCCCTCGGTCCCCAGGTCTTGCCCTGGACGAGCAACCGGAGCACGTGGATCAGGACGGCGACGACGGCGGCATCCGAGACGTAGCGGTGCAGGGCACGGATCCACCTGCCGAGGTACACGTCCTTCTGGATGCCGGCCATCGACTCATAGGGGCGCGCGATCTCGTAGACGAAGAGCAGGTAGACACCGGTAACGACGGCGACGGTCAGGAAGAGGGACGCGAGGGTGCCGGTGCGGTGGAGCGGGTTGTACTTCGACGAGTAGATCCGGTCGAAGGCCCGGTCGAGGCTCTCGACGAGGTATGCGAGCCCCCGCGTGCCGGCCGGCCGCCAGTAGTCATAGCGCTGGTATGCGTCAGCCGGCACGGGCCGACCCCGTGGCCAGGCGATCGAGCCCATCCCGGATCCAGGCCGGCGGAGGATTGTTGAAGGTGTAAGTCAGCCGGCCCCGAGGGTCGACGAGGAACACCAGGCCCGGGTGGCTGATGTCCCCGGTCTTCTCGTCCCGCTCGAAGGGCACCTCATACGCCTTGGCGGCGCTTAGGACCTCCGCCGCCCGCGCCGACGACAGGACGTGAAAGTTCTTCGGGATATCCCACTGCCGCGCGATGCCGGGAAGCCCGCTCGGAGTGTCCCGCCACGGGTCGAGCGTGATGAGCAAGACCTCGCTCGGCGGCGTGCCGGAGGCGACCTGCTTGATGTGCTGGACGAGGAGCGGGCACATCGTCTGGCAGTGCGCGAACACGAACGTCACGATGACGGGCTTGCCCTTGAGCCGGCCGAGGGAGATCGTGGCCCCGTCCTGGTCGACGAGCGTGAAGTCCGGGGCCGCCACCGCCTGGCGCGGGTACGCGGCGGGGAGCTCCGAGGCGTCGTCCGCCCCCTGATTCCAGGCCGCGACGGCCACCCCGGCGCGAACCTTCGCCGAGACCCAGACGCCCTCGACGACGAGGGCCGAGGCGATCACCGCGAAGAGGCACGCTCCGAGCGGAGATCGCGCGACGCGCCGCACCGAGCCCCCCAGCTCCGGCCCCCAGAGGAGAATGATCCCGACGAGGAAGCTCCCCGGCGCCAGGACGAGCAGCATCCAGCCGTAGAGGGCTGGCAGCCCACTCTCCGCCGAGCCGAAGCACGCGACGCGCGCGGCGGAGAGCCACTCCGGAGGCGCGGAGGGCAGCGGCATGAAGGCGAAGCCCCACCACAGCAGGACGGCCCCGCTCCAGAGGACGAGGACGAAGGCCGGCAGCCTCGGGGGGCGCAACGCCTAACCGACCTTCCACGCGAACGAGAGCATCTTCCAGTTCGCGAAGTAGTAGAGGATGAAGCAGGCGAGGAAGATGCCCACGAGGATGACCGTGCCCCTCGTCCCGGTCCTGTGCGCTTCCGTGACCGCTGCGCCCTGGTGCATCTGCGCGGGCAGCTTCCACACGCCCGGTGGAACGCCGGACGGGTCATGGGAGTCGGCCAGCCGGAACGGGCGGCCGAAGAACACGGTCACCACGGCGATCAGGATGTACGCGAGCCCGCCGAGAATGGCGAGCAGCCCGCCGATTCCCATGGTGGCCTGGAAGAGCTGGACGACCGGGTGGTACTCGATCTGGAAGGGAGCGCCCGTCGCGGAGATGTCCCAGTTCCGCCGCGGCACGCCGAAGATCCCCTGGAAGATCATCGACATCGCGAGGATGACGATCCCGATGCCGAAGATGTACGGCTGGAGCTTCGCCAGCCCCCAGAAGGCGACCCGCTTCCTGAAGATCAGGGGCAGCACGTAGTACGTGACGGCCATGAAGGCCAGCGCGGTGCCTCCGACGACCGTCGTGTGGAAGTGGCCGGGAACACGGAGGGTGTTGTGGGCGATGATGTTGATCTGCTCCGTTCCGATGGTCACGCCCGTCACCCCGCCGAGGAATCCGAAGATCACGACGGACATCGCCGCGCCCGAGAACCCGGGGTCGCCCCAGGGGGCCTTCTTGAGCCATTCGAAGGTGCCCCGGGTGTAGCCGCGCAGCCGCTGGCCCATCTCGATGCCGGCCGGCACGGTGAAGCCGTGGACCATGCTGGCCAGCACGGCCAGGTACATCGCATAGCTGGTGTTCCAGATCTTCCACGCCGGTCCCATGCCGGGATCGACGAGCAGGTGGTGCGCCGACGCCATCGAGATGAAGAGGATGTAGAGGGCGAAGGCCATGCGGCTGACCTTCTCGCTGACGACCACGCCCCCGACGGTCAGCGCTGCGAGCAGATACCAGACCGAAACCTGGGCGGCCACGTTGATCTGCTGGGACGAGTGCCCGAGACCCCACCAGACCATGCGATAGACCTCGGGATCGACGTGCATGAGATCAAGCGACCACAGCAGGGTGGGGATGTAGATGACCGCGCCGTGCAGCAGCGTGATCACGGCGATGATGGCTGCCGTCAGCGCGCCGAAGCTCACGAGCGGGATGGATCCCTCGTAGGTTCGCTCCCGCTTGGCCACGACGAGCGTGGCGAAGAAGAGGCAGGTCACGGCGAGGGCGCCCACGGCGAAGAGGATGATGCCCAGGTAGTACAGCGGGTCGGCCCGCAGCGGGGGATACGAGGTGAAGAGCACGTCGGCCTTGCCCTGCAGCACCATCGTATTGGTGACGACCATCCCGAGCGTCATCAGCCCGAACGCGGCCCATCCCACCTTGGGGGCGGGCAATCTGGATTTCAGGAGGATCGGTCCCGCGAAATAGAGGATGGCCATCTCGAAGAAGATGATGAAAAAGATCAGCATGTTCAGGCCGTGAAGCGTCAGGAAGCGATAGAACAGGTCGGCGGGGAGCAGGTGCACGGCCTGCCAGCGGGTCATCACGATCCCGAACGCCGCGATGATGCCGATGAGGAAGTTCACGACGGCGACGACGGCGTTGACCTTGAGGAGCGTCTCCGCGTGCCAGTCGACCTTGAGGCCGGTCACCTCGCACGTGCGGAAGCGGGCTGCCAGAGCGGGGGCCATCGCGGACATGGGGGCTCTCCTCTCTCGCTACTCCACCACGACCTTGCCGACCATGGTGTGGTGGGCGATTCCGCAGAACTCGTTGCAGATGATCCGGAAGTCGCCAGACTTGTTGGGGACGATCTTGAGCCCGTAGTCGTAGCCGGGGACGACCTGGAAATTCAGGTTGACCGGATGAAGACTGAAGCCGTGGTTGACGTCCACCGAGGACAGATGCAGCGTGTAGTGCACACCCTGCTTCAGCCTCAGGACGGGATACCAGCGCCACATCTGCGCCATCAGGTAGATGTCGCTGCCGGCCGGCGGCGCGACCACCGGCACGCCGTTGTCCTCGCCGACCTTGTAGTCGCTGATGAACTTCTCCACCCGCGCCGCGAACTCGCTGGGAGCGACCCTCGAGCGCACGCCCGAGGGGTTCTGGCCTCCGCGAAAATGCCAGAAGGGCATCATGGCGAACAGGATCAGGCACCAGACGAACGCGATGCCGACCCACATTGTTTCCTGCTTCCCGGCGGGGAGCCACCAGGTTCCGGTCGGCGAGACGATCGCCGAATGGGCTTCGTTCGATTCCATGGGCTGGTCCTCCCCGGGTTAGGGCAGCGTTGCCTTCGGCAAGCTCAGGATCTCGTACAGGCCCCACAGCGTGTAGAACGCGAACATCACGACGAGCCCGGCCACCAAGAGCAGGAAGGGCCGGTCGAGCAGCCGCTGACCGAGCGGAACCGGCTTGACGTTGTTTCCCGGCGCCTGCGCCATGAGATCTCCCCCGGTTCGTGAACGCTTCACCGCAGCCGACACCTGACTGTCGCCATAAGACCCGAAGCCGGGACAACCGCCTATGATTCAGGTCATAAGCGGGGCACGACGCCGGACTCATCATGCTTGTGGGCGGCCGGCCGCCCTCGACGACGTACAGTGACGACCCCGGCCTGGCTCAGGCTGGAGGAGGCGAAGAGGTGCCGGAAACGGCCCACGCGGTACTGGCGCTCATCCTGGCTCTCATGCTGGGGTACCAGGTCTGGGTGTTTGCAGCCGTGCTGGGCTCTCGTCGCGCGCTCGCAACGGAAAGGCAGCTGCGAATCACCGAGCTGGTATGGGTCGCCATCCCCGTCGCTGTCGTTCTCTTCCTCGCTGCGCGGAGCTGGATCGTCGCCTTCGATCTGGCCCCGTCGGCCATTGCAGGCGTTGTGCCCGTCGAGGTGTCCGCCCGTCCTTCGTCACCGCCGATCATTCACCGCTGACTCGCGGGCTGCCCCCTTCGATCTGGAGCCCGCGTACGCGTGCCGCCGGCAGTCGCGCGCCCGCGTGGGGCGACGATCGACCAGCCCGGCCGGAACGCCCACCTGGACGAGCCCAAGCACCGGTCGTGAGGGGAACAGCGGCGAAATCGGAGATTGACCGCGAGCGGCAAGCCCGCGAGAATCACAGATCGGGGGATAGCCGGGCGGAAGAGCACGGCCCTCGCGGAACGCACCTAAAGCTCGCAGACCGTCTGCGGGAGGAGCCAGCAATAGAGCGGCGCACGTTCATCGGGGTGATCGCTGGCGGCCTTCTCACCGCGCCGCTCGGCGCAGAGGCGCAGCAGGCGCCGGGTCTCCGCCGGATCGGTTACCTCGGCAGTTCGTCGCCTTCCATGGAGCCCCACTACGTCGAAGCGTTTCGACAGCAGCTCCGAGACCTTGGCTACATCGAGGGTCAGCATATCGCCATCGAGTACCGATGGGCCGAGGGGCGGGATGATCGACTCCCCGCCCTCGCCGCCGACCTGGTCCGTCTCGATCCGGTCGTCATCGTGACGACGGGCACGCCCGGCACACTGGCGGCCATGCAGGCGACCAAGACGATCTCCATTGTCATGGCGTCATCTGCCGATCCTGTTCGGAGCGGGATCGTCGCCAGCCTCGCCAGGCCAGGCGGGAACGTCACGGGATTTACCATCCTGGGACCGGAGCTGGAAGGGAAACGCATGGAGCTCTTCAAGCAGGCAGTTCCACGGCTCTCGCGCGTCGCCGTGCTCTGGAATCCGGCCAATCCGGGCATCGCCTACTTCCTCGAGGCAACTCAGGTGGCGGCCCGGGCATTGCACGTGACCGTGGGACCCGTAGTGGAGGTTCGCCGAGTCGAAGAGTTGGAGAATGCCTTCACTGCGATTGCCAAAACCCGCCCCGATGCGCTCGCGGTGCTGGCGGATCGCTCCCTGCTCGCTCACCGGAAGCGGATCGTCGAATTCGCGGCGGTGAGACGGCTGCCGGCGATGTACCCGTACAGGGAGTACGTGGACGCCGGGGGACTCATGTCGTACGCGCCCAGCAACATCGAATTGTTTCGCGGCGCTGCGAGCTATGTGGACAGGATCCTCAAGGGCGCGAAGCCCGGCGACCTCCCCGTCCAGGAGCCGACCAAGTTCGAGCTGGTCCTCAACCTCAAGACCGCCAGAGCGCTCGGCCTGACGATCCCGCAATCACTGCTGCAACGCGCCGACGGAATCGTCCAATGAATCGGCGAATCTTTCTCTGCGGGCTGACGCTGGGAACGCTCGCCTTGCCAGCCGCCGCGGGGGCGCAGCAGGCGGGGACAGTTCCGCGGATCGGATTCCTGTTCTACGGCCCTTCCGGGCCCTCGCCGGAAATCGACGCCTTCCGGCAGGGGCTGCGTGAGCTTGGTTCCATCGAGGGGCAGAACGTCACCATCGAGTATCGATTTGCGAGCGGCCGGGTAGAGCGACTGCCCGAGCTGGCGGCCGAACTCGTCCGTCTCAAGCTCGACGTCATCGTCGCCCCGGGCACACCGGCGTCTTTGGCCGCCAAGCAGGCGACCAGCACGATCCCCATCGTCTTTGCCGGCGTGGCGGATGCGGTCGGCTCAGGGCTCGTGGCCAGCTTCGCGCGACCGGGCGGGAACATCACGGGGTTGACGGGCATCAGCGCCGAGTTGGGCGGGAAGCGTTTGGAGCTGTTGAAGGAAGTTGCCCCCAAGGTTTCCCGCGTGGCGGTCCTCTACAATCCGGTCGACCGATCCAATGTGCTGGTCTTGAAGGAGCTGCAGGAGTCGGCCCCGGCGCTGCGCCTGACACTGCAACCGCTCGCGGTGCGAGGGCCGGGCGAGTTCGATGGCGCCTTTGTCGCGATGGGCCGGAATCGCGCCGACGCGCTGTTCGGGGCCGCGGGTGCTCTGACCACGGAGCACCGAAAGACACTCGTCGACCTCACTGCCAGGCGTCGGATACCGGCGATGTGGGGCGAACGGCAGTTCGTCGAGGCCGGCGGACTCATGTCGTACGCGGTGAACTTTTACGACCAGGTGCGGCGCGCTGCCGCCTACGTGGACAAGATCCTCAAGGGCGCCAAGCCCGCCGATCTGCCCGTGGAGCAACCGACGAAGTTCGAGCTGGTCATCAACCTCAAGACCGCCAAGGCCCTCGGTCTGAAGATTGCGCCGTCGCTGCTGCAGCGGGCCGATCAGCTCATCCAGTGATCGACCGGCACGTGCGCCCCGCTTCCCACGAGGAGGAAACGCCATGAAGTATGGAGTCGTGTTTCCGCAGATAGAGTTCGGGAACGATGTCCAGGCCCTCAAGGACTACGCGCAGACGGCCGAGGGGCTCGGCTACGACTACCTGCTCGTCTACGACCACGTCTTGGGAGCCCACCCGAGTCGTGAGCCGAAGCTGGCGGGGCCGTACACGTACGAGAATCCGTTCCATGAGCCGATGGTGTTCTTCGGGTTCCTCGCGGCCGTCACCACGAAGCTCGAGCTCGTCACCGGCATTCTCATCCTGCCGCAGCGCCAGACCGCCCTCGTGGCCAAGCAGACCGCGGAGGTCGACGTCCTGAGCGGCGGCCGCCTGCGCCTCGGCATCGGGATCGGCTGGAACTACGTCGAGTACGACGCGCTCGGCGAGTCGTTTCACACACGCGGGCGCCGCGTCGAGGAGCAGGTCGAAGTCCTCCGCAAGCTGTGGACCCAGCCGCTCGTCACCCACAGGAGCGCGCAGCACGTGATCGACAATGCCGGGATCAACCCGCTGCCGGTCCGACGTCCCATCCCTGTCTGGTTCGGGGGCGCCGCGGAGCCCGTGCTCAAGCGCGTCGCGCGGATCGGCGACGGGTGGATGCCCGCGGGGCGACCGCCTGACGACCGCATGAACGGCTACGTCGACCAGCTCCACGGGTATCTCACCGCCGCCGGCCGCGATCCCAAGCAGTTCGGCATCGATCCGTGGATCAGCATCGCAGGGCTCGACAAGGACGAGTGGCGCCGCCGCTTCGAGGCGTGGCGCACCCTGGGGGCGACCCACCTGGCCGTGGACACCATGCGCGCCGGCTTTGCCACGCCGAAGGCGCACATGGATGCGATCCGCTCATTCCGCGAGGTGCTGGGCTAGGACCTCACGCCAGTCGCGGGCGGTCGCCCTCGACGATGATTCGCCAGAGCACGCGGCTCTGGCTCCGGTCGTAGTCGCCGTGGGCGCGGTGCATGGTCGCGCGGTTGTCGATGACCAGGACGTCGCCCTTGCGCCAAACGTGATGGTAGACGATCTCCGGCCGGATCATCCTCCCGAGCAGATCGCGCATGTAGGCCCGGCTCGCCTCGGGTGTCATGCCGGCGATGTGGGTCGCCTTGGAGATGTGGAAATACACCGCCCGCGACCCGTGCAGGGGGTGCGTGCGCACCATCGGGTGCTGGACCGGCTTGTCGTACTTCTCCCGGTCTTCCTGGCGCGTGTCGTCCTTCACGTCCAGGCCGTTGAATGACGTGAGCGACTCGAGACGCCGGCGCTCGTCCTCCGGCAAGGCCAGATACGCCGCACGCATGCTGGCCACGCTGGTGCCGCCGCCGGCCGAGGGAATCTCCACCCCGTACAGCATGGTGGCCGCGGGCGGGCGCTCGCGGTTGGTGTGGTCGGTGTGCCACTGCTCGGCGGGCTGCTGGCCGTTGCGGTGCCAGATGAGCCCGATCAGGGGGAAGTTCCGCATATTGTGCTGCGAATAGTGCTGCTCCATCGGGGGCCCGAACGCCGACGCGGCGGCGAGGTACTGGGCGGGCGTCAGGGACTGCTCGCGAAACACCAGCGCAAGGTGATCGGCCAGCGCGCGCGTCAGCACCTGCCGGGTCGGCTCGCCGATCGGCGCGCTCAAGTCAACGCCCGCCACCTCGGCGCCCAGCGAGGGATGCAGGGGAGTGATCTGGAGGTCCGCCACGGCGCGCATCAGCGGGCCAGGCCGGGTGTTCCGGCCGGCACGGCGTAGAAGTTCATCGTCAGCGAGACCGCCGTGTAGTAGCCGATCAGGACGATCACGTCGGTGACGCTCTCGTGCCCAAGCGCGCTCACGGCGCGATCGTACAGACCCTGGGGGACGAGCCGCCCGCCGCAGAGAGCCATGGCCACCTCGTAGACCGCCTGCTCGCGCGCGTTGGGGAACGACGTGGGCAGGCCGGCGACGATCGCTTCGACCGACGCGGCAGGGAGGCCGACCTCTGCGCCGCGCTTCTCGTGGGCGGCAGTGGGGTAGGCCGAGTGCCAGCGGCTGGTGATCACCAGGACCGCGATCTCCCGCTCTCGCTCGGAGAGCGAGGACTCTCCCGGCGTGAAGTGCAGTCCGAGCGGCGCCGTCGCGCGGAGGAGCGCTGGATTGTGCACCCACACCTTGTAAGGCCCGGGCAGCCGCCCGCGCGGGCCCTCGACGAGGAAGCGGTAGCCCTCCCGCTGAGCCGGCGTCATCCGGTCGAGGGGAATCTCTGCGTAGCGTCCAAAGGTCGGCGCGTCACTCATGCGCGTGTCTCCCTATTTCATGACCACGGGCAGCAGGCACGATATCCGGACATCGCGGTCCATGCAAAGAGGATCCACAGCAGCCCGACCGACTTGTAGAGCCAGAATGTCGCCCGTGTCCCCCGGTCGGCCTTCGGCCTGTGCTTCGTCATCAGCTCGATCACCTCGAGCTCCCGTTCGAGGGTCCGGCCGCGCTCGAGGAATGTCGTGAAGTAGTCGACCGAGCTCTGCTCGTGAATGTAGAAGACGACGATGAGGACCAGGCCGATGAGCGCCGCCGTGATCGCCGGTGTCGTCCTCAGGGGGTGCCCGTCCTTCAGCGCGGCGTAGAGCGCGTTGACCAGGAACCCGTTCGCGGCGATGTAGACGGTGAGCTGGGCGAATCGCTTGTTGCCGAAGTAGCGGAGCGACTCGCGGATCTCCTGCCATTCGGCCAGGAGGATCTCTTTCTCTTTGTCGGAGTAGCTGTGGTGCGCCACTGGACGGGAGTCTAGCAGAGGAACGGGCGGAGCGGGCGTGGTAGGCTGTGTCGATGCCAACGACCTTCTGGCTCCTCCTGGTAGCGGCGCTCGCGGTTCTCGTACCCACGCCGGCACTGTCGCAGTCCAAAGGCCAGGAGGTTGGCGCCGAGCGGCTCGTCGGCCGCTGGGTCCGCCCGGACGGCGGATACGTTCTGGAGATCCGGAGCGCGAAGGCAGACGGAAAGCTCGACGCCGCCTACCTGAACCCGCGCTCGATCAAGGTCTCGCGCGCCGAGTGGCGGCGCGAAGAGGGCCGCCTCCTCGTGTTCGTCGAACTGCGCGACGTCAACTACCCCGGATCGACGTACAACCTGCGCTTCGACCCGGGCAAGGACAGACTGGTCGGCGCCTACTACCAGGCCGTGCAGAAGCAGACCTTCGACGTCGAGTTCGCGAAGCAGAAGTAAGGAGAGACCCTTGAGCTCGCGCTACCTGCACCTCGTCCGGATGGACGTCGCCCACGACCTCGAGCCCACCTTCAACGAGGTCTACGATACCGAGCACGTGCCGCTGCTCCAGGCGGTTCCAGGTGTCGGGCGGGCCACGCGCTACCGGAGCCCGTCGCCGACCGACCCGCGCTACATCGCCGCTTACGAGCTCGAGAGCCCGGCGGTGCTGCAGAGCGCCGAGTGGAAGACGGCCGGCGAGGCGGGGCGCTGGCCCAAGGAGATCCGGCCGCACACGATGAACCGCCACCTCGCCACGTA
>Ga0335084_10004025_pt1 | contig 14476 bp, 12 predicted proteins | sample Lox_Sample_44_FD_206721 | JGI IMG/M metagenome (GOLD analysis project Ga0335084, IMG submission 206721) | Soil microbial communities from Loxahatchee National Wildlife Refuge, Florida, United States - Lox_Sample_4.4 | ecosystem: Environmental > Terrestrial > Soil > Wetlands | place: USA...
AGTGTAGGCCAGCAGACGATCGATCTCTGCGATCCCCTGGAGCAGCGGCAGAACGTTCGGTTCCGTGAGCCACGAGATATGGCAGCGGGGATAAGCCCTTCTCAGGCCTCTCAGAAGAGGCGTAGTCCGCAGGACATCACCCATGGCTGCCAGCTTAATGACGAGAATTCTGACGCCGTATGGCTCATAGTGCGGGCAACCGTCGCATTCCCGCCGGAATCGGCAAGGCTTGTAACCAAGAAAGTGCCGGCAATCAAAATGGACAATCATGATTTCAATCGGAGGTCCTCAGCCCCGAGCTTCGCAGCCTCACCCACACCACGAGCAGCCACAGGAAGCGGAAGGGAAGCAGCAGCAGCTTGATCATCGGCACGACCAGCGCGCGGGAAAGAGCTGCCGGCCGCCGTTCCGTTTCCTGACCATCACGCTGCGACAGCCGGTAGGACAGGTGCGAGACCCAGGCTTTCCATGAGAAGAAAAAGCAATCGCCGTTCTCGTTATAAATGACTTTATGCCGCGCGCCCAGCAGAAAAAGGAAATATTTTATCTTCCAGTAGCTGGGGTCACCAGTGAAAAAGGCCACTACGGCATCGAATCGCTCCTTGCGCAGTCTCCGAAGGTGTCTGACGGCGCCGGACATTTCTGAATGAACGATGATCTCGGAGAGCATCGGGTGACCCTTGAGCCGGCTCAGGGCCTCCGGATTGTCACGGCAGAACAGCGTGTAACGGGGGTTTCGAAAGAGCGGCTGCTCCTTTAACCGGTCAAGAGTCTTGAGAAGATGCCGGGGCTCGGCCGACTGGATGACCAGGATTCTTTCGCGCGGAGGCTGCCCCGGCCTTCGGGATGACAATGCATTGGATATATCGGAAGTTTCCGGCACTGGGCGAGCTACAAAGTCGTAGTGATCCGTAGGCCGTGGGTGCTTCCATCGGATCGCAAGAAAGCGCATGAACGAAGTGAGCGAAAGCCTGAAGACGTGGCCGTCTCCAATATCGATGTCCCGGTACCGCGCGCGAATCCGCAGCGCATTCAGCTTCATTTTCCGGTACTGTTTTTCTCCGCTCCAAAATGCGTAGACGACATCGAACGAACGGCGCTTCAACTCGTCCGGGATCTTGTCGTTTCCGCCACTCGGCAGGGTGATAAGGCAAGCTCCGGCGATCCCATCCAGTTCCAAGAGGCTCGGAGGATCGTTGCGGCCGAGGATCGTGAGGTCCGGATTGCAGTAGAGATCCCCGCGCAGAATCTCTTCGGCTTTATCGCGCACCCTCTTCGGGGAGGCTGTTTCAACCAGCAATATCCTTCGCACTACGTTTCCTGACTGAGTTGTAGGGGCGACCCGCAGGTCGTCCGAGCAGAACAACTATTGTCCCGCCCGTGGTCGGGGGAATTCGCCGGGCGACCTGCCGGTCGCCCCTGCGCTCCCTCACCCGTCGCCGCCGTAATGTACTTCCGGTACAGCGAATCAAGTTTGCCCGCCGCGGCCTCCCACCCGTAATGCTCCTCGGCCGTGCGCCGTCCCTCGTCGCCAAGCTTCGCCCTCAGGGACGGATCCCGCAGCAACCTCACGACTCGCTCGGCAAAATCCTGAGCAGACTCGGCCATCAGGATATTCCCGCCGTCAACAACGCGGAGGCCGGCGCAGGAAAGCGCAGTAGCCACTACCGGCATCGCCATCGCCCAGGCCTCCAGGATTTTCCCGCGGATACCCACGCCAAGGCGCAGCGGGACAACATATACCGAACTGGAAGCCATCTGCGTTCGAATATCATCGACATATCCGGTCACTTCTACTCCGGGCAATTCGCCCAATTTGAGCACCTCTGCGCTGGGCTTGCTGCCGACGATCCGCAGTTCAACGGAGGGAATCTGCTTGCGGATGCGGGGAAGCACTTCCCTGCAGAAAAAGAGCATGGCGTCGACATTCGGCAAATGCTGGAAAGCGCCCACAAAAACCACGCGCGGCGACTCACACCGCACCTCGGGCGGAACGAAGTAACCCAGATCGACGCCGGTATTTATCACCTCGATCGGGATGCCGCGTGCAAATCGCCGCAACACCTCCGCATCGGGATCCGTCATGCAAATCGCCGCGTCGCTCCGCCGGAGAAGGCCGACTTCCCGATCGAGTACCTGAAGGTAATTATAAAACCAGCGAAGCTTTCTCCAGAAGCCGGATGAGATTTTAGCCCTCCGGGCGCAGGCGGCGAAATCGTGCTTAGTAACAAGACTCGGAATTCCCAGAGACTTGTCGGCGTAGCAGCCCATCTGGGTGTATTCGAGCTGAATGAGCGAATAGTCGTAGTTCTCGAGGTAATTTCGGAGTGCGGTCTCCATCTGCGGGGTCAAAAATTCGTCGAAAGGCTCATAGGGAAAGATCTGCCAGCGAGGCGGCGGAGTGCGCCTCATCACTGCCACGTGTTCGCACAGGGATTCGACGCAGTGCAGATGCTCTCGTTCGTCATCGGTCTCCAGAAAGCTGAGCAGCGTAACCCTGTAGCTGCGGGAGATTCTGCTCAAGAGCTGATACATGCGTCCGGCTCCAGCATGGCGTCCGAGATGGGGCAGGTAGGCCGTCAACCAGAGGATGCGGGGGCGCCCGTCGTTTCCGCTTGAAGCGCGGAACCTCTGCAATTCACGGCTCCTGCGGAAGAACAGGGAAGGCTTTTCAAAGATGGAGAAGATTTCCCTGTCAGAGCGGACACGCGGCATCGCGCTGAGAATCCGGGGTCTCAGAAGCTCCGGCAGGCGCGAGGCAGCCTGCAGGATGCTCCTCCACATTCCGGGGCCATAGTCGCGTGCCAGACGGAAGCAGTTCCAGGGAAGAAGCGCGCAGTGGATGAAAAGGAATCGCCAATCGAGAAAGTTCTTCCAGATGAAGAGGAATTGGTTGCGCTGGATGAGAATCCGAAGTTCAAGCGGATCGAAGAGCTTTTTGCTTGTGGCTCGATGCTTGTGAAAAACGATCGATGCAGGTGCGAAAAGGACGTCCCAGCCGCAGCGCCATGCTCGATAGCTCAGGTCGGTATCTTCGACGTAGGCGGGAGAGTATATCTCGTGAAATCCGCCAAGAGCCAGGAACCGGCGCCGGTGAAAGGCGGAAGATCCACCTCCTGCCCAGAACACGGGGTAGTACGGACGAGGCGGAGTCGGCACGTCCGGCATGCGGTGTGAGAAATCGATCATGCCCCGCCGGAATGCCGCAGCGGTTTTGCCCGTCTCTTCACGCCGCAATTCGGGATCCTGGAGAAAGATCTGGCTCGACACAGCGAAGGTGTTCGGGCCGAAGCCGTCCAGCAAGGGGCGAAGAAAGGCGCGATCCACCACCATGTCGTTGTTGAGGAAGACGATCACGTCATTTCGCGCTTCGCGCGCGCCGGCATTGTTGCCCCCGGCGAAGCCGAGATTTCGGGCCAGACGCAGCACATGAATCTCCGGAAACTCTCTCGCCAGGTATTCATTGGAACCATCGGTGCTCCCATTGTCGACGACGATCACCTCATGGTCGCGACCGTCAGCACGCACCGCATCGATGACCGAGGGGAGTCCCTGAGCGAGGAGATCTTTCCCGTTCCAGTTGAGGATGATGATGGAAGCCCGACGGTCGACCGCGGTCTGAGTCTCCGCCTGGGATCCGGCAAATAGCGCAGCCGTCCGGCGGACGAGATTGAGCGCAAACAGCGCCGCAGAGAGGAGCACAAGGAACGGGCTGAGCAGCAGTGTAAGGAGGATCAGGATCAGGCGGCGGAGTAATGGCATTTTGAGCTATCTGGACACATACGTTTTTACATCCACATCCATCTTCATCGTGCCGTAGATCATTTGATCGGTCTGGAGGTTGAAGACCAGCGCGTTGTCGATCCAGTCGCACATATCGTGCTTCAGGACGTCACCCTTGGCCACGGCGGGTGAGATCGAATAGCTGCCCGCGGCCAGGTGCGGCAGCAGCACCTGAAAATCGCTGGTGAGTATCTGCCCCCTGCCGGCGGCCTTGAGCGCGCGGCCTGCGTAGGAAGTGTTGCAGGCCGAGACTTCGATGCCCAAGCGGTCACGAAGCGTGTAACCTATGATCGGAGCTGGGACGTCCTGGTTGAACTGCACAGAAACGCGCACCACGACCTTTTCGCCGCCAAAAACCTCCCGCGTCGGCATCCCTTGCGCGTCCATGAGTTCAACGCCGAGGAGCGAAGCCTCCCCCGAGCCGAAACGATGATCGATGTTGGGGATGACCCGTGCGACAGGCATCTCCCCGGCTGCAACGCGCACCTCGGATTCGTCGCCTCCCGGGTCCCCGGAATCGAATCCTCCGTATCGGCGCTCGCGCTCGAAGATCAGGGCACGATACTTCTGGACCACGCGATCCGGCATGCCTTGTTCAATCAGGCGCCCGCCGTCGAGCAGAAGCGCCCGGTTGCAGAATTTCGTGACCGCGCCCAGGTCGTGCGTGACCAGGATGATCGTCTTGCCGCTGTCGCGCAGCTGGTTCATCCGGTGCATGCAGCGGTGTTGGAAGATCAGGTCGCCTACTGCGAGAGCTTCGTCGACCAGCAGGACGTCGGGGTCCACGTTCACCGCCACTGCAAAGGCGAGACGCATGAACATGCCACTGGAGTAAGTCTTCACGGGTTGATTCATGAAATCGCCTATCTCGGCGAAACGGGCGATGGCGTCGAACCGATCCTGCATCCGCCTGGTATCCAACCCCAGGATGGCCCCGTTCATAAAGACATTCTCGCGGCCGGTGAACTCCGGGTTGAAACCGGACCCGAGCTCCAGCAGCGCTGAGACCTTGCCTGCGACATGACACTCTCCGCGTGTCTGTCTCATGATCCCTGCCAGGACCTGCAGGAGGGTGCTCTTGCCCGATCCGTTCTGGCCTATTACGCCCAGCGTCTGTCCCGGCTCCACCTCAAAGGTTATATCGTCGAGCGCCCAGAATTCCCTGTGCAACGGCCCGCGGCCGAGTTTCAGCACCTCGCGGAGCTTATCCCACGGCCGGTCGTAAATCTGGTATTTCTTGGAGAGATGTTGAACCTGGATGACAGGCATCAAAGCACATCCACGAATTCACGCTTGGTATAGCGGAAGAACAGGCCGCCCGCTGCAAAAACCGTTATCGAAATAATGGCAAGGACGGCCAGACCCCTCAAGCTTGGCAGGTGCGTGCGAAGGATGCAGTCTCGATAGGCGACGACGACATGCGCCATAGGGTTCCATTGAAGCAGAAACGACAGGCGGGCGGGGAATTGATCCTGCGTGTAAAAGATCGGTGTGAACCAGAACCAGAAGGTGAGAACCACGCTCAGCACCTGGGCGATGTCACGAAGGAAAACATTCAGGCTGGAAACCATCCAGGCCAGCCCCAGAGTCCACAGCATGAGTACGAAGAAATAGACCGGAATAAGGAGCAGATAAATGCTGACCTTTCCGCCGCTGAAAAGCAGGATGCTCATGAGGATGGCGAATCCGATCACGTGGTTGACCACCGCAGCCAGGAGCACCGAGAGCGGCAGGATTTCCGTTGGGAAGAGCGTCTTGGTGACCAGGTTGGCGTTGTCGATGAGGATGGTGCTGGACCGCTGAAGTGTGTCCTGGAAAAAAAGCCACGGGAGGATGCCGCAAAACAAAAAGAGCGGAAAACTAGTGGTTCCGGTATCGGGTCTCGGGCGCACGTTGAACACGACCATGAATACAAACGTGTAACTTACCAGAAGCACGATGGGGTGGATCACGCTCCAGAAGAATCCCATCAGCGATCCGATGTAGCGCTGTCTGAGGTCACGTATGACGAAATTGCGAATCAGCCCCCGCTGAACATAGATCTTCTGGAGGAAATTGGACAAAATCAGCCACGGCGCAACCAGACTTCGAGACCTCGCGCCCCCATTCATTGTCATCCTCCCTGCAAGCCGCGCATTATAACAAAAAACAGATGGACCGATTGAACGACTGCGAGCAGCGAGTCACGCCTGCGAAGCGCCGAGGTGAGGAGCCCTATGCGGGTGTTCCCCGTCCCGCGGCTTCAGGATCGGGTCGCCATTCCGGCGAAGAGTTCTTCGTAACGGGCTACGATGTTGTCCCAGGAGTATTCCGAGATCGCGCGTCCGAGGGCGGCGCGTCGCAAGCCCTCGTATGCTTCCGGGTGCCCGGCCACATCCTGAAGGAGGCGCGCAAGGTCCGTTGTATCGTTTTTCCTGTAGACCAGGCCGCAATCCCCCAGAACTTCCCTGTTCTCCGGGGTCCCGTTGACGATGATCAGATTCCCCTGTCCCATGGCTTCGAGCAGGGCCGGATGAGTCCCTCCCACCTCCGTCGCATGAATGTAGCAGAAGGCGTTCCCCATGAGCTCTCTGTAGCCGTGGCCGTAAATGGCGCCCGGAAACAGGACGCGGTCGTCGCGGGTCGACTTGACGGATCTGATGTAATCCCTGGCGTACGGAGCATCTCCTACAACGACGAGGCGCCGCGGCGTTTCCACTTTTTCGAAGGCCCTCACGACGAGGTGCGCATTGTTTTCCGGTTCCAGACGGCTCACGTAGAGGAAATAGTCGCGCGGCGCGAGCCCCAGCGCCTCCAGCGTCGACGTTCCGTCAGGTTTGTCCGTGATCGCGCCATAGGGTATGTAGACCGAACTCGCGTCATAGTGCTCCCTGTAATACCGCTCGATTACCCTCGCGTCGGTGACGATGGCATTGGGCAGGATGGTCGAGAGATATTCGCAGAGATGGTAGTACGTTCGTCCCAGCACACCCCACTTCAGGCGCATTCGCTCTATGCCGTCCACGTTGAGCGCAACCGGAGTGCCGAAGAGGCGCGGCAGCCACGCATAGATACTGTTAGCCGCATTGCAGATTAGGATCGCATCGAAACGACGGCCCAGCGCGTGCAGCACGGAAAGGAAGGTGTGGGTAACCGTGTCCAGGTATTTGGACCGGAGCGAAGGCAGGACGACCAATTCTATCCCGCGATGGGATCGCAGAGACTTTGGAATGTAATGAGATCGGCCGTACACGGTGACTCGGTGTCCCCTTGTCACGAGTCGCGAGGCACACTCCTCGGCGAAGGTCTCAAACCCCCCATAGTTGGCCGGCACGCCGCGCGTGCCGAGAATCGCAATATTCACCGAACCCCGTCCTGGAGTTGAATCATTGACTCATTGGATCATTGAGTCACTGAACATACCCCAATGGCCAAATGATTCAATGACTCAATTTTGAAGCGGCCCGAACTCGCAACCGTGACTCATGCCGCAGTTTTTTCGTCGAGGAATGCGTAGGGGGCCCCGACGATGAATAGAAACAGGATCATAACCACCGAGCTTCCGAAGTTATACTCGAACATGCCCGCGGCCATCAGAGCTACCCACGCTCCCAACGCAGCGGTGGAGGAGATCAGCGCTTCTTTCGTCGAATCGCTTTCGCGCTGCGACTGACTGCCGGATTGCCGGTACACCCTCAAGGCATCCCAGGCGAGGCGCCCCATGAACCAGAGCCAGAGCAGCAGGCCGGGAAGTCCCCGCTCTGCGGCAATCTGAAGGAAATTGTTCAGCATATGCTGATAAAGCCAATCCGGATACTGCCGCGTCCCGCGATAGTGCAGGGCCTCCTCCCAGACCGACTCGGGACCGACGCCGACCCACGGGTGCGCACGAATCAGCCGGAGTGATGTCTGCCACACTTCGAAGCGATTTGCGGTATTAGGGTCCTCCGGATTCAATCCGCTCCTTAATCTGTGCTGAATGCTCTGAGGCGCCACAACGTACAGCAGGGCAAGCAGCGCGATCATTCCCGCGATCAGGCGCAGATGGCGCCCGAGAAGGATCACAACGCCGATACCCACTGCTGCGCCCAGCCAGGCGTTTCGAGTGTAGGACAGGATCAGGGCCGCGGAGATCAACAGGCCGAGCGGCAGCGCCCACCAGCGCTTATGGCTCTGGCAGAGCAATGCATAGGCCGCGAGCACGACCAGGACGAGCATCAGTTGTCCTGCATAGTTCATCCACGTGCTCTGGAAGCCTGTGATCCGGTGCATGAGGTCACGCCCGGGATCCGCCATGTATTGCAGAAGTCCCCACAATGCGGCGACCGCTGCAACAGAAAGCGCCGCGCGATAGATCCAGAGCGTTCGTCCCGCACCCCGGACAACGAGCGGCACCAGGATCAGAAGCAATAGAAGGTAAAACTTGCCGAGCGTGTGGCGGTTGACCGGATTATCTCCCGCAGCGAACGCCGCAACCATCGTCCAGCCGAAGAAGAAACCCAGCGGAAGGAGAAACGGCAGTTGAATGGAGCGCTCCTTGCGGTCGCTAGTCCACTTCCAGGCAGCCGCGACGACCACCGCCGCCATGAACATCTCCGAGATCCATATTGACAGGAGAGCAGACGAAACGCACGCTGCCAACAGCATGAAGGCAACCGCATCAGGCCCGGACGCAAGTGAGTGAGGCAGGAATGACCTAAACCGACCTGGCATCGACCGTCTCGTGGGCTGGCCTGGAACCTTCCAGCAATGACAGGCACAGCTGTTCAGTTTCGTGTATCTTTCTCTCCAGCGTGAAGCGCTCCAGCAGCAGGGCCCTTCCCGAACGTCCCATGACCGCCGCCTTCTCGGGGTTATCTATAAGCTCCTGGATTGCGGCGGCCAATGCGGTGGCGTTACCCGGCGGGACCAGCAGCCCGTTGTGTCCGTGCTGGACAAGTTCGGGAATGCCTCCTACCTCGGTTGCCACAACGGGAAGCGAACTCGCCATTGCGGCCAGGATAGAGGAGGAAAGTCCTTCCGAGAGGCTGGGGAGAACAAATATGTCAAACTGGTCCAGGTACCTCGCGGGCGCATCCTGAAAACCTGCAAACTCGAAGCAGTTCCCCAGACCCAGATCTCGCACCTGTGCTTCGAGCTCGCCCCGACATTCCCCGTCGCCGACCATGACGAACCGCGTGCGGCTCTGGACCGCGGGAATCAGGGCCGCGGCTTCCACCAGAAAATGAAAACCCTTTTCCCGACTGAGGTATGCGAGTGTTCCGACGACTCTGGGCTGGCCGTTTTTCAGAACCCTTTCCGGCCGGTTTCCCGAATACAGAGTCGGATCGATTCCCTCGTAGATCGTACGTATGCGCGAGGCAGGGACGCCGCCGGCTTTGAGCTGGGAGGCGATCGATTCGGAGATCGCGACAATGCAATCGATACCCCATGAGTATTTCAGTCGAGTGATCGGGTTCTTCCGCAATGGGAAGTTCACTCTGCGGAAAATAATGCGCGCCCGAACGGTCGAAAATCTCGAGGCAAGATTGCAGATCAGGATCGGTTGGGGGGTATTGAAGGCAAGAATGTCCGGCTTGAGGGTGCGGATTATTTTCCATGAGCGGCAGAGCGAAGCCAGGCTGTTGCGCTTTCGGAACGGCACGGGGCAAACGAAGGCGCCCGCCTCCCGGGCTCGACTCTCCAGCAAGGTTTGAGGGTGGCAAATCAGACTGACCCTGTGGCCCCGGAAAATCAGCCCCCGGAGGAGCGTCAACAGCTGGTCTTGCCCTCCTCTCCAGACTCGTTCGGAGTCGACGAACAAAAACGAAACCATCATCCCTGTTTTTTCGAGTACCAGCTCAGAACGCGGCGGAGACCTTCATCAAGGGAGACGGCGGGCGAATAGTCCAGCATTGTCCGCGCTTTGCTGATATCCGCGACCGAGTGACGGACGTCGCCGGTCCGCACAGGCTGGTAGTCCGGTTTGAGCTTTGTTCCCGCGATTCTGCTGATTGAACTGAAGAGCTGGTTAAGGCTCGTTTGCAGGCCACAACCGATGTTGAAAACCTGGCCCGCTGCACGGGGGTGCGTGGCTGCCTTCCAGTTGGCGTCAACGACATTGGAGACGTAAGTGAAATCCCTGGATTGTTCTCCGTCCCCGTATATCGTCGGGCTCGTGTCCGTCAGCACCCTCGTGACAAACCGTGGAATGACTGCGGCGTACTCCGATTTCGGGTCCTGTCGCGGGCCAAAGACATTGAAATATCTCAGGGCCACTGTCTCGAGGCCGAACAGTTCATGAAAAAGACGACAGTACTCCTCGCACACGCTTTTGCTGAGAGCGTACGGCGAGAGAGCCCGTCCCACCCGGGTTTCCACTTTGGGCAGACCGGGATCGTCTCCGTATACGGAAGAGGAGGAAGCGACGACCACTCTTCGAACTCCCGCATCCCTTGCGGCAACCAGCACCGAGAGGGTCCCGCTGATGTTGGAGGAATGAGTCGCCTGGGGATCGGCAATGGAACGCGGGACAGACGGAATCGCAGCCTGATGGAAAACATAGCGGGCGCCGCGGAAGGCGCTGCGCAATCTGTCGGTATCGTTGATATTCGCCCTCAGCAGCAAAGCCCGATCCGAAGCTTCGTCAAACCATCCCGCGAGGTTCTCTTCCTTGCCGTTGCTGAAATCGTCGACGATCGTCACCGAATAGCCCTGAGCGAGAAGATGTTCCGCGAGGTTGGATCCGATGAATCCGGCGCCGCCGGTCACTACCATTTTGTCCATTCTCTGATATTCCCAATGTTTTTATGGCCATACTTCCGGTAAAAGGCGACCAATCTTACCAGACCGGCGCGCGCTCGCAAAGCACACATGTCCGGCGCCCCTGTCCGCAGAGCTGATCCCTCAAACCCTCAGTGTACTACGGCGCGTCGCCGGGGCGCCCTGGGGCTTCGCCCCATGATTAACGTAAACTGTGCCCGACAATGGCGTCGCAGTCGGAATCGGGATCGCATTCGGGATCGAAATCGTTTTCGTGCTCAATGGCGGCCCTGCAGCCATCCGGTTGCTCACGTGCGAAAGCCATCCGTTTCCTTTCAATATCGTTTGCGATACCGATGCCGATCCATAAGTCTGGTAGAATGCGCCCAAATGCGCGCCCACATTTACAGCGGTGGAGCTGAAATCATCGCAAATCCTTTCGTCGCGAAATTCGTGGGGGCAGTCTGCACGGCGATCGCCGCTTCGCTCAAAGCACCAACAGCAGAGCGAAAACTGACCATCGAGCTGGAAGGCGAGCAGATCCGGCTTCAGGTGGACTCGACCCCGCTGGAACTCGACAGAAACCAGGGCTTCGCCGCAACCCTTGTTCGGGAAACGATCCGGGGCATGCTGAGCCAGCTGAAGGGAATCGATGGCCGGGCGGCCGTTCGAATTGAAGTCGCCCTGGATTGATTGGCCCAACCGCCCGAAAACCGCGCGATAATTTCTTCTTTTGGAACCTCGACTCCCGGGGAGGGGCGAGCTATCATCTATTGTCCACAAAGTGCTCTATCCACAGATCGGGGAGTTTCCGGCGGGTCTTTCGCGCAGGCGCCTCGCATACGCCTGATCGGGACGACCCGAAGGCCGGGTTCCAGAGAGTCCGTTTATTCGGGGGTGCAGGATGGCAAGTATGCGTAAGGATGCGGGCAAGTTCTTCGTCGCGCTCCTGATTCTTGGCGCGGGAGCGCTTACGGCCGGACGCGCAGCCCAACCGCCGCAGGTGCCGGGGGGAGAGGAGCGCCGCAGGGGAGACCTCAGCACGCTCACGTTCCCGGGCGGTGCTCAAGTGCAGTTCGTCAGTCTTGCCTCCAAAACGTTGGGCGGAGACCAGCCCTTCAGTATTTTTCTGCCCCCATCCTTCGAGAAGGACACTTCACGCCGCTATCCGGTGGTCTATTTTTTGCACGGCCTAAATAATGACCAGACCAGCTGGACAGTGCCGCGATACGGAGATCTTCCCAAGAAGTTGGAAGAGATGATCCTGGCAGGACAACTTCCGGAATTCATCATGGTGCATCCAAGGGGAGACAACAGCTTTTACTGCAACACCGCCGACGGAAGCAAGCGTTACGAAGACTTCGTCGTCCAGGAGCTTCCCGCCTATGTCGAATCCCACTACAGGGGCAGAGAGGGCCGACGCTACCGTTCGATCGGCGGAACCTCCATGGGAGGGTACGGTGCGCTGAAGATCGCTATGAAGTTCCCCGAGCGCTATGCGGCGACCGCGGGTCATTCCCCGATCATATTTCTGGGCAAGAATCCGTTAGACGTCCCTGAGGAAATGAAGGCGTCAAGATTCTACGGTTTTTTCGTGTCGATCCTCAAGCCGATACTAGGGGACCCCGTTCAGCAGTCGCTCTGGGACGCGAACAATCCGCTTCTGCTGGCGAGGAGCGGCAGGATGGACGGTCTCAAGATCCTCTTCGATTACGGGACAGAGGACCGCTACATTCAGAGTATTCACATCGACCAGGGCATCAAGGCGCTCGACGAGGACCTGACCGAGGCAAAGGTGCCTCACACCATGAAGGTGTATCCGGGCGAACCGCACGGCTGGGCCCTCGTGGCAACCCATCTGCAGGAATCCATGACGTTTCTCTGCCAGACGTTCAACTGAAAACAGACGCCGGGGTGCGGACCGGCGACTGCGCATGAACTCGGGTTTTCACCGATGAAGACGATCATCGAGCCCTTCAAGATCAAGGCGGTTGAACGCATCCGGATGACGACGCGCGAGCAGCGCGAGAAGATCCTGAGCCAAGTCGGCTTCAATCCGTTCCTGATTCCAGCGGAGGATGTCCTCATCGATCTGCTGACCGACAGCGGGACGGCGGCCATGAGCGCAAAACAGTGGTCCGCCATTATGGAAGGTGACGAAGCCTACGCGGGCAGCAGCTCCTGGTATCGCTTCGAGGAAACTGTCCGGAAGATATTCGGCTTTAGCTATGTCATTCCCACACACCAGGGGAGAGCCGCGGAGCGGATCCTCTTCGCCACAATGTGCCACCCAGGAGACGTGGTTCCCAACAACACGCATTTCGACACGACACGCGCAAACGTCGAGTACCGCGGGGCAACAGCTTTAGACCTGGTCGTACCTGAGGGGCGGCAGCCGGCGCTGGTTCACCCCTTCAAGGGAAACATGGATGTCGGGGCCCTGAGTGATGCAATCCGGGAGCACGGCAAAGAGCGCATTCCCCTCATCATGCTCACTGTTACGAACAACTCCGGCGGGGGACAGCCGGTTTCGATGGCAAATATAAGGAGCGTCAGCGAAATCGCCCGCTCTCACGGGATTCCTTTCTATTTTGACGCCTGCCGTTTCGCCGAAAACGCCTACTTCATAAAGCTCAGAGAGACCGGATACAGCGCGAAGAGCGTACTGGAGATTGTCCGCGAGATGTTCTCTTATGCGGATGGCTGCACCATGTCCGCCAAAAAGGATGGCCTGGCCAACATCGGCGGATTCCTTTGCACCAACGACGCCAGACTGGCCGAGCAGGAAAAGGAGCTGCTGATACTCACCGAGGGATTCCCGACCTATGGCGGGATGGCGGGGCGTGACCTCGAGGCCATCGCCGTAGGGCTCGGGGAGGTGCTGGACGAGGACTACCTCAACTACAGGATTGTTTCCACCCAGTATCTTGGCTCCCACATTTCTTCCGCCGGTGTGCCGATCGTGCAGCCGCCGGGCGGGCATGCGATCTACGTCGACGCCAAGGCCATGCTGCCCCACATTCCGCCGCTGCAGTATCCCGGGCAGGCACTGTGCTGCGAACTGTTTCGCTGGGCCGGAATTCGCGCGGTCGAAATCGGCTCGGTCATGTTCGGCAGGCGCGATCCAAAGACAGGCGAGGAGCTTCCCGCGGCGATGGAACTGGTTCGACTTGCGATCCCCCGGCGGGTTTACACGCAGAGTCATATTGACTATGTCGTCGAGGCCATCCTGGAGGTTTACGAAAGGCGGGAGTCCCTGCGCGGATACCGGATCATACATCAGGCCCCGTTTCTCCGGCATTTTTCAGCGCGCTTCGAACCGCTGTGATTCAGGCAGATCGCTGCAGAGGAGCTTGTCCCGATGTCCGAATTCTCAAACGCTGTCACGGCCGAACACCTCCGCTACCTGGCGGAACGCACGGTGCCCGAGGATGCCTTCCTGCGCCAACTCAAGGAAGAAGCCCGCGCCGCCGGCATCCCTCCGATCTGGATTTCGCCGGAGCAGGCCAGCTTCATGCAAATCCTGCTCAAGCTGTGCGGGGCTCGCGATGTAGTCGAGGTAGGGACCCTCGCCGGATACTCGGCCATCTCGATGGCGAGAGCCCTGCCCGTCGGGGGCAAGGTTCGCACGATTGAAGTTTCACCCCTGCACGCCCGGTTCGCGAACCAATGGCGTGCCCGATCTGATGTCGCGGACCGCGTGGAAATTCACCGGGGGGACGCGCGCAGCATCCTGCCGACGTTTTCGGCCGATACGGCCGACGCGGCCTTTCTGGATGCGGACAAGCCCAGCTATCCGATCTATCTCAAGGAGTGCCTGCGCATCGTCCGAAAAGGCGGCCTGATCATGGCGGATAATGCCTTTGCGTTCGGAGAGCTTTTCATCCACGACTCGGATGAGCCTGAAGTCCTCGCCATGCGCTCCTTCAACGATCTCGTGGCGCAGAACAGGTCTCTGCAGAGCATCATAGTG
>Ga0335084_10004026_pt1 | contig 14474 bp, 13 predicted proteins | sample Lox_Sample_44_FD_206721 | JGI IMG/M metagenome (GOLD analysis project Ga0335084, IMG submission 206721) | Soil microbial communities from Loxahatchee National Wildlife Refuge, Florida, United States - Lox_Sample_4.4 | ecosystem: Environmental > Terrestrial > Soil > Wetlands | place: USA...
GGCCTCGAGGGCGGGCCGGCGTCGCTCTATCTGCATATCCCGTTCTGCCGGTCCATGTGCTGGTATTGCGGCTGCCACACCACCGTGGCCCGCCGGGACGCGCCGATCCTCGATTATCTCGGTGTCCTGCGCCGCGAGATCGAGCTGGTCGCGGGCCGGCTCACCCAACCGCTCGCTGTCCGGCAGATTCATTTCGGCGGCGGGACGCCGACAATCATGGCACCGGTCGATTTCGCCGGCCTGATCCACCTCCTGCGCAAGCGCTTCGATGTCGAGGCGGATGCCGAGATCGCGGTCGAGATCGATCCGCGTACATTGGCACCGGCCATGATCGACGCGTTCGGCGAGGTCGGCGTCACGCGCGCGAGCTTCGGCGTGCAGAGCTTCGATCCCGTGGTGCAGCGGGCGATCAATCGTTTCCAGAGCGTGGAGCAGACGGCGGCGGCCGTGGCGGGCCTGCGCGCCATCGGGATCGAGGGCATCAGCTTCGATCTGATCTACGGCCTGCCGCACCAGACGGTGCGCTCCTGCGTCGAGACGGTGGAGCAGTGCGTCGCCTTGCGCCCCGCGCGCTTCGCGGTCTTCGGCTACGCTCACCTGCCGAGCTTCAAGAAGCATCAGCAGAAGATCGACGAGAGCACGCTCCCCGATGGCGTCGCGCGCCAGGAACAGGCCGAGGCGATCGCGGAGCGGCTTGTCGCCGCGGGCTATGAACGCATCGGGATCGATCATTTCGCCCTGCCCGAGGACAGCCTGGCGCTGGCTACGGCAAGAGGGACGCTCCATCGCAACTTCCAGGGCTACACCACCGACCCTTGCGAGACGCTGATCGGCTTTGGTGCCTCGGCGATCGGCCGCCTGCCGCAGGGCTATGCGCAGAACGAGGTCGTTCTCGGTGAGTACGCGGAGCGCGTGCTCGCGGGCGAGCTGCCGATCGCCCGGGGTTACCGTCTGACGGCGGATGACCGGCTGCGCGCCGAGCTGATCGAGCGTTTGATGTGCGATCTCGAGGTCGATGTCGCGGCAATCTGCGCCCGCCATCGCGCGGAGCCCGCCGCCCTCCTGCGTTCAGCGGAGCGCTTGCCGGCGCTCGAGGCCGACGGGATCGTTCAGCGCGACGGGAACGTGATCCGCCTCGCCAAGGATAGGCGCGCTCTCGCGCGCACGGTCGCCGCTGCCTTCGACGCCTATCTGGCTTCTACCGGGCGGACCTTCAGCCGGGCGGTCTAGAGCGCCGTTCGCGTCGTCGCCGTTTCCGCGGTCAGCGGCGCCGAGCTTCCAGCTCGATTGGAACAATCGAACTGCGATCTTGGGTCGATTTATTCTCGGCCGCCGACCCCACCATCCGCGACAATCCCGCTCGCCGGTCGGTTGAGCGCAGGGCACCGACGGCAAGTCACGGAGCTCGCGGATGCCTTCAATCATCGAAAGCGGCACTCCTCACCCCCTCACCCGGCGCCGCCTGCTCGGACTCGCGGGCCTGGGCGGCCTGGCTTTTCTGTCGGCGCCCGCCTGGGCGCAGCAGACGGTCGATCTGGCGCTGCCCGGCGGCCCCGGCGAGCGGGCGATCACGACGTCCTTTCCCCAAAAGGGCGCCATGATCCTGCAGCGGACGCGCCCGCCGCTCCTGGAAACGCCTTGGGAGGTCTTCGACCAGGGCGTCTTCACGCCCAACGATCGGTTCTATGTGCGTTGGCACTGGGCGATCATTCCGACCGACGTGAAGGTCGACACATTCAAGCTCGCTGTGCGCGGCCATGTGAACCAGGAGCTGTCGCTGTCGTTGCAGGACATCCTCGGCGGTTTCCCTCGCGTCGAGCTGGCGGCGGTGAACCAGTGCTCCGGCAATTCGCGCGGGCTTTTCCAGCCGCGGGTGCCGGGCGGACAATGGGCCAATGGCGCCATGGGCAACGCGCGCTGGGCCGGCGTCAGGCTGAAGGACGTCCTCGATCGCGCTGGCGTCAAGCCGGGTGCGCTGCAGGTCCGTTTTCGCGGCCTGGACGAGCCGGTGGTCGACGGCGCGCCCGCCTTCATGAAGTCGCTCGCCATCGATCACGCGCGCGACGGCGAGGTCATGATCGCCTATGCGATGAACGGCGAGCAGCTTCCCTTGGTGAACGGCTTTCCGCTGCGCCTCGTCGTGCCCGGCTGGTACGCGACCTATTGGGTCAAGATGCTGAGCGACATCGAGGTGCTCGACCAGCCCGACACGAACTACTGGACCAAGACTGCCTACACCATTCCCGACACGCCCCATGCCAGCATCGCGTCGGGCCAGACCGGCGTGAACATGATCCCGATCAACCGCATGGTGCCGCGTTCTTTCGTCACGAACTTGGCGTCGGGCGCCGCGATCTCCGCCGGAAAGCCGACCCTGCTGCGCGGCATCGCGTTCGGCGGCGACAGCGCCGTGGCGGGCGTCGATCTGTCCATCGACGGCGGCAAGAGCTGGCAGGCGACGCAGCTTGGGAACGACGAAGGCAAGTACAGCTTCCGGCAATGGCAGACCCTGCTCACTTTGCCGTCGCCCGGCAAATACGCGGTGATGGTTCGTTGCACCAACGCCAATGGCAAGGCGCAGCCCGACATGCCGAACTGGAACCCCGCGGGGTTCATGCGCAATGTCATCGAGACCACCGACCTCATCGCGGCTTGAGGAGATCCCGGCCATGCTGCGCATCCTGCTGCCCGCGGCCTTTCTTCTGGGCGCCGCCCTCCTGCCCCTCGTCCTTCATGCCGAGGCGCCCATCGCGCTCAACTCGGTGACCGTCGACTTGCCGGACAGCGACCGGATGTTCCCGGACGGCCGCGGCTCCGACGCGATCAACAACAACTGCCTCGCCTGCCACTCGGCCGGCATGGTGCTGAACCAGCCAGCACTGCCGAAGGCGGCCTGGGCCGCCGAGGTCAACAAGATGATCAACGCCTACAAGGCGCCCGTGGACCCGGGCGATGTCGATGCGATCGTCGACTACCTGACCCGCCTCAAGGGCGCCGCGCCCTAGGAATTTTTGCGGGCGCGTCGGCGTCGGCCACTGGATTTATCCACATCGCCGTCAGTTGACGGCTCCCCCGATTGAGTGTTCAATTCTGCCACTTGGATCGTTCCAATCAGGGGGATTGGATGCGACGGTTGCGGGTGGGTCTGGTCGGCGCGGGTTTGGTCGGCCAGGCCGAGCATGCCTTCTATCTTTGGGAAGAGCGCGAGCGCTTCGACTTCATGGCGCTGGCCGACGCCTCGGCCGCGGTGCGCGAGGCCGTGGGCGCGCGCTATGGGATCCGCGAGCTGCATTCCGACATTCAAGGGCTGCTGCGCCTCGGCCTTGACGCGGTGGTGATCGCAGCACCCGATCCGTTCCATCCCTCGCTTGCCGTGGCGGCGCTGGACGCGGGCCTCCATGTGATGTGCGAGAAGCCGCTGGCGCTTAACCTCGCCGGTTGCGACCGAATCGCGGCCGCGCGCGACCGCGCCGGCCGCGTGCTCCAGGTCGCCTATATGAAGCGCTTCGATCCGGCCTTCCGGCGCGCGCTCGCGCTGCTGCCGCCGCGTATCGAGGAGGTGAGGCTCATCTCGGTCGAGTGCAACGATCCCGACCAGGCACCCTTCGTGGCGCATCTGCCGATGGTTGCGCCGGGCGATCTGCCAGCGGCCTTACGCGAGCAGTTCCGCAGCGAGAATGCGCGCCAGCTCCAGGAAGCCGCGGGCCGGACGCTCGATGAGGCGGGCGCGCGGGCGCTGAGCGGCGGATTCCTCTCCTCGCTCGTTCATGACGTGGCTGTGCTGCATGGGATGCTCGCCCATTATGGCCTCTCGCTGCCGGCCGAGGCCGACCATGGCCGGCTCTTCGACGAGGGCCGCGGCGTCCAGCTCGGCGTGGGCTTGCCGGGCGGCGGCCGGGTCAGCATGACCCATCTCAATCTGCCGGGCGTGCCGGACTATACCGAGCGCATCACCGTCTATGCCGCCGACCGCATCCTCGAGCTGACCTTCCCCTCGCCTTATCTGCGCCATCTGCCGACGCGCCTCACGCTGCGGCGCGCAGGCGGCGGTCATGCGCTCGAGACCACCGACTATCGCGTCAGCTACGAGGAAGCGTTCCGTGAGGAGCTGCGCGCCTTCCATGCGGCTGCCACCGGCCAGGCGCCGGTCGAGACGACGCTGGAGCAGGCGCGCCGCGACGTCGAGTTCCTGATATCCGCATTCAGAAAGGCAGTCTCATGAGGATCGGCGTCTTCTCGGATTCCCTGGCTCGGCTCGGGCGGCGCGAACTGTTCGCCTGGTGCGCGAAGCGCGGCATCGCCGATATCGAGCTCGGCGTCGGCGCCTGGGGACCCTGGCCGCGGCCTCATCTCGACCTGGCGACCGTGGGCGATCCGACCGAGCGCGACCGGCTCGCGGGCCAGCTGCGCGAATATGGCATCCGGCTCGGCGCCGTGAACGCCGCGGGCAATCTGCTCCATCCCGATCCGGCCAAGCGTGCGGACGCGCGGGCCCGCTTCAAGGCCGCGGTCGAGCTAGCGGTGGCCTTGGGCGTCAACCGTGTCATCACCATGAGCGGCTGCCCCGCCGGTGCCGGCGGAGGCTCGCTCGGCGTCTTTCCCTGCTGGGCCACCTCGGCCGACGACGAGCGCCTCTTCGCTTGGCAGCTCGAGCACGAAGTGGGGCCGTTCTGGCGCCAGACCAGCCGCTGGCTCGCCAAGGAGGCGCCGGACGTGATGGTCTGTCTCGAGATGCATCCGGGTGTCACCATCTTCAGCAGCGCCGGCTTCGAGGCGCTCCTCCCCTATATCGACCGCAATGTCGGCCTCAATATGGATCCCAGCCATTTCTGGTGGCAGGGCATCGATCCCGTCACCGTGGTCGAGGCCTTCGGCGACCGCATCGGCTGGTCGCATGGGAAGGACACGCTGCTCTATCCCGACCGCATCCGCCGCCATGGCGTGCTGCATTTCGCGCCGCCCGATCCGGCGCAAGCACCCTGGCATTTCGCGCCGGTGGGCGAAGGCCATGACGACGCGACCTGGGCCCGGCTGTTCGATGCCATGCGCGCCGCCGGCTATGACGGGGTGATCTCGATCGAGCATGAGGATCCGCGCTATGACGGCGAGGAAGGCACGCAACGCTCGATCGAGGGTCTGCGCCGCGCCTTCGGACGGCTCGAGGCGGCCGCGTGACCACGCTCATCGATGTCGCCCGGCGCGCGGGCGTCTCGAAATCCACGGTTTCCAACGTGATCCGCGGCGGGGCCTTGGTGGCGGACGCCACCCGCCAGCGGGTCGAGCGGGCGATCGCCGATACCGGCTATCGGCCCAACGCCATCGCCCGCGCGCTCAAGGCCCGCACCAGCAAGGCCATCGGCGTCGTCGTTCCCGATCTGACCAACATCTTCTATGCCGAGCTTGCCGTGGGCGTCGAGCGCGCGGCCAACACGATGGGCTATGCGCTCCTGGCCGCCCACACCGACTGCTCGCCCGCCACCGAGGAGGAGGCGGCGCGCGTCCTCATCGAGCGGCGCGTGGATGGCGTCGTCATCGGCGGGGCGTCCCTGGGGTCGAGCCTGCCCGACTTGCTCCTCGACCGGGACATCCCCGTCGTGCTCGCCTCCTTCGGCGAGCCCGAAGATGCCAGGCTCGGTGTGGTCGACCATGACGACATGGCCGCGATGGAGGAGATCGTCGCCCATCTCTACGATCTGGGTCACCGGCGTATCGCCTTCGTCTCCCAGCATTTGCGCGAATATTCCGGCGAGCGGCGCCGGCTCGGGCTTGCCGGCGCGCTCGGCCGGCGGGGCTTAAGCCTGGTTGCGCTCGAGGACGGGCCCACGGCGGTCGTGGCCCATAACGACATGCATGCCATCGCGACCATGGATCGGCTGGAACGAAAGGGCCTGCGCGTGCCGCAGGACGTCTCGGTCGTCGGCTATGACGACGTGCCGCTCGCCTCGCATTGCCGCATCAAGCTCACCACGGTGCGCTCCGACGCGGAGGTCATGGGCCGGCGCGCGGTCGAGCTGGTCGTGGCGGCCGCGCGCGAAGGCCGGCATGTCGCCCATCGCGAGATGCAGAGCAATCCGCTCGTGGTCCGGTCCACCACCCAGAGGCCGCCCGCGTGAGCGCGGTCCGATACGAGGCGATTGAAAAGCGCTTCGGCGTCTTTGCGGCCTTGCATGCGCTCGATCTGGAGGTCCCCGACCATAAGTTCCTGGCGCTGCTGGGGCCTTCGGGCTGCGGCAAGACGACGGCGCTGCGCATCCTGGCCGGGCTCGAGCTGCCGACTGCAGGCCGCGTGCTGATCGGCGAGCGCGACGTCACCCACCTGCAGCCGCGCGACCGTGACGTGGCAATGGTGTTCCAGAGTTACGCGCTCTATCCGCATATGACGGTCGCCGAGAACATCGCCTATCCCTTGCGGATCCGGAAGATCGCGACGGCCGAGCGCGACCGGATGGTGAAGGACGTGGCGACCGCGCTCGAGGTCGATCATCTGCTCGACCGCCATCCGCGTCAGCTCTCGGGCGGCCAGCGCCAGCGCATCGCGCTCGCCCGCGCCATCGTGCGCAATCCCGCGGCCTTCCTGATGGACGAGCCGCTCTCGAATCTCGATGCGCGGCTGCGCCTCTCCATGCGCGGCGAGATCAAGCGGCTCTGCCACAAGCTCGGCGCCACCACGATCTATGTGACCCACGACCAGGCCGAGGCCCTGACCATGGCGGACTTGGTCGCGGTCATGAAGACCGGCGAGCTGCAGCAGCTTGCCTCGCCCAGCGAGATCTACGACCGCCCCGCCAATCGCTTCGTCGCCACCTTCGTCGGCAATCCGCCGATGAACATCCTCAAGGCCGCGGTCGACACGGCGGGCCTGCATCTGGCCGGTATCACGATCCCGCTCGACGCCGGCCGGATCGCCGCTTGCCTTGCCGGCGCGGTCGCCGAGCTGGGGGTGCGGCCCGAAGACGTCCGCCTCGTCGCGCCCGGGCAGCCGGGGGCGCTGCCGGGCGAGATCTATGTCGTCGAGCCTATGGGTAACGAGACGCTGGTCGACCTGCGCGTCGGCGATCAGCGGATCACGGCGCGCGCCAGCCGGGGGTTTACCGCTCCGATCGGATCGACAATCGGAGCCCGCTTCGATCCCGGCGATGCGTGCTTCTTCGACGCGTCCGGTACCACGGTGGTGCATCGCACACCCAACAATAAGGGAGGAGAGAGATGAGCGGATTTCGTTCGCTTCGCCGGCCCATCGGCCGACGGACGGTATTGCAGGGGGGCGCCAGCCTGGCCCTGGCGACGGCCTTTGCGGGCTCGAGCCGGATTGCCGAGGCCGCGGGCGGCAAGGTCATCATCGGCGCCTTCGCCGATGGCGGGCTGACGCCCTTCAAGGAGAAGATCATCCCGCTGGCGAAGACACAGGGCTTCGACATCCAGTTCCTCGAGGACGAATACGGGGTCACCCTCGAGAAATGGTATGCCGACGCGAAGAACGCGGCCGGCCAGTATGATCTCTATCTGCTGGACGATCCGTGGGTGCCGCAGTTCGGCGCGGCCGACCTGCTCGAGGATCTGGGAGCCGGCGGCATCGATGCCGGCGACAGCGACTGGATCAAGTCGCTGATCGACATGGGCTGGTGGCCGCCGCAGGAAGGCCCGCGCGTGATGGGCTTCGAATCGGCGAAACCCAAGCTCATCTGCGTGCCCTTCGTCGGTGACCTGCAGACCCTGACCTACCGCAACGACGTCTATACCAAGGGCGCGCCTGCGACCTGGGACGAGCTGCTGGAGATGGGCAAGGCCGGCGTGGCGGCCGGCAAGATCAAGTACCCGATCGTGTTCCGCGGCGTCAGCGGCAATCCGATCGTCACCAGCTGGTACCCGATCTTCCTGTCTTTCGGCGGCGAGTTCTTCGACGACAAGTGGAAGGTCGCCTTCAACTCGGCGGCGGGCAAGGCCGCGGCCGACTTCTTCGTCGGCCCGCTGAAGCAGGCGGCACCTCCGGGCGTGGTCGAGTTCGATTCCGACCAGGAGGGCGCTGCGATCCTGGGCGGCGACGCCGGCGCCATCATCCAATATTCCGGCAACGCGCTCAAAGCCGACGACCCCGCACAGTCCAAGGTCGTGGGCAAGCTCGATTTCGGTGTGGTACCCAAGAAGGAGAAGGCGATCGCCCAGATCGGCATCTTCATCGCGGGCGTGCCGAAATCGGCGCCGAACAAAGCGAACGCGATCGCGTTCCTGAAGTGGTATTGCAGCGCCGCGACCCAGGCCAAGCTGGCGGAAGCGGGCTCCATTCCGGTCAAGCGCACCGCGTTCCAAGTGCCGAAGCCGGGCAACCGGCTGATTCCGGTGGCCCTCAAGCAGCTCGATTCGGGAGCCTTGCCGCGGCCGCGCACGCCCGACTGGGCCAAGGTCGAGGAATTGCTCGGCATTGAGCTCAACAAGGCGCTGCAGGCGGGCTCGGGCGGCGGTGCCGCGCTCGACGTGGCGGCGCAGAAGGTGACCGAGTACCTGACGCAGATGGGCTACTACAAGTAAGGCCGCGGGTCGGGGGAGCGGGGCGATGCGATCGGCGCGCCGGGCCAGGTTGCAGGGAGCAGGGTTCGATCTGGCCCTGCCCTACCTGCTGCTTGCGCCCAGCGTGCTGATCGTGCTCGCGATCCTGATCTATCCGCTGTGGGACGGCCTGCGCGCGAGCACCCAGTTCTGGCGCTACGGCAAGCCGCTCAACGATATTGGCCTCGATAATTACATCGCACTCTGGAGCGACCCGCAGTTCATCAATTCGCTCTGGGTCACGGTCCGGTTCGTGGGGTTGTCGGTCGCGATCGAGACCGTCCTCGGCCTGGCGCTGGCGCTCTTCTGCCTGCGCGAGTTCAAGGGCATCCGGCTCTTGCGCACCGTGCTGATCGTGCCGATGGTGATCACGCCGGTGGTGGTCGCCATCGTCTTTCGGCTGATCTACGCCAGCGACGCCGGCATGCTGACGGCCTTCTCCGAGACCCTGGGCGGCACGCCGGTGCAGATCCTGGGCGAGCCCTTGCGGGCCTTCCTGGCGCTGGTGGCGCTCGATGTCTGGGAATGGACGCCACTCATGTTCCTGATCCTGCTCGCAGGGCTGCAATCCCTGCCGAGCGAGCCGTTCGAGGCGGCGCGCGTCGATGGCGCAGGCCCCTGGCGGACCTTCGTCGATCATACCCTCCCGATGCTCAAGCCCGTGCTCGCCATCGCTATCGTGCTCCGGGCGATCGATGCTTTCGGCACCTTCGACCAGGTCTTCGTGCTGACGCGCGGCGGGCCCGGCGAGGCGACCAGGCTGCTCTCGATCTATGGCTATGACACCGCCTTCAAATTCCAACAAACCGGCTTCGCCGCCGCGATGTTCGTGACCATGGGCCTGATCATGCTGGCCCTGGCCCTCGCGGCCGTGCGTCTGCTGCGCCGCGCGGGGCCGACATGACCGCCAGCCTCGCCGCTGTCGCCGCCTTCCGTCGGCGTGCCATGGCCGCGGACCTGGCCCGCGTCTTCGTCATCCTCGCGCTGCTGCTGGTCGTGCTGCTGCCGATCTATTGGATGGTCGCGGCCTCCCTCAAATCCAATCAAGAGATCACCCAGGACGCGACGCTCTACCCGCACGCGCCCTCCTTCGACAATTACCGCCACCTGTTCTCCGAGCGGGAGTTCGGCGCCTTCCTGACCAACTCGCTGGGGGTCACGGCGGCCTCGGTGCTGCTGGCGCTGGCGGCGGGCTCGCTGGGGGCCTATGCGATCGCCCGTTTCCATCTGCGTTTCCGGCTGGAGCGCGTGGTGGGGCTCTCGCTCCTCACCTTGCGCATCGTGCCGCCGGTGGTGATCCTGATCCCCGTCTACCTTCTGATGTTGTCGCTCAACCTGCTCAACACCTGGCTCGGGCTGATCCTGACCTATACGGCGCTCAACATCACCTTCTGCGTCTGGATGATGGAGAGCTTCTTCCGCGAGATCCCGGTCGATCTCGAGGAGGCGGCCATGGTCGACGGCGATTCACGGCTGACAGCCTTCCGACGCATCACCCTGCCGCTGGCGGCGCCCGGCTTGGCGGCGACCGCGATCTTCGCCGTCATTGTCACCTTCAACGAATTCCTGTTCGCGCTGGTCCTGACCGCCACACCGGCCGCGATGACGATGCCGCGCGGCACCGCGACATTGATCGGTCGCATCGACACCGACTGGGCCTCGATGTCGGCGGCGGGCGTCGTCGGCGCCTTGCCGATCGTGATCTTCGCCCTCCTGGTGCAGCGCCACCTGGTGCGCGGCCTTACCATGGGCGCGGTGAAGTAGGGCCGAGTCAGCCTTTCAGCCCGGCCAGGCCTTGAGCGCGATTTCGACCACTTTCAGGAGCTCGGCGCGGCTGGCGCCCGAAGTCGCCTGCACCGACATGCCCTGATTGACGGTCATGAGGTAGCGCGCGAGCGCGGCAGGGTCGGCGTCGCCCGGCAGGTCTCCCTCCCGGATTGCCCGCTCAAAACGCTTGCGGCAGGCGGTTTCGGTCGCGTCGCGACGTTGGATCAGCTCGCGCTGCAGCGCTTGCGACGTGTCGGCGCCTGCGAGACTGCCGCGCACGATGAGGCAGCCCTTGGGATGGCCCCGCTCGGTCATGTAGACGGCTGCGCCGTGCAGCAGCGCCGCGGCTGCCTCGCGCGCCGTCGGTGCCGCCATCGCCCGTTCCACGAAGCTGGACTGCTCGCGCGCATAGCGGTCCACCGCCTTGCGGAACAAGGTTTCCTTGTTGCCGAAAGCGGCATAGAGGCTGGGCGCATTGATCCCCATGGCCTCGGTCAGATCGGCCATCGAGGCGCTGTCATAGCCTTTGCGCCAGAACACCTGAAGGGCCCTGTCGAGGGCCTGGTCGATGTCGAAGGCGCGCGGGCGGCCCTTTGTTTTCGCAGCAGCTTTCATCATTTTATATCGATCACTATATAATACCCTTGACGCTCTCCGTCCAGCCCCCTACATCTGTATCGAATGTTACACAATTAACCCAAAGGGGTCTGACAATGACGAAGCCACTTCAAGGTAAGGTCGCGCTCGTGACCGGAGGGTCGCGCGGCATCGGCGCCGCCATCGCCCGCCGTCTGGCCGATGACGGCGCCGACGTCGCCATCAGCTATGCGGCCTCGGCCGACAAGGCCGACGCCGTGGTCAAGGAGTTGAAGGCGAAGGGCGTGCGCGCGCTCGCCTTCAAGGCCGATCAGGCAGACGCGGCGCAGGTCAACAGCCTGGTCAAACAGGTCGCCGAGCGCTTCGGCGGGCTCGATATCCTGGTCAACAGCGCCGGTGTGTTCGTGACCGGTGCTGCCGGCGACACGACCGCCGACACGGCCGGGTTCGACCGCCTGATCGCCGTGAATGTGACCGGCGTCGCCTCGGCGGTGCGTGCCGCGAGCCCTCTCATCCGCGAGGGCGGGCGCATCATCTCGATCGGCTCCATCGTCGGCGACCGCACGCCCTTCGCGGGCCTCGCCGACTATTCCGCCAGCAAGGCCGCCGTCGCCGCCTATACGCGCGGCTGGGCGCGCGATCTCGGACCCAGGCGCGTGACGGTCAACACGATCCAGCCGGGACCCATCGACACCGACATGAATCCGGCCAACAGCAACATGGCCCCGACCTTCATCGGACTGACGGCCCTGGGCCGCTATGGCCGTGCCGAGGAAGTCGCCTCGGCGGTGGCCTTCCTCGCCGGCCCGGAGGCGACCTACATCACGGGTGCCACGCTCAATGTCGATGGCGGCTTCAACGCCTAACAGAATCGGCTGTCCCGGGATCCCACCCGCTGGCGGGATCTCGGACATGGCCGAAGGCGGCTCATCGCCATGACCCTGCGGAGGTTCAGGTCACTGCGGCGATGGATCGTCACCGATGCGAAAGCCGGGGACTTGCGCCGGCGCCGCCAAAGGCCAGATTAGGCGGGCGGGCGGATCGACAACCCGCGTCGGGAGCCCCGCCATGATTCCCTTCTCCGTCCTCGATCTCTCGCCGATCTGCGCGGGTGCCACCGCGGCCGCCGCCTTCGGCAACTCGGCCGACCTCGCGCGCCACGCCGAGCGCTGGGGCTACAAGCGCTACTGGCTGGCCGAGCATCACAACATGCCGGGCATTGCCAGCGCCGCGACTTCGGTCGTGATCGCCCATGTGGCGGCCGCGACCAGGACCATTCGCGTCGGCTCAGGCGGCATCATGCTGCCGAACCATGCGCCGCTCGTGATCGCCGAGCAGTTCGGCACGCTGGAATCGCTCTTCCCCGGCCGCATCGATCTGGGGCTGGGCCGGGCCCCCGGCACCGATCAGCGGACCGCCTGGGCCTTGCGCCGCAACATGACGGCCACCGACGACCAGTTCCCGCGCGATGTCATGGAGCTGCAGACGCTGCTGGGCCCGGAGGAGCCGGGCCAGGCGGTGCGCGCGGTCCCGGGCGCCGGCCTCAAGGTGCCGATCTGGCTCCTCGGATCGAGCCTCTTCAGCGCCCAGCTTGCGGCGATTCTGGGCCTGCCCTTCGCTTTCGCCTCGCATTTCGCGCCCGAGCTGATGATGCCGGCGCTCGAGCTCTATCGCGGCCAATTCCAACCCTCCGAGACGCTGGAGCAGCCCTACGCCATGTTGGGGCTCAACGTCTTCGCCGCCGAGAGCGACGCCGAAGCGCGGCGCCTCTTCACCTCGCTGCAGCAGCAGTTCGTCAATCTGCGCCGCGGCCATCCGACCCAGCTCCAGCCGCCGCTCGACAACGCCGAAGGCCGGTGGACGGCGGCGGAGCAGGCCGGCATCGACCGCTCGCTCGCGGAAGCCGTCGTGGGCTCGCCCGAGACGGTGCGGCGCGGCCTGGAGGCATTCATTGCCAAGACTGGCGCCGACGAGCTGATGGTCACCGCCCAGATCTACGATCACAGGGCGCGATTGCGCTCCTTCGAGATCGTCGCACAAATTCACGACCGGATGGCCGCGGAACCGTCACATAAGGCCGCCGCCCGGGCCGCCGGAACCTGAGCAAGTCGGGCCGCCATACCCTCGCAGCCTTGCCCCTGCCGCAAGAACCGGAGAGCGCGGCAGGACGACCGGGGACTAAATCTCACTCCTGAAGCCGGGCGCGCGCCCGAGCCCTTGCCGGGAGAGATCCGATGAGCCTTATCCTTAGCGACCAAGACGCCAAGATGACGGCGATGAGCCGCACCGCCAGCGATCTGGAGCAGCGTGTTCGCGCCCTGGACTGGGCGCGCATCGCCGCCGAGCTCGACGAACGAGGCTGTGCGACGACGGGCCCGCTCCTGACGCCCGCCGAATGCCGCGGACTCGTCGCGGGCTATGACGAGGAGGGGCTCTATCGCAGCCAGATCATCATGGCGCGGCACGGGTTTGGGCGCGGGGAGTACAAGTATTTCGCCTATCCGCTGCCCGACAGGGTCGCGATTTTGCGCCGCGCCCTCTATCGAGCGCTGGCGCCGATCGCCAACGAGTGGCAGGCGGCGCTGGGCGCCAAGGCCGAATATCCGGCCGAGCATGATGCCTATCTGGCGCGCTGCCACCGGGCCGGCCAGCGCCGTCCCACGCCTTTAATGTTGAAATACGGCCCAGGCGATTATAATTGCCTGCATCAGGATCTCTATGGCGAGCTGGTCTTTCCCTTGCAGGTCGCGTTCCTGCTGAGCCGGCCGGCTAAGGATTTCACGGGGGGTGAGTTCATGCTGACGGAGCAACGTCCCCGGCAGCAATCGCGCGGCGAGGTGGTGTCCCTGCAACAGGGCGAGGGCGTCGTCTTCGCCGTCAACCACCGCCCGGTCCGAGGCAAACGTGGCGTCTATCGCAGCGCGATGCGCCATGGGGTGAGCCGGCTCAAGAGCGGACAGCGCTTCACCCTCGGGATCATCTTTCACGACGCGCGATGAGACATAGCCGGGCCGCCCTCGCCGATCTCTTTGCCGGAACCTCCTCGATGTCGGGTGGCGTCGAGCCGTTGGCGCCGGGTGCTGCCTTGCTGCGCGGTTTCGTCAATGCCAGCCTGCCGGCGCTGCTACAGGAGATCGACAACATCGCGTCGCAGGCACCCTTCCGCCGCATGATCACGCCCGGCGGCTATGCGATGTCGGTGGCGATGACGAATTGCGGCCAGGCGGGCTGGGTCACGGACCGCAGCGGCTACCGTTACAGCGCCACCGATCCCCTGAGCGGCCGGCCTTGGCCGGCGATGCCGCCGATGTTTCTGGCGCTGGCGGCCGGTGCCGCCAAGGCCGCCGGGTTCGCGGGCTTCAAGCCCGATGCCTGCCTGATCAACCGCTATGAGCCGGGTGCCAAGCTCTCGTTGCACCAGGACAAGGACGAGCGCGACTTCTCGCAGCCGATCGTGTCGGTTTCGATCGGCCTGCCGGCGGTCTTTCTGTTCGGCGGCGAGGAGCGGCGCGGGCGGCCGATGCGGCTCAGGCTCGAGAGCGGCGACGTGGTGGTCTGGGGTGGAC
>Ga0335084_10004027_pt1 | contig 14472 bp, 15 predicted proteins | sample Lox_Sample_44_FD_206721 | JGI IMG/M metagenome (GOLD analysis project Ga0335084, IMG submission 206721) | Soil microbial communities from Loxahatchee National Wildlife Refuge, Florida, United States - Lox_Sample_4.4 | ecosystem: Environmental > Terrestrial > Soil > Wetlands | place: USA...
TGACAAGGCGCTCTACCGCCAGCGCATGAAGCAGCGCTTGGAAGCGGCGCCGGGGCTGACGCTGTACCAAGGTAGCGTCGAGCGGTTGCTCGTCAGCGGCGGCCACGTGCATGGCGTACAGACCCAGATGGGTGAAAGCATCGCGGGCCGCAGCGTGATCTTGACCACCGGTACCTTCCTCAACGGACTGATTCACATCGGCGACAAGAACATGGTCGCCGGTCGCGCCGGCGATTTCGCCGCCACCGGCCTCAGCGAACAACTGGCATCGCTCGGCTTTCGCGTCGGCCGCTTGAAGACGGGAACCTGCCCGCGTCTGGACGGCCGGACCATCGACTACAGCGCTCTCGAGGTGCAGAACGGCGACGATCCTCCCCTACCGTTCTCGTTTTCGACCACGCACATCCGGCAGCCGCAGATTCCCTGCCACATCACCTACACCGGTAGCCGCAGCCACGCGATCATACGCGGCGCTCTCGATCGTTCACCACTCTACGCCGGCCGCATCCAAGGCCGCGGGCCGCGCTACTGCCCGTCAATCGAAGACAAGGTCGTCCGCTTCGCAGACAAGGAACGACACCAGATATTCCTCGAGCCGGAGGGCCGAAACACCGTCGAGGTCTACCCCAACGGACTCTCGACCAGCCTGCCGCTCGATGTGCAGATCGACATGGTGCACTCGATTGCCGGCTTGGAGCAGGCCGTGATTATGCGGCCGGGGTACGCCATCGAGTACGACTATGCGGACCCGACGCAGCTGCACCCGTCGCTGGAGACCAAGCTGGTGGCCGGCCTTTTCCACGCCGGACAGATCAACGGCACGACCGGGTACGAGGAAGCCGCTGCGCAAGGGCTTATGGCCGGAATCAACGCGGTCTTGACGCTGCGTGGTGAGCGACCTCTCGTGCTCGGTCGTGACCAGGCGTACATCGGCGTGCTCATCGACGACCTGGTGACCAAAGGGGTTGGTGGCGAGCCCTATCGCATGTTCACCTCACGCGCCGAGTATCGGCTCCTGCTGCGGGAGGACAACGCGGATCTGCGGCTCACCGAACTGGGCCAACGTCTTGGCGCGGTTGGCGCGGCCGACTTCGAACGGACCCAACGCAAGTCTGAGCAGGTGCGGCGCGAGATCGAGCGCTTGGAATCGACGGTCGTGATCCCATCACCCGACCTGAACGCTCGGCTGCGGCTGTTGGGTACCACGGAGGTCACACAACCCGCCAGCCTGGCGCAGCTGCTGCGCCGGCCAGAGCTGCCCTACCAGGCCGTTGCGGGTCTCGCAGGCGCGCCGCCTTCCACCGCATTGGCAGAGGACGTGGTGATGCAGGTAGAGGTCTCGCTCAAGTACGCTGGGTACGTCAAGCGGCAGAACGATGCGGTAGATCGTTTCAAGCGCATGGAGGAAGCGCGCATCCCGGACGACATCAACTACGCCGCTGTGAAGGGCCTGTCGCGCGAGGCCTGTGAGCGGCTGGCGCACATTCGTCCGCGTTCGCTCGGGCAGGCAGCGCGTGTGCCCGGCGTCACGCCGGCGGCCCTGTCGCTGCTGTCCGTGCACCTGAAGCGCTATGGAGGATGCTGATCAGCGGGACACGCCCGCGGCCCTGCTTGCCGAACTGGTTCGCGGTGCCGCCGCGTTCGGCATCGCTCTCACCGATCGGGCGATTTCCCGCTTCCAGGTCTACATCGAGACGTTGCTCCTCTGGCGCGGTCGGTTGTCGTTGACGGCGGCGTCGACGCCCGAAGAAATCGTGCGGTCGCACATTCTCGACTCACTCCCGCTCGGTCGGTTCATTGAGCCGGGAATGCGCGTCGCTGACCTCGGGAGCGGCGCCGGCTTTCCCGGAATCCCGCTGGCGATTGCGTGCGACAAAGCGCACGTGTCGCTGGTGGAGTCGCGCCGCAGGAGAGCGAGCTTCCTGCGCGAGGTTGTCCGTACCTGCGGGCTTGCAAATGCTGAGGTCATCGAGGAGCGGGTCGAGCAGTTGGCGGCTCGCGGCGCCGGTCCCTGGGACCTCGTCGTATCGCGCGCAGTCTGGCAGCTCCGGGACTTCCTCGTTCTCGCCGAGCGTCTTCTGGCGCATGGTGGGTTGGCCATTGCGATGAAGGGGCCCAAGGAACGCGCCGCGGGGCCTTCCTATCACGGCCCGCTGCTGCAATCGCAAACCGTCGAGTACCAACTGCCCAGCGGCGCTCACCACCGACTCATGGTCTATCGCAAGCCCTGATCTACCACCTCTCCTCCCGACTGTTTCACGTGAAACACTTTCCACCTTGCGTGGCCTGTGGTACACGGAATCCACCTTCCACGTGTGGGGAGTTAGGGGCGGTGGGGCGCGTCATCTGCATTGCGAATCAGAAGGGCGGCGTTGGCAAGACAACGACCGCAGTCAATCTCTCGGCCTGCCTCGGTCTGGCTGGTCGATCCACGTTGCTCGTCGATATCGACCCGCAGGCGAGTGCGAGCAGCGGCGTCGGCCTGGCGAAGGCGGATGGTCTGCCGACCACTTACGAAGTGATAATGGGCGAGCAACCGGCAACCGCCGCCATCCGGCCCGCGACGGTCCAATCGCTCAGCGTGTTGCCCTCGACCCGTGATCTCATCGGCGCAGAGATCGAACTGGTACCTATGATCGCTCGCGAACACCGCTTGATGGAGGCGCTGCGGAGCGTTCGCGATGCCTACGACTATCTGATCATCGACTGCCCGCCGTCCCTCGGGCTGCTGACAATAAACGGGCTGACGGCCGCAGATTCAGTTCTGGTGCCGTTGCAGTGCGAGTACTACGCCCTAGAAGGACTCAGCGCCCTGCTCGAGACGGTGGAACTGATTCGCCAGCGGCTCAACACCAGCTTGGTCATCGAAGGACTGCTGCTCACCATGTTCGACACCCGCAACAGTCTTTGCCACCAGGTCGTCGAAGAGGTCCGGCGCCACTTCCCGCGGGAGGTTTTCCAAACGATCATCCCGCGCAATGTTCGGCTCAGCGAGTCGCCCAGCCACGGGTTGCCGGCCGTGGTCTACGATCCGACATCCCGTGGGGCGGAAGCGTACAAATCCTTGGCGCAGGAAATTATCAAAGGAAATCAGCTAGATAAGCCAATAGTTGCAGAGGAGAACGAGGTGGGAGGAGGATGAGCAAATGGAACTGGCGAAACGACGCGCGCTAGGTAGAGGCCTCGGGGCCTTGATTCCCAACACCTACCAGGAAGAGAAGAGCGATCAGTTGTACGTCCCCGTAGCGGCAATTCAGCCGAATCCGATGCAGCCGCGACAGGCGTTCGATCAAGCGGCGATCGACGAGTTGGCGGAGTCGATCCGGCAGAAGGGCATCCTGCAACCCCTGCTGGTCCGCCGGGTCAACGGGGCCTACGAGCTGATCGCTGGCGAACGCCGCTTGCGTGCCGCGCAACAACTCGGCATGGAGCAGGTGCTGGTAACGATCCACGATTGCGCCGACGGCGAACTGCTCGAAATCGCGCTGATCGAGAACATCCAGCGGGAGAACTTGAACCCCCTGGAAGAAGCGCGGGCGTATCGTCGCCTCGGCGACGAGTTCAAGCTGACGCAGGAAGAAATCGCCAAGCGCGTCGGCAAAGACCGCTCGACCGTTGCCAACACCGTGCGGCTGTTGCAACTCCCGCAAGAAGTGCAGCGTGAGATCGAGCGCGGCACCTTGTCGGCCGGTCATGCGCGGGCGCTGGTCAATGCCGGCCCCGAGGCGGCAAAGATCAAGCTGGCGCGTGAAATCGTCGCCCGGCGCCTGACGGTGCGCGAAACCGAGAAGCTGGCAAAGCGCCACGCGCGGCCGCAGGCAGACGTCGAGTTGCAGGCTGCCGAGCATCGGCTCACCGAGGCGCTGGGGACACGGGTGCGGTTGCGTACGCGGCGCGGTGGTGCCGGGAAGATCGAGATCGAGTACTATTCCCTCGAGGGGTTGAATGCGCTGATCGACCGTCTGAGCGGGTTGCCGGCTTCCTGAAAGCTGCGCCGGAAACTTTGACAACGGCGGGCTCGGATGTTATAAGCCCGGCGCTTTTATTCCACCAGCGACGGGGGTACGAGCATGGCCTTATTCGGCAAAGACGAAAGGGGGCAGCGCCCTGAGACTCCGCGGTCGTCAATAACGAGCGCAGCGGAGTTTACGATGGAGAGCCCGAGACACGACGAGGCAGTTCAGGCGCACCTCGGCAAGGGGAGCCGTGTGGAGGGCAAGCTGACCTTCGAAGGCAGCGTCAAGATCGACGGCTACATCGAAGGTGAGGTCCAGGCCCAACAGGCCGTCATCGTCGGCGAGACCGCCGTGATCAACGCGCAGATCAATGCGGAAACGATCGTCATCAAAGGCAAGGTGACGGGCGACGTGACGGCGCGCAAGCAGGTGGAACTGCGCGGGCCGGCCAAGTTGACAGGTAACATCACGACACCCAGCCTGGTGATCCACGAGGGCGTGCTGTTCGAAGGCCACTGTTCGATGGGTGGGGCGGAGAGCAAGGCGGAGAAGAGCGACAGAAAAGTGGCCCTGTTTCCAAAGGAGGAGCGGAGCAACGCAAGTACCGTGCGGATGCCATCCGAGGCGGCCAAGTAAGCAGCGCGCCTCCCATAGCTGGTAAACCGTTCCCCCGGGGTTTTCCCGGTAGCGCGCGTCCACTGCCTGCAGTCAGGCGCCACGGCGTGTCGCTACATTTTTCACATACGAATCGCAGATGTTGACCTTTCCTCCAGATTTCACCTTTATCATACAGCTTGTCTCGTTCTTCATTCTGTGGCTCGGTCTGAAGCGCTTGCTCTTTGACCCGATGCTGCACGTGCTCGATCAACGCGAGTCGCGCACCTCCGGCGCGCGCCAGGCCGCCGCCGAGATGCGTGCGGCCGCGCAAGGGTCGGAAGCGGAGTACGAGCAGCGCATGCATGCAGTGCGAGTCGCATTGGCCACCGAGGCCGCCGCCGCCCGCAATGCGAACCAAGCCGAGGAGCAGCGGGTGCTCGCCGAAACCCGGGCGCAGGCCAACGCGCAGTTGTCACAGCTCCGCGACAGCCTGCGCCGACAGGCGGACGAGGCGCGCGCCGCGCTCGCTGTCGAGGCGCAAGACCTGGCCAGCCGCATCACGGAACGCATCGTCGGGAGAACGCTGTCATGAGCGGACGCCGGGTCGTTCTCAGCTTGGCGGCGTTGACCGTTGCAGCCCAGCAGGCGCTGGCGAGCGAGGAAGCGAACGCGCACGCGCCGCACGCGGTCCCGTGGGGCTCGCTGCTCTTCTCGGCGATCAATCTCGGCATCTTCGTGTGGCTGTTGGCGCGCTTCGTGATGCCCGCGGTGCGCGGGTGGGTGGGTGAACGCCGCGACCAGGTCATCAACGACCTCAACGAGGCCGCCGCCGCGAAAGCGGAAGCGGCACGTCTCAAAGCCGAGTGGGAAGCACGCCTCGCGACGCTGGAGGGCACCATCGCCGAGCTGCGCGCGCAAGCCCAACGCGACGCCGAGCAGGAACGCGACCGCATCCTCGCTGCAGCTCGTGCCGCCGCCGACACCATCCGCAAGGACGCCGAACGCGCCGCTGCATACGAGGTGCGCCGCACGCAGCAGCAGTTGCGCGCCGAGCTGGTGCAGCAAGCGGTCCGCCTGGCGGAAGAGACCACACGCGCGCGCTGGAGCGCCGCTGACCAGCAGCGCTTCATCGCGGACTTCCTCAAACAGGTGCGGGCATGAGCGCTGCGGCGTCGCGACGCTACGCCAAGGCGCTGTTCGCTCTGGCGAAGGACAGCAACACGCTGCAGCCGACTGCGGACCAACTGCTCCGCCTCGCCGCCGTCGCCGCCGCCCCGGCCCTTGGTCCCGTGCTGCGCAGCCCCATGCTCTCCGTCACCCGCCGCCACGAGCTGGCGGAAATGCTGGCTCGCGAGCTGACGCTGTCGGATCTGCTGGCGCGCTTTCTTCAGCTGCTGGCAGATCAGCAGCGCCTCGGGGAGCTGCCGGCGATTGCCGACCGCTACCAGCAGCTGCTGGACGCCCAGCTCGGCCGCGTCCGCCTGACGATCCGCAGCGCGGCACCCCTGGATGCCAAGCAGGAAGCGGACATCGTGAACGCCTTTGCAAGGCTCACGGGCAAGCAGGTCCTCTCCCAGGTGGTGGTCGATGCTGCGCTCCTCGGTGGAGTCGTCGCTGAGGTGGAAGGTAAAGTGTACGACGGTAGCGTGCGTACACAACTTGAACGTCTAGGCAAGGAACTGAGCGGAGCCGCTTCGCTGTAGGAGGAACACTCACGACATGGATATTCGCCCAGCTGAAATCAGCGACGTCATCAAACGTCAGATCGCCGAGTACGGGCGCGAGGTCGAGGTGCGCGAGACCGGCCGCGTCCTCTCCTGCGGCGACGGCATCGCCCGCATCTACGGCCTCGACAAGGCGGCCGCCGGTGAGCTGTTGGAGTTTCCGCACAACATCTACGGCCTGGTGCTCAACCTCGAGGAGGACAACGTCGGCGCCGCCATCTTTGGCGAAGCGCAGCTGATCAGCGAAGGCGACGAGGTTCGGCGCACTGGGCGCATTGCCGAAGTGCCGGTGGGTGATGCGTTGCTCGGCCGTGTGGTGGACGGGCTCGGACAACCCATCGACGGTAAGGGGCCGATCGACGCCAGCGACTCCCGCCGCATCGAGTTGAAAGCGCCGGGCATCGTCGGGCGCCAGCCGGTGAAGGAGCCGCTGCAGACCGGCATCAAGGCCATCGACGCCATGATCCCCATCGGGCGCGGCCAGCGCGAGCTGATCATCGGCGACCGGCAGACGGGCAAGACCGCCGTCGCCATCGACACCATCATCAACCAGCGCGGCGGCGACGTGGTCTGCATCTACGTGGCCATCGGACAGAAGCGCTCCACCGTCGCGCAGGTGGTCGACAGGCTCACGCGCCAGGGCGCCATGGACTACACCATCATCGTCGCCGCCACGGCGTCGGACACGGCACCACTGCAGTTCATCGCTGCGTACACCGGTTGCACGATCGGCGAGTACTTCCGCGACAACGGCCGCCACGCCCTGGTGATCTACGATGATCTTTCCAAGCAGGCCGTGGCATACCGCCAACTGTCGCTGCTGCTGCGCCGGCCGCCCGGACGCGAGGCCTACCCCGGCGATGTCTTCTACCTGCACTCCCGCCTGCTGGAGCGCGCCGCCAAGATGAGCACCGACCGCGGTGGCGGTTCGCTCACCGCGCTGCCCATCATCGAAACCCAGGCCGGCGACGTGTCTGCCTACATCCCCACCAACGTGATCTCGATCACCGACGGACAGATCTTCCTTGAAACCGACCTCTTCTACTCGGGCGTCCGCCCGGCGGTGAACGTCGGCATCTCGGTGTCGCGCGTCGGCGGCAACGCGCAAATCAAGGCGATGAAGCAGGTCGCCGGCACGTTGCGCATGGAACTGGCACAGTACCGCGAGATGGCCGCGTTTGCACAGTTCGGCTCCGACCTCGACGCCGCAACGCAGAAGCAGCTGTCGCGCGGCAGCCGTCTGGTCGAGATCCTCAAGCAGGGCCAGTACGAGCCGCTGCCGGTCGAGAAGCAGGTGCTGATCATCTACGCCGCGACCAACGGCTTCGTGGATCATCTGCCGGAGAACGCCCTGGGCAAGTACGAGGCGGAACTCTACCGCTTCGTCGAGAACCGGCACCCCGATCTACTCGAAGACATCCGCGCCAAGAAGCAGATCGACGAAACCGTGAAGCCGAAGGTCGACAAGGTGCTGGAAGAGTTCAAGGAAACCTTCACCGTGTGATGCCGGCTGAACTCTCGACACCCGGGACACCATGGCCAGCCTGAAGATCATCCGCAAGCGTATCAGCTCGGTGAAGAGCACGCAGAAGATCACCAAGGCCATGAAGATGGTCTCCGCCGCCAAGCTGCGGCGCGCACAAGAGGCGGCCACCGCGGCGCGGCCGTACGCAGAGAAGCTCACGGCCTTGCTGCACAACGTCGCGGCGCGCGTCGGGGAGAGCACGCATCCGCTGCTGCAGACGCGTGCGGAAGAGCGCTCCATCCACGCGCTCCTGGTGACGGCGGACCGCGGTCTGTGCGGCGGCTACAACACCAACCTCATCCGCAAAGCCGAAGCGCTACTGCAAGAGCGCGGCCGCGAGCATGTGCGGATGACGATCGTCGGGCGCCGCGGCTTCGATTATTTCAAGAAGCGCAATGTGAACATCGCCGACAAGCACATCAATCTATTCGGCGGGCCGGGCGTTGCACTTGCCCGTAGTCTCGCGGAGCAGCTGGGGCGTGAGTTCGCCGAGGGCACCACCGACGGGGTGTACCTGATCTACAGCAGCTTCCGCTCCGCCTTGGTGCAGGTCCCAACCGTCGAGCAGTTGCTGCCGATCAAGGCGGAAGCCGCACACGGCACGGACACGATCGACTACCTGTACGAACCGAACGCCGCGCAGCTGCTGGATCGCCTGCTGCGGCAGTACGTCACCGTCCTCATCAACCGTGCCTTCCTCGAAGCGACCGCCAGCGAGCACGGCGCGCGCATGACGGCCATGGACAGCGCCACCAGCAACGCCTCGGAAATGATCGATCGCCTCACGCTCGCCATGAACCGGGCGCGCCAGGCGACGATCACCAAAGAGCTGATGGAGATCGTCAGCGGCGCAGAGGCGCTCAAGGGATAGCCGCAGAACGACGCAAATAGAGGTATTCGACATGAACATGGGGAAGATCACACAGGTCATCGGTCCGGTCGTCGACGTCGAGTTCGCCGACGGCACGCTGCCGGCGATCTACAGCGCGCTGCGCATCTCGAACCCGGCGATCAGCACTCAGGCGTGGAACCTCGTCGTCGAGGTGGCGCAACACCTCGGCGAGCGCACCGTGCGCTGCATCGCCATGGACTCCACCGAGGGCCTGGTGCGCGGTATGGAGGTGCAGGACACCGGCGGTCCGATCAAGGTGCCGGTGGGGCCGCAGACGCTGGGCCGCATCATCAACGTCATCGGCGAGCCGGTCGACGAAGCCGGGCCGGTTGAAGGCGTCGCGCACTATCCGATCCACCGCGAGCCGCCGGCCTTCGTGGATCAAGCAACCGAGGTGCAGGCGTTCGAAAGCGGCATCAAGGTCGTGGACCTGCTGACGCCCTACTCGCGCGGCGGCAAGATCGGCCTTTTCGGCGGTGCCGGCGTCGGCAAGACGGTGTTCATCATGGAGCTGATCCACAACATCGCCACGCACCACGGCGGCTACTCGGTGTTCGGCGGCGTCGGCGAGCGCACGCGTGAGGGCAACGACCTGTGGCTGGAGATGCGCGAGTCGGGCGTCATTTCGAAGACCGCGCTGGTCTATGGCCAGATGAACGAGCCACCGGGCGCCCGCGCCCGCGTCGGTCTGACCGCCGTCACCGCGGCGGAATACTTCCGTGACGAAGAGGGCAAGGACGTGCTGCTCTTCATCGACAACATCTTCCGTTTCACGCAAGCCAACTCGGAAGTGTCGGCCTTGCTCGGCCGCATGCCGTCGGCCGTCGGGTATCAGCCGACGCTGTCCACCGACCTCGGTGAGTTGCAGGAGCGCATCACGACGACGAAGAAGGGCTCGATCACGTCGGTGCAGGCCATCTACGTGCCCGCCGACGACTTGACCGACCCGGCTCCAGCGACGACCTTTGCGCACCTCGACGCCACCACGGTGTTGTCGCGCTCGCTCACCGAAATCGGCATCTACCCCGCAGTCGATCCGCTCGACTCCACCTCACGGATTCTCGATCCGAACATCGTCGGTGCCGAACATTACAACGTTGCACGCCAGGTGCAGGAGGTGCTGCAGCGCTACAAGGACCTGCAGGACATCATCGCCATTCTCGGCATGGACGAGCTGTCCGAAGAGGACAAGCTGATCGTCTCGCGCGCCCGCAAGGTGCAGAAGTTTCTGTCGCAGCCGATGAGCGTTGCGGAAGCCTTCACCAACACCAAGGGCGCCTATGTCAAGCTGGCCGACACGATCCGCGGCTTCAAAGAAATAATCGACGGCGCGCACGACGGCATCCCCGAGCAGGCCTTCTACATGGTGGGCACGATCGAGGACGCGCTCGAGAAGGCCAAGAAGCTGGCCGCATAGACCGAGCACGAACACGAGCACGATTCACGCCCTATGCGCGACGCATTTGAACTACGGGTGGTCACCCCGCGCCGCTTGCTCCTCGAGGACGAGGTGCGCGAAGTCACCGCACCGGGCACCGTCGGCGAGTTCGGCGTGCTGCCGGATCACATCACGTTTCTGACGTCGCTGGAGATCGGCAGCATGAGCTATCGCGACTTACGCGGCGGCACGCATCGCCTGGCAGTACGCGGTGGGTTCGCCGAGGTCGCGAACAACGTGATGACGGTATTGGCGGACGACGCGGCATTCGCAGAAGACATCGACGTCGCCTCCGCCCGCTCCGATCTACAAGACGCCGACGCGAGGCTGCGCGGCCTCTCGCCCCTCGACGAAACCTACGCCAGCACCGACGCCGACCGTCGCTGGGCGCAGGCGCGCATCGAGACGGTTAGCGCCCGCTGAGTCGCGACACGCTTCCACATCTCCGCTGCTCCGCCAGCGGTTTTGCCCAACAAGTCGGTCGGCGGTTGAACGTGCCAAGTCTCCGTCCCAAGCTTGCACGCGGCGGTTGAACCCGCGCGCTACCAGAGGCCTCCAAGCCTGCCTGCGCAGGCTCCCAACCCCGCCACGGACAGCGTCCTCAGGGGCGCGCTTCTTTGTGCGCGGCGGTGCAAGGCCTTTGGTCCGTCATTCTTGCGTTGGTAGCACAATAGTGCTACCGGAAACCGATCATGGTAAAGGAACTGACGCTGCGGCGCGCGGGCGGTTCGATTGGCGCGACGCTGCCCAAGGAAATGGCCGAGCGATTGCATCTGGAGGCCGGCGATCGTGTTCTGGCGGTGGAAACAGATAGAGGAATCCTGCTTACGCCGTATGATCCGCAGGTGGAGCGGGCGCTCACCACCGCTCGGCGTCTCGCCAAGAAATACCGCAACGCGCTGCGCGAGCTCGCGAAGTAGCGATGCCGCGGCGCCGCGAACCGGCCTGGGTTGAGCGGCTCGTCGTCGACGCAATTCACATCGAGCAGCTGCGTGAGCATGGGGGCCTGCGCGGAATCCGCGACGAGAACGCGCTGGAGTCCGCCCTGGCTCGGCCACGAAACCGTTGGCACTACGAGCCGAACACGGATGTGGCGGCACTGGCGGCTGCCTATGGATGGGGGTTGGCGACTAGCCACCCCTTCCGCGATGGGAACAAGCGAGTTGCATTCCTCAGCATGGCTCTCTTCATCGAGCTGAACGGCAACCGGCTCGAGGCATCGGAGGAAGAAGTCGTGCGGGTCATGCTGGCAGTGGCAGGCGGAAGCTGCACCGAGCAAGAGCTTGCAGTGTGGGTTCGTGGTCATCTCGCACGAAGGAAGTGACTTTGACGCAGTCGAGCGTGGCGTTTCAGGCGCGGCCCGCTCTGGCCGGAACTGTAGCACCTGACAGGCGGCTCAACGTCTCAACTGCGGTAATACCATCAGAGCCGATTCCGCCGGCTAGCCCACGAGTGCCGAGAAGACGAGGTCGGCCAGTTTCTGGTGGCGCTCGATGCTGTAGGAGTCTTCCATGAGCCCGCTCGAAAAGAACGCGTAGGAGACATCGCGCAGCGGATCGATCCAGAAGCAGGCCGAGCCGGCGCCGAGGCCGCCGAAGGTGCGCGGTGAGGCGAGGATGCCGAAGGGAGTTGGATGAACTCCCTCGCCGCGTACGAAGAAGCCGAGGCCGAGGTTCGCCGGGAACGGATCCCAGCCGCGGAAGTCGTAGGTGTAATCGAACAGGCTGTTGGGCCAGTTGCCCGTCTGGTTGATCTGCACCAGCTCGACCATCGCCGGCGACAGAATGCGCACACCGTCGAGTTCGCCACCGCGCCGCAGCATCTCGGCGAAACGGAACATGTCGGCGACGGTCGATACGTAACCGCCAGCCGGAACCTCCGATTCCTCGTTGATCAAGGAGCCGAACATCTCCAACGCCTCCGGCTCGAACAGCCCGCGCACACGGCTGCGCGCAATGACCGGTGCCACACGGCTTGCCAGGTCCGCGCGCACACCGAGCGAACTGTCCTTCATACCGAGCGGCTTGAACAAGTCCTCGGCGACGATCTGGCGGAAGGAGCGGCGGCTGCCTTCGACGCGACGTACCATCTCTGCGAGCACGGCGTGCGCCACCAGCGCGCTGTAGTTGACGCGCGCCCCGGGCAAGCATTCCGGCAGCACGGCGCAGGTGGCGGCAACGACGGCTTCGAGATTGCCGACCAGCTCGGGCGGCAGCTGCGGGAACATCGCCGGCATGCCGGCCGTGTGCGTCAGCATGTGCTTCACCGTGATGCGGTGCTTGCCGCGCGCGCCGAACTCCGGAATGACGTCGGCCACGCGTGTGGCGAAGGCGAAATCGCCGCGCTCGATGCGGTTGAGAACGAGCGCGACGACGAACTGTTTGCCGGTCGACATCGTGAAGAACGCCTGGTGCTTCTCCACCCGCCGCTGCGCCGCACGGTCCGCCCACCCGAACTGTTCGTGGAAGACGACCTTGCCGCCGCGGCCGACGATCAACTCGCAGCCGTCGTAGCGCTCCGCGTCTATGTCGCCTTGGATGACCGTGGACAATCGTCCGAGCCGTTCCGCGTCGAAGCCCGTGCCCTTGATGTCGATCGCCATTTCCATCCTCCTTCGTTGATGCAGATCCAAGATCTCGAAAACCGCGGCGGCGACTGGCGGGCCGCCTACCGAAGATACGACCAGACGCCGGTCGCATCAATGCCGCACAACCAAGAACGCCGCTCCACTTTACCTCTCTCCCCTGACGTTTTAGGTTCCCATCCATGGTAGGCGAGACCGCGTCCGTCGTCGTAGCCCGCGTCGGCGAGCTGCAACCCGGACACACCAAGAAGTTCTTCCTGATCATCGACGGCCGCGAGGAGGAGTGCTTCGTGATCAACCACGACGGCCGCTTCTTCGCCTACGTGAATCGCTGCTGCCACATTCCCATCAGCCTCGATTGGGTAGAGAACCAGCTGATGACCGAGGACCGGTGCTACATCCAGTGCGCCACCCACGGCGCGCAGTACCTGCCCGACACCGGCGAATGTATCTGGGGTCCGCCGTGCGGGAAGTTCCTCACGCCTGTGCCATTGGTGATCCGCGGCAACGAAGTAATGGCCGGTCGCGTCGATAGGTAGGGGAAGCTGATCCCAACCAGAGACCAGAGACCAGAGACCAGCAACCAGCGACCAGGGACCACGGACCAGCAACCAGAGACCGTCCTCACGGCGCTTCGCGCACCGGTTCGTGCAACAGATCGGGCGCGGGTTTCGGCGGCCGCGCCTTCTCGACCGCACGCTCCAGGCGTTCGATGTCCTCGGGCGAGAGGTTGAAGTACTTGGCCTCCGGATGATGCAGCACCAGCGCGCTCACCGAGCCCTCGGGCTCCATCATGTAACCCTCGGTGAGATGCACGTCGATGTGCTTGCTCACGTCGAGTAAGCGGAAGAGCTGTTCCTGATCTTCAAGCCGTGGGCAGGCCGGGTAGCCGAAGGACACGCGGATGCCACGATACTTCGCCTTGAACAGATCCATCATCGACGTGCCCGGCGGGTCAGCGAAGCCCCACATCTCGCGGATCTTCTGATGCAGCAGCTCGGCAAAGGCCTCCGCGCCTTCCAGCGCCAGCACTTGCAGGATGTGTGACTTCAGATAGTCGCCCTGCTCCTTCCACTGCTCGGCGAGCGCGCGCACGCCCGGACCGACCGTGGTGGCAAAGAGGCACACGTAGTCGGGACGACCGGTACCGACCGGAAGCACGAAGTCCGTCAGGCACAGGTGCGGTTCGGCCGCCTGCCGGCCAAAGAGAAACTGTTCGAGCACGCTGCGCCCATCGCTCGCGTAGATCAGCAAGCGGTCGCCGTCGCTGTGCGCGGGGAAGAAACGGTACACCGCCTTGGCCGTGATGTCCTCACGCGCCAGCATGATCGCCTCGACCGCGGCGACTTGCTCGCGCAGCTCCTCCGCCTTGGCGTTGCCCGCTGCCAGCGCTTCCTCGAACTTGCCTTTGAAGCCGAGGTGGCGCGTGTACAACATCGCCGGGTTGATGTAGCGGAAGATCGCGTCGAGGTCGTAGTCGGGGATGACGTGCGAGCGCAGGTCTGGCGGCGTCGGCACGACCTCGACCGGAGGGATGTTCGACCGGAGCGCCGGGCCCGTCGCGGCCTCCTCGGCTTGGTACCGCTTCGGACCGGCGGCCTGCAGTTGCTTGGTCTCATCTTCGAGCTTGCCCGCCATCACGTGGCGCTTGTGCGCGTCCATCAGCTGGTTCGCGAGATCGAGGCCGGTCATGGCGTCCTTGGCGTAGGCCACCACACCTTCGTACTCCGGGGCGATCTTCAAACGCGTGAAGCGA
>Ga0335084_10004028_pt1 | contig 14472 bp, 10 predicted proteins | sample Lox_Sample_44_FD_206721 | JGI IMG/M metagenome (GOLD analysis project Ga0335084, IMG submission 206721) | Soil microbial communities from Loxahatchee National Wildlife Refuge, Florida, United States - Lox_Sample_4.4 | ecosystem: Environmental > Terrestrial > Soil > Wetlands | place: USA...
AGCACGAAGAGCTGCGCGAGCGCTTCCGCTTCCTCGAGGAGCAGCGCATCGACCTCGAGAGCAGCGTGACGCAGCTCCGCGAGGCGATCGGCAAGATCAATCGCACCAGCCGCAAGCGCTTCCGCGAGACCTTCGACGCCGTCAACGAGAAGTTCCAGAAGAACTTCCCGCGCCTGTTCCGCGGCGGGAAGGCTTGGCTCACGCTCACCGAGACCGAGGACGTGCTCGAGGCCGGCATCGAGATCACGGCGCAGCCGCCGGGCAAGCGGCTCCAGAGCGTGAACCTGCTATCGGGCGGCGAGAAGACCATGACGGCCATCGCGCTCCTGGTCTCGGTGTTCCAAGTGCGCCCGTCGCCGTTCTTCCTGCTCGACGAGGTCGACGCAGCGCTCGACGACGCGAACGTCGGCCGCTTCAACGAGATCGTCCGCGAGATGTCGGCGGAGTCGCAGTTCCTGCTCATCACGCACAACAAGCGCACGATCGAGGTCGCCGCGACGCTCTACGGCGTGACCATGGAGGAGCGCGGCGTCTCGAAGCTCGTCGCCGTCGAGCTGCACGGCGCGGCATAGCGAGGGGCGCGCAGCGCGCGTTCACCGACCCCGCGAGCGGCGCGAAGCGCCGCGCGCAGCGAGCCGCAGGCGAGCGAAGCTCACCGAGCCGGCAGCGAGAAGCGCTCCAGGAACGAGAACACCTCGTCGGCCGCCGAGATCACGTCGGTGCGCGGGCCCATCACGCGCTCGGGGAGCACGGGGTCGGCGCCGGGCCAGCCGTGGCCGCCGCCGGTGAGCTTCCAGAGCCGCACCTCGCTGCCGTCGCTGCACGGCGCCCACACGTAGAGCGTCGCGGTGTGGACGGCCGTGCCCGCGCTGCGCGTGCGGCGGTCGGTCTCGCGGGCCTCCGCCGGGCAGCCGTCGCGCTCGCGCCAGCGCGCGAGCTCCGTCTCGACGGGCTGGTGGCGGATCTCGCGGCCGAAGGTCTCGGTGACGCCGCCCGCGTAGAGCGCGCGCGGGTCGTCGACGCTGTGGATGTGGAGCACCGGCACGGGCCGCGCGGGGGCGAAGGCGTCGAGCGTCATCGCGCCCGCCACCGGCGCGATCGCCGCGATGCGGTCGGCCGCCTCCGCCGCGAGGCGGTACGCCATCATCGCGCCGTTCGAGTGGCCGGTGGCGTAGACGCGGCGGCGGTCGACGTCGCTGCGCGCGGCGACGTCGTCGATCACGGCGAGCGCGAATCCGACGTCGTCGGCGTCCTCGTCCTGCGCGGCGCCGCAGCAGCCACCGGCGTTCCAGGTGAGGAGCCGCGTCGCGAAGCGCCGGCTCGTGCCGTTCGGATACGCGACGAGCCAGCCGGCGCGGTCGGCGAGCGGGTCGAGGCCCGCGTAGCGCTGGAAGCCGGGGCCGTTGCCGCCGCCGCCGTGGAAGGCGAGGAGCAGCGGCGCCGGCGACGCGAGGCGGGGCGGCACGTGCAGCACGTAGCTCCGGTCGCGCCCTCCGTGCGCGAGGCGGAGCGTGTGATCCCCCGGCGCGAGCGGCGCCTCGGGCGTGGCGCGCTGCGCGCAGGCGCAGGCGAGGAGCAGGAGCAGCGGAGCGATGCGCACGGGGCCTCCGGGCGAGGCCGCTATGCTGGCGCGCCCATGGGCTTCGTGCCGGAGTGGTGGATCCTCGCGGCCGCGGCGCTCGCCGGCGCGGCGCCGCTCGGCGTGTTCGCCTGGCTGCTGCGGCGAACGCCGCCGGCGCGGCCCGCCGCCCCGCCCGCGGCGGCTCCGGCGCCCCCGCGCGTGGAGCCCGCGCGGGCCGCGGCAGCCGCCGCGCCCCGCGCGGCCCCGGAGCCCGTCGCTCCGCGCGCCCCCGAGCCGGTCGCGCCTCGACCGGCCGGGCTCGCGCAGCGGCTCGCGCGCACCAAGGACGCGCTGCTCGGCCGGCTCGGCGCCGTGCTCGGCGAACGCAAGCTCGACGACGCGCTGCTCGGCGAGCTCGAGGCGCTGCTGTTCGGCGCCGACCTCGGCGTGGCGACCGCGGAGGATCTGCTCGCGCGCGTGCGCCGCGAGGCGGCGGGCGGCGGCGCGGAGCAGGTGCGCGCGGTGCTGAAGCAGGCCATCGCCGAGAAGCTGGCGCGCATCGAGCCCACGGGCGATCCGCTCGCGCTCGCGGCGAAGCCGCACGTCGTGCTGGTGCTCGGCGTCAACGGCTCGGGCAAGACGACGACGATCGGCAAGCTCGCGGCGCGCTACCGCGCGGCCGGGCGCTCCGTCGTGCTGGGCGCGGGCGACACCTTCCGCGCGGCCGCGCGCGAGCAGCTCCAGCGCTGGAGCGAGCGCACCGGCGCCGAGCTCGTGGCCGGCGCCGACGGCGGCGACCCGGCGGCCGTCGCCTTCGACACCGTGAAGGCCGCGCGCGCGCGCGGCGCCGACGTCGCCATCATCGACACGGCCGGGAGGCTCCAGACGAAGGCGCCGCTCATGGAGGAGCTCGCGAAGATCGCGCGCGTGATCGGCAAGGAAGTGCCGGGCGCGCCGCACGAGACGCTGCTCGTCCTCGACGCGAACACGGGCCAGAACGCGATCTCCCAGGCCCGCGAGTTCACGAGCCGCGCCGGGGTGTCGGGGATCGTGCTCACGAAGCTCGACGGCACCGCGAAGGGCGGCGTGATCGTGGGCCTCGCCGACGAGCTGGGCCTGCCGGTCAAGTACGTCGGGGTGGGCGAGGGCGCCGAAGACCTGCGCGACTTCTCCGCCGCCGAGTTCGTGGACGCGCTCTTCTCGTCGTAGCCCGGAGGCACGCATGGCCCGCTACGTGATGGCCCTCGACCAGGGCACGACCTCGTCCCGCGCGATCCTGTTCGACGCCCGCGGCGCGGTGGTGGCGATCGACCAGCACGAGTTCGCGCAGCACTTCCCGAAGCCCGGCTGGGTCGAGCACGACGCGAACGAGATCTGGGAGACGCAGCTGCGCGCGGCCCGCGGCGTGCTGCTCGCGGCCCACGCCACGGCCGCCGACGTCGCCGCCATCGGCATCACGAACCAGCGCGAGACCACCGTGGTGTGGGACCGCAAGACGGGCGCGCCGATCCATCGCGCGATCGTCTGGCAGTCGCGGCAGACGGCGGAGCTGTGCGCCGAGCTGCGCAGCCGCGGCCTCGAGGACGAGGTGCGCCGCCGCACCGGCCTCGTGATCGATGCCTACTTCTCCGCCACCAAGGTGCGCTTCATCCTCGACGCCGTGCCCGGCGCGGAGGCGCGCGCCGCGCGCGGCGAGCTCGCGTTCGGCACGATCGACAGCTGGCTGCTGTGGAACCTCACGCGCGGGCGCGTGCACGCGACCGAGCCCTCCAACGCCTCGCGCACGATGCTCTACGACATCCGCGCGAAGGAGTGGAGCGAGCGCCTGCTCGCCGAGCTGAAGATCCCGCGCGCGCTGCTGCCGGAGGTGCGCGACTCGAGCGGCGCCTTCGGCGAGGCGCATCCCGACTGGCTCGGCGCCGCGGTCCCCATCGCGGGCATGGCCGGCGATCAGCAGGCCGCGCTGTTCGGGCAGGGCTGCTTCACGCCGGGCAGCGCGAAGAACACCTACGGCACCGGCTGCTTCCTGCTGATGAACACGGGGTCCGAGGCGCCGACCTCGAAGAGCGGCCTCGTCACCACGGTGGCGTGGGGGCTCGGCGGGCGCCTCGAGTACGCGCTCGAGGGGAGCATCTTCGTGGCGGGCGCCGCGGTGCAGTGGCTGCGCGACGGGCTGGGCCTGATCACGAGCGCCGCCGAGAGCGAGGACCTCGCGCGCTCCGTGGCCGACACGGGCGGCGTGTATCTCGTGCCGGCCTTCGTGGGCCTCGGCGCGCCGTACTGGGACGAGCGCGCGCGCGGTGCGCTCGTCGGGGTCACGCGTGGCACGACGCGCGCTCATCTGGTGCGCGCCACGCTCGAGGCGATCGCGTACCAGAGCCGCGACGTGGTCGACTGCTTCAAGGGCGACGCGGGCCTCGTGCTCGACGCGCTGCGCGTCGACGGCGGCGCGTGCCGGAACGACTTCCTGATGCAGTTCCAGGCGGACGTGCTCGGCGTGCCCGTGCGCCGGCCGCCCGTCCTCGAGGTGACCGCGCTCGGCGCCGCGGCGCTCGCGGGCCTCGCGGTGGGCTTCTGGCGCGACCGCGGCGCGCTCGCGGCGGCGACGGGCGAGGGCGCCGTGCGCTTCGAGCCGCGCATGCAGGCCGACCAACGCGAGGCGCTCTACGCCGGCTGGAAGCGCGCGGTCGAGCGCTCGCGCGAATGGGCGCAGTAGGGCTCAGCTCTCGCGAGCCGCGGGGAACTCGTCGTCGCCCATCGAGCGGTAGTCGGCGCGCTCGATCGCCATGTCGTCGACCGGCCCGCCCACGCGGATCTGGAGGTCGAGGTCCGCCGCGTTGCTCGCCGCGGACAGCGCCACGTCCTTGCCGACCAGCCCCTGCTGGAGCAGCTGGAGCAGGTGCTGGTCGAAGCTCTGCATGCCGTAGTGGCGGCCCTTCGCGATGTGCTCGCCGAGCTCCTGCGTGCGGCTCTCGTCGCGGATGCACTCCTGCACGGCGCGCGTCGCCACCATCACCTCGACCGCGGGCACCACGCCCTTGCCGTCGAGGCGCGGCAGCAGGCGCTGCGAGACGACGGCCCGCAGGCTCTCGGCGAGGCGCAGCCGCATCATCGGCTGCTCGGAGGGGGAGAAGGCGGAGAGCAGACGCTGCACGGTCTTGGCGGCGTCGGTGGTGTGCGCCGTGCTGATCACGAGGTGGCCGGTCTCCGCGGCCTTGAGCGCGATGTCGATGGTCTCGGTGTCGCGCATCTCACCGATCATGATCACGTCGGGGTCCTGGCGCAGCACCGAGCGCAGCGCCGTGGCGAAGTTGGCGGTGTCGACGCCGACCTCGCGCTGCACGATCGACGACTTCTTGTTCAGGAACAGGAACTCGATCGGGTCCTCGACCGTCACCACGTGCGCCGTGCGCGAGTGGTTGATCTGGTTGATCACGGCGGCGAGCGTGGTCGACTTGCCGCTGCCCGTCGCGCCGGTGACCAGGATCAGGCCGCGCCGCTCCTCGGCGAGCTTGGGCAGCACGGCCGGGAGCCCGAGCTCCTTGAAGTCGGGGATCTTGTTCGGGATCACGCGGATCACCAGCGCGAGGCTGCCGCGCTGGCGGAAGGCGTTGACGCGGAAGCGCCCGGTGCCGGCGAGCGCGAAGGAGAAGTCGAGCTCCTGCACCTCGCTGGCTGCGACCTCGCCGAGGTGCTTCGGGCGGAGCGCGTCGAAGATCCGCTCGGTCGCGTCGGGGGTGAGCCGCGCCACCTTGAGCGGCAGCAGGTTGCCCTTGATCCGGATCAGCACCGGCTCGCTGGCCTTGAAATGCAGGTCCGACGCGCCTTCCTGGACGGCGGTGCGCAAGATCTGCGCGATGCCTGCCGGGTCGGTGGAGATGGGCTCGGGCGCACTCGGCGGCGGCGACTGGCGGGCTTCCGCACTCACGGCCTCGCGCATCGGCGGGGCGTAGCGGATGCTTGAGCGCGCTCACCCGGAGGGAACATGGCGACGGTCGAGGGGAGGCGTCCCGCGCGGCCGCTGGTGATCGCCCACCGCGGGGCGTCGGCGTATCGCCCCGAGAACACGCTTCCCGCCTACGAGCTCGCCGTCGCCCAGGCCGCGGACATGATCGAGGTCGACCTCCACCGGACGCGCGACGGCGAGGTGGTGATCGCGCACGACGCCGAGCTCGAGCGCATCGGCGGGCGCGGCGAGATCGGCGAAGCGAGCCTCGCGGAGGTGCGCGCGCTCGACGCGGGCGGCGGCGCGCGCGTGCCGACCCTCGACGAGCTGCTCGACGGCTTCGGCGCCCGCATCGCGCTCAACCTCGAGCTGAAGCAGGCGAGCGGCGGCCCGTACGCGGGCCTTCCGGCGCAGGCCTCCGAGGCCGTGCGCAAGCGCGGCCTCGCCGGGCGCATCCTCTACTCCTCCTTCTACGACCCGGTGCTGCACGACCTGCGGCGGGTCGATCCCGAGGCGCGCATCGCGCTGCTGCTCTCGTCCCGCCATCCGGAACGCTGGGTCGAGCGCGCCCGCGCGCTCGGCGCCGAGGCCGTGAACCCCGAGCTGCCGCTCGTCGACGCCGCATTCGTCGCGCGCGCGCACGACGAGGGGCTCGCCGTCTACGTGTTCACCGTCGACCCGCTCGAGGAGATGCGGCGGCTGCTCGCGCTCGGCGTCGACGGCCTCTTCACGAACGTCCCGGACCGCATGCGAGGCCTCGTCGCGAGGTGAGAACGAGTCGGCACAGTTGACAGCCCAAACCGGATCTCCTAGTTTGGGCCGGTCGAAAACCCCAAGACTCTCGCGTACTTCCGCCGGTTTCTGAAGATCGTGTGAAGAGCGATCCGGAGGCTGGAGACGAGTGCGCGAGGGTGCTGCGCGCGAGCAGACCGACAGCATGAATACCCCCGGAGTGCCCCAGAAGCAGGGTCTCTACGATCCCGCCTTCGAGCACGATGCTTGCGGCGTCGGCTTCGTCGCCAACATTCGCGGCGAGAAATCGCACGATGTCGTCGAGAAGGGTCTCGCGGTGCTGCTCAACCTCGAGCACCGCGGCGCGTGCGGCTGCGATCCGGAATCGGGCGACGGCGCCGGCCTGCTCGTGCAGATCCCCGACACGTTTCTGCGTCGCGAGTGCAAGGCGCGCGGCATCGAGCTGCCGGCGGCGGGCCGTTACGCGGTGGGCATGGTCTTCCTCGCGCAGGATCCCGCCGCGGCGGCGCGGCAGGCGGCAGCGTTCGAGCGCATCGTCGAACGCGAGGGGCAGACGCTGCTCGGCTGGCGCGACGTGCCGCACGATCCGAACGCGATCGGCCGGCTCGCGCGCGCCGGGCTGCCGCGCATCCGCCAGATCTTCATCGGCGCGCGCGGCAAGGAGGCCGCGGACGCCGACGCCTTCGAGCGCCGCCTCTACCTGATCCGCCGCCTGGTCGAGCGCGAGGCGGGCGCCGATCGGCACTTCTTCTACGTGCCGAGCCTCTCGTGCCGGACGATCGCCTACGTCGGCATGCTGATCTCGACGCAGATCCCTCGCTTCTACCCCGACGTGATGGATCGCGAGTTCGCGTCGGCGATGTGCCTCGTGCACTCGCGCTACAGCACGAACACGTTCGGCCGCTGGGACCTCGCGCACCCGTTCCGCTACCTCGCGCACAACGGCGAGATCAACACGATCCGCGGCAACCAGAACTGGATGCACGCGCGCGAGGGCACGATGGCCTCGCGGCTGTTCGGCGACGACCTCAAGCGGCTCTATCCGATCGTGCGCGAGGGCGCGAGCGACTCGGCGCGCTTCGACAACACGCTCGAATTCCTGGTGCTCACCGGCCGCGAGCTGCCCGAAGCGGTGCTGATGATGATCCCGGAGGCGTGGGAGAACCGGGAGGACATGGATCCCGACCTGCGCGCCTACTACGAGTACCACTCGTTCCTGATGGAGCCGTGGGACGGGCCGGCCTCGATCGCCTTCACGGACGGCCGCAAGATCGGCGCCGTCCTCGACCGCAACGGCCTGCGCCCGTCCCGCTACACGGTGACGAAGGACGGCTTCGTGGTGATGGCGTCGGAAGTCGGCGTGCTCGACATCCCGCCCGAGAACGTGCTGATCAAGGAGCGTCTGCACCCCGGCAAGATCTTCTGCGTCGACCTCGAGAAGGGCCGCATCCTCGAGGACGCCGAGATCAAGCGCCGCTACGTGTCGCGCCGCCCGTATCGCGAGTGGGTGGAGCGTCAGCGCGTGCGGCTCGGCGCGCTGCCGGCGGCCGCGACGGTGGCCGAGCCGATCGGCGCGGAGCAGCGTTTCCGGCTCCAGCAGGTGTTCGGCTACACGAGCGAGGACCTGCGCGTGCTCCTCGCGCCGATGGCGGCGCAGGGCAAGTGGCCGCTCGGCTCGATGGGCGAGGACGCTGCGCTCGCGTGCCTCTCGGACCGGCCGCAGCTCCTCTACCGCTACTTCAAGCAGCTGTTCGCGCAGGTCACCAACCCGCCGATGGACTCGATCAACGAGCGGCCGGTGATGTCGCTGTACTCGACGCTGGGTGCCGAGCAGAACCTGCTCGAAGAGACCGAGGCGCACGCGCGGCTGCTGCGCATCGAGCACCCGGTGCTCACGAACGCGGAGCTCGAGAAGCTGCGGCACCTCGATCAGCCCGGCTTCCGCGCGCGCACGTTCCCGTGCGTGTTCAAGGCGAGCGAGGGCGGCGCGGGGCTCGTCGGTGCGCTCGACCGCCTCTGCAACGAGGTCGAGGCGGCCGTCCGCGAGGGCGTGAACGTCCTCGTCCTGTCGGACCGCGGCGTCACGCCCGAGCTCGCCCCGATCCCGATGCTGCTCGCCACGGGCGCGGTGCACCACCACCTGATCCGCAACACGCTGCGCACCCGCTGCGGGATCGTGTGCGAGAGCGCCGAGCCGCGCGAGGTGGCGCACATGGCGCTGCTGATCGGCTACGGCGCCGCGGCGGTGAACCCGTACCTCGCGCTCGCGACGATCGAGGAGCTCGTCGAGGAGGGCACGTACCTCCCCGAGGAGCTCACGGTCGAGGCCGCGCAGACGAACTTCGTGAAGGCCAACGACAAGGGCCTGCTGAAGACCTTCGCGAAGATGGGCATCTCGACGCTGCAGTCGTACCGCGGCGCGCAGATCTTCGAGGCGATCGGCCTCGACCGCGCGCTCGTCGAGCGCTGCTTCTCGGGCACCGCCTCGCGCGTCTCCGGCGTCGGCTTCGATGTGATCGCGCGCGAGACCGTGCTGCGGCACGCGCGCGCCTTCCCGCGCGAGGGCTTCACGTATCCCGAGCTCGATCCGGGCGGGCTCTATCAGTGGCGCACGCGCGGCGAGCGGCACACGTTCAACCCCGAGACGGTCTCGAAGCTCCAGATCGCGGTGAAGCGCGACAGCTTCGAGGACTACAAGGAGTTCTCGAAGGCCGCCGACGCCGACGCCGAGCACGCCTCGACGCTGCGCGGGCTGTTCCGCTTCAAGCCCGACCGCGCACCCGTGCCGGTCGACGAGGTCGAGCCGATCGAGGCGATCGTGCGGCGCTTCTGCACGGGCGCGATGAGCTACGGCTCGCTCTCGATCGAGGCGCACCAGACGATCGCGATCGCGATGAACCGCCTCGGCGGCAAGAGCAACACGGGCGAGGGCGGCGAGGACCCCGACCGCTTCACACCCGACGCGAACGGCGATCTGCGGCGGAGCGCGATCAAGCAGGTCGCCTCGGGCCGCTTCGGCGTGACGAGCTGGTACCTCGTGAACGCCGACGAGCTGCAGATCAAGATGGCCCAGGGCGCGAAGCCGGGAGAGGGCGGTGAGCTGCCGGGCCACAAGGTGGACGAGAAGATTGCGAAGACGCGGCACTCGACGCCCGGCGTCGGCCTGATCTCGCCGCCGCCGCACCACGACATCTACTCGATCGAGGATCTCGCGCAGCTGATCTACGACCTGAAGAACGCGAACCGCTACGCGCGCGTCTCGGTCAAGCTGGTGTCGGTGTCGGGCGTGGGCACGATCGCCGCCGGCGTCGCGAAGGGCAAAGCCGACGGCGTGCTGATCAGCGGCCACGACGGCGGCACCGGCGCCTCGCCGCTCGCCTCGATCAAGTACGCCGGCATGCCCTGGGAGATCGGCCTCGCGGAGACGCAGCAGACGCTCGTGCTGAACGATCTGCGTGGCCGGATCCGCGTGCAGACCGACGGCGGGCTCAAGACCGGGCGCGACGTGGCCATCGCGGCGCTGCTCGGCGCCGACGAGTTCGGCTTCTCGACGGCGCCGCTCGTGGCGATGGGCTGCATCCTGATGCGCGTCTGCCACCTGAACACGTGCCCGGTGGGCGTGGCCACACAGGATCCCGAGCTGCGCAAGCGCTTCGCGGGCACGCCCGAGAGCGTGATGCGGTACCTGCTGTTCGTGGCGCGCGAGCTGCGCGAGCACATGGCGGCGCTCGGCTTCCGCGCCGTCGACGAGATGATCGGCCAGGCGCAGTGCCTCGACGTCGACAAGGCCGTGAACCACTGGAAGCAGAAGGGCCTCGACTTCTCCGAGATCCTCCACAAGCCCGACGTGCCGCATGCGCTCTACAACTGCGAGAAGCAGCGGCTCGAGCAGGAGCTGCGCGAGGTGCTCGACGTCCAGCTGCTCGAGCGCGCGCGCCCGGCCCTCGAACGGGGCGAGGCCGTGGTGATCGAGCAGGCGATCCGCAACACGAACCGCACGCTCGGCGCGATCCTCGGCTCGGAGGTGTCGCGCAAGTACGGCGAGGCCGGGCTGCCCGAGGACACGATCACGCTGCGCCTGACCGGCAGCGCAGGCCAGAGCCTCGGCGCGTTCTGCCCGAGCGGCTTGACCTTCCTCGTCGAAGGCGACACGAACGACTACTGCGGCAAGGGGCTCTCGGGCGCCAAGATCGTCGTGAAGGTGCCGCAGCGCGCCAGCTTCGAGCCGTCGGAGAACATCATCACGGGGAACGTGGTGCTGTACGGCGCGACGAGCGGCGAGGCGTACTTCCAGGGCGTCGCGGGCGAACGCTTCTGCGTGCGCAACAGCGGCGCCTCGGCGGTGGTCGAAGGCGTCGGCGACCACGGCTGCGAGTACATGACGGGCGGCCGCGCGGTCATCCTCGGCAAGACGGGCCGCAACTTCGCCGCGGGCATGAGCGGCGGCATGGCGTACGTGCTCGACGAGGACGGGAGCTTCCCGAGCCGAGTCAACGGCGAGACCGTCGACCTCGACCCGCTGACGCCCGAGGATCTCGAGATCGTCCAGCGCATGGTGCGGCGCCACTTCCAGTACACGCGCAGCAAGAAGGCCGACGAAGTACTGCGCAAGTGGGACACCTACGCCCCGCGCTTCGTGAAGGTCTTCCCGAGGGACTACAAGCGCGCGCTCACCGATCGCATCGCGGCGGGGAGCGGGAATGGGTGACGTCCGCGGCTTCCTCAAGCACAAGAGGGAGTCGACGCACTACCGGCCCGTGGACGAGCGCCTGCGCGACTGGCGCTGCGTGCAGGAAGACTTTCCCGTCGAGAAGACCCGCACGCAGGCGTCGCGCTGCATGGACTGCGGCATCCCCTTCTGCAACCAGGGCTGCCCGCTCGGCAACATCATCCCCGACTTCAACGACCTCGTGTTCCGCGACAAGTGGGAGGACGCGCTCGCCAAGCTCCACTCCACGAACAACTTCCCCGAGTTCACGGGCATGGTGTGTCCCGCGCCCTGCGAGCAGGCGTGCGTGCTGGGCATCAACCAGGACCCGGTCACGATCAAGCAGGTGGAGTGGGAGATCGTCCGGCGCGGCTGGGAGGAAGGCTGGGTGCGCCCCGTGCGGCCCGAGCGCCGCACCGGCCGCTCGGTCGCAGTGGTGGGCTCGGGGCCGGCAGGTCTCGCGGCGGCGCAGCAGCTCACGCGCGCCGGCCACACGGTCACGGTGTTCGAGAAGGCGGATCGGGTCGGCGGCCTGCTCCGCTACGGCATCCCGGACTTCAAGCTCGAGAAGTGGGTGATCGACCGGCGCCTCGAGCAGCTGCGCGAGGAAGGCGTGAGCTTCCAGCCGGGCGTGCACGTCGGCGTCGACTACTCGGTCGCCGATCTGCGCAAGAACTTCGACGCGATCCTGCTCTGCGTCGGCGCCGAGGCGCCGCGCGACCTCGAGGTGCCCGGTCGCGAGCTCGCAGGCGTGCACTTCGCGATGGACTTCCTGCCGCAGCAGAACCGCCGCGTTGCGGGGGACGCGGTGCCCGCGGCCGAGGAGATCCTCGCCGGCGGGAAGCACGTCGTGATCCTCGGCGGGGGCGACACGGGCTCGGACTGCATCGGCACCTCGCATCGCCAGGGCGCGCGCTCGGTCACTTCGATCGAGCTGCTGCCGCGGCCTCCCGAGGGGCGGCATTCCTCGGAGCCCTGGCCCACGGCCAAGCGGTACTACTTCAACGTCTCGAGCTCCCACGCCGAGGGCGGCGAGCGGAGCTACGCGATGATGACCACACGGCTCTCGGGCCGCGGTGGCCGGGTCGAGAAGCTGCACGGCGTCCGCGTCGAGTTCGACCGCGATCGCCTCGCGCGCCCGCTTCCCCAGTCGATGCGCGAGGTTCCGGGCAGCGAGTTCGAGATTCCCGCGGATCTCGTGCTGCTCGCAATGGGCTTCGTGAGCCCGGTCCATGCGGGTCTCGTGGAGGGACTCGGCGTCGCGCTCGATCCCCGCGGCAACGTGAGGGCCGACACGGCGCGCTTCGCGACGAGCGAGCCCGGCGTGTTCGCCGCCGGTGACTGCCGGCGCGGGCAGTCGCTCGTGGTGTGGGCGCAGTGGGAAGGGCGCGAGGCCGCGCGCGCGGTCGATGCGTACCTGATCGGCTCGTCGCACCTCCAGCTCCGCGACGCCTTCGTCTAGCGCCACAAACGGCGGTTGGCTGAGCGCCGCGCACGCCGTTCTTCCCGTGCACTCCGTGCGTCTCGCGTGTTACGTTTCGCGAGGTCAGGGGAGGGGGCGGTATGAGCGAGCGCGGGGAAGCGGCGCGCGGCAGCCGCGGGCGCGTTCCGGATCTCGACCATTTCGAGCGTCTCGAACGGCTGGTGCGCGATCTGGTGAGCCGTCACCTGGCGCTGCGTCGCGAGCACTCGTCGCTCCGGCACGCGCTGGCCGAGCGTGAAGCGCGGCTGCGGAACCTCGACGCAAACGTGCGCGAGCTCAACCAGGCGCGTCAGGATGCGGTGAAGCGCATCGACGACCTGATCTCCCAGCTCGAGCGCGTGGAAGAGCAGCTCGAGCGCCGTCTCGCGCCGGCGGAAGCGTCTTGAGCGGCGCGAAGCGCACGGTGCCCGTCACGATCCAGGGCCGCGAGTACCGCATCCGTGCCGACGGCGATCCCTCCACGGTGCAGCGCGCCGCCGCGCTCCTCGACGACACCATGACCCGCGTGCGCGCCCGCGCCGGCACTGCCGACAGCGTCGACATCGCTGTGCTCGCCGCGCTGAACCTCGCGAACTCGCTCGCCGCGGACCGCACGACGGGCGCATCGCTCGCGGGGCTCGAAGAGCGCATCGCGGAGCTCGCCGAGCTGGTCGAGACGGCGACGGCGGAGCCGGGCTCGGCCGCGTCCTGAGTCTCGCCGAGGAGAAGCGCCGGATCCGCGCGGAGCTCCTCGCGCTGCGCAGGAGCATCGCTCCTGCGGCGGCGGCCGCGGCTGGGCGCGAGGTCGCGCGGCATCTCGCGGGCGCGCCGGAGTTCCTGCGCTGCGGCGGTGTCGTCCTCTACGCCGCGCTGCCCGATGAGCTGCCGCTCGGCGATGTGCTCGCCGCTTCGCGCGCCGCCCGCAAGCGGCTCCTCTGGCCGCGCCTCCGCTCGGACGGCCAGCTGGAGTTCGCGCTCGCGGACGTCGAGGAGCTCCGGGCGGGCCGCTACGGTGTGCCCGAGCCCGCGCCCGCGGCGCCGACCGAACCGCTCGGCCCCGATCTGCTCGCGCTCGTGCCGGGCGTCGCCTTCGACGAGACGGGCGCGCGTCTCGGTCGAGGCGGCGGCAGCTGGGACCGGGCGCTCGGTGAGGCGAGGGGGGCCGCAATCTTCGGAGTGGGGTACGAGTTGCAGGTGATCGCGCGGGTCCCGCGCGAGGCGCATGATCGCGCTGTCGCGGCGCTGGTGACGGAGCGGGGCATCCGGAGGTTCGGGACGTCGTGAGCGGGATTGCCGACGAGGTGGAGCGGCAGCTCGAGCGCATCCGCGCCGGCGCCGAGGTGTTCGTGGGCGAGGAGGAGCTGCGCGTGCGGCTCTCCGCCGCGCTGGAGAAGAAGCGCCCGCTGCGCGTGAAGCTCGGGATGGATCCCTCGACGCCAGATCTCCATCTCGGCCACACCGTCACGCTCGAGAAGCTGCGCGTGTTCCAGGAGCTCGGGCACACGCCGATCTTCCTGATCGGCGACTTCACCGCGCGCATCGGAGATCCGAGCGGCCGCAAGAAGACGCGGCCGGCGCTCGACGCCGACGACGTTCGTCGGAACGCCGCGACGTACGTCGAGCAGGTACGGAAGATCCTCGACGTCGATCGCGCGGAGGTCCGTTACAACAGCGAGTGGATGGACCGCATGTCGCCTGCGGACTTCATCCGCCTCTGCTCGCACTACACCGTGGCTCGGCTCCTCGAGCGCGACGACTTCGCGAAGCGCCATCGCGAGAACGTTCCGATCTCCGTGCACGAGCTTCTGTACCCGCTCGTGCAGGGGTACGACTCCGTGGCGCTTTCCGCCGACGTCGAGCTCGGCGGCAGCGACCAGCTCTTCAATCTGCTGGTGGGCCGCGATCTCCAGCGAGATTACGGCCAGGCTCCGCAGGCCGTGATCACCCACGCGCTGCTCGTCGGCACCGACGGGCGCGAGAAGATGTCGAAGAGTCTCGGCAACGTCGTCGGGCTCACCGACCCGCCGGAGCAGATGTACGGG
>Ga0335084_10004031_pt1 | contig 14462 bp, 11 predicted proteins | sample Lox_Sample_44_FD_206721 | JGI IMG/M metagenome (GOLD analysis project Ga0335084, IMG submission 206721) | Soil microbial communities from Loxahatchee National Wildlife Refuge, Florida, United States - Lox_Sample_4.4 | ecosystem: Environmental > Terrestrial > Soil > Wetlands | place: USA...
GGGTTCGGCGTGGCCAAGCCGCAGCCGTTCGAATGCATCGGCACAATGGGCTCATCTGGGACGAGCGTTGCCACTGCTGATTTAGTTGCGGCCGGCCCTTCCTTCGCGACGCGCCTGGATTTATAGTAGTTGGTCCATTGGAAGCCGCTTCAGTTTCCGCTCCGGTTGCACCCGCAACTCGCATTGTCTGCTCATCTAGTGCCGGCTCCCGGTCTCGTCGAAGATCCAAGTAGCGAGATTTGCGTCCACGCAACACCGCGCAATTCTTTGCATGGTGAGACTCCAAAATAGTTGACTTGCGATTGCTCTGCCCTTAGCCTAAATCGCCTTTCGCCGAACTTAAAAAAACTAATCGGTGTGGGTCTATTTCTCTTCCAATTATATTTGCCGGCAGTTGCCGTCCAAGGAGTCCGTATGCCAGGGATGCGAGAACTCACGCCTCATCCGAAGTGGGTTGAGACGATGCATGACTACATTCGACCAACGTGGGATCAGCTACTTAACAACGAGTGGGCGCAGGGCGTATCAGATGGCCGACTGACGTTGTCGGAAATGCAGGGCTGGATGTTGCAGATCTATCCGTTTATCCACACTTTTCCGAAGTTCCTCGCCGAAGCGCTGATCAAGGTCGATGACGACTATTCCCGGGCATTTCTGATCGACAACATCCGCGTGGAGAAAGCACACGCGGAGCACTGGCTGTGGATGGGGATGGGATTTGGCTTGCGGCGCGAAGACATGCTCGCCCTGGCGGAGGGTGAGCGCCCGGTACTGCGCGACGTGCAATCGCTCACCGACTGGCTGTGGCACATCAACACCCGCGGCACGCTGGCCGAGGCGGTGGCAGCTACCAGCTTCGCGGTCGAAGGCGCTACCGGCGAGCTGGCAAGACGCGTGTACCCTGGCTTCGAAGCCTATCGTCACAACCCCAACGTGGATTTCAGCCCGAAGACCTATAAGTGGATGAAAGAGCACGCGCGCTATGACGATGAACATCCCAAGATCGCGCTCGAGATCATCAAGCTCTACGCCACCTCCGACCGCATTCAGCGCAAAGTCATGCTCGCGGCACAGCGCAGTCTCGAGCTGCTCAATCAGGCGCTGCTCACCTCCTTTCGCGCCTACTCTCCAATCTCGACCTCAACGGCCCGGCCGAGCACTAATGTGCGTGTCGCGGAGCGTCGCGCTGAGCAGCAGAGTATCTTGTTCCCCGATCGTCGACTGCGCGATCGCCGCGCGGAAGCAGCCCTGTGCATGCCGGCAGTACCGCATTGGGAGGTTGTTCTAGCAGCACCCGCCGAAGTAAGCTAACCGCACCTTGACCCAGCCGGCCTGACCATGCGTCAGGTCGGCTGCCGGCCGAGACCGGCCAGAATTCGCGCGGCCCGATCTACACCCTGCGCACCACTCGCCTGAGGCCTGCTTGCCTTCACGAGATCTTCCGCGCGAGCGCGCCGGCCAGGGCGTGTGCGAGCGAGCTCGAATCGTAGGGTTTGTTCACCACGGCGCGCGCTCCTGCAGCGATTGCGCGTCGATGCAGGTCGGCGCCACCATACCCGCTCGCGACGATGACCGGCAGATCGGGCCGCAGCTCCTTGATCGAGACCGCAAGCTGGGTGCCGGTGAGGTCCGGCATCGATTCATCGGTCAGCACTGCATCGAAGCGATCGGGATCCGCGGAGAGCGCCTCCAGCGCGCGGCGCGAAGCATCGTATCCGACCGGCTCGTAACCCAGGCGCGCGAGCATATCCTCGGTCATCTCCAGCATGGCGCGGTCATCGTCCACCACCATGACGGTGCGGCCATCGCCACGCGGACCCACGCCCGAGGCCGTCGGAGCGCTCGACGCGAGTACCGGCGCAAGCGGCAAATAGATCTCGAAGCATGTCCCCGCGCCGACCTCGGAGTGCACGCGAATCGCCCCATCGTGATCAACCACGATGGCCTGCACCAGCGCGAGCCCCAGGCCGGTACCCTTACCCTGCGCCTTGGTTGTGTAGAACGGCTCGAAGATGCGCGCCTGCACTTCGGGCGCCATGCCCTCCCCGGTATCGCATACGCGTAGCACGGCACAATGTCCCGGCTGCAGAGCGCCCTGATCGAGTGAGCACGGCTGCTCGATCGTCTGGACCGAAAGCGCGAGCGTAAGGCGGCCGCCCTGTGGCATGGCATGCATCGCGTTGGTCGCCAGGTTCATCACCAGCTGATGCAGACGCGTGGCATCGCCGAGCACGGCGATGGTCGCATCGCCGTTGACGAGCTCGATGGCGAGCGTCGGCGGAGCTGACGCCAAGAGCAGCTCGCGCACTTCCAGCACCACCGGCCAAAGCGGCACCGCACGCCGGTTGCGCGCCCCACGGCGCGCGAAGGTCAGGATCTGCTCGACCAGTGCCTTGCCGCGCAGGGCAGCATCCATGATGGCGCGCAGCCGCTTGGGCTCGCGCGCCTGCTCACCAGCGTCGCTCAACGCGAGCTCGCCGTGCCCAAGAATCGCCCCGAGGATATTGTTGAAGTCGTGCGCAATGCCGCCGGCCATCGTCCCCAGCGCCTCCATCTTCTGCGCTTCGCGCAGCTGTCCATTCAGCCGCTCCCGCTCGATCTGCGCACGCTTGCGGCCGGTCACGTCCTTCAGCATACCGATGATGCGGATTGCGCCCGATTTGCGCATGCAGATCACACGCCCGGTGTCCTCGACTTCGATGTAGGCGCCGTCGCGACCTTGCACGCGATACTCGAGCGAATACGGCCGCTCCTCCCCCGGCTGCGCGCCGCGCACCTGTTGCAGGATCATGTCGCGGTCGTCCGGATGCACTCGCGCCACCCAGGCCGAAGTCTGGCCGATCTGCTCGGGCGTGCAGCCGAGTATCTTTTGCGTATCACCGCCCCACACGACCTGACGACGCTCGAGGTTGGCGTCGTACAGAAGATTGCCGCTCGATACGACTGCCGTTTCGTAGCGCAGGCGCCATTCCTCGGCAGCGCGCTGCGCTGCGCGCCGCTCTCTCATCACCACCGCGCCAACCAGCGTCATGGCGGCTGCCACGATCAAGAAAATCTGCGCATAGACCACCGAGCGATCGGGCGTGACGAACGCAGCCGAGAACGGACCCAGGCCGCGCATCGTGTCCCACACGGAGATTATGCAAACGATCATCACCGCGGTGCTCTGCCCGCGCACCCCGAAGCGCAACGCCGCCCATACCAGGAACGGAATTAGAAAATGCGTGAGCGGCGCGACGGCGCCGTTGGGTCCCGGATGCTCGCCAAACGCCCAGTGGCTTACCAGGATCAACCCTGCCCCACACACAAATCCTTCCAGCACACTGCGCGGACCCAGACGCCGCAGTTCCTTCAGACGGAAATCGGACCACGATACGACGAACGGTGTGACCAGCAGCATGCTCAATGCATCGGAGACCCACCAGACGCGCAGGCTGTCGAGGAACGGCTGCCCGGACCAGTAAGAAATCGCAGAGCCCATGCTGGCCGCCAGGAGATTTCCGGCGAGCGGTGCGATCACTACGAATATTGCGAGCTTGCGGATGCTGTCAAGACGCAGCGGCACACCTGCGAATCTGCGCAGCAGCGCCGCTTCAAGCACGAGTACGGAAAAGTAGACTGCAGAATAGGCGAGACCGGTGGGAAGCGAGTGGCTGACCGTGTCTGCATGCACCACGTCGGCGATCAGCGCTGCCAGCGCGAAGGACAACCAGAGGCGTCGAGGAGCCACGAGCAGCATCGCCAGCACGAAGCCGCCCGCAGGCCAGAGATAAGCGATATCGCCGGCCGGAGGCGTGAGGTGTGTGGACAGCCAGGCGAGCGCAAAGTAAGCCGCGCCGACGGCAAGGCAGGCGAGCACATCCAACATGCGTTGCATCAGCAGCGGCCGGGCGTCGTGTTCCATCAGTTGCCTGCCGAAATCCTCGAACTTAAGGAAAATCGACCACCCACTATCGGGGGCTGGGCGTCAACCACCGCATGCGCACGGGGCCTCGGGCCGACGCCCGCGATCACGAGAGCGCGTAAGAGCGGCCTTGATCACCAGTCCCAGCGCAAAGAAGCTATAGGGCTTGTCCATCGCTACGCATGCCGCGTCCTCGGCAAGCGCCTGCACCAGATCATCGTGTCGCACCGCGCCGGTAAGCAGCACTAGCGCCATGCCGGAGAGCTTACTCCGAACCGTGTGGATCAGCGAACTCGCCTGCCCCGGTCCGACGTCCATATCGAGCAGCACGAGGTCGAAGCCGCCGTCCTCGAGCGCGGCAGCGGCCTCGCGCTCGGTCTGTACGCCGCGTGCCGTATACCCGGCGCCTTGCAGCCATGCGCAGATCATCTCGCACAAAAACCGGTTCTCTTCCACCACCAGGATCGCGCTTTGGCGATCATCGAGCCCCGTGTCCATCCACTGTCTCCTCGCACCGAAAGTGATCGATGACAAAAGCATGAGCGCCCACATACTAAGGCGCTGCCGGCCTGGTTTGGCCGCGAAGGCCGTATTACACCGGACCACGGTTACCAGCCAATTTCCAGGGAGCCGCATCCCGGTTACATCTGTAACCGTTGTTGCGGGTGCACAGTTGGGTTAATGTGGCGGGGTCGCAGCCGAAATCGGGAGGCTCGTGAGCCAGCGCATTCTCGTGGTCGAAGACGATCCCCCTACGCGCGAGCTGATCTCCCAGTACCTCGCAGATAACCATTTCCAGGTGTCATGCGCGGAGACCGGCGCGATGGCCGAGGCCTCGCTGCGCGCGCAGCCGGTCGACCTGGTCCTGCTGGATCTGAATCTGCCGGATCAGGACGGGCTCATGTTGGCCCGCAAGCTCGGCTCGGAGCATTCGATCCCGGTCGTGATTCTCACCGGGCGAGCCGATGAGGTAGATCGGGTGCTCGGGCTCGAGCTCGGCGCAGACGACTATGTGACCAAGCCCTTCAGCCCCCGCGAGTTGCTGGCGCGAGTTCGTGCGGTGCTGCGCCGGGTACAATCCCGCCCTGCCACACGTGACGAACAGCCTGGCTCATATCGATTTGCGGGTTTCGAACTGCGGATGGGAACGCGCAAGCTGATCACGCCCGGCAAGCAACAGCTCGATCTCACGAGCGGCGAGTTCAGTCTGCTCGCTGCGTTCCTCAAGTCGCCGCAGCGGATTCTGACGCGCGACCAGCTGCTGGAAGCCAGCCGACTCTACGACGACGTCTTCGATCGCTCGATCGACGTGCAGATTCTGCGGTTGCGACGAAAGATCGAAGTCGACCCGACCCAACCTCGCCTGATAAAGACCCAGCGCGGGGCAGGCTACTACCTGGACACCAAGGTCGAGCACGGCTAAGCGCTTGCGACAAACCGGGAGGTCGCCGAGCAGCATGTCGCTGTATAGCGTCGCTAATTCCTGCCCGGCGCAACTGCCTGGCGCGCCCTCTGCTCGGTTTCCGCGGCCTCGTGCGATAGCTTGTACGCGACATAGTATTTGTAGATGTTGCGTACATAGGTCGTCGTCTGCTGGCCAATCTTCTCCGCCGTCACGACCTCAACGTTGTTGAACCACTCGTCGGGATTCAGGCCCCGGCTCTTGGCAAGCTCGCGCATGTACGAGATGTTGCCCGGGCCAGCATTGTAGGTCGCGAAGGCGAACAGGTGCCGGTTCGCCTCGGAGAACTTGGCGTCAGAGAAGTATCGGGTGATGAGCTCATTCATGTACTTCGCGCTGGCGTGGACGTTTGGCTCCATGATCGCGATGTCGCCGACGTCCATCGCGGCGCCGGTGGCCGGCATGAGCTGCATGATGCCGATCGCACCGACGCGGCTGTGTGCGTCCTGGTTGAGCCGCGATTCCTGGTAGCCCTGGGCGGCGAGCATGAGCGGATCGAAGCCGTACGTCTCGCCGTATTTCTTGAACAAGGCGAGGGTCTGTTCGAACCGCGTCCACTCGGCCGTGCCGGTCGGATCCTCGATCTGCTTGATATCCGCCATGTACTCCTTCAGCGTATAGGCGAGAACGCCTTCCTTCTTGAGATAGTCCCTGTAGAACCCGTAGAGTGCCTGCTGAAGCTTCGGGCTGCGCTTGCGGACGGCCCATCCGATCTTGTCGCCCTCGCGCACTGCCGCTTCCTCGTTCACCTTGATCTTCGGCAGGACTTGCGCCCACATCCTCGCCATCCAGTCGTCGATGACGATGGCTTGCAAGAGGCCCGCGTTCAGCATCTCCAGCATGTCTTCGTCCTCGAGGGCGTCCGGCACCAGAGCCAGCTTCGCCGGCGCTTTGCCTTTTTTCTCGAGGCGCTCGTTCAGGGCCACGAGACTCTCGTAGTAGCTCGATGCCTTGCGCACGTGCACAGTCTTGCCGGCGAGATCGTCCACGGAGGCAATCGCCGGAGACTTGGGTCCCGTGACAACCAGCTCCGACACGCCTCGCTCGTGCTCCGGCGCGACGAAGTCCACGACCTTGAGGCGCGCGTCAGTCATGGTGATATCGCCGGCCGCGATATCGCCGAGCCCTGCATGCACGTTCGCAAGCAGCTTGTCGCGCGTCGTCGGGATCATGAGGATCGTGATCGGACGGCCGCGGAGTTGTTTCCAGTATTTCTCGTTGATGTAGCGCTCGAAGTCCCGGAAGATGTCGGCGGTGATGCCACGCTCGCGTCCCATGTCGCTGAAGTAAAGCGTACGGCTGTACGGCACCAGCACACGGATCAGCCGGCGCTCGACCATCCGGTCGAAGTCCCCGCTCCAGGGTTTGTTGGCGAGAGCGAGCAGCGTCGCGTTCTGCGTGCCGGCTGGTCTGGATGGTGTCGCGCCCGATTGCCGCGCAACCGCCAACGGCGCGCTCACCAACAGCACGGCGGCAAGCGCAGCGCGGATCCGGTATGTATTCATGTTCTTGCCCGTCGTTCAAAGCGCTATATACCACTAATGTCGGAAGGCTTCGCGGCAGCAGGTCGGATCAGTCTTCGCCGGTTATCGCGATTTGGTCGAACTCTTGCAGGTGCGCCGGCAAAAACCTGGAATCCAATACTTTCCAGCCTGAAGACAGGACACTAGCTTCGATCCGTATGCCATATGTAATCCCTCGTGGCTTACAATGTGCCGGTGTTGTCTTTCCAATCAACGCAAACGCTCTGGGAGGGATTGATGAACCTACAACGTGCAGCAATCGGCTTTGTTTCGCTGTTCATCGGATCGTGCATGCTTTCATCGGTATTCGCCGCGGATGGCGAACAGACGTATCTGGTGGCGTATGCGAAGTTCAAACCAGGCAAGGCTCCGGAAGCGCTCAAAATCATCCATGAGCATTTCTGGCCCGTCGATAAGAAAGTGGGACGCAAAGCTATACCGTTTGACTACACAACCGGCGAATGGGACCACATCGTCTATTTTCCGTACGATACCGGCCGTATGGACACTATCCCTTCGGGCGCGGAATGGTGGAAGGCCTTCGCCGAACAGGAGGGTGGCGCCGAGCAGGCGCAAAAACTCTTTCAGAGCTTTCTTGACCTCCATGCCAATTCCAAATTCGAGATAGCGAAATCGCCCGGGCCGTTAATGGGAGCTTCGAACCGTTAATCTGAGTGGGGACGAGGGCACTTTGTTCGCGGCTCCGCAACGTGCCTGCTCGGGAGGTTGGCGCGAACTTCATTAGCCGAAAAGCCGCAGGGGTCAAGCGGAGCGCGTTACAGGGAACTACAGTGATTATGGGAATCTTGGGAGCATGTCCGTCGAGTGACCTTAAGAGGAGGTTCGCATGAACAAGATCCTGCTCGCTGCTTTGTTGATACTGTCGTCCGATGTCGGCGCCGATATCATCCGCTGGGAGCTGCGTAATGTGACTTTCTCGGACGGGGCGACGGCAACGGGGTTTTTCGATTTCGACCGCGACGTTGGGGATTATTACCCCTTGCTGCAGCTTCATTCGGGGATACTTTACAACTTCGATTTTGAAGTAAGCGGCGGTGCGCCGCCGGCATTCGAGTACAAGCCAGACACGGCGCATTTTGTTGCTCCTGGCGCGTACGGCTTGACTTTCACCACCGACCAAGGCCGTTACTTCTACATCGGATTGTCGCATTCCCTGGTAGCCCCGGGCCAGGTCTTACCAAACGGGCCCGTCGGGGCCACCTACCCCATTGATACCGTCGACCATGAGTACCCGTTTCTATCGGCCAGGGAATATTTTGGTCCTAGTTCTGTCGACGAGCGTTTCGTACAGCCGGGCGCCTATCTCTTGGCCACTGCCTCAAGCCCGAGTGTGCCGGAGCCCGAAATGTGGGCAATCATGCTCGCGGGGTTGGGACTGCTCGTCGTTAGATACGTATGGCGTCGAAACCCGATTGCCGTGTGACGAATCTCGGCCTACAAACACTCGACTACCCACGACTGAGGGTGTGTCCGACACAGTGATGCGGACATAGCAGCCGGGGTAACAGCCGGCCACCCGTGACCTACCGCTCGATGCTTCGCGAAGAACGAGGCGCTGCCCCTCGCCGCAAACGTCAGGTTTGGGACTGTATGAGCGGTCGGGGATATGGGCCCGCTGGGACTCGAACCCAGGACCAAAGGATTATGAGTCCTCTGCTCTAACCAACTGAGCTACAGGCCCCCTGCGCTGGCTGGAGGCGGCATTTAATCAGAATCCCGCTCGCCGCGCCACGCACTCATAACTCATAGCTTTCCCCCGTCGCGCTACGTGCCCGATCCACGATCTCCCGCGTTAGATGCGGCGCGAACATCTCGATGAACGCATAGGTATAACGTCTCTGGAACGCAGCGCGCTTGATCGCCACGCGCGTGGTGTTGTTGTGGAACAAATGCCCCGCATCCAGCGCCTGCAGCTTGGCGTCGCGCTTCTTGTCGTACGCCATGGCCGCGATGATACCGATGCCCAGCCCGAGCTCGGTGTAGGTCTTGATCACATCGGCATCGATGGCAGTCAGCACGACATCCATCTTCAGGCCCTTGGCCGCAAACGCCTGATCGATGTGCGAGCGTCCGGTGAACTCGGGGCTGTACGTGATCAATGGGTACGCCGCCAGATCCTCGAGCGTCAGATGCTTGGATTTAGTGAGCGGATGACCGTACGGCGTGATTACGCAATGCCGCCAGGTGTAGCAAGGGAGCGCCAATAGATCCTGATAGTGGTCCAGCGCTTCGGTCGCGATCGCCACATCAGCACGGCCCGCGCTCACCATGTCCGCGATCTGCGTTGGGCTGCCCTGCTGCAGGGAAAGCCTCACCTTCGGATACGCCTTCCGAAACGCCTGCACAACTTCAGGCAGTGCGTAGCGCGCCTGCGTGTGCGTGGTGGCGATCGTGAGCGACCCGCTGTCGCGGTCGGCGAACTCCCTGCCCACCTGACGCAGATTGTCCGCCTCGGCGAGCAGGCGCTCGATGACCTGCACCACGGTGCGCCCGGGCTCGGTGAGATCTACCAGGCGCTTGCCGCGGCGGATAAAGATCTCCACGCCGAGCTCGTCCTCCAGCTCGCGAATCTGCTTGCTGATGCCCGGCTGCGAGGTGAAGAGCACATTCGCGGCCTCGGTCAGGTTGAGACCCTGTCTTACGGCCTCTCGCACATAGCGTAACTGCTGAAAGTTCATGCGCTCTGCTTAAAAGGGTTGGTTATTAGGATATGCGGATAGATTCGTTTTGTTTATATGCAGAGCTTATTACGATCTACCTCGTCTTGTGAAGCGACCCGGCCACGGGAGTTTTGCGCCTTCCCCTTTTGCACCAGCACTTCGCGCAGGCTTCCTCCCGTGTCATCCCGAACCGAACACACCAACGAGCGAACATGGAAGGCTCTGTCACACTGACCCAAACCCTCGCCGACTTCGCGGAGATCGATCAATACGCGCGCGATCTCGAGGGTTTTCGCAACCTCCAGATCGACGCCGACCGCTTCACCGCCATTCGCCTGCAGATGGGCTGTTACGGCCAGCGCCAGGAAGGCGTGAATATGCTCCGGGTCAAGATACCGGGTGGGCGTATCACTCCGTCGCAGTTGCGGGCGATCGGCGATGTGCTGGAGAGCCACTCGCGGCACGAAACAGCGCATGTCACCACGCGCCAGGACATCCAGATCCACTACGTCCCGCTCGAGAAAACGCCCGAAGCCATGCGCACGCTCGCACGCGCGGGCCTCACTACGCGGGAAGCCTGCGGCAATACCATCCGCAACGTCACGGCGTGCCCGCTTGCGGGCGTGTGCCCGCGCGAGCACACCGACGTCAATCACCATCTGCAGACCGCGGTGCGCCACTTCCTGCGCAACCCGCTCAATCAACAGCTGCCGCGCAAATTCAAGGTGAGCTTCTCCGGCTGCGAATCCGATTGCGCCCAGGGCATGATCCACGATCTAGGCATCGTGGCCGTACGCGATGGCGAGCGCTTCGGCTTCAAGATCCTCGCCGGCGGCGGGCTGGGACACAAGCCGCACGAAGCCATCGTGGTCGAATCCTTCATCGAAGAGCGCGACCTGTTGATCGCGATGGAAGCGGTGGTCACGCTGCACAACAAATACTCCGATCGCACCAAGCGCGCCAAGTCGCGCATCAAATTCCTGGTCGATCGCTTCGGACCCGAGGGCTTCGTCGAGCGCTACCGCGAAGAGTTCGCGCGCATCAACGAAGCCTATGGCCAGCGCGAGTTTCCTCCCGGAGAGTGGCGCGGCGATGCCGGCGGGCCGGTGCCCGGCTCCGGAGCGCCGCGCCGGGTTTTTAACCAGAAGCAGACCGGACATGTGGTGTTTCCGGTGGCGCTCCCGATCGGCAACCTCAGCGCCGAGCAGTTGCGTGGCGTCGCTGGAATCGCCGAGGACCGTGGCCTTACCGACCTGCGCACGACCCAGGATCAGAATCTCATCTTCCTCAATGTCCCGGAAGCGATCGTCCGCGAACTGCATGCCGATTTGAAGAATCTCGGCCTGGATGTCCCGCGCGCGGGCGACAACGTGGTCGCTTGCCCGGGTACCTCGACGTGCCGTCTGGGCATCACGTCTTCGACGATTCTCGGGCCCAAGCTCGATGGCGGTGAGCACGATCTGCGCGTGCGCGTCTCCGGCTGCCACAACGGCTGCGCTCAACCCGAAAGCGGCGACATCGGCATCTACGGCGAAGGCCGGCGCCTGCACGGCAAGCTGATCCCGCACTATCAGATCTATCTCGGCGGCGATGGTATGGCGGGGCGCGGCATCGGGATCAAGGGTCCTTCGGTGCCCTCGGCGCGCATCGAAACCGCGGTGGAGCGCATCAAGCGGGCCTATGCCAGCGAGCGCATCGATGCAGAGAGCTTCTTCTCGTGGTCGCGCCGGCAGGAGCCCAAGTACTTCCACGATCTGCTCGCCGATCTGGTCGCGGTGACACCAGAAGACGTCCCTGTCGTTTTGCGCGACCACGGCGACGTCGCCGACTTCCGGGTGCTGCAGCTCGGCGGCGGTGAATGCGCGGGCGCCTCACAGCAAAAGATCGGCACATTGTTCTTCGAAGCAGCGCATGAGCGCAATTACCGCGACGCGCTCAAGTTCCAGCGCAAGTATACCGAGGCGTTGTCGTGCGCGGAAGCGGGTCTCATGGCCATCGCGCGCGCACTGGGGGATGCAACCGGTACGCAGGCGGACGATCTGGCCGGCTTCGTTGCGAAGCTGAGCGCGATACCCGAAACCGAGTCGCTGGCAGCCGAGCTGAGTGGGCTTGCCGATATCGTAGCGCTCGAAGAAGCACCCGGCGAGCCGGACATTTCCGCGATCTTCACACGCGTGGATGCGTGGATCGATTCCGCGGCCGACTGGTGTCAGCAGCGCGATGCCACGCTGGTACTGCGCGAGGCATTACGCCCCGCCGCGCGCCGCTTCGCCTCCCTGGCCGCAGCATCATGAGCGCAATTGCACAGTTGCCCGCGCTGTCCGATAAGATCGCGCGCCTGTACACGACGCTCGCAACGATCGGCTCAGAGCATGCTCCTGCAGCGCTGTCGAGCAGCCTCGCCGTCGAGGACATGGTGATCACCGACGCGATTCTGCGCAACGGCCATTCCATCGACATCTTCACGCTGGACACCGGCCGCCTGCATACGCAGACCTTGGACGTACTGGCGCGCGTGCGCAGCCGTTACGGATACGAAATCCAGGTCTATACCCCCGATCCCGAAGCGGTAACGCGCTACGTCGATCAGTTCGGCGTCGACGCGTTCTACGACAGCGTCGAGCTGCGCCAGCGCTGCTGCCACATCCGCAAAGTGGAGCCGCTGGCACGCGCCCTGGCAGGCAAGAGCGCCTGGGTAACCGGCATGCGACGTGCGCAATCGGTGACCCGCCGCGAGTTGCCCGAGCGCGAATACGACGGGCAATACCGGCTGTGGAAGTTCAATCCGCTGGCCGGCTGGAGCGAAGCCGAGGTCTGGCAGTACATCCGCCAGCTCGATGTGCCGTACAACCCGCTGCAGGACCAGGGCTACCGCAGCATCGGCTGCGCGCCATGCACGCGTGCCACCGCCGCCGGTGAAGATCTTCGGGCCGGGCGCTGGTGGTGGGAAGACCCCGAGCACAAAGAATGCGGATTGCATAAGCGTCCGGCTGTGGCTCCGCTCTCCCCGCAAAGGAAGGCTTCATGAATCTGGCAAGCGAAGCCCGCGTGTTGCCCCCGATCGGCGATACCAAGCGTCATCGCAGTCATCTGGACTGGCTGGAAGCTGAAGGCGTCTTCATCCTGCGCGAAGTGGCGGGGAGCTGCCGCAATCCGGCGCTGCTGTTCTCCGGAGGCAAGGACTCTGCGGTCGTGCTGCGGCTTGCCGAGAAGGCCTTTCGCCCCGCGCCGATTCCATTCACCGTCGTCCACATCGACACCGGGCACAATTTCCCAGAGGTCATCGCATTCCGCGACCGCCGCGTGCATGAGCTCGGTGTGCGGCTCGTAGTCGGCTCAGTGGAGGATTCGATCAGTCGCGGCACCGTGAAGCTGCGCCGTCCCGAGGACAGCCGCAACGCCGCGCAATCGGTCACGCTGCTGGAAACGATAGCGCGACACGAGTTCGATGCGTGCATCGGCGGCGCGCGCCGGGACGAGGAGAAAGCGCGTGCGAAAGAGCGCGTGTTCTCGTTCCGCGATGAGTTCGGACAATGGGATCCGAAGAACCAGCGTCCGGAACTGTGGAATCTCTACAACGCGCGCGTGCACACCGGTGAGCACGTGCGCGTATTCCCGATCAGCAATTGGACCGAGCTCGACGTGTGGCAGTACATCGGGCGCGAGCACATTCCAGTGCCAGCGATGTACTTCGCGCACCCGCGCGCAGTGGTTCGCCGTAACGGTCTGCTGGTGGCGATGACGGACGTGACACCGATGCGGCCGGGGGAAGTTGTCGAGCAGATCAAAGTCCGCTTCCGCACTGTGGGCGACATGACGTGCACCTGCCCGGTGGAGTCGGACGCCGACACGATCGAAGCAATCGTCGCTGAGACGGCTCAGGCGCGGATCACCGAACGCGGCGCAACGCGCATGGACGACCAGACCTCGGACGCCTCAATGGAGCGGCGCAAGAAGGAAGGTTACTTCTGATGGACGGCGGCATCCTCGACGGCACTGCCGGCGAAGAACAGGCGAGCGGCGTCGTACGCTTCATCACCGCCGGCAGTGTGGACGACGGCAAGAGCACGCTCATCGGACGGCTGCTGCACGACAGCCGCGCCATCCTCGAAGACCAGTTCGCCGCTGTGGAGCGCGCTTCGCAACGGCGCGGGCAGATCGCGGTCGATCTCTCGCTCCTCACCGATGGGCTGGAAGCCGAGCGCGAGCAAGGTATCACCATCGATGTGGCGTACCGTTATTTCGCGACACCACGCCGCAAATTCATCATTGCCGATACGCCCGGCCACGAGCAGTACACGCGCAACATGGTCACCGGTGCGAGCACCGCCGAAGCCGCGGTCGTGCTGATCGATGCGCGCAAGGGGCTGCTTCCACAATCCCGGCGCCACATCTACCTCGCTTCCCTGCTCGGCATGGCCGAGATCATCGTCGCCATCAACAAGATGGACTTGATCGGCTACGACGAGGCGGCGTTCCGTGCCATCCGTCGCGAGGTCCTCGACTTCGCGGAGCGCGTGCACAGCGCACGCCTGAGCTTCGTGCCGATCTCCGCGCTGATCGGGGACATGGTCGTGCACCGTGGTGACAACCTGCACTGGTGGACCGGGCCTACGCTGCTGGAAGCCCTCGAAGCAGTCGATGTCTCGCGCAGCCTGCACGATTTGCCGCTGCGCTTTCCCGTCCAGTTGGTCACGCGCCCCGATCTCGCCGGCCTGCACGGTGCGCGCGGTTATCTGGGGCGCATCGAGTCCGGTGTGATTCGGCACGGACAACCGATCACGGTGCTGCCAGCCGGGCGCCACACGCACATCCGACACATCATTGCGCTGGACGGTCCGGTCGACGAAGCCATCGCCGGCGATTGCGTCACACTGGTACTGGCCGATGAT
>Ga0335084_10004032_pt1 | contig 14460 bp, 14 predicted proteins | sample Lox_Sample_44_FD_206721 | JGI IMG/M metagenome (GOLD analysis project Ga0335084, IMG submission 206721) | Soil microbial communities from Loxahatchee National Wildlife Refuge, Florida, United States - Lox_Sample_4.4 | ecosystem: Environmental > Terrestrial > Soil > Wetlands | place: USA...
CGCGCCGCTCGCCAGGCCGTAGAACATGAACGCGTCGTCGGAGTCGGGGCTGTGGGCGACGGTAATCTTCATGGGTTCCGAAGGGGTTTCTGGGAGGTTCCTCAGGGGGGTCGTCGTCCTGAAGCCTAATTTAGGTTCGAAGTTCGAGGTTGCGGAGCCGCTGCACCGCGCCCGTGAGTCTTTCGATCGCGTAGTCGACGTCGTCCTCCGTCGTAAAACGGCCGAGGCCGAAGCGAATCGACGCCGAGTTCTCGGACGCGTCGGCGCCGATGGCGCGCAGGACGTGCGACGGCTCGGCCGAGGCCGAGCCGCACGCTGAACCCGACGACACCGCGATGTCGCCGATCGCCAGCACGAGCGACGCGTGATCGACGTCGGCAAACGTGACGTGCAGGTTGTGCGGCAGGCGGTGCTGCAGCGACCCGTTGACGGTGACGCGGTCGAGCCTCGCCTGCAGGCCGGCGAGCAGGCGGTCGCGCAATCGTGCGAGCCGTGCGCTCTCCGCCGCCATGTCCACGCGGCTGATCGCGCATGCCTTGCCGAGCCCGACGATGCCCGGCACGTTGAGCGTGCCCGACCGCAGCCCGCGCTCCTGTCCGCCGCCGACAATGAGCGGCGCGAGCTCGGTGCGCTTGCGCACGAACAGCGCGCCGCAGCCCTTCGGCCCGTACATCTTGTGTCCGGTGAGCGAGAGCAGGTCGATGTTCATCGCGTTGACGTCGATCGGGATCTTGCCTACCGCCTGCGCGGCGTCCACGTGGAAGAGCGCGCCGGCGGCGTGCGCGATCGCGCCGATCTCGGCGAGCGGCTGCACGACGCCGATCTCGTTGTTCGCCGCCATGATCGTCACGAGCGCGGTCTCGCGCGTCGTCGCCGCCCGAAGCGCGTCGAGGTCGACGCGCCCGTCCGGCTGCACCGGCAGGATCGTCACCCTCCAGCCCGAGGCCGCGAGCCGCTTCGACGCCTCGAGGACCGACTTGTGCTCGATCGCCGACGTCACGATCGCGCGGCGATCGGGCGCCGCGAGCTGAGCGACGCCGTTGATGGCGAAGTTGTTCGACTCGGTGGCGCCGCTCGTGAAGACGATCTCGCGCGCGGCCGCGCCAATGAGCGCGGCCACCTCGCGACGCGCCTCTTCGACGGCTTCCTGGGCCTTCCAGCCCCACGCGTGCGACGCCGACGCCGGATTGCCGAAGTGCTGCGTGAAATACGGCAGCATCGCCTCGACCACTCGAGGATCGGCCGGGGTCGTCGCGTGGGCGTCGAGGTAGACGGGCGCGTGCGACATCGTTGTTACTATTATGGCCTCGGCCGCCCGTTTTTCACCGGAGGACCCCGTCGATGCGTCGTCGCTGGTTCTGGACCGTTCTGCCGCTCGTCGCACTTGCCGCCGCGATCGGGCTCTCCGCCCAGGGCGCCGGCACGGCCACCGCCGTCAAGGCCGACGCCGAGTACCTCCGCCACGCCTACGACACGTACGCGGCGATGCGGCAAACTTCACCATACCGGACGAACCGCTGGTCGTTTCTCGGCCCGACGAACGTCAGCGGCCGCGCGACGGACATCGCCGTCGCGAATCGCAACGGCCAGCGACGAATCTACGCCGGCTACGCGACCGGCGGCGTGTGGAAGAGCGACGATCTGGGCGCGACCTGGCAGCCCATCTTCGAGAACATGCCGTCCACGAGCATCGGCGATCTCGCGGTCGCCTCGTCGAATCCCGACGTCGTCTGGGTCGGCACGGGTGAAGCGAACATCTTCCGCGCGTCGATGCCGGGCGTCGGGATCTTCAAATCGACCGACGCGGGTGCGACGTGGCAGCACATGGGCCTCACCGACACCCAGACGATCGCGCGCATCGTCGTGCATCCGACGAATCCCGACATCGTCTACGTCGCGGCCTCCGGACACGAGTGGACCGACAACGACATGCGCGGCGTGTTCAAGACGACCGACGGCGGAAGGACGTGGGCGAAGGTCTATTACAAGTCCGCGCGGACGGGCGCGATCGATCTCGTGATGGATCCGCGCGATCCGAACACGCTGTACGCGTCGATGTGGCAGCGCATCCGCCGCAAGTGGAGCGACCCGCGCGTGGAGCCCGGGTACAACGAGAGCGGCATCGTCAAGACCACCGACGGCGGACGCACGTGGACGGACGTCACGCAGGGCCTGCCCGCGGCGGAGTTCCGCGGACGGATCGGGATCGACATCTCGCGGTCGAATCCCGACACGCTCTACGCGCTCGTCGACAACTACGAGATCGGCCGGATGCCCGCGGCCGGCGAGCGCGACGCCTACAACCGCCCGATGCCGGCCGGCAAGGGCTTCATCAAGGGTGCCGACGTGTATCGATCGGATGACGCCGGCAAGACGTGGCGCCGGACGAGCCGGTTCGACCAGGCGACGTCGACCTACCTGGACAATCACTCCGGGACGTACGGGTGGGTCTTCGGGCAGATCCGCGTCGATCCCGCCAACCCGGAGGTCATCTACACGCTCGGGCTCGGCCTCAACGTCTCGCGCGACGGCGGCCGCACGTTCTCGCGTCTGGCCGGCACGCATGGCGACCATCACGGTCTCTGGATCGATCCCGCCGATTCGTCCGTCCTGTACAGCGCGAACGACGGCGGCGTGTATCTCAGCACGAACGGCGGGCAGCGCTGGACGTTCGCGCAGTCGGCGCATGCCACGCAGTTCTACGACATCGAGCTCGACACGGCCCTGCCCTTTCACGCGTACGGGTCGATCCAGGACATCGGCAGCATGCGCGGCGCCGTGGACCTGAGCCACGGCCGCGACGTCCAGCCGATCGCGTTCGAGAGCGCGCCGGGCGGCGAGGGATCGAACCACGCCGTCGATCCCAACAACCCGAACATCGTCTACTCGCATTCGTTCTACGGCGCGTTCACGCGCACGGATCTCGGTTCGACCGCGTCCGGCGGCCGTTCCACGAACATCCGGCCGCCGGATCCCGACGCGGAGCTGCGCGCGCAGTGGATGGCGCCGTTCTTCATCTCGCCGCACGACGCGAGCCTCGTCTATGCGGGCTATCAGTACCTCTTCCGATCGAGGAACCGCGGCGACTCCTGGGAAAAGATCAGCGCCGACCTGAGCGACAACAACGCGGCACAGATGGGCGAAAACCCGTCGGCGATTCCGTACCAGACGATCGTGGCGATGGCCGAATCGCCGAAGAAGGCCGGCCTCATCTACGTCGGCACGGACGACGGCCGCGTGCACACGACGATTGACGAGGGGAAGGAATGGACGGAGCTCACGGGCCACTTGCCCGTGCGCAAGTGGATCTCACGGGTCGTCCCATCGATGCACGTGGAGGCCACCGTTTATCTCGCGCAGCGCGGGCGGGAGGACGACGACTTCGCACCGTATGTCTACAAGTCCACGGACTACGGCAAGACGTTCAAGAGCATCGCGAGCAATCTGCCGGCGGGATCGGTCAACGTCATCCGCGAAGACCCGCGCAGCCCGGACGTACTGTACCTGGGCACCGACTTCGGGGCGTTCATCTCGACAACCGGCGGCGCGCGGTGGGACGTGCTGGGCGGCAACCTGCCGTCGGTGCAAGTGTCCGACCTGCAGTTTCAGAAACGCGACAACATGATCGTCGTCTCGACCTACGGGCGCGGCGTCTGGACGATTGACGCCGCTAGGTTTGGACAATGAGGAAGTCCAATGGACTGAGAAGTCCAGGTGGAACGGAGAGGGTCAGTCGAACTGGGAAGTCGAGCCGAACCGAGAGGTCCAGGTGAACTGGGAAGTCCAGCATGACACCGTCGAGAGGCGGAAGCAGTCGGCGCAGGCAACGTGCGGGGTCTCACCGAATTTTGACTGCGAATGGCATTTGACTCGGTATCGGATCACCAGTTTCAGAAGCGAGACAACGTGATTGTCATCTCGACGTACGGACGCGGAGTGTAGGTGCTCGAAGCAGGGGAGATTCGGTACTGGAAACCAGGTTCCGCAACGAAGGCAGGCCGGTGGTCAGAAGTCCGAAGGACACCGTCACGTCTCGATCCACGTCAAGATTTCCCAGCGGCCGGCGGTACATGATTGCCGCATGATACACAATGGCCCTCGGCCGGCCATTGCCTGGACACCCTTGGCCAGAGTGGAAGTCATGCAAGGTGTCGGCGGTATGATAAAACCCCATCGCGTGGACGACTTCGTGGTCGGCAGCCTCGACCGTGAGTGACTCGCAATGTTGAATGTTGTATAGACCTTGGGCGTCCAGCGACGGCGCGTAGAGGAGGCGGATTCTTCCTTTCGAGGCACCAATCGTCGAGTCGCCCACGACTGCTGTACCAGACCTTTCGGTCAGTCGCGAGGCATCACGAACAAACAGCACTTGAATCCAGCCAGACTCTGGATCTCGTGAGTCAGCGCCAGTCTCGAACGTCTCAACGGTGAACCGACCGCCTGTCAACTCGGGAACACTATTGACGACGACGCGCCGAACTCCGTCGAGAATCGTCTGGGGTATAGACTCGAGAGTGTCCTCGGTAACTGTCCTCAAATAGAACTTTGGAGAAAGCTGTAGAGGCTTGATTGGTGCAAGGCCAGTAGTCGACTCGAGTGCGTCCCGCGCGAATTGGCGATAAAGGTCCAGCGAGAATGGCGGCGCGTCCGCAATTACGTCCAACACCAAATCACTACGGGAGCCTGAAACTTCCAGGGCTCCCGTTCTGGTTATATAGCCACTGCCCGAAAGCCCGACAAGCAACACACCCGATGGAACCGCCTCAAACGAGAACTGGCCCGCTGCGTCCGTCTGAACCGTAGATGACCAGGCGACGGAGTTATATAGCTGGCCCGTGGTTAAGCCCACGCTAACCCCTGCCGCCGGCATTCGGTGGCCAGTCTCCAGGACCACGCCTCTCAAGGTGTTCGCTCCACTTGGATCGGGGTGAAGTGGGCTTGGTCTACCGCCACACGTGCCTAGTGCAACAGCGGTCAAGCCGATCGGAAGCTGTCTCAGTAGGAGGCGCATCGTGAACGGAAGCCGGCAGTCGCTCAGTCGCTGAACCATTGTGGCGCCGAGACATGTGCCCCTGTCCGGCTGACAGTCACCTCGATCTCCTTGCCTCGATCCGAGTCCTGCAGCGCGAATGTGATCTCGTATTGCGACAAGAGGTGTTCAAGGTACACGCCGACGCGATTTGCCAGCGCCCCGGAGCCAAAGATAGTGTCGCGGCGACCGCCGCTTGCTTGCACGACCTGATTGAGAAACTGTTCTGTCTCGTACATTTCGCTTTGCGAGTAACCTTGCCCGGCAACGGATGGCTCAGTGGAGGTTCGAGAAATCTCTATGTCCCACAGCTGAACGGCCGGCGGTCGGAGAACATCGAGCGTTGCGGCTAGAGACGTGCGCAGGATGCGTGGCCCTGAAGTAATCGCCAGGATGACGCGCCGAAACGACTTCTTCTCATTAAGGCCAGTTGCCGCGACGGCAATCGCGTCCGAAAGGGGTATCGGAGCTGGCAGTGGGCCGAAGTCGATGGTGCCGCCCGTATCCCGCGACAGCGCCGCGGCGGTAGCATCACCGGTCTCACGGACGCATCCGAATAGAGCATCAGGCTGACTCCTTCGCAGGGTGGCGATGGCGGACTGAAATGCGCTGCGCACCGAATTCAACTGAGTTGCTCCTACGCCATCCACCAGGCAGACGATTGCGAGTGGCTTCTTCGCAGGAGCCAGAGTTTGCACTTGCACGACGCGGCCTCCGAGACTGACGGTCACTTCGCTTGCCACCAAGTCAGTTATGGGCCGCAATCGCTGATCAGCGACGGTGACAATCAGCTTACCGGTCGAGACACGTGGCTGGCGTACGGCATTCTGGTTCAGGAGCGCCACACTGCCTACCAGAACGCCCGAGAGCAATAGGCGACTACCCATGTGCCAGTATCATCCGGGATGCGTCCCGGGAAATATGTTACCGCTTCGCTGAGGAAGGTGTCGCGAAGCCAGCGCAGGTCGACTGAAAAGGTCCCGAGATAGCAAGGACGAGTCGACAGAAAAGGCTTGAAGGACCGGGAAGCCCGCGTGCACTCAGAGGGTTTTTCAGGAGCTGAACACGCCGTTGAGCTCCGCCGAGGGCGCGGCGTTCGCCAGTGCGGTGAACGTGCCGTGCGTGGCGATCTCGCGCGCGGCCACCAGCGCGCCCGCCCACGCCGCGCGTGCGAGCGCACCCCCGACGCTGATGCGGCGCACGCCGATCGCGGCGAGCTCGGCCACGGTCGTGAAGTCGCCGCCCACCAGCACGTTCACCGGCTTCGGCGCGACGGCGCGCACGACGGCGGTGATGTCCGACAGCGACTTCAGGCCGGGCGCGTACAGACATTCGGCGCCCGCCTGCGCGTAGGCGGTAAGCCTTCGAATCGTTTCAGCGACATTCGGACGGCCGGCGATGAAGCCTTCCGAGCGCCCGGTGAGCAGCACGCCCGCGCCGCTCTCGTCGATGGCGCGTCTGGCTGCGCGAATCCGCGCGACCGACAGGTCGACGTCGAACAGCGGATGCTTCGGATCGCCGGTTGAATCCTCGATCGACAACCCGGCGACACCGGTCGCGCAGGCCTTCGCCACGTTGGCTGCGACGTCGGCGGGCTCGATCGCGAATCCGCCCTCGAAATCCGCGTTGATCGGCACCGACACCGCCGCCGCCATCGCGCGCAGGTGGGCGAGGACATCGGCAAGCGGCACCTGATTGTCGGCCCGGCCCTGCGACCACGCGAACCCCGAACTCGTCGTCGCCAGCGCGCGGAACCCCAGATGCTCGAACATCCGCGCGCTGCCGACATCCCACGGGTTGGGCATCACGAAGCAGCCGGAGGCGTGGAGGGCGCGAAAGGCACCGGTGCAGTCGGTCATCATCCTTCGTCCTGCGTTCTCAGTCCTGGCTCTTCTGCCCTCTGCCCTCTGCCTTCTGCCTTCTGCCTTCTGCCTTCTGCCCTACTCTGTCTTGATCGTCCCCCCCGCCCCGCCGAGCGCCGCCTTGAGCGTGTGCCAGGCGAGCGACGCGCACTTGACGCGCACCGGAAACTCGCGCACGCCGGCAAACACCGCCAGCTTGCCGAGCGCGGCGTCGTCCACGGGCTGGCCGATCGGCGTCGTGACCATCGCGTGGAAGCGATCGAAGAGCGCCGTCGCCTGATCGATCGTCCCGCCTTTCACGGCGTCCGTCATGAGCGACGCCGAGGCCTTTGAGATCGCGCAACCCGACCCTTCGAACGAAATCCCGGTGATGCGATCGGCGTCGAGCCGGACGTACAGCGTGAGCTTGTCGCCGCAGAGCGGGTTGTGGCCGCTGGCCGTGCGCGACGGATCCGGCAGCGCGCCCCAGTTCCTGGGCCGCCGGTTGTGATCGAGGATGACCTCTTGGTAGAGATCGGTCAGGTCAGACATTCACATCATCGCAAATCGGCAATCGGGAATCGGGCAATCGAAGAGCCATCGGTAATCGATCATCGAAATCGGCCATCGATCATCGAAATCGGCCATCGGTCAACGCAATCGGGTGCAATCGGCCATCGCCGGTGCAATCGGCCGTCGCCGGTGCAATCGGCCATCGCCAATGCAATCACCCATCGCCAATGCAATCACTCAATCGCCAATGCAATCACTCAATCGCCGATCGCCCAATTCCATCTCCAATCGCCGATCCCCAATCCCCCGATTAGAAGAAGCCAAGCTGGAGCTTGGCCGCCTCGGACATCCGATCCTTGTCCCACGGCGGCTCCCAGACGATCTCGACCCACGCGTCGGTGACCTCGGGCAGCGCCTTGACCTTGTACCGGACTTCCTGCGGGATCTGCTGCGCGGACGGACAGGCCGGGCTTGTGAGCGTCATCTTGACGAGCACGCGGCGCGCGGCGTCCACGACGATGTCGTAGATCAGGCCGAGCTCGTAGATGTCGACCGGGATCTCGGGGTCATAGACCGTCTTGAGCACGTCGATGATCTTCGACTGGAGCGAGGCCGTCTGCGCCGGATCGGCCGGGCCCATCTCGGGCGCCTCGCCCTCCTGCACCGGCAGCGGCGCGTTGAGCGCGTCGACATTCCACGCCTCGGGCGGCGTGAAGAGCGGGTCTTGCGACCCGGACGGCGGCGAGGGAACGGGCGCGGGTGCCGGCCGCGAATCCGGCGCGGTCTCCGCCGGTGCCGACGCCTTGTCCTGGTTCCTATTGCCCGTCAGAAACGAAAAGAGTCCCACGACTCACCCCAACAGCGTGCGCGCGCGCTCGACTGCCGCGACGAGCGCCGCGACGTCCTCGCGCGTGTTGTACATCGCGAACGACGCGCGCGCCGTCGCCGGAATCCCGAAGCGATCCATGACCGGCTGCGCGCAGTGATGACCCGTCCGAACCGCGACGCCCTCGCGATCGACGACCGTGCCGATGTCGTGCGGATGGATGCCGTCCATCACGAACGAGATCACGCTCGCCTTCTCGCGCGCCGTGCCGATGATGCGGACGCCTGGCAGCGCTTCGAGCGCCGACGTCGCCTCACGCATGAGCGCGTTTTCGTGCGCGGCGATCGCGTCCAGACCGACCTCGGTCACGTACCGAATCGCCGCCCCGAGCCCAATCGCGCCCGCGATGTGCGGCGTGCCCGCCTCGAACTTGTACGGCAGGTCGTTCCACGTGCTCTTCTCGACCGTCACGGTCCGAATCATGTCGCCGCCGCCAAGGAACGGCGGCATGGCGTCGAGCACCGCCTCGCGCCCGTGCAGCACGCCGATGCCCGTCGGACCGTACAGCTTGTGGCCCGTGAGCACGTAGAAATCGGCGCCAAGCGCCTGCACGTCGACCGGCTGGTGCACGACGGCTTGCGACCCGTCGATGAGCACGGCCGCGCCGGCGCGTCTGGCCAGCGCGACGATCTGCGCCACCGGGTTGATCGTGCCGAGCGCGTTCGACTGGTGCACGACCGCGACCATCTTCGTGCGCGGCGTCAGGCGGCGCTCGAATTCGTCCATCAGCAGCTCGCCGCGGTCGCTGATCGGTGCCGCCACCAGCGTCGCGCCCGTCCGCTCGCACAACAGCTGCCAGGGCACGATGTTCGAATGGTGCTCCATTACGGTGACGAGCACCTCATCGCCCTTGCGGACGTTCGCGTCTCCCCAGGCGCGCGCGACCAGATTGATGCTCTCGGTCGCGTTGCGGGTGAAGATGATCTCGCGCGTCGAGGCCGCGTTGAGGAACGCGCGCGTGATCTCCCGCGCTTCTTCGTACGCCGCGGTCGCGCGCTCGCTCAGGACGTGGACACCGCGATGGACGTTCGCGTTGTCGTGCTCGTAGTACCGCTGAATCGCCTCGAGGACCGCGTGCGGCTTCTGCGCCGTCGCGGCGTTGTCCAGATACACGAGCGGACGGCCGTGGACGCGCTGGTCGAGCGCCGGGAACTCGGCCCGAATCGCCGCGACGTCGTACGTGGAGGTCCGAAGCACGTTACCGCCTCGCCAGTTTCGCTTCCATCGCCTGCATCAGCGACTCGCGGAGCGCCGCCACGGGGATCCCGTCCAGCACCTCGCCCGCGAACGCTTCGATGAGCATGTGTCTTGCCTCGTCGACGCCGATCCCGCGCGCCTGCAGGTAGAACAGCGCGTCGTCGTCCAGTTGGCCAATGGCCGCCCCGTGCGTGCACTTCACGTCGTCGGCGAAAATCTCCAGCTGCGGCTTCGTGTTGACCTGCGCGTCGTCGGTGAGCAGCAGCGCCTTGTTGGTCTGCTTCGCGTCCGTCTTCTGCGCGTCGGGCCGCACGATGATCTTGCCGTTGAAGACGGCGCGCGACTTGCCGGCCAGGATGCCCTTGTAGAGCTCGTGGCTCGGGCAGTGCGCCTTCGCGTGGTCGATGGTCGTGTGCGTGTCGACGAGACTGTCGCCGGTGGCGATGTACAGCCCGTTCAGCGTGCACTCGGCGCCCTCGCCGTCGAGGACCGCGACGATGTCGTTCCTGGCGATCCTGCCGCCGAAGGTGATCGCGTGGGAGCGGAAGGCACTCGCGCGCTCGAGCCGGATGAACAGACTCGCCAGATGGAACGCGGTGAGCGGCTCGTCTTGAACCTTCACGTGATCGACGCGTGCGCCGGGCCCGACCGTGACCTCGGTGACCGCGTTCGTCAGGGCGCGCCGGCCCGCGGGCCCCGTGTAGCGCTCGACGATCGTCACGGCCGCCTGCTCGCCGACGATGAGCCTGATTCTCGGGGAGGCGATGACCGGCTCGTCGCCGGGCGCCGATGCCAGCGACAGCTCGATCGGCTCGCGGACGATCGTCTTTGGCGCCACCTCGATGACCAGGCCGCCCTCGAAGAGGGCGGTGTTGAGATCGGCAAACGGCGTCGCGCTCGCGCGGGCCGACAGCGCGTCGCCGGCGCGGAACGGCCGCGACGTCACGCCCGGTGGCAGCGCCGATACGGCCATGGACGGCGTCGCCTGGACGTACGACAGCGCCGCAATCGGCGCGACGTTCGTGAAGCGCCATTCTTCGTCGCGCGTCGTCGGGAATCCGCGCATCAGGAATCGATCGAACGCCGCGGCGCGCGCTTCGGCGAGCGGTCCCGTGCCGAACGCGGGCGTCCGGCGGAACGCCTCAAATGTGGCCGTGAGCGCTTCGTGCCGTTCAGCGACCGTCATTCGTCAGCTCCGAGGGGCCTCGCCCTTGCGGGCTCCCCGACGCGCTCACTCGCGGGGCCCCGACGCCCGGCTCCGTTCGCGCGGCTCGCTCGCTACCGCTCACTCGCCGTCTCACTCCCCGTTGCCTCACTGCCTCGCTCCCGCCGTCTCCGACTCGATCCAGCCGTAGCCCTTGTCCTCGAGCTCGAGCGCCAGCTCCTTGCCGCCGGAGCGGACGATGCGGCCCTCGCTCAGCACGTGCACGACGTCGGGCACGATGTAGTTGAGCAGCCGCTGGTAGTGCGTGACGACGACGATCGCGCGGTCGGGGCTGCGAAGCGCGTTGACGCCCTTCGAGACGACCTTCAGCGCGTCGATGTCGAGGCCCGAATCGGTCTCGTCGAGAATCGCGAGCCGCGGCTCGAGCACGGCCATCTGGAAGATCTCGTTGCGCTTCTTCTCGCCGCCCGAGAAGCCTTCATTGACCGAGCGGCCGAGCATCGCCTGATCCATCTCGAGGAGCTTCGCCTTCTCGCGCACGAGTTGCATGAACTCGACGGCGTCGAGCTCCTGCTGCCCGCGGAACTTGCGCTTGGCGTTCAGCGCGGCCTTGAGGAAGTAGGTGTTGTTGATGCCTGGGATCTCGACCGGGTACTGGAACGCCATGAACACGCCCTCGCAGGCGCGCTCCTCGGGCGCCATCGCCAGGAGGTCCTTGCCGTCGTACGTTACCGTGCCGCCCGTGACCTCGTAGGCCGGGTGCCCCGACAGCGCGCGCGCCAGCGTGCTCTTGCCCGATCCGTTCGGGCCCATGATGGCGTGCACCTGGCCGGCGTCCACCGACAGGCTCAGGCCCTTGAGGATCTCTTTGTCCTCGACTTTGACTCGCAAATCCTTGACTTCCAGCAACACGTCGTGTCCTCTCCCCGTCTCTGTCTGTGTCTCTGTCTGCCGCCAGACCCCGTGCTTATTTCAGCCGACACTGCCCTCGAGACTAATCGACAGCAGCTTCTGCGCCTCCACCGCGAACTCCATCGGCAGCTCGCGGAAGACTTCCTTGCAGAACCCGCTCACGATCATGTTCACGGCGTCCTCGGTAGAAATGCCGCGCTGGCGGCAGTAGAAGATCTGGTCCTCGCCGATCTTCGACGTCGACGCTTCGTGCTCGACGCGCGCCGAGGTGTTCTTGATCTCGAGGTACGGGAACGTGTGCGCGCCGCACTTGTCGCCGATGAGCAGCGAGTCGCACTGCGAGTAGTTGCGCGCGCCCTGCGCGTTCTTGCCGATGCGGACCGCGCCGCGATACGTGTTCTGGCCGTGGCCGGCCGAGATGCCCTTCGAGACGATCGTGCTGCGCGTGTGCTTGCCGAGATGAATCATCTTCGTCCCGGTGTCCGCCTGCTGCCAGTTGTTCGTCGTCGCCACCGAGTAGAACTCGCCGACCGATCGGTCGCCCTGGAGGATGCAGCTCGGGTACTTCCACGTGATCGCCGAGCCCGTCTCGACCTGCGTCCACGTGATCTTCGAGTCGGTGTGCGCGGTGCCGCGCTTCGTCACGAAGTTGTAGATCCCGCCCTTGCCGTTCTTGTCGCCGGGGTACCAGTTCTGGATCGTCGAGTACTTGATCGTCGAGCGATCGAGCGCCACGAGCTCGACGACCGCCGCGTGCAGCTGGTTCTCGTCGCGCATCGGCGCGGTGCAGCCCTCGAGGTAGCTCACGTACGCGCCCTCGTCGGCGACGATGAGCGTGCGCTCGAACTGGCCGGTGTTGCGCGCGTTGATGCGGAAGTACGTCGACAGCTCCATCGGGCAGCGCACGCCCTTCGGCACGTAGACGAACGACCCGTCGCTGAAGACCGCGGAGTTGAGCGACGCGTAGAAGTTGTCCGTGTACGGCACGACCGAGCCGAGATACGTGCGCACGAGCTCGGGATGGTCCTTCACGGCCTCCGAGAACGAGCAGAAGATGATCCCCAGCTCCGCCAGCTTCGTCCGGAACGTCGTCGCGACCGAGACGCTGTCGAAGACCGCGTCCACGGCCACCCCGGCCAGCAGTTTCTGCTCCTCGAGCGGAATCCCCAGGCGCGCGAACGTCTTGCGCACTTCAGGATCGACTTCGTCGAGGCTCTTGAGCTCGGGCTTCTTCTTCGGCGCCGAGTAGTAGCTGATCGCGTTGTAGTCGATCGGCGCGATCTTCAGGTTGTGCCAGGTCGGCTCCTTCATCTGGAGCCAGGCGCGGTACGCCTTGAGCCGGAACTCGAGGAGCCACTCGGGCTCCTGCTTGATCGCCGACAGCCGGCGAATCACGCCCTCGTCGAGACCGGGCGCGAACGTCTCGGCGTCGACGGTCGTCTCGAAGCCGTACTTGTATTCGCGTGTGGCGAGCTGCTCGACCGTTTCAGTTGGCGTAGACATGTGTCGTCTTCATTTCGTTGCGAGTGGGGCCCCGCCCCCATTCGCGGGCGCGGCCCCGCTCCGCGTCGCGGGCCTCGCGGTATTGGCTTTCCTCACACCGAAAACGACGTCCCGCACCCGCACGTGCTCTTCGCATGCGGATTCTGGAACGTGAAGCCGCGGCTCAGGAGGCTCGTGTCGTAGTCGAGCGTCGTGCCGTCGAGCAGCCGATGGCTGCGCGGATCGATCCACACGCGCACGCCGTTCGGGGCGTCGAACACGAGATCGTCCGACCGCGGCGCGTCCTCCCAGGCAAACACATACTCGAAACCCGAGCACCCGCCGGCCTTCACGCCAACGCGCAGGCCGCCGTGCGCGAGCTGCTGTTTCTCGAGCAGCATCTGAATCTGCGAGGCGGCGTTGTCGGTCACGGTAATCATTTCTGACCCTGTCAGGCACCAGGCACCGGGCACTGGGCGCCCAATGCCTGAGGCCTCGTGCCTACTTCTTCATCACCATCACCGGAACCGCCGCCGCCGTCGCCGGCGCCAGGTCGACCGCGAGCTCCGCCACCGACGTCGCCGCCAGCGCGGACACGATCCGGTCCTTGATCTGCCACAGCGGGTCCCGGATGTTGCACTTCGCGTACTGGTCGCAGCTGTGATCGACCTCGGTGCAGGCGGTGACCGTGAACGGACCGTCAACCGCCTGAATCACGTCGGCCACCGAAATCGCCGCGGCCGGGCGCGCCAGACCGTAGCCGCCGCGAATCCCCTGATGCGACTCGAGCAGACGCGCCCGAACCAGCCTCTGCAGCACTTTCGCCAGGAGCTCCGGCGGAATGTCGTACGCTTCCGCCAGCTCGCGCGCCGAGACCGCGCCGTGATCGGCATGCGCCGCCAGATGCCGTGTGGCGAGGAGCGCGTAGTCTGCCTTTTTCGAGAGCCTCAGCATGGGTTGACCTGACTGGACGATATCCGACCGAACAAGTCCATTTTATGCGCGCGCCCGCGGTCACTGCAAGGCAGTTTTCGCGAACGCCTGGCTGGTTTGTCTTCTAAGGCGTTGATACAACAAGAGTTAGCGACTTACGTGCGGGGACCCGTGAGCTCGCCACGCGATGAGGCCGCCGACGAGATTGTGCGCGTCGAAGCCCTGGCTGCGCAACGCGGCGACGGCGCGCGCGCTCCGTCCACCGGACTGGCAATAGACGACCACCGGTCGATCCTTCGGAAGCTGCTCGGCGCGCGCCATCAACTGCCGGAGCGGAATCAGCACCGCGCCGTCGATCGCGCCGGCGGCATGTTCCGCGGGCTCGCGGACATCCACGAGCACGTGCGGATGATTGGTGGCGCGCCACTGATGCAGTTCGGCTGCAGTCATGTCGATCTCCGGAAACGCGGGCTCGCATGCTCGATCGTATTCGACAAGCTGC
>Ga0335084_10004034_pt1 | contig 14457 bp, 14 predicted proteins | sample Lox_Sample_44_FD_206721 | JGI IMG/M metagenome (GOLD analysis project Ga0335084, IMG submission 206721) | Soil microbial communities from Loxahatchee National Wildlife Refuge, Florida, United States - Lox_Sample_4.4 | ecosystem: Environmental > Terrestrial > Soil > Wetlands | place: USA...
ATTGGGCGGCTCGGAGCGCGCCGAGTATTCCTTGAAGCGGGCCAGGCGCACGTGACGGTCGGGCTTGTGCTCGACGAAGCGGTAGGGGCCGGTGCCGATGTACTCCTTGACCTGCCCGTCGCCCGCCGCCGCCACGACCTCCTTCGGATAGATGGCGCCGCCATTGTTCGGTGAGCCAAGCGCGAAGAGGAGCGAGCCCGACGGCTCCTTGAGATAGATGACGATGGTGTACGGATCCTTGGCCTCGAGCGCCTCGACGTTCTTCCACACCGCCTTGGGTGTGGTGCCCAGCTTGGCCCAGTGCTGGAGCGAGGGCACCACGTCGGCCGAGGTCATCTCCTTGCCATTGTGGAAGCGGACACCCTTGCGGAGCGTGATGGTGTACCGCCGCCCGTTGTCGCCGACCTCGTGCTTCTCGGCCAGCATGGGGATGGGGTTCAGGTTCTTGTCGTAGGTGTAGAGCGTCTCGTAGATGTGCCAGGTGATCTGCTGCGTGATGACCGCCGTCGTCGCGTGGAGGTCGAGCGTCGGCGCTTCGCCGATGAGCCCGGCCTTGAGCACGCCGCCCATGCGCGGCTCTCCCTGTGCATGCGCGCCGGGGGCGATGGCCAGGAGCAGGAGGGAGAGAAGTGCCACAGTGCGAGTCAGCATGGGTTCCTCCTCACAACGGTTTGACGTGCGGGCGGCCTTCCCATGTCAGGGCCGCGAGCGGCACCTCCGCCTCCGTGCCGTCCTGGAATCCCACCACCACCGTCTGCTTGAGCACGCGGAGCGAGCGCACCTTGCCCGTCATGCACCCCTGCGCGCCGCAGTCGGCCTGACAGGCCGAGCCCACCTTGGGCAGGTGCTTGCGCAGCTGGTCGTAGGTCGAGAACTCATAGAGCAGGCAGCACTTGAGACGGCCGCAGTTGCCGAGCAGCCGGCTGTCGGTCAAGGGCATGTCCTGTGCCTTGGCCATCTTGACCGAGATCGGGTCGAAGCCCTTGAGGTACGACGAGCAGCAGAGCTGCCGGCCGCACGGACCGATGCCGTCCATCAGCTTCGTCGTGTCGCGCGCGCCGATCTGCCGCATCTCGATGCGGGCGTGGAACTCGTGCGCGAGGTCGCGGACGAGCTCGCGGAAGTCCACGCGCTCCTCCGCGCTGAAGAGAACGGTGACCCGGCGGTGGCGCGGGTCGATCTCGACGTCCACGATCTTGAGCTTGAGCCCGCGCCCGCGCGCGCGCCGCCGGCAGGTCTCGGCGTGCTTGAGCTCCCGCTCTCGGCGCTCGCGCCACTCGGCCGCCTCGGCGTCGGTCGCGCGGCGCAGGACCTTGCGATACAGCCGCCCACGCTTGAACTCCGGCAGCGGCCGCTTGGGCCGCCGCACCTCGCCCACCGCCGTGCCCTGCCCAGTTTCGACGACAGCCAGGTCGCCGACGTGCAGATCTTCCATGTCCGTCAGGTGGTCTTCCGCCTGCAGCGGCTCTCGCAGCCGCACGCCGATGAGATACGGCAGGTTGGCTTCGGGCTCCGACGGCGGGGCCTCGGGGACCTCGGTAATCTCGCTCATGATGTCCTTATGCCGCCTTGGTCAGGCGGCTCAGCAGCACCTCGACGGTGAGCCGAGGTGACACATTGCCTTGGATAGCCTGCCACGCCTCGCGGCAGGCTTCGAGCGCGGCCACGATCTCATCGAGGGACCGGCGCCCGCCGGGGGCACGGCCGGCGAACACGGCGAGGCGGGCATCGCCGCCCCCATGGGCGCACAGAAGATCGCGGTACCAGAGCCAGCAGGTCTCGACCGTGGCCTCCGCGGCCTCGCGATCACGTCCGATCGCCTCTCCGACTTGTAGGATGGCCTCGGGGCCCCGCGCCTGCACCTGGGCGAGCCAGCCGAGCGCGCGCTCCCGCTCCGGGCCCGCGCCCGGCGGCAGGAGCGCGACCACGCCGTCGGCCGCATGCGGACGGAAGCGGACGATCTGGCAGCGCGAGAGGACGGTGGCGGGCAGCGCCTGCGCCTGGCTCAGGATGAGGATGATCACGGTGCGCGCGGGCGGCTCCTCGAGCGTCTTGAGGAAGGCCTGCGGTGCCGCACCGGTCATGGTCTCCGCCTCGTCCACGATGAAGACCTTCCACGGCGCTTCCGCCGGCTTGAGCGCGGCCAGCCGCTCGAGCTCACGGATATTGTCCACGCGGATCGCGGGTACCCCCTTGGGATTGCTCGCAGGCGGCGTGGGCCCGATCACGTGCACATCCGGGTGCAGACCGCGATCCACTTTCCCTGCCGCGGCGCCGCCCGCAGGCGCCACCAGCGCCTTGGCGAAAGCCAGGGCGGTCGTTCGGCGGCCCACTCCGGCCGGTCCGATGAACGCCCAGGCATGAGCCACCCGGCCGGACTCGATGGCGCGGCGGAGGACTTCCACCGCGTCCGCCTGGTCACGAATGGCCTCAAGCGCCACGAGGCGACTCCCGCCGGTCGAGAAGCTCTCCGACGACGCGCACGCACAGGGCGTGCAACGCGCCCTTGTCCTGCGCGGCGTCCAGCACGGCGAAGCGGCTCTTCTCGGCATGCGCGATCTCGAGATAGCCCTCGCGGACGCGCCGATGGAAGCTCAGATCCATCTTCTCGAAGGCGTCGAGCGTGCGATCGCTGATCCGCTTCATGCCCTCGGCGGGATCGAGGTCGAGGAGCAGCGTCAGATCGGGCATCACGCCGCCCGTCGCCAGAGCATTGAGATCGCGGATGGTCTCGAGATCCATCCCGCCGCCGAAGCCCTGGTAGGCGAGCGTCGCGTCGGCATAGCGATCCGAGATGACGACGACACCGCGGGCCAGAGCGGGACGAATCACCTGCGCCACGTGCTGCTGTCGCGCCGCCATGAAGAGGAAAGTCTGGGTGAGCGGCGTGGGCGGTGCTCCCTCCTTCTCGAAGAGGCCGCGAATGGCCGCTCCGAGCGGGGTGCCGTCCGGCTCGCTCGTGAGGACCACTTCATGCCGCCGGGTGCGCAGCCACTCAGCCAGAAGGCGGCAATGAGTGGACTTGCCGGAGCCTTCAACGCCCTCGACGGTGATGAGGAGGCCGCGCATGGGGCAACTCTAACACATTGAAATGATTGATAGTGCCTCGCGATGCCCGAGAGCCCGGAAACTGGGCACGGTCCGCGCGTGAAGCCATGGGATTTTTCCCGGGGGACTCGACTACCCTAGACCAAGGGAATGATAGCATTCACGCTCTGACCCCCTCACGGTACCCGGACAGGAGCAGCGACATGGCTGCGCAATCGTCGAAGCCCGCAGAGACCATACTGGTCGTGGACGACGAGCCGGAAGTGCTGTCCATGGCGGCCGACATGCTGCGGATGATCGGCTACAACGTGCTGAGCGCGGGAGGCTCGCTCGAAGCCATACGGATTGCCCACTCACGCAGCGGCCCGCTTCATCTGCTCCTGACGGATATCGTGATGCCGGTGATGACCGGACGGGACCTGGCGGAAGAGTTTCGGACTATCCGCCCCAACATAAAAGTCCTCTTCATGTCGGCGTACAGTCCGGCGGCGATCGAAAAGTATCGCGTCCGCCTGGGGCCGGGGGAACCGTTCCTGGCCAAGCCATTCACCATCGCCCAGCTCAGGTCCACCGTGCGGGACGCGCTCGTCTACCGCCCGCCGTCGTCGGCGCACCGCGCAAGCCTCGACCACCGCCCACGACCTCGCCCCGCGCGCTGAAGCCCCGGAGCCCGTCGACTTTCCGCGGTCTCTGTGATACGACTGTCTCTCCGCCGAGACCTGCACACCAAGCCCGGAGGACGTCATGGAAATCCAGGAGATGCTCCAGCGCCGCGTTGCCCGCTTCGTCGACCGCGTAGCCGATTGGGACGCGTTCGCAGACGCGAGAGTCGAAGGCTTCCGTCGCGCCCAGCACCGCTTCATCGGCACCGGCGCCTCCGGCAAGGGTGACGCCAGGGCCATTCCCGCCGAGCACTTCACCCTGTCCATCATGTACGTGCCGCCCGGCCAGGGGAACGCGGCCCACACGCATCCCGTCGAGGAAGCCTTCTTCATCCTCGAGGGCAAGGTCAAGGTCTTCCTCGAAGACGGCAAGGGCGGACGCGCCGAGACGGTCCTCGGCAAGTGGGATTGCATCTCCTGCCCGGCCGACGTCATCCACGGCTTCGAAAACGTGGGCGTCGAGGGCGCGTATCTGCAAGTCATGCTGGGGGCCGGGCAGCCCGGCCTGATGAGCTACAAGGACCCCGAGCTCGCGAAGCAGCGCGATGCGCATCTGAAGCCCACCCGCGTCTGAGTGCTCCCCTGACTTCCGGCCGGACGCTCGTCGGTGTCTCCGTCCGGCGCAAGGAGGACGATCGCCTCCTGCGCGGCGCGGGGCGCTACACCGACGACTTCGCGCTGCCGGGCATGCTCTGGATGGCGATGGTCCGCAGCCCGTACGCGCATGCGCGCGTCGTCCGCATCGACGGCTCCGAGGCGCGTCGGCTCGACGGAGTCGCCGCCGTGCTGACCCGCACCGATCTGCCGGAGTGCGCGGGCTCCGTACCGCCGCTCGTGCCCGCGCCCGAGTTTCCCCGCTATCACCATCCGGTGCTCGCGGCCGAGCGTGCCATGCACCTAGGCGAGGGCGTCGCCGTGGTGGTCGCCGAGAGCGCCTACATCGCCGCGGACGCAGTGGAGCGTGTCGCCGTCGAGTACGAGCCGCTATCTGTCGCCGCCTCTCCCGAAAGTGCGCTGGCCGCGGGCGCGCCCAAGGTCCACGAGGGCTGGCGCGACAATCTGGCCGGGGTCTCCGAGTCGCACACCGGCGAGATCAAGAGCGGCTTCGCCCGGGCCGACCTCACGGTGGAGATGCGACTGTATCACCCGCGCGTGGCCGGCATGCCGATCGAGCCCCGCGGCGTGCTCGCGTCGTACGATGCGGCGACCGGCCTGCTCACCGCGTGGCTCTCCACCCAGGTGCCGTTCGCGGTGAGGACAGCCATCGCGGGAGTGCTCGGCATGGCGGAGGAGCATGTGCGGGTGATCGCGCCCGAGGTGGGGGGCGGCTTCGGCATCAAAGGGCACGTGTACCCGGAAGACATTCTCGTGCCGGCCGTGGCGCGCAAGCTCGGCCGGCCGGTCAAGTGGATCGAGACGCGGCGTGAGCACTTCCTCACCGCGGCGGCCGACCGCGATCAGGCGCACCATGCGCGCCTGGGGGTCTCGAGCGACGGCACCATCGTCGCCCTCGAGACGGAGTTCACGCGGGATCACGGTGCGCACACGACGCTCGGCGAGGCCATCACCTACAATACGATCAACCATCTCGTCGGCCCCTATCGCGTGCCACACTATCGCGGCGTGGGGCGCAATGTCGTCACGCACAAGACCTTCCTCGCCGCCTATCGTGGAGCCGGCCGGCCCGAAGCCAATTTCGTTCTCGATCGCCTGCTCGACCGCGCCGCGCGCGGGCTCCGCATGGACCCGGCCGATCTGCGGCGCAAGAATCTCGTTCGCTTCGAAGACATGCCGTGGCGGACGGGGCTGACCTATCGCGATGGCGTGCCCATCGCCTACGATCCCGGTGATTACGTGAAGATGTTCGATCTGGCTCTGGAGCGCCTGGGCTACGCGGGGTGGCGGGCGGAGCAGGCGAAGCGCCGCGGGACATCACGGCCGATCGGGCTCGGCGTGTCCGCGTACGTCGAGGGCACGGGCATCGGCCCCTTCGAGGGCGCCAATGTCCGGGTCGATCCCAACGGCACCATCTTCGTGGACATCGGCGTCTCCTCACAGGGCCAGGCGCATGAGACGACGCTGGCCCAGGTCTGCGCCGACGCGCTTGCCGTGCCCATCGAGCAGATCGTGATCCGCGGCGGCGACACGCAGCTTCTGGGCTATGGCATGGGCACGATCGCGAGCCGCGTTGCGGCCGTGGCGGGGCCCGCCGTCGCGCGCGCCGCGAAGGAGACCGCGCGGAAGGCCAGGGTGGTCGCCGCGAGCCTCTTCGAATGCGCGGCCGAGGACGTTGTGCTGGACCAAGGGCGCGTGATGGTCGTGGGCGTGCCGGGCAAGAGCCTGCCCTTGGCGGCAGTGGCGAAGGCCGCGATCAGAAGCCGCTCGCTTGCCGACGCGGGGGGGCCGGGGCTCAATGCCTGCGCCTTCCACTATCCCGGCACCGTGGCCTGGGCCTTCGGCGTGCACGCCGCTGCCCTGGAAGTGGACGTCGAGACCGGCACCCTGACCCTGCTCAAGTACGTCGCTGCGCACGACTGTGGGCGCCCCATCAATCCCATGATCGTCGAGGGCCAAATTCACGGCGGCTTGGCGCAGGGTATCGGAACCGCGCTCGGAGAAGAGCTGATCTACGATGAGGCCGGCCAGCTCCTCACCGGCACCTTCATGGACTATCCCATGCCGCGGGCCGAGGACATGCCGCCGCTCGAGATCGACCACCTCGATTTCCCCTCGCCCATCAATGAGCTGGGCATCAAGGGTGTGGGGGAGAGCGGCGTGGTCTCGCCGGCTGCCGTCATCGCCAATGCCGTCGAGGACGCCTTGTGGGATCGCGGCGTTCGGGTGACGCGCGTGCCCCTCACTCCTTCGCGCATCTTCGAGCTGCTGCGCGCGGGCGCGGCGATTTAATCACGCGAGGTTCGTTCATCGGGCGGGGTGAGGGTTGCGCCCTCCCCAGCCCACGCTGAGTCGCATTCCGCTGGGCCTCTCTGGCTCGCCACGAGATTCCGGTTTTTCGCTTCGAAGAATCTCCCCGGAAGATACGGATTTGGGGAAGGCGCAACCCCCACCCCCGCCCTTCACGCTGTGTCGACGCAGCACCCGTCGATCCCTCTCCCCCACCGGGGGAGAGGGTAGGGTGAGGGGGGCTCCGCCCGCCTCGCGCACCATCCGGTCCGTTCAGACGGCGCGTGTGGCGGTGCGGGGTTTTTTCGTGAAGCGGAGCTTGTAGTAGGTTATCCAGATCGCGATGAGCGGAGTGCCGATCATGGTGGGCCAGAGCCAGCGCAGCGTGGTAGGCAGAAAGTGGAAGTTGACGACGGAGAAGGCGGTCACCGCAGCGATGTAAGAGCCGATCATGTTCGCCATGTGCTTGTACCACCAGGCCATCTTGTCGTCCGGCGGGCTCAGGAATCGCCTGACGTCGAGGCCGGCCAGGGAAAGGCCCACAAAGCCGAACACGATGGCGACCGTGGAGAGCTCCTGGAAGCGCGGCGTGGGCTTCGTGATGCCCAGGATGACGAGCGTCGCGCTCGCCGCGAGGGTGACGCCCGCGGCGATCCAGTCGAGCGCTCCGGGGCGCTGGCCAAGGTCGGGCCGCTTGCGGTAGAGCACGCGATAGCCGGAGAGCGCCGCGTAAAAGCTGAAGACCGCGATCAGCACCAGGAAGAGGATGGAGCGCCAAAAGCCGACCACGATGGCGGTGGCCGCGACCGCCGCCATCGCCCAGAAGTAGACCTTGCCCCATCGCCGGTGCGTGAGCCCGCCCTTGGCCGTCATGAGCGCGATCGGCGCCACGACGAGCGCCACGCCGCCCGCCAGGACGTGGATCCAGAGAATGCCGCTGATCGTGGTGTCCATGAAACCCTCCTTCACCCTGGCCGAGGCGCAGCACGCTTGCCGCGGACCTCCACGCGCGCCCAAGATACACAGCAGCCGGATATGGTCAAGACTCGACGGGGCGGACCGGCCTCGTGAGCGCCGGCCGCTCGACAGTGCTAGGCTACGGCGGTCGGTATTCCAACGGAAGTACCACAGGAGGGCTCAGCCATCATGCGCGGTGTCGTCTTTCTCGGAGAGCGGAAACTGGAGATCCAGGAATTCCCCGACCCCACGCCCGGGCCGGGCGAGGTGGTCATCGCCATCAAGGCATCGGGCATGTGCGGTAGCGACCTGCACCCCTACCGCGCGGTCGGCAACGCGGCGGCAGCGCTGGGACTGGGCAGCGGCGGGCCGGTGATCGCGGGCCATGAGCCGTGCGGCGTGGTGGCCGCCGTGGGTGCCGGTGTGCCGGCGGATTTCGCGCCCGTCGGCGCGCGGGTGATGAACCACCACTACAAGGGCTGCGGGCGCTGCAAGCATTGCCGCGTCGGCTGGTCGCAGCTCTGCCGGAATGGCATCACCGTCTACGGCATGACGGGACACGGCGGACACGCGCCGTTCATGAAGGCGCCGGCATTCACCATGGTCCCGCTACCCGACGAGATCTCCTTTGAGGAGGGCGCGGCGATCTCCTGCGGCACCGGCACCGCCTATGGGGCACTGAAGCGGATCGACGCCTCAGGGCGCGACACGCTCGCCGTGTTCGGCCAGGGGCCGGTCGGGCTCTCCGCGACCATGCTCGGTCATGCTATGGGCGCGCGCGTCATCGCGGTGGACGTCTCCCCGGAGCGTCTCGCCCTCGCCAAGGAGTTCGGCGCCGACGCGGTGATCAACTCGAAGGAGACCGATCCGGTCGCGGCCATCCACGAGCTCACGCACGGCGACGGTGCCGAGACGACCATGGACTGCACGGGCGTCGCCGACGCGCGGGTGGCCGCGGTGCGGAGCGCCGGCACGTGGGGGCGCGTCGCGCTCGTGGGCGAGGGCGGCACCACGACCTTCGACATCAGCCAGCATCTGCTGCGCCGCCAGCTGACCATCCACGCCTCGTGGACCTTCAGCGCCATGGGCCAGGCCGAGTGCGCGCGGTTCGTCGTCGACAAGAAGGTCCCGCTCAAGAAGCTTTTGACTCACCGCTTCAAGCTGGACGAGGCCGACCGCGCCTACAAGCTCTTCGACACGCAGACGACGGGAAAGGGCGTCTTCGTCTTCTAGCGGGGCGGGGTCTCGGGCGTGGGCTTGGGCTGGCGCTGGAGGTCGAAGGTGCCGACGAGCGGCACGCCCATCGGGCCGACGGGGATGTAGATCGTCGTGTGGTTCGGGGAGCCGACCATGGCCCGCTGGGCCTCGATGGCTTCATGCTGGAGGTACTGGCTCGTCAGCCGCGTGTTGATGATCTCCATCGACCGGGCGATGCCCTCGGCCTGGACAATTCGCTTCTGCTTTTCCCGCTCCTCGATGGCGATCTCGGTCTGCTTGCGCTCCAATACCTGGGTCGCCGCCATCTTGGTCGCCACGGCGTTGGCGACTTCGTCCGGATACTGGATGTTGCCGACCACCACGCTCGTGACATGAAAGGGCGTGTCCTTCGTCAGATCCAGCACGCGCCGGGATATCGCGTCGCCCACCGGCGTGATCCGATCCTTGATCTCGAGCCCGTTGAGCCTCTGGATCTCATCGCGAGCATAGGTCCGGAGCGGCTCCTTGAGAAAGTTGGAGTAGGCGACTTCCACGATGCGGTCGGGATGCTTCTCGTCGTTGAGCGTGCTGTATCTCTCCACGAACTCCTTGACCTTCTCGGGCCAGATCCGCCACACGAGATGCACGCTGAAGCTGATCTTCAAATTGTCCCGCGAGAGCACGGAGGTCGGCCCCAGGAAGTCCTCGTGGTACGTGTATGGGGTCACGCTGACGTTGGTCGTCGACAGCAGCCACGTGCGCCCCGGTGAGGTCGGGCCCGTCTGAAGCCCGTAGTACCGCGCCTTGCCGAAGACCGCTCCCTGCGTCAGGTACCCCACGTAACCGGCCGGGGTGAGCGGATTCGAGGACCCCAGCAGCCAGATGAAGAGAATCGCGCCGATGACCGCGGCGACCGGTGCAACCTTGAGCATGCCCATGGGCAGTCTTCCTCCCGGGAATCCCTGGTCTCTGAGCGCGAGATTGAACCGCGCCATGCGCAGCGCTTACAGCCCGTGGAGCGGGAAGATGTGCTCGCGAATCATCCTGACCTGGCGCATCGCGTAGTCCTCGGCCCACTGTCGTGTGTCGGCCGGCAGCTCCATGGGCGGGTCCCACAGTCGCAGGCTCTTGAGCCCGTGCGCCGAGAGATCCTTGTGGCAGGCACGCGGAATCTCGGCGGGCAGCTCCACGCCGTTGATCGCCGCCCACGCCGCCGTCCACGCGCGCGCGACGTTGGGCAGGTCGTAGCCGCCTCCGCCGAGCGCGACCACGCGTGGTGACAGCTCGAGGAGGCGCGAGACGATCCTGGCGAAGCCCTGGACGGTCCATGCCAGGTGCGTCAGAGGATCCGTGCGATGCGAGTCGATGCCGAGCTGCAGCACCACCACGTCGGGCTCGAAGGCGCGCAGGAGCGGCGGCACCACCGCCTCGAAAGCCGGCTCGTACACCGCGTCGTCCGTATAGGGCTGCAGCGGCAGGTTGACCGAATAGCCGAGCCCCTCGCCCTCGCCCATCTCCTCGACGAAGCCCGTGCCGGGGAAGAGCCGGTCGCCGCGCTCGTGGCTCGAGATCGTCAATACGCGCGGGTCATCATAGAAGGCGAACTGAACACCGTCGCCGTGATGCGCGTCGATGTCCACGTAGGCGACTTTCCAGTCCCGCCGCCGCAGCTCCATGATGGCCAGCACCGCATCGTTGACGTAACAGAAACCCGACGCGCGGTCCCGCATAGCGTGGTGAAGCCCGCCGGCAAAATGAAAAACCCGCTCCGCCTCGCTGTCGAGCACGAGCTGGGCCGCGAGGATCGAGCCGCCTGCCACGAGCTCGGCGGCCTCCCAGAGGCCGGGGAAGATCGGGTTGTCACCGGCGCCGAGCCCGTAGCGAGCGGCGTGGGGAACCCAATCGCCCGCGCTGACCGCGCGCAGGACCTCGAGGTACTCGCGGGCATGGAAGCGCGTGATCTCTGCGACGGAGGCCGGCTCTGGCGTCAGCACTTTGACCTTGGGGCGCGAGGTCAACCTATAGGCCTCCATGAGCCGCCAGGTCAGGCCAAGCCGCTCCATGCGCAGCGGATGCTCGGGCCCGTAGTCGAAGCGCCGCCACTCGTCGGAGTGCACGAGCGCGGTCTTCATGGCTTCTTCCGGCGCCACACACCCGACTTGCCACCCGTCTTCTCGAGGAGAGAGAGGCCCGTGAGCACGATGCCCCGGTCCACGGCCTTGACCATGTCGTACACGGTCAGACCGGCGACGGCAGCGGCGGTCAATGCCTCCATTTCGACACCCGTCTTGTCCACGGTGCGCACGCGGGCTTCGATGGTGACGGTGGAGCGCTTGTCATCGAGGGCGAACGTCACGTCACATCCGGTGATCCGCAACGGATGGCAGAGGGGGATGAGATCGGGCGTGCGCTTGGCGGCCATGATACCGGCCGTCCGCGCCACGCCAAGCACGTCACCCTTGGCCATTTGCCCGGCCCGGATGGCGTGTAGCGTGGCGGGACGCATCGTGACAATCACCTGCGCCACCGCTTCCCGCGCCGTCTCCTTCTTCGGTGAGACATCCACCATCCGGGCTTCGCCGGACGGCGTCAGGTGGGAAAGGCCGAGGAAACCCCGCCTTTCCCGAGACGGCGGCATGGGATATTCGGTTCTGCTGCTACGCGTCAGGCGTGCGCGGCGTCGCGCGCGTGTCGGATCATCGACTCCATTCGATCCTTGCCCATGAGCTTGAGCTTCTTGAGCTCGCTGACCCGCCACTGCTGATCCGCAGTGAGAAACCCGAGACTGTTGAGCTCCCGGAGCTCCATTTCGTATCGGGTGTGCTCTTCCTGGAGCGTGCGGAACTCGGGGTTCTCGGCAGCCAGACGCGTAATCAACGGTTCCAGATCGGCCATAGGGACCTCCTTGTGGGGTGAGGCTGCGGCCGTGGTGACTTCTTATACTCCCTCGCTCTTTTCACTGTCAAGGCTTTGAACGAGGCAGAAGGTGGGGCGCGCTGGCCTTGAACTGCACGGTCACGGCAACCCCGTTAGCGAGCCCCAACTCCTCGACGGCACGCTGCGTCACGAGAGCCGTGAGAGGAAAGCCGCAATCAACCAGGACACGCACGTGCAGGCCGACGGGGCTGAGCCGCGCCACCGCGCCCTTGAGACGATTCGTCGGCAGAACCGCGCCGGGCGGTGGCGAGCCCGTCTTGAGTGTCACGTCTTCAGCACGGAGACAGAGACGCACCCACTCGTCTGGAGGCGCCGGCTGCGCCACGTCCATGGTCTGCCCTCCCGCCTCGATCACGGAGACGCCGTCCCGCGACGAGAGGACCCGGCAGTCCACGAGGGTCTCCACGCCCACGAAGCGCGCGACTTCTTCGGTGGCCGGTGAGCGGAACACACGGGCGGTGGCGTCGAGCTGAATCAGGGTACCGTCGATCAGCACGCCCACGCGATCGGCCAGGACCATGGCCTCCTCGTGGTCATGCGTCACGAAGACCGTGGTGATGCGCTCCTCGCGGAGAATGCGTCCGAGATCGCCGATCAGGGCCTCGCGCGTGGGCTGGTCGAGCGCCGAAAATGGCTCGTCCAGCAGGAGCAGCTCCGGCTCGACCACGAGGGCGCGGGCGAGGGCCACGCGCTGGGCCTCTCCGCCCGACAGCGTGCGGGCCCGGCGCCCCGCCAGCCCCGCGATCGAGAAGCGGGCCAGCCAGCGCGCGACCCTGGCGTCGATCTGCTCGCGTGAGACTCCGCGGAAACGGAGACCCATGGCGACATTGTCGAACACCGTCGTGTCGGCGAGGAGCGGCTCCTGGAAGACGCTCGCCATACGTCGCCTCACGGCGAGCGCGGCCCCCGAGGCGACCGGCTCGCCCTGGAAGCACACCGTCCCAGCGGCGGGCGCCTCGAGCGCGCCGATGACGCGGAGCAAACTCGACTTGCCCGCGCCATTGGGTCCGATGATCGCGAGCACTTCTCCCCGCGCCACGGTCAGGCCCGGCACGCCGAGCACGTCGTGACCGTCGCGGACGACCCGGATACCGGTGAGCTCGGCAACCGCGGCCATCGATTCGCTCCTCACCCCGCCCTCTCCCCGGCAGCGGAGAGGGGGGAAGACGGCAGGACGTGGATGGACCCGCGATGTATGGAGAGCTGCCACTGGCGATCGTGCTCGATGTCGAGGATCTCGTAGACGAGGCGCGGCACCTCGATCTCGAGGTCATAGTGGCCTTGTGCGGGCGTTCCGGGAACGTCGAGCTTGATGTAGAGAGTCCACGTTGTCCCGAAATCGGCCTCGCCGACCACACGTCCCTGCATCAGATTCATGTGGTGGTCGGGGTCGGGCGTGCCGCGGTCCTTGCGGATCAACCGCACGTACTCCGGCCGGATGAAGAAGGCCAGCGGGCTCTCGGGCGGGGGCAGGTACGACCGCGTGGGGGAGTTCACGGCCTCGAGGAGCTGCTCGCGCCAGCGAAACTGGATGCGGTCGGGCATGGCCTTGAGCACGGTGCCGCGCAGCACGTTGCGGATGCCGACGATGCCCGCCACGCGCTCGGAGGCAGGCTGCCACAGGAGCTCGGCGCGCGGCGCCGCCTGGATCACGCGCCCGTTCTCGTAGACCACGATGCGGTCGCCGAGCCGGTAGGCCTCGGTGAAGTCATGGGTGACGAGGACCGCGGCGGTGCCCCATTCGGCGAGAATGCGTCGGAGGTCGTCGCGGAGCGATTGTCGTAGCGTGGCGTCGAGCGCGGAGAGGGGCTCGTCGAGCAGCAGGAGCGCCGGGTCCGGAGCGAGCGCCCGTCCGAGGGCGACGCGCTGGCGCTGACCTCCCGACAGCTCGTGCGGGCGCCGCGCCTCGAGCCCTTCGAGTCCCATCCGCGCTATCACCTCGGCCGTGCGGCGCCGGCCTTCGGCCCGCCCGCGATCGCGGAGCCCAAAGCCGATGTTCTCCGCGACGGACAGATGCGGGAAGAGCGCGTAGCCCTGAAAGACGTACCCGATCTGGCGGCGCTGCGGCGGCCAGTCGATCCCGGCCTCCGCGTCGAAGAGCACGCGGCCGTCCACGACGATTCGTCCGGCGTCCGGCTCGAGGAGACCCGCCAGGCACTGCAGCGTCAGGGTCTTGCCCGCGCCGGAGGGACCGAAGAGCGCGGCGACGCCCTCGCCCGCCGTCCACTCGACGTCGAGGGAGAATCCGGGCAGGCGCTTGACGAGGCGAACGTCGAGGCGATGGCTCACTGCGCGCGCGCTCCGAGACGGCCCGCCGCCACCACCACCGCGCAGGACAGTCCGGTGAGCAGGCCCACGAGCAGCAGCGCTTCGTGGCTCTCGCCCGTCTGCACCGCCGTGTAGATGGACAGCGGCACCGTCTGGGTCTTTCCCGGAATATTACCCGCGAGCATCAGCGTGGCGCCGAACTCACCGAGCGCCCGGGCGAAGGCCAGCACGAGTCCCGCCAGGATGCCGTTCCTGGCCAGCGGCAGCGTCACCTCGAGCGCGGTGCGCCACTCCGAGCGGCCGAGCGTGAACGCCGCCTTCTCCAGCTCGCGATCCACCGAGGCGATGGCGGCGGCCGCCGTGCGAACGAGGAGCGGCAGCGCCATCACCGTGGCGGCGATGGCGGCGGCGTACCACGTGAACGCCACGGTGAACCCGGTCGCCGCGTAGAGGGGCGCGCCCAGGATGCCCCGACGGCCGAGCA
>Ga0335084_10004036_pt1 | contig 14454 bp, 12 predicted proteins | sample Lox_Sample_44_FD_206721 | JGI IMG/M metagenome (GOLD analysis project Ga0335084, IMG submission 206721) | Soil microbial communities from Loxahatchee National Wildlife Refuge, Florida, United States - Lox_Sample_4.4 | ecosystem: Environmental > Terrestrial > Soil > Wetlands | place: USA...
CGTCCGGCGGAGCGTTCTTGACGACGGTGGCCCCGATCGCGCCCGTCGCACCCGGCTTGTTTTCGACGATGACCGACTGACCGAGGCTCCCGGTCATCTTCTGCGCCAATGCGCGGCCGATCATGTCGCTCGATCCGCCAGGTGGGAACGGGACGATGATCGTTACGGGCTTCGTCGGATAAGTTTGCGCGACCGCGCCGAACGACGCGGCGACAGCCAGCGAAAACGCGGCAATCAGATTGAACGGCTTCATTCTTCCTCCAAAGGTTCGGGCACTGCGACAGGAGATCCGGAACGGCATTCAATGGTCCAGCGGTTGTTTCAGCTTCTCCAGCACGTCGCGCCGGAAGATCTCCAGGATGGGATTGTCGTTGTCTTTGCGGTACGAGAACACCATTTCGACGGGCCGCAGCGGATTCATCGTCATCCGCCGCAGCAGCACGCCCTCGAAGTGCAGGCGCGAAGCCGTCTCCGGCGTGAGCGCGACGCCGATGCCCGAGTCGACGAGCGCCAGCATCGTGTGGATCTGCGGAACGTAGTCGACGATTTCCGGCTGGACCCCTTCGCGGTCCAGGCAGCCCTGCACCAGCTTGTAGAAATAGCTCGCCTCATACGGTGAGTAGGCGAGGAAGGGCTTCTGGTGGAGGCAGGCCAGAGTAGGTTCCTTCGGCCAGTTGCGCGCCTGTTTCTCGGGGATCGCGAGCATCAGCGCTTCCCGCCCCAGTGACACGGTTTCGAGGCCGCCGTGCGGAGGATGCGGGCGCATCAGCCCCACGTCGAGGTGGCCTGCGTCGAGTGCTTCCAGCTGCTCGCTCGTCACCATTTCTTTGAGCGTCAGCGAGATGTTCGGCGCCCGCTGGTGCAGCCGCCGCACCATCTCCGGCAGCAGCCCGTAACCGAACGCGGCGGTGAAGCCGATCGCGATCGATCCCTGTTCGCCCTTGGCGATCCGGCGGGCTGTCGTTGCGGCCTCGTCGGCCAGCCGGAGAATCCGCGCTGCCTCGGGGAAGAAGGCCTTGCCGGCCGCGGTGAAGCGCACGACGCGATTCGTGCGCTCGAGCAGCGGCGTCCCGACCTGGTGCTCGAGGAGGCGAATCTGGCGGGAGAGCGGCGGCTGCGTCATGTGCAGCCGCTCGGCGGCTCGACCGAAATGGAGCTCCTCGCCCACGGCAACGAAGCATCGTAGCTGACTGATCTCGAACATGATTCAACTCCTGTATCAATCGAGTCATCCATTGATTTGATTGTGAATCAATCGGCCGGGAAAATCGAGTCCATCAGAAATCCCGATGTTCCCGACCCCAGCGAGGAGAGCCATGCAAGCCCATGTAACGACGATGCCCGCCCCGGCCCTGTCCTCGGCGGCAACGAAGAAGACGAACATCCGTTGGGTGGTCGTCGCGGTGCTGTTCGTCATCACCGCGATCAACTACGCCGACCGCGCGACGATCTCGCTCGCCGGCCCCGAGATCGCGAAGGACTTGAACTTCAACGCGATCACGATGGGCTACATCTTCTCGGCGTTCGGATGGGCCTATGTGATCGCGCAGCTTCCCGGCGGCTGGCTCCTCGACCGTTTCGGCTCGAAGCTCGTCTACGCGCTCAGCATTTTCTTCTGGTCGCTCTTCACGCTGCTCGTCGGCGCAGTCGGCTTTTTCACCGGACTGACTGCCGTCATCGTCCTGTTCTCGCTGCGCTTCCTGGTCGGGGCGTCGGAAGCGCCGTCGTTCCCCGCCAACAGCCGCATCGTCGCCGCCTGGTTCCCCGCGAACGAGCGCGGGACCGCCGCGGCGATCTTCAACTCGGCGCAATACGCAGCGACCGTCGTCTTCGCCCCACTGATGGGCTGGCTGATCCATTCGTTCGGCTGGCACTGGGTCTTCGCCGTGATGGGCGTGCTCGGCATGCTGTTCGTCCTGGTGTGGAACAAGCTGATCTACGACCCGAAGGATCATCCGCTCGCGAACGCCGCGGAGGTCACCTACATCGAGCAGGGCGGCGGCCTCGTCAGCATGGACCAGCCGAAGGATGACGGCTCGAAGAAGGAAGGCCCCGACCTCAAGTACATCTCGCAGCTGCTGCGCAACCGGATGCTCGCCGGCATCTACCTCGCGCAGTACTGCATCAACGCGCTCACCTACTTCTTCATCACGTGGTTCCCCGTGTACCTCGTGAAGGAGAAGCACATGACGATCCTCAAGGCGGGCTTCGTCGCGGCGATCCCGGCGATCTGCGGCTTCGTCGGCGGCGTCCTCGGGGGCATGATCTCGGACGCGATGCTCAAGCGCGGCTATTCGCTGAGCGTCGCGCGCAAGACTCCGATCGTCACCGGAATGCTGCTGTCGATGACGATGGTCGCCTGCAACTACGTCAGCGCCGAGTCGGCCGTCATCTTCTTCATGGCGCTCGCGTTCTTCGGCAAGGGCATCGGTGCGCTCGGCTGGGCCGTCAATTCCGACACGGCGCCCAAGCAGATCGCGGGACTTTCGGGCGCGGTGCTCAACACCTGCGGAAACCTCTCGAGCATCACCACCCCGATCGCGATCGGCTACATTATCGAGAGCACGGGCTCCTTCAACGGCGCGCTCGTCTACGTCGGCGCGCACGCCTTCGTCGCGATCGTCTGCTACCTGTTCGTGGTTGGCAAGATCCAGCGCGTTACGCTGAAGTAACGAGCCCCCTTCGACACAACGACCATCGAGCGAGCCCACCCATGCGATCAACCCAGGCAACCCCCACCGTCACGGAGATGCGCGTCATCCCCGTCGCCGGTCGCGACAGCATGCTGCTGAACCTCTGCGGAGCGCATGCCCCGTACTTCACCCGGACGATCGTCGTCCTGAAGGACAGCCTCGGCAACACAGGCGTCGGCGAAGTACCGGGCGGCGAGGGAATCCGCCGCACGCTCGAGCAGTCGAAACCGCTCGTCGTCGGCAAGACGATCGGCCTCTACAACAGCGTTCTGACTGCGATACGCCGGGACCTGCTCGGAGAAGGGGGCTCGGCGCACCAGGCGACCGTACACAAGGTCACCTCCGAAAGCGAGGCTGCCGTGCTCAGGCAGCCGCACGAGATCAACCTGCGCACCGACAACGTCGTCACCGCGATCGAGGCGGCGCTGCTCGATCTCGTCGGCCAGTTCCTTGGCGTGCCCGTCGCGGCGCTGCTGGGCACCGGGCAGCAGCGGCGCGCCGCGCCGATGCTCGCGTATCTCTTCTACGTCGGCGACCGGCGCAAGACCGATCTGCCGTACGCGGCCGCTTCCGGCAATCCGAATCACTGGTATACGGTGCGCAACGAGGAAGCGGTCACGCCCGAGGCGATCGTGCGCCACGCCGAAGCCGCGACCGAGCTCTACGGTTTTTCCGATTACAAGCTCAAAGGCGGCGTGATGCGCGGCGAGGACGAGATGGCCGCCATCGCTGCGCTGAAGCGACGCTTTCCGGACGCCCGGATCACGCTCGACCCGAACGGCGCGTGGTCGCTTGCAGAAGCGATCGCGCTATGCAAGGGGCGAGGAGACATCCTCGCGTATGCCGAAGATCCCTGCGGCCCCGAGAACGGTTACTCGGGACGCGAGATCATGGCGGAGTTCAAGCGCGCGACCGGTCTTCCGACGGCGACCAACATGATCGCCACCGATTGGCGACAACTGCATCACTCGCTGCGCCTCGATTCGGTCGACATCCCGCTTGCCGATCCGCACTTCTGGACGATGCAAGGCTCGGTCCGCGTCGCGCAGACCTGCCAGGATTTCGGCCTCACCTGGGGTTCGCACTCGAACAATCACTTCGACGTCTCGCTCGCGATGTTCACGCACGTTGCCGCCGCGGCGCCGGGGAAGATCACCGCGATCGACACGCACTGGATCTGGCAGGAAGGCGCCGAGCGCCTGACGAAGGAACCGCTCAAGATCGTCGGCGGCGAGGTCGTCGTGCCCGACAAGCCGGGGCTCGGAATCGAGATCGACATGGCGCGGGTCGAGCAGGCGTACGAGCTCTACAGACGGGTCGGCTCGACCGCGCGCGACGATGCGATGGCGATGCGCTACCTCGTCCGCGACTGGAAATACGATCCGAAGAAGCCGAGCATGGTCCGCTAGGGGTCGCGCTTCGAACAACACCGCCGAGCAGGAGGAACTAGGATGGGCACCACACCCCGCATCACCAAGCTCCAGGTCGTTCCGGTCGCCGGGAGGGACAGCATGCTGCTGAATCTCTCCGGCGCGCACGGCCCCTACTTCACCCGCAACATCGTCATCGTCGAGGACAGCGCCGGCAACACCGGCCTCGGCGAGGTTCCGGGCGGCGAGAAGATCCGCAGCACGCTCGAGGAAGCGCGCCCGCTCGTCGTCGGCCGCTCGCTCGGCGAGCACAACGCGATCCTCAATGCGATGCGCAGGCGCTTCGCCGAGCGCGACGTCGGAGGGCGCGGCCTGCAGACCTTCGATCTGCGCACGACGATCCACGCGGTGACCGCAGTCGAGTCGGCGCTGCTCGACCTCACCGGCCAGTTCATGAACGTGCCGGTGGCGGCGCTGCTCGGCGAAGGGATGCAGCGCTCATCGGTCGAGATGCTCGGCTACCTGTTCTTCGTCGGCGATCGCAGGAAGACCACACTCGACTACCGCTCGGAGCCCAATGCCGACAACGCGTGGTTCAGGCTGCGCAACGAGGAAGCGTTGACGCCCGAAGCGGTCGTTCGCCTTGCCGAAGCGACGAAGGAACGCTACGGCTTCAACGATTTCAAGCTGAAAGGCGGCGTGCTCGCCGGCGACGCAGAGATGGAGGCGATCGTCGCGCTCGCGAAGCGGTTTCCGGAAGCGCGCGTGACGCTGGATCCGAACGGCGCGTGGTCGCTCGCCGAAGCGATTCGCCTGTGCCGCGACAAGCACGGCGTTCTCGCCTACGCCGAGGATCCCTGCGGCGCGGAGAACGGCTACTCGGGTCGCGAGGTGATGGCCGAGTTCCGGCGCGCGACGGGTCTGCCGACGGCGACCAACATGATCGCGACCGACTGGCGGCAGATGGCGCACTCGATCCAGCTGCAGTCGGTCGACATTCCGCTCGCCGACCCGCACTTCTGGACGATGGAGGGGTCGGTGCGCGTCGCGCAACTCTGCGAGATGTTCGGTCTCACCTGGGGATCGCACTCGAACAACCACTTCGACATCTCGCTCGCGATGTTCACGCACGTGGGCGCCGCCGCTCCAGGGAAGGTGACGGCGATCGACACGCACTGGATCTGGCAGGATGGCCAGCGGCTCACCAAGGAGCCGCTGCGGATAAGAAGTGGCATGATCGAAATTCCGCAACGCCCGGGTCTGGGCATCGAGATCGACATGGCCGAGGTCGAGAAGGCGCATCGGCTCTACCAGGAGAAGGGCCTCGGCGCGCGCGACGACGCCGCCGCGATGCAATTCCTGGTTGCGGGCTGGACATTCAACAACAAGCGTCCGTGTCTCGTTCGCTAGGAGGATCCGCGATGAATGCACCCTACAACCCGTTCCCGAATAATTTCCGGCGCGATCTCCGCGCCGGCAAGACGCTGATCGGCTGCTGGGCCTCGCTCGGCAGCCCGATCACGACCGAAGTGCTCGGCCTCGCCGGCTTCGACTGGATCCTGCTCGACGCCGAGCACGCGCCGAACGACGTCCTCACGCTGGTGCCGCAACTGATGGCGCTGAAGGACAGCGTGAGCGCGCCGGTCGTGCGGCCGCCGTGGAACGACACGGTGATCATCAAACGGCTGCTCGACGCCGGCTTTCACAACTTCCTCATTCCATTCGTCGAGAGCGCGGACGAGGCGCGGCGCGCGGTCGCGGCGACCCGCTACCCACCTGCGGGCGTGCGCGGCGTCTCGGTTTCGCAGCGGAGCAATCGCTACGGCAGCGTCGCCGACTACTTCAAGATCGTCAACGAGAACATCGCAGTGATGGTCCAGATCGAAAGCCGCGCCGGCGTCGACTCCGCGGCGGCGATCGCTGCGGTCGACGGCATCGACGGCCTGTTCATCGGTCCGTCGGACCTCGCTGCCGCGTTCGGTCATCTCGGCAACGCCAACCACCCGGAGGTGCAGGAAGCGATGAAGCGCGTGTACGCCGCGGCGAAGGGCGCCGGCAAGGCAGTGGGCACGCTCGCACCGGTGGAGGCCGACGCGCGGCGTTATCTCGAGATGGGCGCGACGTACGTTGCGGTGGGAAGCGATCTCGGCGTGCTACGCATGGCCACCCAGGCGCTCGCCGACAAGTTCCGCAATCCCAAAGCGGCTCCGATCGGGGCCCAATACTGAAACGGCAGGAGGCGACTGCGATGACGAAAGTGGCGCTCTCGGGAGCAGGCGGCAACATGGGGCGGATACTGCGGGTCGAGCTGCCGAAGCGCGGGGTCGACTTGCGCTCGGTCGGCGGCCGTACGCCGCTCGTTCCCCTCCGCGAAGGGGAGGACGTGATGCACGGCGACCTGCGCGATCCGGACGTGGTCGACCGGATGCTCCGCGGCGTCGACGTTCTGATCCATCTGGCTGGCACGAGCGTGGAGCGCCCGCTGCCGGAGATCATCGAGAACAACCTCGTCGCGCTCCACCAGGTGTACGAAGGCCTGCGTCGCAACAGGGTGCGGCGCGTGGTGTTCGCGAGCTCCAACCACGCCTTCGGGATGCATTCGGTGAACGACAAGCTCGGCCTGGACGCGCCGTTCCGCCCCGATGGCTTCTACGGGCTGTCCAAGGTTTGGGGCGAGGCGATGACGCGAATGTACTGGGACAAGCACGGCATCGAAGGCATTTCGATGCGGATCGGCACGGCGATGGGCAAGCCGCCCGAGAACTTCCGTCACCTGAGCACGTGGTTCGGCACCGAGGATCTCGTGCAGCTCATGATGCGCTGCATCGAGACACCCAGCGTCGGATACGCCGTCGTGTGGGGCGTGTCGGACAATACGCGCAGTTACTGGGACAATGCGGGCGAAAAGCTCGGCTACGCGCCGCTGGAGAACGCCGAGGATTTCGCGCTGGGAATCCTGAATCAACCGAATCCGCTCGACCCGATCGCCCAGCAGTTCCAGGGCGGGCAGTTCGTGACGATCGACTACACGCCGCCCGAGAAGCGCCGCAGGTGAGCGCTGGGCAACCGCTCTGTTCAACCCGTCCGACGGCGCACGCCGTCTTCAACCCAAGGAGGAAGCATGAAGTTCCACATGAAGCAGGTATCCGCGCTGATCGCGATTGGGGCGCTTGCGCTCACGGCGACCGCCGTCCCGGCGCGCACGTTCCGCTCCGCCGACGTTCACCCGAAGGACTACCCGACGGTGATGAGCGTCAACTTCATGGGCGAGCAACTTTCGAAGGCGACCGGCGGCAAGGACACGATCAAGGTGTTCGGCGACAGCTCGCTCGGTTCGGAGAAGGACACCGTCGAGCAGGTCAAGATCGGCGCGCTCGACATGGTTCGCGTCAACACGTCGGCGTTCCACGGTATCGTTCCCGAGTCGATGATCCCGTCGCTGCCGTTCCTCTTCCGCGACATCGACCACTTCCGCAAGACGATGTACGGACCGCAGGGCGACAAGATCCTGGCTGCCTTCGACAAGGCGGGCTTCGTGGCGCTGGTCATGTACGAGAGCGGCGCGCGCTCGATGTACGCGAAGAAGCCGATCAAGAACCTCGCCGACCTCAAGGGCCTCAAGGTCCGCGTGCAGCCGTCCGACCTGTGGGTCGCGCTGGTAGGCGCGCTGGGCGCTTCGGCCACTCCTGTGCCCTACGCCGAGGTCTACACGGGGCTCAAGACCGGCCTCATCGACGCCGCCGAGAACAACTACCCGTCGTACGAGACCGCCAAGCACTACGAGTCGGCACCGGTCTACAGCGAGACGATGCACGTGATGGCGCCCGAGGTCGTCGTGTTCTCGAAGAAGACCTGGGACACGCTCTCCAAGGAGGAGCAGGCGGCGCTGCGCAAGGCGGCGAAGGACTCGATCCCCTATTACGTGAAGCTGTGGGAAGCCAAGGAGAAGTCGTCGAAGGATGCCGTGGTCAAGGCTGGCGCCAAGATCATCCCGGCGGCGGAGGTCGACCGGAAGGCCTTCGTCGAGGCCGAGAAGCCGGTCTGGGACAAGTTCGCCTCGACGCCGGAATCGAAGGCGCTGGTCCAGGAAATCGTCAACGCAAAGTGACGGCGGCCGGCCGACGGCCGGCTTTCCGGGCCTCGCGGCGCCCCGGGCGCCGCGGGGTCCCCAAGGGAGGAATCGCATGGAATCGCTGACCGCAATGAACTCGCGGCTGTCGCGCTGGGCGATGTACATCGCCGTCGCGGGCCTCATGGGAATCGTGGCGATCGTCGACTGGGGGGTCGTCAAGCGCTACGTATTCAACGACGCGCAGCCTTACGTCGAGCAGGTCGCGCTGCTTCTCGTCATCGCGGTCGCGATGTTCGGCGCGTCGGCGGGCGTGCGCGACGAGGGACACATCGGCATGGAGTCGCTGGTCGGCCTGCTGCCCGAGAAGCCGCAGTTCTGGATCGGCGTCACGGTCGGCCTGCTGACGATCGTCTTCGGCGGGCTGCTGTTCGGCGGTTGCCTGATGATGGCGATCTCGGTCCGCGACAACATGATCCCGACGCTGGGCATCTCGGAGGCGTTCCGCTACGCGCCCGGGATCGTCGCCGGCATTCTAATCATCCTGTTCTCGATCGAGCACCTGGTCGCGATGTTCAGGAAGAGCGAAGTGGTGAAGTCATGGCACTGAGCCTCGCCCTCGCCACACTCATCGTCAGCTTCACGCTGCTCCTGCTGCTCGGCGTCCCGGTCGCGTTCGCGATCGCGCTGTCGTGCGTGCTGACCTACCTGGTCGAGGGGCTGCCGCTGGCGACCCCCTTCCAGAGCATGATCTCCGGGATGAACGTGTTCTCGTTCCTGGCGATCCCGTTCTTCATCTTCTCCGGTGAGCTGATGCTGCACGGCGGCATCGCCGAGAAGATCGTGAGCTTCGCGCGCAACCTCGTCGGGCACTGGAAGGGTGGCCTCGGCATGGCCAACGTCGTCGCCTGCACGCTGTTCGGCGGCGTGTCGGGCTCGCCGGTCGCCGACGTATCGGCGATGGGCGGCGTGATGATTCCGATGATGAAGCGCGAGGGCTACAGCGCCGACTACGCGGTCAACGTTACCACGCACGCGGCGCTCGCCGGCGCGCTGATGCCGACGTCGCACAACATGATCATCTACGCATTCGCCGCGCAGAGCGCGGCCGGCAAGATCGGCGACACGGTGATCAAGGGCGTGTCGATCGGCGACCTGATGTTCGCGGGCCTGCTGCCGGTGCTCGCGCTGACGGTCAGCATGCTGGTCGCTGCGTACTGGGTCGCGGTGAAGAACGGCTTCCCGCGCAGCGTCGACGGCAAGGTCGCGATCCACCGCTTCCCGGGGTGGTACGCGGTTGCGGTGTCGCTCGTCGCCGCGCTGCCGGGGCTTTTCGTCGTTATCCTGATCCTCGGCTGCATCATCAGCGGCGCGACGACGGCCACCGAGGCCGCCGGGATCGCGGTGACGTACTCGCTGCTGCTGACCTTCGTGTTCTACCGCACGATGAACTGGAGCAAGCTGATGATGGCGGCGGCGAAGGCGGCCAAGACGACCGGCGTCGTGCTGTTGCTGATCGGCGTGTCGAACATGTTCCAGTGGCAGATGGCCTATCTGGAGCTGCCCGACGTAACGGCCGAGTTCCTGACCAAGGCCACGACCAACCCGTGGGTCATGTTCTTCCTGATCAACGTGATCCTTTTCCTGCTCGGCACGTTCATGGACATGGCGGCGACGATCCTCATCTGCACGCCGCTGTTCCTCCCGCTGGCGATGCAAATGGGGATGGGCCCTGTGCAGTTCGGCATGGTGATGCTGCTCAACTGCGCGCTGGGGCTGAACACGCCGCCGGTGGGCACGACGCAGTTCGTCGGCTGCGCGATCGGCGAGATCACGGTCGGACAGGTGATGCGCACGATCCTGCCGTTCTACGGCGCGCTGTTCGCGACGATGGCGGTCGTGACCTACGTGCCTGCGTTCTCGACCTGGCTGCCGACGCTGATCACCGGCCATCCGGTCCACTAGAGAAGATGTCATGGACGGAAAGCAAGGCGAGCGCCTCTCTTCCTCTCTTCATCACCCCGGGCGGCGTTGCGACGTCGTGATCGACGCGGGGAATCAACCACGATCATTTTCATAGGAGCACGACAATGAAAGTTGGATTCATCGGTCTCGGGATCATGGGCACGCCGATGGCGGGCCATCTGCTCAAGGCAGGGCACGAAGTGTTTCTCTACAGCATCCCGAGCATTCCGCCATTGCTCGTCGAAGCCGGCGGCAAGGCCTGCGGATCGGCGAAAGAAGCAGCGCAGAAGGCCGACGTGATCATCACGATGGTGCCCGACACGCCGCACGTTGCGGCGGCTTTGTTCGACCCGAACGGTGTCGCAGAGGGCTTGAGCCGCGGCAAGATCGTCGTCGACATGAGCTCGATCTCGCCGGTCGAGACGAAGAAGTTCGCCGAGCGCATCAAGGCGCTGGGCTGCGAATACGTCGACGCGCCCGTTTCCGGAGGCGAGGTCGGCGCCAAGGCGGCGAGCCTCACGATCATGTGCGGCGGATCGCAGGCGGCATTCGACAAGGTGAAGCCGCTGTTCGAGCTGATGGGCAAGAACATCACACTGGTCGGCGGCAACGGCGACGGCCAGACATGCAAGGTCGCCAACCAGATCATCGTCGCGCTGAACATCGAGGCAGTGGGGGAGGCGTTGCTGTTCGCATCGAAGATGGGCGCCGATCCGGCGAAGGTGCGCCAGGCGCTGATGGGCGGTTTCGCAGCGTCGCGCATCCTGGAGGTGCACGGCGACCGGATGGTCAAGCGGACGTTCGATCCCGGTTTTCGCATCGAGCTGCATCAAAAGGATCTGAATCTGGCGCTTTCGAGCGCGCGCGCGATCGGCATGTCGTTGCCGAACACCGCCACCGCACAGGAGCTTTTCAATGCGTGTGCGGCGCGCGGCGGGTCGGCGTGGGATCACTCCGGCATGGTGCGCGCGCTCGAAACGATGGCGAATTTCGAGATCGGGCAGAAGGCGAGCGCGTAGTCGCGAAGGAGATCGATGATGGCTGCGCCGCGTGAACTGCTCCGGTCGATGTTCGATGCGGCCGTCGCGGCGGCGCAGCCGGCGCTGACGATCCCGCGGCATCTGCCGGCGAAGTCGCGCGGCCGGCTGATCGTCATCGGCGCCGGCAAGGCCTCCGCCGCGATGGCGCAGGCGGTCGACGAGCAATGGAAGGGCAAGCTCTCGGGGTTCGTCGTCACGCGCTACGGCTACGCAGTTCCCTGCAAGCGCATCACGATCTTCGAGTCCGCCCACCCGGTGCCCGATGCTAAGAGCGTCGAGGGCGCGGGGCGGATGCTCGAGACGGTGCGAAACTTGCGCGCCGACGACGTCGTTCTGTGCCTGATGTCGGGCGGTGCCTCTTCGCTTCTGGTGGCGCCGCTCGAAGGGTTGACGCTCGAAGACAAGCAACTCGTGAACCGCGCGCTGCTCAAGAGTGGTGCGAGCATCAGCGAGATGAACTGCGTACGGCGGCACCTGTCCGCGATCAAGGGCGGACGACTCGCGGCGGCCTGCCATCCGGCAAAGGTCGTGACGCTATTGATTTCGGACGTGCCTGGCGACCGGCCGAGCGATATCGGATCGGGGCCAACGGTGGGCGACTCGACGACGTGTGCGGACGCGCTGGCGATTGTCAAGCGCTACGAAGTCGAGCTGCCCGCGCACGTGATGGACGTGCTGACGAGCGGCCGTGGCGAAAGCGTGAAGCCCGATGACAAACGCCTTGTCGGCAACGAAGTGCAGTTCATCGCCACGCCGCAGATCGCGCTCGAAGCGGCGGCGGCCGTGGGACGGAACGCCGGCCTGGCGGTCCACATCCTGGGCGACAGCATCGAGGGCGAGGCGCGCGACGTCGGCAAGGTCATAGCGGCGATCGCGCTGCAGACCGCGCGTCACGCCGAGCCGTTCGCAGCGCCGTGCATCCTGCTATCGGGGGGCGAGACGACGGTGACGGTGCGCGGCGACGGTCGCGGCGGCCGCAACGTCGAATTTCTCCTCTCGCTCGCGATCGCGCTCGACGGTCACGCGGGAATCCACGCGCTCGCCGGCGACACCGACGGCGTCGACGGGCTCGAAGAGATCGCCGGCGCGTACATGGCACCCGACACGCTGCAACGCGCGTGGGCGAAGGGGATCAAGCCGCGGGAGAGTCTCGCTGCGAACGACGGGCATGGCTTTTTCGAAGCGCTCGGCGATTCGGTCGTGACCGGACCGACTCTGACCAACGTCAATGACTTCCGCGCCGTGCTGATCGGCGCGGACGCGAGGGAGAAATGAGATGAGCAGCGATGGACGTCGTCGCCGTCACGCCAAGGTCGTCGCCACGCTCGGACCGTCGAGCTCGACCAAGGAGACGATCCGCGCGCTGTTCCTCGCGGGCGTCGACGTGTTCCGGCTGAACTTCAGCCACGGCACCCACGATCAGCATCGCGAACGTCTCGCGCAGATCCGCGAAGTCGAACGCGAGGCCGGACGCCCGATCGGCGTGCTTGCCGACATGCAGGGCCCGAAGCTCCGCGTCGGCACGTTTGCGTCGGGACCGGTGATGCTGAAGGAAGGCGCGGCGTTTCGGCTCGATCTCGTCGACAAGCCCGGCGACTCCGCACCGGGAGATCTTCGCGGCGCTCAAGCCTGGTGCCAACCTGCTGCTCGACGACGGCAAGCTGCGGCTGCAGGTCGTGCGTTGCGGCGCCGATTTCGCCGAAACCGAAGTCGTGATCGGCGGGCCGCTGTCCGAGCGCAAGGGCGTCAACGTTCCGGACGTCGTGCTGGCGCTCTCGGCGCTCACCGAGAAGGACCGGCGCGATCTCGAGTTCGCGCTCGAGCTCGGCGTCGAGTGGCTCGCGCTCTCCTTCGTCCAGCGACCCGAGGATCTCGACGAGGCGCGCGCGCTCGTGCGCGGCCGCGCGGGGCTGATGACCAAGCTCGAGAAGCCCTCCGCGGTCGAAGCGCTCGACGCGATCGTCGAGAAATCCGACGCCGTGATGGTCGCGCGCGGTGACCTGGGCGTCGAGTTGCCGGCCGAGAAGGTGCCGGGGATTCAGCGGCGTGCCGTGCGCGCGTGCCGGGTCGCGGGCAAGCCCGTCATCGTCGCCACGCAAATGCTCGAATCGATGATCGCGTCACCCGTGCCCACGCGCGCCGAAGCTTCCGACGTCGCGACCGCGATCTACCACGGCGCCGACGCCGTCATGCTGTCGGCCGAATCGGCGAGCGGCAAGTATCCGGTCGAAGCGGTGAAGATCATGGACCGGATCATCCGCGAGGTCGAAACGGATCCGTATCAGCGGCAGCTGCTCGAGTCGCTGCAAACGAAGGCGCAAGCCACGAGCGCCGATGCGATCTGCGCGGCGATGGACACGATCGTCGGGATGCTCCCGGTCGCTGCGATCGTCACGTACACGACGTCGGGCTCGACCGCGCTGCGCGCCTCGCGCGAGCGGCCCGCTGCGCCGATCGTGAGCATGACGCCGAGCCTCACCACCGCGCGGAGGCTCGCGCTCGCCTGGGGCGTGCACGTCGTTCACACAAAGGATGTGTCGGACGTCACCGAAATGGTCGACAACGCGATCCGGGCCGTTCGCGACGGAGGCTTCGCGCAGGCGGGTGAATCGATTCTGATCAGCGCCGGAATGCCGTTCGGCACGCCGGGGGCCACCAATCTACTGCGCATTGCGCAAGCGTGAGCGAAGCATTCGTCTCGCCGATGCGAGCGCATCGGTCTGATAGCCGTCTGTGAACGCTTCGCAAATCGGCGCCAGCAACCCCTGAACCCGCGCCTTTTCGCCATCGGCCGACCATAGCCGACCTAGGCTCAGCGCAGCGTGCAGCTGCCACAGCCTGGCCTCCTGGCGCTTGGCGCACGCGAGTGCTCGGCCGAAGCAGGCTTCCGCTTCGGCGCGTTCGCTGGGCGACGTCTGCAGCAGGATCTCGCCCTTGAGCCGCAACGCTTCCGCCTCCCACCAGCGCTCGCCGGTGCGGGCGACCTCGGCGATCGCTTCGTTTGCGAGCTCGTTCGCGCGTGCGCCGCGCCCGGCAGCCGCGTGCGCCTGCGCCAGACACGAAATGTTGTACGAGCTCTGGAAATTGGCTCCGGTAGCGTGATGGGCTGCGAGAGCACTTTCCATGATTGCTATTCCCTCTTCGGGTCGGCCGCCTTCGATGGCGTTCACGGCGCGCAGCACGCTCGCGCGCGAAACATGATAGGGGCTGCGTTGTTCGGTGGCGATCGCCATTCCTTCCTCGGTCGCCGCGATCGCACCGTCGAGATCGTTCGTGTGGATCCGGAACCTGGCGAGTGCCAGCAGCGCGGACACCAA
>Ga0335084_10004040_pt1 | contig 14452 bp, 15 predicted proteins | sample Lox_Sample_44_FD_206721 | JGI IMG/M metagenome (GOLD analysis project Ga0335084, IMG submission 206721) | Soil microbial communities from Loxahatchee National Wildlife Refuge, Florida, United States - Lox_Sample_4.4 | ecosystem: Environmental > Terrestrial > Soil > Wetlands | place: USA...
CCGCGACGGGCTGTCCTTCCAGCTCGACGGAGATGCTGCCCGCGATGGGGCCGTACAGCGGCCGCAGGCCGCCCAGCCTCGCGCACGCGGCGAGGGCCGCCGCGGCGAGGATCAGCGCGGCGGCGGCGGCGCCGCGGGCCCGCGGACGCTCAGTGCTTCGCGGTGTCGGCAGGGGGCCGGGTCGTCGCGCCGGGCTTCGCCGTGTCCGGCGCCGCCGGCATGGGCATCCTGGCGGCGGGGGCCGCCTCCTCCTCGCCGTGCTCGTGGCCCGCCGCGCGCTCGGTCGCGATCGTCGGCAGCCGCTCGGTGCGGATGCCGAGGCCGTGATCGAAGACCAGTTTCCCGCCGAGCGAGGCCGCGTAGAGCAGGATCGCGACGCCGATGACGCCGGCCGCCAGGGCGACGGGCTGCTCCCGGTCGCGCCACACGCCGCGCCGCGCGATCCGCCAGACGGCGAGCAGGCCGAAGATCGCCAGCACGACCAGGGCGAGGGTCTCGTGGGTCTCCATGATCTCGTGCGCCTGGTCGCTGTGCTGGACCGCATCCTCGGCCAGCAGGCCCGAGACCACGGCGGCCGCGGTGCCGAGCACGCCGAACACGAGCGTCCAGAAGCCCGCCGCCTTGAGCGACTCGCGCTTGAAGGCGAGGCCGAGCAGGTCGAACAGTACCGAGATCGGCAGCAGCGCCGGCGGCAGGTCGTTCAACGCGGCGTGCAGCCGCGGCAGGTCGTAGCCGAGGAACATTGTCACAGCCCCAGGGTGGCGGGTGCGGGCGGCGTGGTCGAGTAGTCGTAGAAACCGCGCCCGGACTTCTTGCCGTAGTACCCCGCGATCACCATCCGCTTCAGGAGCGGCGGCGGCGCGTAGCGCTGCTCGCGGTACTCGGCGAACATGATCTCCGCGATCTTGTAGGTCGTGTCGAGGCCGACGAAGTCGAGCAGCACCAGCGGGCCCATCGGGTGGCCGCAGCCGAGCTGCATCGCCTTGTCGATGTCCGCCACGCTGGCCACGCCGTGCTCCAGCGCGCGGATGGCGTCGAGCAGGTAGGGCACCAGCAGCAGGTTCACGACGAAGCCCGAGTTGTCCTTGGCGGCGATCGGCTCCTTGCCCAGCCTGGCGGCGAACGCGAACGCGCGCTGAAAGGTCGCCTCCGACGTGGTGACCGTGCGCACCACCTCGACCAGCTTCATCACCGGCACCGGGTTGAAGAAGTGGAGGCCGACGAACCGGTCGGCGCGCCGGGTAGCCGCCGCCATGGCCGCGATGGTCAGGCTCGAGGTGTTGGAAGCGAACAGGGTCGCCGGCCGGCACAGGCCGTCCAGCTCCTTCCACAGCGCGTTCTTGGCCTCGATGTCCTCGGTCACCGCCTCGATGACGATGTCGGCGTCCCGGAGGTCGGCCACCCGGGTCGTGAAACGGAGCCGGCCGAGCGTGGCGTCGCGCGCGGCGGCCTCGAGCTTGCCCTTCTCGACCAGCTTGTTGAGGGAGCCGGCGATGGCGCCCTTGCCCTTGTCGATCAGCGCGTCGCTGACCTCGCGGACGACGGTGGAGAAGCCGGCGGCGGCGGCCGTCTGGGCGATGCCGCTGCCCATCAGGCCGCAGCCGAGGACGCCGACGGTGCCGATCTCGCTCATGGACGACCCTCGAGGGATTTCTTGATCTCGTTGGCGATGCGCCCGAACGCGCTCGGCCGCGGGCCCGCGATGCGCGGCCGCGGCCGGATCTCGCCCTGCTCCAGGCGGTCGAGCACCTGCTCGAGCGCCGTCTGCATCCGCTCGACCCGGCGGCGGTAGTCGCGCACGACCAGGGAGGCGAGGCCGAGCCCGCTCAGCAGCGGGACGACGGCCAAAATCTGGAGGCCGGGCACCAGCGCCACGGCCATCGCGCCGAACACGCCCAGCGCCGCCAGCACGCCGGCCCCCACGACCGCGTTGCCGCGGTGATTGCCGATGTCCGCCGCCAGCTCGGCGTGGACGTAGCCGTCCTCGAGCGCCGCGATCTGCACCGAGACGTCGGCGGCGCGGGCCAGGTGGTACGCCTTCCCCTCCAGCGAGAGCCCGCGCTTCATCTCGGCGAACAGGCCCTTCTGGCGCTCCCACACCGTGCGGTCGGGGAGGCGGCGCTTGGGCGTCAGCGCCTCCTCCTCGGTCATGTACTCCGCCACGGCCCGCTCCAGCGCCGCGCGGTCGCCGGGCACGACCCGGTGGGCGAGCGCCATGCGCGGCCCGACCCAGCGGGTGGCGAGGTCGCGCTCCAGCGCCGCGCCGCCCGCCGCCTCCTCGACCAGCGCCTGGCGGAGGAACCGCCCGGGGATGCCGACGTCCGAGCCGAGCTTGAGCAGCTCCTGCTCGGTGATGTCCTCGCCGGTGTCCATCTCGCCGGCCTGCAGCTCGGCGGCGCGCTGGATGATCCGCTCGAGTTGCTCGCGGGTGATCTTCCGCGGGACCAGCTCTCCTGGCATCGGCGTGCTACCCGCGCCGCTCCGCGCCCTCGCGCTGCGCGCCGGGTGGCAGGGCGGCCGAAGGCGCCGCGCCCGCGAGGGCGGCCTGCACGGCGGCGCTCGCCAGCGACGGTGCCGCCGGCTGCGATTCCCGGTACGCCCCGAGGAACGGCTTGAGCAGATCGATGGGCAGCGGGAAGAACGTGGTGGAGTTCTTCTCGGACGCGATCTCGGAGACCGTCTGCAGGAAACGCAGGGTGATGGCGGCCGGCTCCTGGCCGATGACGTGCGCGGCCTGGGCCAGCTTCTCGGACGCCTGCAGCTCACCCTCGGCGTTGATGACCTTGGCCCGCCGCTCGCGCTCCGCCTCGGCCTGCCGCGCCATCGCGCGCTTCATCTCGACCGGCAGGTCGACGTCCTTCACCTCGACCGCGGAGACCTCGATGCCCCACTGGTCCGTGCGCTGGTCGATGATGGCCTTCAGCGTCTCGTTGATCTTCTCGCGCTCGGAGAGGATCTCGTCGAGCTGGTGCTGGCCGCACACGCTGCGCAGCGTGGTCTGCGCGAGCTGGCTGGTGGCGTAGAGGTAGTTCTCGATCCCGATGATCGCGGCCGCCGGATCCTTCACCTTCATGTACAGCACCGCGTTGACCTTGAGCGAGATGTTGTCGCGCGTGATCACGTCCTGCGGCGGGATGTCGAGCGCGACGATCCGCAGCGACACCCGGTGCATGTGGGCGATCATGCTCGGCAGGAAGACGAGGCCGGGACCCTTGGTGTTCCAGTAGCGGCCGAGGAAGAAAGCGACGGCCCGTTCGTACTGCTTGATGATCCGGAGGCTGGAGAGCGCGTACAGCGCGGCGACCAGCGCGACGATACCGAGTGCGTCCACCGTTCGGTCCTCTCTACGGCGTGAAGGCTTCCACCATCACGGCGGCACCCTGGCCGCCGCCGATGCAGGCGCTGCCGATTCCATAGCGACGGCCGCTCTTCCGCAGCGCGTGGAGGAGGTGAATGGTGATCCTCGTTCCGGAGGCGGCGAGGGGGTGCCCGATCGCGATGGCGCCGCCGTGCACGTTGACCTTCTCGCGCGGCAGCCCCAGCTCCTTCTCCACCGCCACGTACTGCGGGGAGAACGCCTCGTTGACCTCGATCAGGTCCACCTGATCGAGCTTCATGCCGGTCCTGGCGAGCAGCTTGCGGATCGCCGGCGCCGGACCGATTCCCATGAACTTGGGCTCGACGCCCGCCACGGCCCAGCCGACCAGGCGGCCGAGCGGCTTGGCGCCCCTGGCCGTCGCGAACGCCTCCGACGCCACGACGCACGCGGCCGCTCCGTCGCAGATCCCGCTCGCGTTGCCGGCGGTCACCAGCCCGTCCTTCTTGAAGTACGGCGCGAGCTTCGCGAGGCCCTCGAGCGTGGTGGTGGGCCGCATGTGCTCGTCGGCGCGGAACGCCACCATCTGCCGCGTTTTCGGGTCCTTCACCTGCACGGCCACGACTTCGTCCTCGAACGCGCCCTCGTCCCAGCCCTTCTTGGCGAGCTGCTGGGAGCGCAGGGCGAACTCGTCCACCTCGCGGCGGGTGAGCCGGTATTTCTCGGCGAGGTTCTCGGCCGTCTGCGCCATCGAGAAGCCGCACTGGGGATCGGTGAGCGACTCCCACAGCAGGTCTTCGAGCGGTGCCGGCGGGCCGAGCCTGAGGCCCCAGCGCGCGCCGCGCACGACGTGCGGCGCCTGGCTCATCGACTCGCCGCCGCCCGCGAGCACGACCTTCGACTCGTCGAGCAGGATCTGCTGCGCGGCCTGCACGATGGCCTCGAACCCGGAGCCGCACAGGCGGTTGACGGTGAGTGCCGGCACCTCGATGGGCAGGCCGGCCTTGAGGCCCACGTGCCGGGCGAAGTAGATGGCGTCGGCGGACGTCTGGAGCGCGTTGCCGAAGACGACGTGGTCGAACGCGTCGGGCGCGAGGCCGGAGCGCTCCACGGCGCAGCGGGCCGCGGCGGCGGCGAGGTCGATGGCCGAATGGTCCTTGAGCGTCCCGCCGAACGTGCCGAACGGCGTCCGGACGCCGCTCAGGAACACCACGTCCTTGTCCTTGCCCTGCGTCTTCATGGGGAATGCTCCGCCGGCTCTCTGGGAAGCCGGGCAGTCCCGGCAGCGGCGGAATATCGCCCCGGCTCAGGGGGGCAGCAAGCGAGCGCTAGGTCAGGGTGCGATATGGTCCGCGAGCCATCGGGTCACCTCTCGCGTCCCGGCCGTTCCGCCGAGGTCCGGCGTGGTGACGCGCGCCGCGACGGCGGCGCGCACCGCGTGCTCCAGCGCTTCCGCCGCATCGGGGTGTCCCAGCTCCCGCACCATCATCGCCCCGGTGAGGATCGCGGCGAACGGATTGGCGACGTTCTTGCCGGCCATCGGCGGCGCCGACCCGTGCACCGGCTCGAACAGGCCCGCGCGGCCGGGGTGGAGGTTCGCGGAAGGCGAGATGCCGAGCCCTCCCACCAGCTGGGCCGCGAGATCCGAGAGGATGTCGCCGAACAGGTTCTGCGTGACGATCGCCTGGAACCGCTCCGGCTCCCGCACCAGCTCCATCGCCAGCGCGTCAACGTAGCGATGCTCGCGCTCGATGCCGGGATACTCGCTCCCGACCTCCGCGAATACCCGTCCCCACAACCGGTGTGCGGGGACGGCGTTCGACTTGTCCGACATCGTCACGCGGGTCTTGCCGTTCGCGCTGGCCCACTCGAAGGCGTAGCGGATGATCCGCTCCACGCCCTGGCGGGTGTGCACCTCCTCGGCGAGCTGGATTTCGTCCGGCGTCCCGACCCTCAGGCCGCCCCCCGCGCCGACGTAGATCCCCTCGGTGTTCTCGCGGAAGATCGCGAAGTCGATCGCGCGCGGACCGGACGGGCCGTCGCGCAGCGGGCACAGCGACGGGTGCAGCAGGGTGACCGGCCGGAGGTTGACGTAGAGATCGAGCCGGAACCGCAGGCCCAGCAGGATGTCCCGCGCGTGCTCGTTTCCCGGCACCCGCGGATCTCCCAGCGCGCCGACGAAGATCGCGTCCACGTCGTTCCGCAGGTGCTCGACGGCGGCATCGGGGATCGTCTCGCGCGTCGCGAGGTAATGGTTCGCCGAGTAGGGGAGCCGCTCCACGTCGAGCGCGAAGCCGAACCGGCGGGAGGCGGCGTCGAACACCGGGAGCGCGGCGGCGACCACCTCGGGGCCGATGCCGTCGCCGGCGATGACGGCGACCGGGTGCCGCTTCACGCCGGGCCGGACATCTGCCGCCCGCAGGTGACGCAGTACCGCCAGCCCACGTCCAGCTCGGCGCCGCAGGACGGGCAGTGCACCACGCCGACGTTCTGGCCGCAGTGCGGGCAGAAGATGACGACGCGGCCCACCGGCAGCTCGCCGCCGCAGTAGGCGCACGGGGCGCTGCCGGAGCGGGGCGAGACGCCCCGCGCGGCGACGCCCTCGTCGAGGGCGAACGGCAGGTCGGCCCGGCCGGCCTCGCGCTCCGCGTCGCCGCCGGGCTCCGCGGCGTCGCCCCCGTCGTCCGGCAGCTCGGGGAACCACGGCGCGGCCGCGTCTTCGTGCGGCTCGGCACCGAGCGGCGGCGCCGGCGGCGCGGCCGGGGCCGCGGACGCCTCGGCGCCGGCCAGCACGTCGTGGACGCGGTCGGGGTCGAACGTCACCTGCGCGTTCCCGTGGCGCCGGTACACGCCGGTGTCCGGGTTGACGGCGGCGGCCTCGGCGGCCAGCGCCGCCCGCACCTCCTCCGGTTCCACGAACGCGTAGCCGCGCTCGCCGGCAAGGAGCCGCAGCAGCGTCATCTCGTAGTCGTCGTGGGAGTCGATCGCCAGGGCCGCGCGATGGGTCCGGTAGGGGACGAGGCTCTGATACACCTCGTCGACGTCAACCGGCCCGTTGATGCGCGAGGGATCGAGATCCGCGAGGTTCATCACGAGCCGGCGGAACAGCCGGTCCAGTTCGTCGGGAGAGGATGGAGAAGACGTGGGCGGCTCCCCGTCTCGTCGGTGGATGCGCCACGTTAGATTCATGCCATAACAATGTCAACCGAGCGGGCGTGCCGCGCGCGAGCGCGGGCGCGCCCCCGCGTCCCGGGAGCCGTTCATGCGCGCCACGACCCTGATCGCCGTCGCCTGCACGCTCGCCACCGCCACGCCGGTGCGGGCGCAATCGCTGCTCTACCGCTCGCCCAACCTGGGCGGCGACTGGGTGGTGGATCCCGGCGTGGTGCAGTTCAACTTCATCCACCGGTTCTACGTCACCACGGCCCCGAACCGCACCGTGATCAACTCCCCCACCTTCACCTTCCTGACCGGACTGGGCCGCAACCTGGGTCTCGGCCTGCGGTTCGCCACCAAGACGAACATCCCGCTGAACGGCACCACCAACGAGGGGGAGGCGCTCGCCCGGTGGCGGATCCTGGGCGGCGCCGAGGGGAGCGAGGGCCTGGCCCTCGCCGTGACGCCGGCCTACAACTTCAAGGCGAAGAGCGTCGACGGCGAAGTGGCCGCCGACTGGACCCGCGGGCCGGTGACGCTGCAGGGCGCGGTGCGGGAGCTGGGCAAGGCGTTCGGCAGCTCGTCGGCGCAGACGGCGCTCGCCGGCGGCGTGGTGGTGCGGCTGAGCCAGTACGTCGCGCTCTCGGGCGACTACGGCAAGCTGCTGGGCGGCGACACGGCCGCGACCTGGAGCGCGGCGCTCCAGGTGCTCATCCCCGGCTCCCCGCACAGCTTCGCCCTCGAGGTCAGCAACGTCTCCGCCAACACCATCCAGAGCAGCTCGCGAGGGCTGAGGGGCGGCCTCACCAACCGGCTGTACGGCTTCGAGTTCACGATCCCGCTCCACCTCAGCCGGTTCAAGCCGTGGTTCCATCCGCGAGCCGGCGTGGAGACGGGGGTGAGCGGACCGGCCGCCGCGACGGTGGAGGTCGCCGCGCTCCACTTCGGGAGCGACACCGTGCGGATTGCCGCCGGTCAGATCGTGCGATGGGTGAACCGCGACCCGCTGGACCACAGCGTGACGTTCGAGGTGGAGGGGCCGGCCTCGGGTCCCATCCCGGCCAAGGGGAGTTACGCGGTGAAGTTCGACCAGGCGGGGACGTATCCGTACCACTGCACGCCCCACCCGTTCATGAAAGGCGTCGTCATCGTGGAGTGAGACGGCCGCCGGCGGCTCACCGCACGTCGGCGTCCGGGTCGTAGTCCACGTACTTCCCCTTCGCGCGCTCGGCCGCGAGCCACGCGCCGAAGCCGGACGGCACCAGGCCGCCGGACTGGCGCTGGTCCGCGGCGGCCCGGGTCGCCAGGTGATTCGCGTATTCGTTCTTGGCGTGCCCGGCGTGCCCGCGCACCCACTCCCAGGTCACGGCGTGGCGCCCGGCGGCGGCCACCAGCTGCTGCCACAGCTCGAGGTTTTCGATCGCTCCGCCCGCGCGGCGCCAGCCGCGCGCGCGCCAGGCCGGCACCCACGCCCGCATCCCCTGCACCAGGTAGTTCGAGTCCGAGATGAGCCGGATCGCCTGCCGGCGGCCCTTGGCGCTCAGCAGGTCCAGCGCGGCGATGGCGGAGCGCAGCGCCATCCGATTGTTGGTGGAATCGGGCTCGACGACGAAGTAGTCGCGCCGCTCGACGCGGCCGGACCGATCACGCACCTCCATCAGGCCGCCGGCGCCGCCCGGCGTGGGCGGCTCCTGGCCGTTGCCGAGGCATGCCTCGTCGGCGTGCACCACGATCAGGCCGGTGCGTCCGCGCGTCCGTGCCTCCGTGCGTCCTTCCCCGCTCAGCGCTGGATGAGCACGGGGATGGTCGTGGCCCTGAGCAGCCGCTCGGCGTGCGAGCCGATGGTCCAGTGACGCCCGCGTCCCCCGTGCGCACCGGCCACCAGCAGGTCCGCGCCGTAGCTCGCGACGAACTCCGTCACGGCGCGTACCACGTCGCCGGGGAGGCGGCGCGTCTCGAAGGCGACCCCGCGATCCGACAGGGAGGCGGCGGCCTGAGCGAGCAGCGCATCTCCGGCCGCCGCGGAGTCCGCCACGTGCACGACGGCCAGCGGGAGGGCGAGCGCCTCGGCATAGCGCGCCGCGAGCTCCAGGGCGTGACGGCTCGTCTCGCCGCCGTCGTAGGCGACGACCGGCCGCTGGCACGTCGAGGGCCGATCTCCCGCCACGAGGACCGGCTTCGGGGATCGCTTGATCAGGTGGCAGGTCACCCGGCCCAGGGTGCCGGGATTCTCGTGCAGCTCGCCACGCCTCCCCACCGCGATGGCCTCGGCGTCGGCGGCGAGCCGGACCAGCTCCTCCTCGACCAGGCCGGTCGCGCGAGCGGTCTCCACCGGCAGCCCCGCACGCTGCACGTTCGCCACGGCGACCTCGAGGATCCTGGCGGCACGCTCCTCCAGCGCCTCGCGCAGCTCGGCTGCCGCGGGCCCGGCCGGCATGCCCTCGGCCCACACCGAGCCCGCGGTCTCGAACAGCGGAGCCTCGAGCAGCCGGATGTCGGTGATGGCGGCCAGAACGATGGTGGTCTTGAACCGACGGGCAAGACCGAGGGCGGCGTCGAGCGCGGCGTCGGAGCCGGCGGAGCCGTCGAGTCCTACCAGCAGCCGGGCAAACATGGTGCGAGGATGCCGCTCAGGCGCCGGTGACGTCCCTCGTCAACCGTCCCACGGCGGCTCGGCCTCCCCCCGATCCTCGATCTGCTGACCGTGGCGGACGTGCCGGTCGAGACACTTGGGGCAGTAGTACAGCCCCTCGAGATGGTCGTCCCGGACCAGGTCCTCGGTCGCCCCACAATAGACGCAAGCAGCGGCGTCAGCCGTCACCTTGATTTTGCGCTCATGAGCCATGCGACCCCCCATCGGGTTCAAGATAGCGCCGGCGGGCGGGGGAGGCACCAGCCGGGGTGCCGTTCTCATATCCGACTTGATTACTTGGCTTTGGGTGACCGGTGGCCTGCGCTCACGGCGATCGTGCCGGCCTGGCCCGCCACGACTGTGCCGATCTCGGCTGCGGCGATGGTGTGCTGCACGGCCAACTGCTCGAGCAGGAGGGGGAGCGCCCGCTCGCTCACGGCGAGCAGCAGGCCTCCGGAGGTCTGGGCGTCGGCGAGCACGAGCCGCTCGACCTCGTCCAGGGCCGGGTCCCAGCTCGTCGCCCCGGTGACGGCGTCGAGGTTGCGCCGGGTGCCTCCCGGCACGTGTCCCTGCTCGGCGAGCAGCCGGGCACCCACGAGCCGCGGGACGTCGCCCGCGCGGAGCTCGGCGGCGGCACCGCTCGCCTGGAGGAGCGACGCGAGATGGCCGAGGAGACCGAAGCCCGTCACGTCCGTGCAGGCGCGGACGCCGGCGGCCGCCGCGGCCGCGGCCGCACCGTCGTTGAGCGCGGTCATGGAATCGACGGCGGCCCGCACGGCGTCGTCGGCAGCGGCGCCCTTCTTGATCGCCGTCGTGACGATCCCGGTGCCGATGGGCTTGGTGAGCACGAGCCGGTCGCCCGGCCGCGCCTGGGCGTTGGTGGTCACGCGATCGGGGTGGACTTCGCCCACGACCATCAGACCGTACTTGGGCTCGGGGTCGTCGATGGAATGGCCGCCGAGGATGCGCGCCCCCGCCCGCGCCACGGTCTCCGCGCCGCCCCGCAGGACTTCGCCGAGCGCGTCGAGCGGCAGCCGGTCGCGAGGCCAGCCGACCACGTTGAGGCACCACAGCGGCCGCCCGCCCATGGCGTACACGTCCGACAGCGCGTTGGCCGCCGCGATCCGCCCGAAGGTGAACGGGTCGTCCACGATCGGCGTGAAGAAGTCGGTAGTGAGGATGAGCGCGCGGTCGTCCGCGATCCGCACCACGGCCGCGTCGTCCCGGCCGCTGGCATCGACCAGCACGGCCGGGTCGCTCCCGGGAGGGACGGACGGCACGAAGCGCAGGACCTGCGCCAGCTCAGCGGGGCCGAGTTTGCAGGCTCAACCCGCGCCGTGGGAATAGCTGGTGAGCCGGATGCGGTCGCGGGGATTCACGGGCTGGTCGGCCATACGGCGCCTCGAGGGTGAGGAATGCAGCTTCGGCTACGTCTTCCGCCCCGGCAACTTGCCGTCTGGCAACCTGGTCACGCGTACTCCCGGGCGATGAGCCAGGCGCGGAGCGAGGTCAGGGTGCGCTCTTCCGCGTACGGCCCGCTGCCGACAGTCCCCTTCTGGGTCTGCATCTTGGCGAGGCGGGGAGCGGCCAGGGCGACGGCTTCCTTCGCCTGGGGCAGCGGGACGGCCACCAGGGCGTCCACCGCGTGGACGATGTCGAGGTTGCGCCAGGACCCGTCCGGCTTCTGGTTGAGCGCGAGGTGCTCGGAGAGGATCGGGAGCTGCCCGCGGAACGGGGGCGGCGCCCAGGCGATCGCGGCCAGCGCGCCCACGGTCAGCGTCGGCGCCCACAGGCCGCCCCACGAGTCCCACATCCGCGGCAGCGCGAGCAGGCTGCCCACGTGGCGCCGCACCAGCGTGCGCTCCTCCTCACCGGCCCGCAGCACGGTCCGCAGGGCGAGGCAGGAGGCGAGGAACCGCGCCCCCTGGTCGGAGCTCACGGTGGCCCCGGTCGGGACGGTGAGGCGCCGCACGGTCCGCCCCGACGAGCGGTAGGAGAAGAAGCCGCCGATCGCGTGCTCGCAGAGCTTCAGCTCGTGGCGGCGCGGCGTGCAGCCCTGGGCGAAGGCGCCGTCCTTCTCCTCGCGGCCCAGGATCCAGGCCACCAGCCGCTTGACCGCGTGCGCCGAGGGCGGAGCGCCGAGGTCCATCAGCTCCCAGGCCACCCAAGCCGTCGAGACCAGGTCGCCGGCGACGCTGCCGTCCGAGCGGATCCGCGCCCGGCGCTCCTTCATGAGCGCCTCCGCCAGACGGTCGTCGCCGTCCCGCGGGCTCCCCAGCAGCCGGCGGGCGACGAAGCCCTGGCGGGTGTCGCGGGTGGCGAAGTAGCCAGCCACCCGCTCGATGGCGACATGTACGGGATTCATCGGTCAGGAAAGCTACGAGGGTGTCAAGTGAGGCACCAAGCGCACACCCCGCCGGCCACGAGATACTTGAGCAGCGACGCCACGAACAGCTTCAGTTCCCCGCGCCCGGACGCGCCGAGGAGGCGGCGCCTCGTCCACCGGTCGGCGCCGCCGGCGAGGGCGCCCACGAGCAGGAACAGGACCACCCATCCGCCGCTCCCCAGCGAGCCGAACCACAGGGCGGCGAACAGGGCGACGACCAGCGCCTCGGCGGCGGCGGGCAGCCAGACCACGCGAACGGCCGTGCCCCAGGTGGCGGGGGGCGGCGGGGACGAACCCCCAACCCCAACACCCCAACCCCCCGTTGCCCATCGCACGGACGCCGCGCCAACCCCGATGAAGACGAGCGCGACGATGGCGAACGCAATCCCGATCGGCGTGAGGCTCACGGCCCCCTCCAGCCCGGGCCGCGAAGCGCCCGGCCCGGGCGCTCGCCCGTCAGGTGCCCGTCGTCCATCGTGAGCCGTCCGTTGACCATCACGTACCGGATCCCGACCGACGGCTGGTGCGGATCCTCGAAGGTGGCTCGGTCCGCCACGGTGGCGGGATCGAACACGGTGACGTCGGCGAAGTAGCCCTCCTCGAGCAGGCCGCGCTGGTGGAGGCCCATTCGCGAGGCCGCGACGGCCGTCATCTTCCGGATCGCGGTCTCGAGGGTGAGCGCGTGTTCCTCGCGCACGTAGTGGCCGAGGATGCGCGGGAAGGTCCCGTAGGCGCGGGGATGCACGCGCCGCATGTTGAGCGGCCCGTCGGGCGCGACGGCGCCGAGGTCCGAGCCCACGCCCACCCACGGCGAGGCGACCGCGGCCGCGACGTCGGCCTCGCTCATGGAGAAGAACGCGGCCCCGGTTCGGGCGTGATCGGCGACGACCAGGTCGAACAGCGCGTCGTACGGATCCTTGCCCTCGTCGCGAGCGATGTCGGTGATCCGCCGTCCCTCGTAGCGGCGCAGCGTCGAGTCGAGCACGTCGAGCACCAGCACGCTCGCCAGGCCGCCGGCCCCGGCGCCGAAGGTCTCGTCGCCGTCGCGGCCCGACTCGCGGCCCCGCATCTCGCGCTCGAGGCGGGCCCGGATGGCCGGGACGCGCAGCCGGGCGACCAGCGAGTCGTCGCCGCCGGCGTGTGCCCAGGCGGGCACGGCGGCATCGAGGCTCGTGGCCGACGCGGTGTACGGGTAGCTGTTCGCGCCGATGTGCCGGCCGGCGCGCCGCAGCGCCTGGAACCGGCGCAGCAGCGCCGGCATCCGGCCCCACTGGGCGCGGCTCGAGATCTTGATGTGCCACACTTCGACGGGGATGCCCGCCTCCCGGCCGATGCGGAACGCCTCGCCGAGCGAGCGGATGTGCGTGGCGTACACGCCGTGGTAGCGCGCGGCCACGCGCGCGAGCGCCACCAGCTCGGCGGTGGTCGCGTAGACCGCGGGCGCGTAGCCGAGCGACGAGGAGACGCCGAGCGCTCCCTGGCGCATCGCGGTGTCCACCAGCGCCTCCATGCGGGCCAGCTCGGCGCGGTTGGGCGCGCGGCGCGCGTACCCGAGCACGTACTCGCGCACCTGGGTCGCGCCGACGAAGGTCGCGAGGTTGATCGGCGTGCCGGAGCGCTCGAGGCGCCGGAAGTACCCGTCGAGGTCGTGCCAGTCCACCACCAGGCCCCACGCGGCGTAGGTGGCGCTGTCGCGCCGCAGGGTGGCGGCGTTCACCGGGGCCGCGGAGACGCCCTCCCCCGTGACCTCGGTCGTGATGCCCTGGGTCACTTTGCTCACCCCGCGCGGATCGACGAGGATCGTCGCCTCCGACTGGCCAAGCATGTCGATGAAGCCCGGCGCGACCACCAGGCCCGAGACGTCGATGACCCGCGCGGCGCTGCGCCCGGCGAGGTCGCCGACGGCGGCGATCCGGTCCGCGACGATGCCGACGTCGGCGGCGCGCCCGGGAGCACCGCTGCCGTCCACGACCGTGCCGCCGCGGAACAGCACGTCGAAATCGGCCCGGCGGTGGAGCCGCGAGGGGGACGCGGCGAGGGCGACGGCGGCGCACGCCGCGGCGATCGCCAGCCTGGGCCGCATCAACTCGACCGGCCGAGCGCCGCGCGCGCGGCCTGGACCCAGATCCGCGCCTGGGCGGGGGTGGGCACGTGCGGCGGAGGGACTGCGGGACGGGCGCGGAGCCGTGCCACGATCGTGTCGGGATCCTGGCGGGCCAGCGTGGGCACGTCCGGCACGCCGATCTCCGACAGGCGGCGGGCGTTGCTGGTGCCGATGCCGCGCAGCGTGACCAGCCGCGCGGCCTGGATCCACCGCAGCGCCTCGTCCACGCTGGCGTCGGTCTCGCGGGCCACCTCGCTCGCCGGCTCGCGCGCGAGGTCGAACGGGGACCTGCCCGACTGGCCGAGGCGGAACGCCGCGGAGGCGGGCAGTCCCGGTACGTCGAGCAGGCGCGGCGTGGTGCTGCTGATGGTGAAGTGCTCCATTCCCGCGAGCACCAGCAGCGCGAACGCGACGCCTGCAACCGCGGTGCCGACCTTGAGCCGCAGCCGCACCGGCCGGGCGGTGGCCCCTTCGGGCGTGGAGATGCCGAAGCAGGCCAGCAGGTGGAACACGGACCAGCACTCCAGCGCGAAGACCGGGAACCCGAGGAAGCCCAGGAGCGGCATCTCGAACAGCTTGAGGCTCTCCAGCCCCGGCACCGTGTAGATCCAGCGGCTTCGGGCGATGGAATTGTAGAGCTCCCACAGGAGCCCGATGAGCGCGCCGGCGACGAGCAGCCGGAGGATGCGCCCCAGCTCGCCGCGCTCCAGGTCGGCGAGCAGCGACCAGCGCGGCTCCCGGCGGTACAGGGCCGGCTCCGCGAGCAGCGTCGTCGCCCCCCAGACCAGCGGGAAGAAGTAGCGCGGCCACACCAGCGGCAGCACCAGGAAGACGACGCCCGCGAGCGCCGTGAGGCGG
>Ga0335084_10004041_pt1 | contig 14450 bp, 6 predicted proteins | sample Lox_Sample_44_FD_206721 | JGI IMG/M metagenome (GOLD analysis project Ga0335084, IMG submission 206721) | Soil microbial communities from Loxahatchee National Wildlife Refuge, Florida, United States - Lox_Sample_4.4 | ecosystem: Environmental > Terrestrial > Soil > Wetlands | place: USA: Florida...
GCCGATGCGATGCTGGGCCTGGGCTTCGTGGTCGCGGCCGCCCTCTGCTATCTCCTCTTTCGCGGCCTGGCCCAGCTTCTCGCCAGGCTGGCCGGCGCCGTCGCGCACCGGCAGCAGGGCCATCCGGCCTTGCGCCTGGCGCTCGCCAATCTGGCCCGGCCGGGTGCTCCCACCGCGAGCGTGGTGCTGTCGCTGGGGCTGGGCTTGACGGTGCTGGTCGTGGTCATCCTGGCGCAGGGCAGCCTGCACCGGCAGATCGCCCAGACGCTGCCGGCGGTGGCGCCCTCCTTCTATTTCATCGACATCCAGCAGGATCAGGCCGAGCCGTTCCGCGCGATGGTCGGCCGCGCGGTGGGCGTCTCCGCCTTCCGCGAGGTACCGATGCTGCGCGGGCGCATCGCCGCAGTGAATGGCGTGCCCTCCGACCAGCTGAGCGTGCCGAAGGATCAGCAATGGGTGCTGCAGGGCGACCGCGGCCTGACCTGGTCCAATACGCTGCCCGAAGGCAGCCGCCTCGTCGATGGCAGCTGGTGGCCCGCCGACTACCAGGGGCCGCCGCTGGTCTCGTTCGAGGCGGACGCGGCCGCCGCCCTCGGCCTCAAGCCCAGCGATCACATCACGATCAGCGTGCTGGGCCGCGGGATCGAGGCCGAGGTCGCCAATATCCGCGCCATCCGCTGGACCGACCTCACCATCAATTTCGTCATGGTGTTCTCGCCCGGCAGCTTCGCCGGCGCGCCCGCGACCTGGCTCGCTACGGCGAGCCTTCCGAGCGAGAGTGAAGGCGCTCTGGCCAGCGAGGTCGGAGAGCAATTCCCCAATGTCTCCACCATCCGCGTCAAGGATGCGCTGGCCGCCGTGGATGGGCTGCTGAGCGCAGTCGGTGCCGCCATCGCCGCGACCGCGGGGCTTGCGCTGGCCTCCGGTCTTCTGGTTCTGGCGAGTGCCGTGCTCGCGGAGGAGCGCCGGCGCATCTATGAGGCAGTGGTGCTCAAGGTGCTGGGTGCCACCCGGCGCGATCTCGCTCGCGCCTTCCTGCTGGAGCAGGGGTTGCTCGGCCTCGTCACCGGGCTCCTCGCGATTCTCCTCGGCTCGATCGCGTCATGGGTGCTCGTCACCTATGCGCTCGACAGCGAGTGGAGCTTCTCAGGGCCCGCGGTGATCGCCATTGCGCTGGGTGGTGCCGCCTTGGCGTTGCTGATCGGATTGGGCGGCACCTGGCGCGCGCTCTCGACGCCGGCGGCACCGCAGCTGCGCAACGAGTGACGCCGCCGGCTCAGCTCCCGCCGCTGGGCTCCGCGGCCTTGGCGACAGCCGCGCCTCCGCCCTTCTTGCGCGACAGGGCCTTGGAGAAATCCTCGCGCGCGAAGGCGCCGAAGAGCAGCCCCAACGCGGCATAGGCGACCAGCCCGACCGTAACCAGCACAATCAACATCGTCAGGCGCAGCCAACCGCCGGCCGCGATCCAGGGGTCGATCGCCCAGGTCGTCGCCAGCAGAATCGCGGTCATGCCGAGGCTCGCGGCGAAGATGCGCGGCAGGCGGCGCTTCAATCGCTCATCGAGCACGAAATGCTCGAGGCGCCAGAGCTTCACGCCCAGAAGCGTCGCGTTGAGCGTGGTGGCGAGCGTGGTGGCGATCGGAATGCCGACGAAGCCGATGCTCTGCGATAGCGCGACGCTGAGCGCGATGTTGGTCACGACCGTGATCAGCGCCACGCGGAAGGGCGTGGTAGTGTCCTCGCGCGCGAAATAGCAAGGCGCGAAGGCCTTGACCAGCGCGAAGGCCGGGAGCCCGGCGGCGAAGGCGGCGAGCGCCCAGGCCGAGGCGCGGCTAGCTTCCGCGTCGAAAGCCCCGCGCTCGAAGAGGGTGGTCATGATCGCGACCGGGATCGCCAGCAAGGCCATCGTGGCGGGGATGATCAGCGACATCGAGAACTCGATGCAGCGATTGAGATTGTGCATGGCGACGTCGTGCCGGCCGGCGCGCAGCGAGCGCGTCAGGGTCGGCAGCAGCACCACGCCCACGGCGGCGCCGATGATGCCGAGCGGCAGCTGGAACACGCGGTCGGCGTAATAGAGATAGGAGACCGCGGCCGGAAAGCTGGTGGCGATGATGGTCCCGACGACGATGTTGATCTGGGTGACGCCGCCCGAGAGCAGCCCCGGCACCATCAACTTCAAGAGCCGTTTGATCTCGGGATCGAGGCGCGGCGTCGGCAGGGACAAGGCCATGCCGGCGCGATTGCAAGAGAAGACCAGCCAGATGAACTGGCAGAGACCTGAGGCCGCGACCGACCAGGCGAGCACGAGGCCGGGGCGCCCGGTGAAGGGCACCACGAAGATGAGGGCCGCCGCCATCACCACATTGAGGAGGATGGGGGCGGCGGCCGGTGCTCCGAAGCGATGCAGCGAATTGAGGATGCCGCCTTGGAGCGCCGTCAGCGACATGAAGAGGAGATAGGGAAAGGTCACCTGGGTGAACTGCACCGCGTAGCCGAACTTCACCGGATCGTCGGTGAAGCCCGGTGCTATGATCCACATCAGCCAGGGCATCGCGAATTGCGCGGCGATGGTGAAGAGCAGCAGCCAGAACAACAGCACGGAGAGCACGCGCTCGGCGAAGCCCTTGGCGGCGGCCGCGCCCTGCTGCTCGAGCCGGCCGGCGAACATCGGCACGAAGGCGGCGTTGAAGGCGCCCTCGGCGAACATCTGGCGGAACAGATTGGGGAACCGCATCGCCACGAAGAAGGCATCGGCCACCGGCCCCGTGCCCAGCGCGTGGGCGATCAGGATATCGCGCAGGAATCCCAGCGCGCGGCTGACGCCAGTGAGCGAGCCCACTTTGACGATCGAGCCGATTAGGGCCATGAAGGCTTAGCTGTCTTCGAAGCGGGTGTCGGCGTGATCGTCATCGGCGAGAAAGGGCCTTGCCTTGCGGTTCGGTGCGGCGGAAGCCCCCAGTCTCTAGCCGATTGCGGCAATTTTCGGAAGCCGCGAGCAGCCGCTACTCGGCCGCGGCCGAGCCGCTGTCGGGGTCGCCGGAGGGCGTCGTCTGCTTGCCGTCGCCCTCCTCCAGTACCGCCATGAGCGCATCGCGGATGGGCTTGAGGCGGGTTTCGCCCTCGACCTTGAGGCCGAACTTGTCCTTCACATAGAAGACGTCCACCGCGCGCGCACCGAAGGTCGAGACCTTGGCCGACATGATCTGGAGCTTCTGGGAGGCGAGCGCTCGGGTGAGGCCATAGAGCAGGCCGCGCCGGTCGCGCCCATTGACCTCGATCAGGGTGTGCTCGGCCGAGCCCTTGTTGTCGATCAGCACCCGCGGCGCCACCTTGAAGAGCTCGGTGCGCCTTCCGAGCGGCGAGGGCGGGAACACCAGATCGGGCGGGGCGGCCTCGTCGTCGGCCAGCATGCGCTCGAGGCACTGGCGGATGCGCGCGAGATCCTCCGGGCGCTCGATTTCCCTGCCCTCGCCATCCTGGACCTGGAAGCTGTCGAGCGCCTTGCCGTTGGTGAGGGTGAAGATGTCGGCCGCCGCGATGTTGGCGCCGGCGAGCGCCAAGGCGCCTGCCAGCCGCGCGAACAGCCCCGGCCGGTCGGCGGTATAGACCGTCACTTCCGTGACCGCGCGCCAATGGTCGATGCGGCTGTCGAGAGCCAGGGCTTCGCCCAGCCGCTCGGCCCGCTCGACCAGGCGCGCATGGCGCGCCAGCGTCGCCTTGTCATAGGCGAGCCAATAGGAAGGCGTGCCACGCGCCACATGAGCCGCGAACTGAGCGTCGTTCCAGTCGCCGAGCTCGCCACGCAGCGCCGCGATCGCCGCCTTGACGCGCTCCTCGTGCTTCTCGGCCATGAGCCCGCCCGAGATCAGCTCCTCGGCGCGCCAATAGAGATCGCGCAGGAGCTGCGCCTTCCAGCCGTTCCAGGTCTTGGGCCCGACCGCGCGGATGTCGGCGACAGTCAGCACCAGCAAGAGCCGCAGCCGTTCCAGCGATTGCACGACCGCGACGAAATCCTGAATCGTCTTGGGATCGTCGATATCGCGCTTGAAGGCGGTATTGCTCATCAGCAGGTGATGGCGCACCAGCCAGGAGACGGTCTCCGTCTCCTCGTCGCTGAAGCCCAGCCGCGGCCCCAGCTTCAGCGCGATGTCGGCACCCAGCTCCGAATGGTCGCCGCCACGCCCCTTGGCGATGTCGTGCAGCAACACCGCCAGATAGAGCACGCGGCGCGACTGCACGAGATGAACCACCTCGCTCGCGATCGGCGCTTCGTCCTTGATCAGGCCCTGCTCGATTTTCCACAGGATGCCGATGGCGAAGATGGTGTGCTCGTCCACGGTGAAGTGGTGATACATGTCGTATTGCATCTGCGCCACGACGCGTCCGAAATCCGGCATGAAGCGCCCGAAGACGCCTGCCTCGCTCAAGCGGCGCAAGGTGATCTCCGGCCCCTTCTTCGAGGTCAGCATCGCCACGAACAGGCGGTTGGCCTCGGGATCGGCGCGCAGCTTCGCATCCACCAGCTTGAGATTGCGCGTGACCAGCCTGAGGCTCGCCGGATGAATATCGAGATCGTGGCGCTGCGCCACCTCGAAGAGGCGCAGCAGATTGACGGGATCCTTCAGAAATTCCTCGGGATCGGCCACCGCCAGCCGGTCGCTGTCGACGCGGAAGCCCTCGATGTCGCGCTGGAAGAGGGCGAAGCCCCGCGCCAGGAGCGAGCGCTTCTGGTGCTGCGCCTCGAGCACGGCGCAGAAGATCCGCGTCAAATCGCCGACCGTCTTGGCGATGAGGAAGTAATGCTTCATCAGCCGTTCGACGCCGCGCGTGCCGGCATGGTCGGTATAGCCCATGCGCCGCGCCAGCTCGGGCTGCAGGTCGAAGGTGAGCCGTTCCTCGGGCCGGTCCGCCAGATAATGGAGCTGGAAGCGCAGCGACCAGAGGAAACTCTCCGCCTTCTCGAACTGGCGCGCCTCTTCCGCGGTGAAGACGCCGCGATCGACCAGGGTCGCCACGTCCTCGGCGCGGTAGAGATATTTCGCGATCCAGAACAGCGTGTGGAGATCGCGCAGGCCGCCTTTGCCGTCCTTGATGTTGGCCTCGAGCGAATAGCGCGAATCGCCCATGCGCTTATGGCGCTGGTTCCGTTCGGCGAGCTTGGCCTCGACGAAGGCGGGCCCCGTCCCCGCCACGATTTGCTTGAGGAACTTGTTGCGCAGCTCCTGATAGAGCGATTGCTCGCCCCAGATATAGCGTGCCTCCAAGAGCGCCGTGCGGATGGTGAGATCGTTCTTGGCCTGGCGGACGCACTCCTCGACCGAGCGCACGGAATGCCCGACCTTGAGGCCCAGATCCCAGAGCCGGTAGAGCATGTACTCGATCACCTGCTCGACATAGGGCGTGCGCTTGTAGGGCAGCAGGAAGAGGAGATCGATGTCGGAGTAAGGTGCCAGCTCGCCGCGCCCATAGCCGCCGACCGCGACCACGGCGAGGCGCTCGCCGGTCGAGGGATTGGCCAGCGGAAACACCAGCTGCGTCGCCGCGTCATGCAGCGCGCGGATGATCTGGTCCATGAGGTAGGAGAGCGTGCGGGCGGCCATGCGGCCATCGAGCGTGGCCTCGAAGCGCCGCCTCACCTCGGCGCGCCCGTCGGCCAGGGCCGCCTTCAGCGCCTTGGCGACCGCGGCCTCGTCGAGCTTGCCGTCATCGGCGAGCGCCGTCAGCTCCAGCGTCAGCCGGCGCCGGTCGATGACCTTGCGGGGATCGGAAATCTCTCCCATGCCTTGTTCCGAGAGGGCCGGCCGCGCCTGGCCGGGTGGCCTGAAATGCCGATGCGACAGTATCGCATGGCTGGCACGCTCCCGCCAAATCGGGACCGGTCCCTGGGGCAGAACCCATTGCCGGCGGGGGCGTTTGATACCAACTGGTGAATGCCGGTTCCCGAACGCGCATACTCGACCCGGAATCAGGATTTGAGCCTTCACCGAACAGCCCCGGCCCGATGCAGCGCTTCCTCTCCCGTCCCCTCGTCAGAGCGGCATCGCCGGCCCTGCTGCCGGCGCTGCTCGGATGGCTGGCACTGGCCGCTTGCGCCGAGGAGAGCCAGCCCGCGCCGCCGCCTCCGGCGCAGACGCTGGCCCCGGGCCAGTCGCCCAACGCCACCGCCTATGACAGCATCGCCACGACGCCGCTGGGATCGGAACCTGCCCAGCCTGCGACGACAGTGGGAGCGCAGCCGATGGCGCCTAGGCCCCTGCCACGGACGGCGACCTCGGGAACCTCTTCGAATCGGCCCGGAGCGCCTTCGGCCAATCAAGCTGTCAGCGGCATCCTGTTGTCGGTGAGCGCCCGTTTCCTGAAAGATCGCCCCAATACGATCGAGGTCTCGATCCAGGATGCCCAGGCGGCCGACCGGGTCCAGCTCGTGATGCCCGACGGCAGCTCGGCCGACGCCTATCAGCTCGACCGGGAATTCATCCATGCCACCGATACGGGATCTACCGGAATCGATGTGGGCGTGGGCGTCAGCGGCGGATCGAGCTCCGGGGTGCAGCCCAGCTTCGGTATCGGCTTCCCGATCTTCGGCGGCACGCCCAACAGCCCGCAGCGCGACGAGGTGCATAGCAAGGCGCTGATCCGGGTGCCGGACATGACGGCCTACCGCGCCAATTGGCAGCGCACGATCCTGCGCATCACTCTCGGCGAGAAGAGCGTCAGCCCGCGCAAGATGCAGATGCCGGCACCGCCGCCGCCGGCCTCCTAGAAGCGCGGGGCCCCGAACCTCGTCGGTCCGGGAGCCCGCTTGGCCTCCCCTAACCGGTCCTGCCGGTATCGGAAGCGATCAGGCTGCCTTGATCCGCGTCAGGAAGCTTTCGATCTCGCTCTTGAGCTGGTCGGAGCTGCGCGCCAGCTCCTTGGCCGCCTCGAACACCTGGTCGCCCGCCGTGCCCGCCTGGGCCGCCGACTGGCTGACCTCCCGGATGCCGGCATTGAGCGAATCGGTCGCGGCCGCCGCCTGCTGGACGTTGCGCGCGATCTCGGTGGTGGTGGCGTTCTGCTCCTCGACCGCGGCTGCAATTGCCGTGGTGATCTCGTTGATCCGCTGAATCGTGCCGCCGATCGCCTTGATGGCCTCGACCGCGGCGCTGGTCGCACCCTGCATCTCGCCGATCTGGGCCGAGATCTCTTCGGTCGCCTTGGCGGTCTGGGTGGCGAGGTTCTTCACCTCCGAGGCCACGACGGCGAAGCCCTTGCCCGCTTCGCCTGCGCGCGCCGCCTCGATGGTGGCGTTGAGGGCCAAGAGGTTGGTCTGCGAGGCGATGTCGTTGATGAGATTGACCACCTCGCCGATGCGGCCCGCCGACTGCGCGAGATTGGCGACGATACCGTTGGTCTGTTCCGCCTCCGAGACCGCCGAAGCGGCGATCTTGGCGCTTTCGTCGACGCGCCGCGCGATCTCCGAGACCGAGGCCGACATCTCCTCGGCGGCGGAGGCGACGCCCTGGACATTGCTCGAGGTCTGCTGCGCCGAGCTGGCCGACTGGCCCGCCTGACGCGCCGCGTTCTCCGCCACCTGGTTCATGTTGCGAGCGGTGGCGTTGAGCTCCTCTGCGGAGGACGACACGACGCCGAGGATGCCGGTGACGGTGCCGTCGAAGCCCCGCACCATGCTCTCCATGTTGCGCCGGCGCGTTTCCTTCTGCTCCTGCTCGGCACGATTGTGCGCCTCGGCCTTCTCGCGTTCGACCGCGTTCTGCTTGAACACGACGAGCGCCGCGGCGAGGTCGCCGATATCGTCGTGGCGGCCTTCGAACGGCACGTGGCCCGCGAGGTCGCCAGCGGCAACGCGGCGCATGGCGCTGGTGATGAGCGCGATCGGGCGCACGACGCGAAGGCGGACCGCCAGGAAGCTCAGCGTGCCGAGGATCAGCGCGCCCAGGAACAGGCCAGCACTGACCAGCAGGCCCCAATTGGCCTCGGACTCCATGTCATTGGCATGATCGACGATGACGTTGAGGGCGGCGACCGGGACGCCGACCAGGCTCTTGAAGGATTCGCTGGTCTGCGCCTGCCAGTCGTCGCGGCTGATGGGCGAGGGCTGGCCCGCGGCCAGCGCCTTGTCGATCTCGTCGCGCTGCGGAATGATGCCGTCGAAATAGACTTCCTTCGCGGCCGCGACCGCCTTGACCACCGCTTCGGGTGCGCCTGGGCGCGCCGCCAGCTCCTGGACCAGCGGCCAGGCGCCGTCGATCTGGCCGCGCTGCAACAGCGCCTGGGCGTAGGCGTCGGGCGTGTAGTTGCCGGCCTTGATTGCCGCGGTCTGAAGATTGCGATCGAGCCCCGCCGCGGCGCGGATGACGTAGCCGAGATCCTTGAGCGCGACCTGCTCGCCGATGAAGGGATCGATCAGGCGGATGCGGCCGCCGAGCTTGCCGGAAATGCCCTCGAGCGTCTCGATCACGTCGCTGATCGCCGTCATCCAATCCTTGTCGATGCCCTGGCGGCGACCATCCAGCGTCGTCTTGATGGCGTCGTCGCCTTCGGCTCGGAGCGTTTCCGATTTGGCGTTCTGGTCCTTGAGCTTCTCCAGAGCGCCGTCGCCGCAATCGATCTGCCCGCAAGCCGCGAGAATCGCCTCGACGGCGGGGCGGTAGCTGGCGCGCAGCCCGTCGAGATCGGCGCGGCGCTTGTCGCTGGCGGCAGCGTCATCGGTCAGCGCCAGGCGGAAGGTCGAGCGCTCGACGCGCGAGGCCTGCAGCGCATTGAACACATGGCGCAAGGTCGTCGCGGTCTCGACCACGACGCCGGCCTCGCGCTGCTTGGCGAAGGCGGTGAAGACGTTCTGCGCCAGCAGCGCCAGCACGATCAGGAGAAGGAACGCGAACAGGCCATTGAGCAATGGGGCGATGCGGAGATGAGAGAGAGCGCGCATGATGTCCGATAGGCTCCGGTCGTGAATATGTGGCTGGGGCGCGACTGGAGAACCGCCGGGGCCGCCCGCCGAGTTAAATGTCGTAGGACAAGACATCGCAGAGGGACGTTGCGAGCCGGTTAATCTCGCGGCGGACTTGGTTGCCCGGCTTCGCATGCGAGATCACCGCGAGATGCGGCGGTTTGAAGCAGTCCTGGCCGGCCCCGGCTCACGGAGTCCGACGGGCGCGAGTTCTCAAACTGGTTACGATGACGCGAGCAAGGCCTTGAGGCGATAGAGAGCCTCCAGCGCTTCCTTGGGGCTGAGCTCGTCGGGATGAAGCGCCGCGAGCGCCGTTTCGACTGCGCTCGGCGCGGCCTGGTCGCCTTGCGGTGACCGAACGGCGGCTGCCGAAAAAAGCGGCAGGTCGTCGGCAAGTTTCGCCAAGGCTCCTGCCTGCTCGCCCTGCTCGAGAAGGGCCAGCACCGATTCCGCGCGCGCCACGGCCGCAGCCGGTAGCCCCGCGAGCTTCGCGACATGAATGCCATAGGATCGGTCGGCGGCACCCGGCGCCACTTCATGAAGGAACACGACCTCGCCCTGCCACTCCTTCACGCGCATGGTGTAAGGCGCGAGCGAAGCGAGCTTGGCCGCGAGCGAGGTCAGCTCGTGATAATGCGTCGCGAACAGCGCGCGGCAGCGGTTGACCTCATGCAGATGCTCGACCGTGGCCCAGGCGATGGAGAGGCCGTCGAAGGTCGCGGTGCCGCGCCCGATCTCGTCCAGGATCACCAGCGCGCGCGGACCCGCCTGGTTGAGGATCGCGGCGGTCTCGACCATCTCGACCATGAAGGTCGAGCGGCCGCGGGCGAGATCGTCGGCAGCGCCCACCCGGCTGAACAGCCGGTCGACGACGCCGATATGGGCGCGCGCGGCCGGCACGAAGCTGCCCATCTGCGCCAGGATCGCGATCAGCGCGTTCTGGCGCAGGAAGGTCGATTTGCCGGCCATGTTGGGCCCGGTCAGGAGCCAGAGCCGGCGCTCCGGCCCCAGATCGCAATCATTGGGCACGAACCGCGCCTCGCCTTTGGCCTCGAGCGCCGCCTCGACCACGGGATGGCGTCCGGCCTCGATCGCGAAGCCCTGGTCATCCGCAACGAGCGGCCGGCAATAGCCGCGCTCGGCCGCGAGCTCGGCCAAGCCCGCCGTCAGATCGGTCAGCGCCAGGGCGCGCGCCGCTTCGGCGATCGCGTCGCCATGCTCGCGCACCGTCTCGACCAGCGCCTCGAAGAGACCGAGCTCGATCGCCAGCGCCTTGTCGGCGGCCGAGGCGATCTTGCGCTCGAGCTCGCCCAGATCGACCGTGGTGAATCGCATGGCCGAGGCCATGGACTGGCGGTGGATGAAGAGGCTGTTCTCCTTGAGCTTGCCGGCGTGGGTCGCGGTTGCTTCGACGTAATAGCCCAGCACATTGTTGTGCCGGATCTTGAGCGAGGGCGTCGCGGTCTCGTTGCGGTAGCGGGTTTCGAGATCGAGGATGAGCCGCCGGCTGTGGTCGCGCAGCTCCCTGAGCTCGTCGAGCTCGGCGTGATAGCCGGCGGCGATGAAGCCCCCGTCGCGCGTGACGATCGGCAGCTCCGGCGCCAAGGCGCGGTCGAGCTGGTCCACCTGGCCCGTGTGATCGCCCAGATGGCGCGCCGCCGCGGCGAGCCCCGCCGGCAGCGCCGTTTCGCGTTCGAGCAGGGCGCGAACCTCGCCCGCGACGGCGAGACCGGTCTTCAGCGCCGCCAGATCGCGCGGGCCGCCACGCCCCAGTATCAGCCGCGACAGGGCCCGTTCGATATCGGGCGCGCGGCGCAGCAGGGCCCGCAGATCCTCGCGCAGCGCGGCACCGGAGACCAGCCGCTCCACCATGTCGAGCCGGGCCGCGATGATCGCAGGCTCGGTCGAGGGCGCCACCAACGCCGCCGCCAGCGCGCGGGCGCCGGCCCCGGTCACGCTGCGGTCGATCGCGGCGATGAGCGAGCCTTCGCGGAGCCCTGAGAGCGTTTCGGTCAGCTCGAGATTGCGCCTTGTCGCGGCGTCGATCTCCATCACCGAGCCGCGCGCCAGGCGCCGGGGCGCCGAGAGGCGCGGCAGCTTCCCGCGCTGGGTCAGCTGGACATAGTCGACGAGCGTTCCGGCCGCCGCGATCTCGGCGCGCTCGAAGCTGCCGAAGGCGTCGAGCGCCTTGACGCCATAAAGGGCTTCGAGCCGCTTGCGCGCCGCCTCGCTGTCGAAGCGGCTCGAAGGCAGCGGCGACAGGATCGAGGTCCAGTCGGCGAGCTGCTCCTTGAAGGCCCCCTGCGCCAGAAGGCGCTCGGGCAGCAGCAGCTCGCCTGGCGCCAGGCGCGCCAGCACGGCCGCCAGATCGCGCGGCTCGACGGGCTGGAGCTGGAAATCGCCGGTCGAGATATCGAGCCAGGCGAGACCGAGGCCGCCCGCGGCGTCGGCCAACGCCGCCAGGTAGTTGTGGCGGCGTGCGTCGAGCAGCGTGTCCTCGGTCAAGGTGCCAGGCGTCACCACGCGGATGACGTCGCGTTTCACGACCGATTTAGAGCCGCGTTTTTTCGCTTCGGCCGGGTCCTCGAGCTGCTCGCAGACCGCGACCTTGAAGCCCTGGCGGATGAGCCGCGCCAGATAAGCGTCGGCCGCATGGACCGGCACGCCGCACATGGCGATGTCCTGGCCGTCATGCCTGCCGCGCTTGGTGAGCGCGATATCGAGCGCCGCTGCCGCCTTGACCGCATCCTCGAAGAACAGCTCGTAGAAATCGCCCATCCGATAAAACAGCAGGCAGTCGCGGTTCTGCGCCTTGATGGCGAGATATTGCGCCATCAAGGGCGTGGCGCCCCCCTCCGCCGCCATCAGGGCAGACGGGTCCTCGGGCGCGTCGGGCGCACCGCCGGTAGGCTCTCGGTGATCGCGGGGCGGGCGGTTCGACGGCATCGGTTCGGGGTCGCGGATTCTCACAGGGAAGGAGCGGTTCCCCTCATGACAGAGGGCAGGCGGCGCGTGTAGGTTGCCGCGCAACTTGCGCAAAGCTGGCGCAGCATTGCCAACTCTCCGCAGCCAGGGTTGTGGCGCGGATTTTCCGGAGGATCAACCCCCATGGCGCTCGCCCGCCGCAGGCCCGAGACCCAGGCCCAGTTCGATCGGCTCAAAGCCATCATCCGCCGCGAGTCGCTGCTCACCGGCGGCGATTTCAAGCTCGCCTCGGGCGCCCAGAGCAGCGTCTTCTTCGACATGAAAAAGACCCTGTTCGATCCCGAGGGGGCGTCGCTCGTGGGCGAACTGATCCTCGACGCGATCGCCGACACGCCGGCCGCCTATGTCGGCGGGCTCGAGCTGGGGGCCGTGCCGATCGCGACCGCCGTCTGCGTCAAGAGCCTGGGAGCAAGACGTCCGATCAAGGGCTTCTTCGTGCGCAAGGAGCCCAAGGGGCACGGCACGAACAAGCTGGTCGACGGCCAATTCAGGGATGGCGCCGACGTGATCGTGCTCGAGGACGTCACCACCACCGGTGGCTCGTCGCTCAAGGCCGTCGCCGCCGTACGCGAGCGTGGCGCCAAGGTGCGCAAGGTGGTCACCATCGTCGATCGCCTCGAAGGTGCCGAGGCCGCCTTCGCCAAGGAAGGCATCGAGCTAGTCGCGCTCTTCGATCGCAACGACTTCCTCGATCGCTGAGCGGCAGCGGCCCCGCGTCATGCGGGACCGTCACGCCGGTTTTCGCACGTCGTTCAGCCGGCTGTACGGCGTTTGACCCGCTAGGCAAGCGCCGGCCAAACATGCAAGCCTTGCCGCTCGGGTGGACAGCCGGCGCGGGAGGCGCAGCCAGACTTTGGACGACCGATTGCACATCACCGAGCAGGAAGCGCTCCTGCTGCATTCCAGCGGCAGGCCGGGCAAGATCGCGATCCAGCCCACCAAGCCATTGACAACGCAGAGGGATTTATCCCTCGCCTATTCGCCGGGCGTGGCTTTCCCCTGCCTCAAGATCCACCAGGATCCGGCCAGTGCCTACGACTACACCGCGAAAGGAAATCTGGTCGCCGTCATCTCGAACGGCACCGCGGTGCTGGGCTTAGGCGATCTGGGGGCGCTCGCCTCCAAACCGGTGATGGAGGGCAAGGCCGTCCTCTTCAAGCGCTTCGCCGATATCGACGCGATCGATCTCGAGGTCGATACCCACGACGTGGACGAGTTCATCAACTGCGTGCGGTTTCTCGGGCCCTCCTTCGGCGGCATCAATCTCGAGGACATCAAGGCGCCGGAATGCTTCATCATCGAGCAGCGTCTGCGCGAGATCATGGAGATCCCGGTCTTCCACGACGACCAGCACGGCACCGCCATCATCACCACGGCGGGCCTCATCAACGCCTTCGACCTCACGGGCCGCAGCTTCAAGGACAGCCGCATGGTCGTGAACGGCGCGGGCGCGGCCGCCATCGCCTGCGTCGAGCTGATCAAGTCCATGGGCATGCCGCACGACAACGTGATCATGTGCGACACGGCGGGCGTGATCTATCAGGGCCGCGAGAAGGGCATGAACCAGTGGAAGTCGGCCCACGCGGTTAGCACCAAGCTGCGCACGCTCGATGAGGCGATCAAAGGCGCCGATATATTCCTGGGCCTCTCCGTCAAGGGCGCCGTCAACGGCGCCATGGTCAAGAGCATGGCCAAGCAGCCGATCATCTTCGCCATGGCCAATCCGGACCCGGAGATCACGCCGGAGGAGGTCAAGGCGGTTCGCATCGACGCCATCATCGCCACGGGCCGTTCGGACTATCCCAACCAGGTCAACAATATCCTGGGCTTCCCTTATATCTTCCGTGGCGCGCTCGACGTGCGCGCCTCGACCATCAACGAGCCGATGAAGATTGCGGCCGCCCGCGCGCTGGCCGAGCTCGCGCGCGAGGACGTGCCGGACGAGGTCGATGCCGCCTATGCCGGGCGGCGCCTGCGCTACGGCCCCGAATACATCATTCCGGTGCCGTTCGATCCGCGCCTGGTGTCGCGCATTCCGGCGGCGGTGGCACGCGCCGCCATGGATAGCGGCGTGGCGCGCCGGCCGATCATCGATATGCGAAACTACGAGTCCGAGCTTTCGGCCCGGCTCGATCCGACCGCGGCCGGCCTGCATCTGATCTTCGAGAAGCTCCATGCCAATCCGCGCCGCGTGGTGTTTGCGGAGGGCGAGGAAGAGCGCGTGATCCGCGCGGCCTTGGCCTACCGCAATGCGGGCTATGGCACGCCGGTCCTGATTGGGCGCGAGGAACGCATCCTGCAGACCCTCAAGGCCGGGGGCCTCGGCGATATCGACGGGCTCGAGATCCATAATGCGCGGCTCTCGAACCGCAATGCGCAATATACCGAGTTCCTCTATCGGCGCATGCAGCGTTCGGGCTTGCTGTTCCGCGACTGCCAGCGGCTGGTCAATCAGGACCGCAACGTCTTCGCCGCCTGCATGGTGGTGCAAGGCGATGCCGACGCGATG
>Ga0335084_10004042_pt1 | contig 14448 bp, 18 predicted proteins | sample Lox_Sample_44_FD_206721 | JGI IMG/M metagenome (GOLD analysis project Ga0335084, IMG submission 206721) | Soil microbial communities from Loxahatchee National Wildlife Refuge, Florida, United States - Lox_Sample_4.4 | ecosystem: Environmental > Terrestrial > Soil > Wetlands | place: USA...
TTCCCGTCAAGCCAGCGAACCATCCCGACGATCATCAGAACGACACTGGGAAGAAACGTGAACCAAAACAGGCAACCGAGCAAGACCGGGTTAGGGTGTTCGCGTGCGAACGCCGTACCGAGCAGGTCCATGACGCCAAAAGCGAAATAGGGCCCGCTTCCAAGTAGGAATATGAGCGCACCGATGAGGAACAGCCGATTTCGCCACGCGGTTCGAAGCCGCGGGTGGAGGGGCAAGGCATCACCTTCTGTCGCCTAACGGCCTGCGCATCACCGGCGAGCGCCAGCGAGTCCGGTGGAGCCGCGGGTTAGGCGCTAGTCCTCTTCCGGGCCAAAACCATGAGTAATCTCTTCCCCAAGTAGGCTCAGGCATTCGCTCCGCAAATCCATGAGGTCGATGCTTGCGAGGTCTAGAGACTGGAGCGCGTCGAGCCGCGCCTGAAGCTCGCCCTTCTGGACCTCAGCTGGCGTCTGAGAAAACGTATCGATGTCCAAGCTTAGGACGATATCGGCGAAGTGCGGCACCCACCTGCGATTTCTCTTGAGCTCTTCGAGAAAAAGCAGCGGCTGCCGACTGATCATGCCGCCGAGGACGGAATCAAGGTCCTCGGCAAATCCTGCGTCAGCGACAGCCGAGAGGCGGAACGCAACTCTGGTTGCCCACCGATCACCGCCAAGGATTCGCGGCTGGAGCCAAGCCAATGAGGAGTAGAACTTCTCAACGAGCTCAGCAGGGACGTTGCGTGCTTGTGCACGGGTGGGCAAGAGATCAGCGACAGCCTTACCATTCTCGGCTGTGGGCTTGGCACGGTAGGTCTCCCACGCATGGTCAAGACTCTGCCACTTTGTGGAGGACTTACCCTGAGCTAAGGTGTCCGACGCAACTGCCATGAGCAGGGTGACGGAAACGAGTAGTAGGTTCCGCGACTGAAGCGTAGGCCCTAACGGGCTGCGCATCACCGGTGAGCGAGCAAGCGAAGCGCGCGAGCGAGTCCGCTGCATGCGCGGGTTGGGCCGGCGCGATACTCCTCTCACGTTAGCTCCAGACGGTGGATGGCATCAGGTCCTCGAAACCCGGGCGCTCGCTCGTCGTGCGACCACTCGATTGACCAGCAGGAGTGCAGCCAAGTAGAGGATCGCGGGCGGCGCAGCAAAGATCAAGAAGATCGGCCAAAAGTTCGACTGCATGATCAGACCGACAAGGGTCACGATCAGTATTGGTGCCATGGGAATCAACGGAATGATTGCGAGGATACGCCACTCCCCGCGGAGCTTGCGTAACGTCACATACTGCAGCGGCGGATAAAGCAGCAAGCCGGCCCAGATGCTCAACGGAATAAAGTCTTCCATCGTTATCACTTCCGCCGGCCTAACATGTAGTTAGACTGCGCAAGAAAAGCATCGAGTACAGCTCCAGCGCTGTCTAACTCCCTCCGCAGAATGGTCGAAAACTGCCGCATCTCACTCAACAAAAGGATGTTCAGTCTCATTTGTCGTAGGAGCCTAGGCTGCAAACGGAGCTGCCTATTCTGCCGCGGTGCCGTAACGATCGCTCGATGCGCCCTCGCGCTTTCAGTGCAACACGTTCGCGTTGTGTCACCGGCCTGGCTTCCGTCACCGTTGACCGGTCGATCTAGTCGGACTCACCTGTGAGAGGCCGGTCCCGACCTCGAACAACCAGCCGCCCGTGGGCGCAGCCGGATAGGTGCTGACGCCGAGCACGATCTCGGCTCCCGCGGGCGCCGTCAGGGTTTCAACGGTGTCCCCGTACACGTCCAGGATCTTTCCGAGGGCACTCCCCTCCTTGATCCGATCGCCCGGCTTCACGGCAGCCTCGAAGAACCCGCCGCGGCTGTTGGTCACGATCCGGTAGCCGGTGAAGATCGTGCAGGTTGAAGGCCGCGCCGGCTCGCCCGAAAGGACGCCGATCTTGCGCAGGAAACTGCGCACGGCATCTGCCTGCAGGCGCAGATCCACGGCGTCGAGCGGCTGCCCGCCGCCGACTTCGAGCAGGAAGGCCGGGATGCCCGCAGCGCTGAACACGGTCGTTGCGTCGTTGGGGAACACGCGGGCGGTGTCGCGCCAGAGTGTCGGCAGGCCGAAGCCTCGCGCGAGCTCATCGTAGCGGCTCTCGGGCATGCCGCCGGTCAGCGTATAGAAGACGAAGGGATGCTGGCGGAACCGGTCACCCCCTGTGTGGAGGTCGATGAAGTAATTGGCCAACCGCTTGACGTGGGAGGAGACGGCGAGGGCGATTCGTTCGGTGGCGAAGCGCTCGCGGCCCGGGAAGGCGTCCCCGAAGTCTTCCAGGTCGTCGAGGCTCGGGTTGACGCGCTGAAGGCCGCGGAACGCCGGGACGTTCGTGATCATCAGGGCGATGACTGTTCCCGACATCGTTTGAGGATCGAGGCCCCGCACGACGTCCTGGAGGGCGCGCGGACCTCCGTACTCGTCTCCGTGAGCCGACGCCTCTACCCAGACGACGGGGCCGGGCCTCAGACCCGTGGCGATGGCGACCGGCAACGCGACGGGCGTGCCGTCCGAGCCCTCCGCGACCGTGAGCGCTCCGCGCACGGTGCGCCCTGGAACACCTCGGGCTGTGCCGACCTCGACGATCCGGCCATCGCCGGGTGGAGTCGGCTCCGGGTTCGCGGCAAGCGCGGCGCGGCCGAGCAGGGCGAGTGCCAAGGCAACGCACGGTCGAGACATGAGACCTACGAATGCGATCTCACGATCGTATCGCGCCGGCGGTGGCGTCCGGCCCTGGATCGACTCCGTGAAGGAGTTAGGCGGGGCGGCGGCGCGCCATCATGCGCTCACGCCTGCCCTCTCCCGAGAGGCGAGGGAGAAGAGACAGACCGCTCGGCTCGCGTCTCCGACTCGAGGTCGCCGCCGGCGGGAACGGGAACGAGGCGCGCCGATACCGGCGCGACGCGCGAGGGCGTGTCGGCCTTCGCCGCTTCCCGCGTCAAGGGAATCTCGATCGTGACGAGACAACCGCCGGAGCTTGCCTTGCCCAACTCGAAGCGGTGCCGGCCGGGATACAGCGTCTCGAGACGCTGACGAGTGTTCCGGACGCCGATTCCCGCGGGCCGCCCGGTATCGGTGGCCGCGATCCCGGGGCCGTTGTCTTCGACCGAAAGCACGAGGCGCCCGCCCTGCGCCGCAGCCCGAATCTGGATCACGCCGCGTCCGCTCGTGCCCCGCATCCCATGCTTGATCGCGTTCTCGGCGAGCGGCTGCAGGAGAAAGCTCGGCACGTCAGCCTCTCGCACGACAGGATCGACCTCGACCAAGACTTCGAGCTGATCGCGGAATCGCATTCGCTCGATGCCCAGGTAGAGCTCGAGCACGGAGAGCTCTCGCTCGACGGTCACCACCTGGCCGGGGTCCGTCTCGAGGCTCGCCCGAAGGAGGTCCCCCAGCCGCTCGGTCATTCGCCGCGCGCGCGCCGAGTCGCTCCCAATCAGCGTCAGGATCGAGTTCAGGGTGTTGGCGAGAAAGTGCGGCCGCAGTTGCGCCTGAAGCGCGTTCAACTTCGCCTCGGCGAGCGCGCTGCGGAACCACTCGCGCGACTCGATGCGCCTCACGCGCAGGCGATGGAAGGCGACTCCCGCGAGAAGAACGCCCAGGAGCGTGAGGGCCTGGAACCATCCCGTCTGATAGAAGCGAGGCTCGAGCCGGACCGGCAGGGCCGCTCCGGTCGTGCTCCAGACGCCGTCCTCGTTGCAAGCGATCACGTGGAATCGGTACCGGCCGGGCGGCAAGTGCGTGTAGTAGGCCGTTCGGCGCGAGCCCGCGTCGACCCAACGTCCATCGATCCCCTCCAGGCGGTAACGGAAACGGACCGATGTCGGGTTCACGTAGTTAAACGCCGTGTAGCGGAACTCGAGGTCGTGTGTTCCCGGAGGAAGCCGGGCGCCGTCGCGGGCCTCGACCGGCTCTCCTCCGGAAAGGACCTCCTCGATCACGACGGCGGGAGGGACGCGATTCAACTCGATTCGCGCCGGATCCGCCATGACCAGGCCCTTGACCGTGGCGAACCACAGCCGTCCGTCTCGGCTTCTCCAGACGCCGTGCTGCGCGTTGTTGCACTCGGCGCTTCGCATTCCGCTCGCGGTGTTGAAAGCGACGGGATGGATGCGGTCGCCGCCGGAAGCGACGGCCGCGAGCTCCGCCTCCAGCACCCGGAAGATCCCGCGGTTGCTCGTCATCCATAGGTATCCGTGCCCGTCCTCGACGACCCGTTGCGCCGCGTCGTGGAAGAGGCCCTCCTTCTGCCGGTACGTGGTGAACTTCCCGTCCCGGTAGCGAGACAGTCCCCCGCGAGTGGCAAACCAGAGGGTCCCCTCGGAATCCTGATAGCTCGAGATGACGATGTCGTGGGCGAGGCCGTCCTTCGTGCTTAGCGTCGTGAAGAGGCCGTCGTGCCGGCGCGCCACACCGCCGCCGAACGTGCCGATCCAGAGGTCTCCCTCACGATCCTCGTAGATCGAGAAGACCTGCTCGTTGGGGAGCCCGTCGGCCACATGAAAGGTCTGGAGGTTTCCGTCGAGGAAGCGGGCCAGGCCGTTGCTCAGCGTCCCGATCCAGAGCGCCCCCTCCCGGTCCACGCAGAGCGAGGTGATCCAGTTGCCCGGCAGACCCTGGGCCATCCCGAAGTGCGTCAACTGTCCCTGGCGGTATCGGACGAGCCCCGCCCCCTGGGTCGCGATCCAGAGATCTCCGCGCGAATCCTCCACGACCGCGAGCACCGTCGCGCCTACCCGCGTCACGTGCTCGAACGTGGAATTGCCGGGGCGCATGCGGTCCAGATTTCCGTCGGCCGTCCCGACCCACAGCGTGCCCCCGCGGTCCTCGAACACGGTCCAGATCTTGTCGTCGGAGAGGCCCTCGCGCCGCGTGTAGTTGACGACCCTCTGGCTCTTGAGCCGATTCAAGCCGCCGTCCACCGTGCCGACCCAGAGGCTCCCCGATCCGTCCTCATAGATCGAGAGAACCCGGTCGGAGGATAGGCCGTTGACCGTCGAGTAGCGCGTGAAGGCGCCTTTGTGGAAGCGATACAGGCCGTTGCCGGTGCCGATCCAGATGGCTCCCTGCCGGTCGCGGCAGAGGGCGCGCGCGAGCGTGTTGTCGAGGCCGTCTTTCTCGGTGAAGAGCCGCGCCCCGCCGCTGCCGGTATGGACGAGGCCCCGCGGCGTTCCGACCCAGAGCCCTCCCTGTCCGTCGCCGATCACGGACAACGGCGTGCCCGGAAAGTCCGACTGGAATTTTTGGATCTCGAGGTTCCCGCCGAAGAGGTGTCCGAGACCCATCGGCAGACCGAACCACAAGCCGCCCGACTCGTCCTCGTAGAGCGCGCGAATCCGCTCGCGCGGAAACCCGTCCCGCTCGCCGAGCAGCTCGACCTTATCTCCCCGAATGCGCGCGAGGCCTTCGCTCGAGCCGATCCACAGGGTTCCGTCGCGCGCCTCGAGCAGCGCCCCGACGAACGCCCGCTCGAGACCGGTTCCCTCGCCGATCGCCTCGAAGGCGCCGTTGCGGCGCCGCGCGAGGCCGGTCAGGGTTCCGATCCAGAGCGTGCCGTCACGCGTCTCGCAGAGCGCCTGGATCCAGTCGTCCTTGAGCGCCGGGGTGTTGCGAGAGTCGTAGACCGTGAAGCGAACGCCGTCGAAGCGAGCCAGTCCCTCCTGCGTGCCCAGCCAGAAGTATCCGTCGCGGCTCTGGAGGATGACCTGAACCGAGTTCTGCGGAAGGCCGGCGTCGCTGTCCCAGACGTCGTGCCCGTAATGGGTCATTTCGAGATCCCGGTCGAGCGCCGCGGCGACGGCTGCCGACAACCAGAGGAGGACCAAGCACGCCAACGCCGACCACCGGGCCGCCCGGGCACCCGCGGGGCTGTCGGTCATCACTCGGTTCTCCCTTCGAGCCCTGACCCCGAAGACACGAGGAGCCTTAACTAAATGAGCAAACCGCGCGCCCCGAGGGGTTCAATCCACCGGGGGTCGAAAGGCCTTGAGTTCGTGACGAAAGTCACGATTGCCGGGACAGGATCGGGCTACCTTCGGCCAGCCGCGCTCCAATTTCGTGAACTCTCGTTCGACCGGCCGGATCGCAGGGACGAGTGACGATCGGTCAAGAGATCCTCTCCGTTCGTCACAGGTCTTTCCGACTCGAGGCGGCCTCTCGACGAGGCCGATCTCGAGCCTATCGCGAGGGGCTGCGCTCCGGCTTCGGCGTTCGAGGCACCTGCCGGGCAAATTGCTCCGACTGGCCCCGTGGTATCGAAAGCGTCTGCCAGCGATCGCCCGCCCAATGCTTCGCCAGCATCACGATCTGGCCGATGTGCTCCGCATAGTGCGTCATCTGACGGTGGATCGCCCGCATCACCGAGTGAGGCTGGCCCCGGATCGTGACCTCGCGCGAGAGATCCTCCGGAGCGAGGGCCGAGATCGCGACGAAGAGAACCTGCCATCCGGCTTCCCAGCGGCCGAGCAAGCTCGCGCGCGTGTCTTCCGGACGGCCCTCGAATTCGGTGTCGCGCTTTCGGTCGGGCTTCTCGCCATCCGAGGTCAGAAAATCGGTCCACCGCGAGCGCAGGTTGCCGGAGATGTGCTTGACGATGATGGCAATGCTGTTCGAATTCGGGTCGAGTGTCGCGAAGAAGTCCTCGTCGGAGACCTGAGCCATGGCCTTTTCTGCGAGCCGTTTGAGGCTGCGAAACTCGCGTTGAATGTCTTCGAGATAGTAGGCGAGCAACGGTGGTCAGCTCCCGGCGCCCGGGGCCGCCGTGCCGAGAAGGATTCGAGCGTTCATTCCGGCTAGGGAGAGCCCGGCCGGGACTGCCTCGCTTCGCCCGGAACCGTGTCGGGCCGGTTTCGGTGCAAGAGGCGGCCGAGCCTCACATTCAGCACGCTCTCCCGGGGAAGAAATGGAATCGGCGGCGGACGGCGAAAGCCGAGCTCGCCTCGAAGCCGCCGCAACTCCCCGTTGTGCGGGGAGACGCGCAGTGCGCGCTCGCTCTCCTCCAGGGCGAGACGCTTCGTGCCCGCCAGGAGATACAACCGGGCGAGGCACAGCGAGACTTCGGGATGCCGGCCTCCGCGCGGAAGCGCCTGGCGGCAGATGCCGATGCCCTCGCGAACCCGGCCGGAGTGACCGAGGCAGAGGGCGTAGTTGGCGAGGATCACCGGAGAGATCGGTCGGCCGCCCTTCTCCAGGCGGTCGCAGTACTCGAAGAGCAGCTCTCCTCCCTCGACGAACCGGCCGCGCTTGACCGCCTCCCGGCCTTTGCGGACGAGCTCCTCCTCCGCGACCCGCTTCAAATCCGCCGGTCGGGGCCTGATCACCACCCCAACATCATAGCTCCCAGGCTCCCCCGGGCCTCTCCCGCGCTTCCTTCCCGCTCGGGCCTCGCGCAAAGAGGGGGCACCACCGGCCCTCCGGCGAGACTAGAATTCGCGCAACAGGGGGCCACCATGCCCGCCCCGGAAAAGCCTGGCGCCGTCATCGAATTGACGTTTGAGGGTTGCGTGCAAGACTCGCGAGAGTACGGGAGCGACTGGCAACAGATGGTCTCCCGCGTCTTCTACTGGGTCAAGCGCGAGGGCGGTCCCCGGGGGGACTTCCGCAGGGATCTGGAGCTCGTGTCCGGAGCCTACTTCGCGAGGGTGAAAATCGACCCACCCGAGGGCTACACGGGACCGATGTTGTATGCGGAGCTGCGACAACCCGTCGGGGAGGATTTCCAGATGGGCCGTATCGAGGTGGCAGCTCCCCCCGGTCGGCCGGAGACCTTCCACGGGGCGGACTTCGCACAAGAGGCCGTGGCGTATTTCCGAGCGCTGATGAGCGACGCCGGCGCCATGGTTCGCGTCGAAGAGGGACGGCCGCTGCGGGGAAGCCTCCGCACGACACAACATGTTCGGCTGCGCCACAACGTCGAGGCCTCCCGAAAGACCATCCACCTCGCTGCCTCCTAGACGAAGGGGGTTGGGCGGCCCGCCGGCGGCAAGCTCGACCTTCCCTCCTCGATCAGAAAGAACTCGCGCTCACCAGGCGAGCCGCCCGATGCCGGTCGACCCAACAGGCCCACGGTATGAGAAGCCATCCGGCGAGCGCCGAGATCGCCAGCATCTTCTCGCTCGGAGGCGGCGGCCCGAAGAGCGCGGCAAGCCACAAAACCGGCAACGTCAGCAGCATCGTCCACAGTGCCCAGGCGCCGACCGCGTCTCTCGCGCGCGTTGCCCGCAAGTAGAGGACGATCCCGGCCGCGTACAGACCGCCCTCGACCGCGATGGTGGCCGACGGCGAATTCCAGAGACCCAGACCGACGTAGGGACCCCGAGGCAGAAGCGGCATGTCCGGCCGGTGGGCGACGAAGTCGAGCAGCCAGTGGCTGACGACACCGCCCGCGACCACGAGCGCGCCCACCAGGTAGCGCCGCGCGAGGAAGTAGACCGAGCCGAAGAGGACTCCCCAGGCGGTCAGCGCGAGCAGGCTATGGCTGACGGGATAGTCCCAGAAATCCAGGTGGCTGACCCGCATGATCCCGGGAACGATCCGCACGTGCTCGATGCCGGACAGAAGCAACACCGGCCAGAGCGCGTCGGCCAGTTGCACCGAAAGGAAGAGCGTGCCGAGCGAGACCCGAGGCGCCACACCCTTGGCGGCCAGACCCGCGCCGAAGTGTCCCACGAACACGCGTCTTGCCTCCGTGAAGTCCAAAATCGAGGAAGCGGAATGCTCTCATCGGTTCGGCGCCGAGCACAAGCGTCGAAAACTCCGGCGGCAGCGGGCCGTATCCTTGCGTTGGAGGGATGGCGACGTGAATCGGCCTCGTCCTCTGCCGTGGCAGGCCGCCTTCGCGGTTCTCGCGCTTGCGCTAGGAATGCTTGGTGTCACCTGCGAATCGGCCAACCGGGCGGCCTCCGCGCCGAAGCCTGCCCCGACCCCTTCCGCTCGAGATTCGAGTCCCGCACCGACCGCATCTGCCGAGGCCGCGGCGGGGCCGCAAGCCTCCGTCTCGCCCACGCTTGCCGGGCCTACCTTCGAGGCCGCGGTCAGGCCGATCCTCGCGCTCAAGTGCGCGCCCTGCCACAACCCGGGAGGCAAGATGTACGAGCGCCTGCCGTTCGATCAGCCGCAAGTGGTCTCCTCGCACGCCGAGGGCGTGCGCCGGCGTCTGAAGGGCGAAGACCTCCTGGTCTTCGAGAAGTGGATGGCGACGCGAGCGCCGGAAAAACCCGCCGGCGACTCGCGGGTCGATCAGCCCGGAGGCTAAGACCTGGGCTCGACGACCCGGGGGGCCGGAGGGGGAGGAGCAGGCGCCACCGACATGCGATCGCTGTAGACGACACCCATGTCGGGCGAGCTCGATGCGCCTCCCGAGCTCGTGAACGGGGTCCAGGGGTCGTCGGGGCGGTCGACCGTGCGGGGCACGCGCGGTCGCTCGATACGGACGATCTCTAGCCGCGCGACGGGGGCATAAGGATTGTAGTAAGGGCAGAAGGAGTAGACGAACTCGCAACCGGCAACCCCGTCGTCCGTGACGTAGTAGCCCATCTCATCGTCGCCGTAGCCGGCACGCGAGGCACAGCCGGCCGCGAGGCAGGCGATCGCAGCGGCCAGAATCGCCAGAATCCTCTTTCTCATCCTGGGCCTCCGATCGACCGGACAAAAAGGATAAGCCTGCAAGCGCCGGGGCACGTGATGAAATTGTACCGATGCCGCGCTTCGATGTCGTGACGTTCGACTGCTACGGGACGCTCATCGACTGGGAGACCGGGATCCGGGAGTCGTTTGCTCGAGCCGCCGCCTCAGACGGTGTCACGCTCGCGCCGAGCGAGGTGCTTGCCGCCTATGCCGAGATCGAGCCGGCGGTGGAGGCCGAGGCCTATCGAAGCTACCGGGACGTCTTGGCCGAGACGGCCTCTCGCGTCGCACAACGGCTTGGCTGGCGACTCCCCGAGGACCGCCGCTTCCTCCTGGCCGAGAGTCTTCCGTCCTGGCGGCCCTTCCCGGACACGAATCCCGCCCTCCGGCGACTCGCGTCAGCCGGCTGCCGGCTCGGCATCCTCTCCAACATCGATGACGATCTGCTGGCCGAGACGCGGCGGCTGCTCGAGGTCTCCTTCGAGCCCGTCGTCACGGCAGCGCAGGTGCGTTCCTACAAGCCGGCTTCGGGGCACTTCCTCGAGGCCCGGCGGCGCCTCGGTCCCGGCGCGCGCTGGCTGCATGCCGCGCAGAGCTATTTCCATGACGTCGAGCCGTGCAAGCGCCTGGGGATCCCGGTGGCCTGGATCAACCGAGGGAGGCACCAGGCCGGCCACGCCGGTTCTCCGGACTGGGAGATGCCGGACCTGGCCCGATTCGCGGACTGGATGGAGAGCGCCGGGCCCGCGGATTAGCTCGGATTCGAAGGAACCTTCCTCCCGAAGGTGCGTAACGGTTTCTGAGCGGATCCGAAGGCGCTCGGCCGGGAGGGTGGATCATGCGATTTTCGAGGTTCGGGGCGGCTAGCCTGGCGGCCGCGGCGCTCCTCGTTGCCGCGCCGGCTGCGGCCGACGAGGTGAAGAAGACCCTGAGGGCCGAGCTCTCCGCAGCGGAGGTCTCGAATTTCTCGGTAGAGAACCTGGCCGGCACGATGCGGATCACGCCGGGAAGCGACGGCGGTTTCCGTCGTCGTCACGGTCCACGCCGAGACACAGGCCCTGGCCGACGGGGTCCGGCTCGAACGCGTATCCGCCCCCGGGGAACCCCCGGTCTGGCGCGTCCGGTACCCCGATCACGTCGGGACCATCCGCTACCGCGCCCCGCTCGACGAGGACACCTACCAGATCTCGCTCGGACTCTCCTTCTCCTCGAGCAGCTACCGCTACGACGGCCGCACGTATCGCATCTCTCCGGGACACGGCAGGCGCCTCTGGGCGGACGTCCTGGTGAGGGTGCCGCCGCTTCTCACGCGGGCGCGTTTCCAGAACCTCGCGGGGCTGGTCGATGCGGAGGGTCTTCGCGGCGGGTTACGCCTCGAGGTGGCGAGCGCCGACCTCCACCTGCGCGACATGGAAGGCGAGCTGTCGCTGCACGGCTCCTCGGGCGACGTCCGCGCCTCGGACATTCGAGGCAGCTGGAGCTCGGATTTCTCGAGCGGCGACTGCGAGCTCGACCATTTCGAGGGAAAGACGGTCTCGCTCACGACGAGCTCCGGAGACGTTCACGCCCGAGATGTGCGAGCCGGACACCTCGCGGTCGAGACGAGCTCCGGAGACGTCAAGATCGAGGACTCGGACGTCGAGGAGTTCCACGGCCGGGCGAGCTCCGGAGACCTGGTGCTCGAGTTGAACGGCGACCGCTTGAAGGATGTGCAGGCGCGCACCTCGAGCGGCAACGTCACGCTCCGTCTTCCTCGAGACGCTTCCTTCGAAGCGTCGGCAAGCCAGTCGAGCGGAGACATGGAGGTTGGCTTCTCCGGCGGGATCGCCACCCGGCACGACGACAAGCTGGTCGGCTACCGGCGCGGGAGTAACGGAACGAAGATTCGGATCGAAACCTCGAGCGGGGACCTCGCAATTTCACCGCGGTAAACGGAGGCTTCGGCCGCCCGGCCTTCTGAAGATTCGTCGCTGCGCTTGCCGCGGCTGCGCCCGCGAGCCCGGCTCAGATCCCCAGCAGAAACAGGTCCAGGTCGGGTGAGAGCCCGATTCGTCGGTCGGGCCTTCGGCGCCGATTGCCGCCGCTGCGCCGATCCCCGTCGCCCGCGCGCCGCTCGACGGTATTGCGGGAGCCGTTGCTGGCGCGGCGATCCGGGAAAATGCGCCGGGGGACTTCCATCCGGCGCTGGTTCTTGCGCCGCTCGGCCGCCCGCTCCGCTGCGCGACTCGGGGTGACGCCCGCTGGTGAGACCACGAAAAGGCTCTTCAAGTTGCCTCCGTTTCGGTCTCCGACGTCACGCGATCATATACGCGCCCGGCCGCCAGAAGAATGCCTAGGAGTGCGCGCCTGACCTCTTCGCACCTGTCCGGAACCGACGCAGCGCCCGCCCCAGCTTGACGTTGACCACGCTGTTGCGGGACAGGAAACGGATCGGAGGCGGGCGCCGAACGCCGATTTCCTCCTGCAGCTTGAGCAGGCCGCGGTGGTCGGGCGCCACCCGCAGGCCGACCTCGATTGCCTCGACGGCCTTCTTGCGCGAGCCGGAGAGCATGTAGAGCTGCGCCAGACTCCAGTAGATGTGCGGGTTGCGCTTGTCGGAGGCGACCGCTTTCAGGCAGAGCTCCATGCCTTCCTTCAGGCCTTTGGTATGCCCGAGGGCGAGAGCGTAGCTGGCGAGGATACCGGTCGGGACCGAGAGGTCGCGTTTGCTTTGGCGGTCGCAGTACTCCGACAAGAACTCGCGGGCCTGTGCAAATCGCTGAAGCTTCAGGGCATCTCGCCCGCGCTTGAGCAGTTCTTCGTCGTCGAAGCGATCCAATTCCACCATCGACACGGCCTCCGATGTAGATGTTTGCATGAAAGGGAGACAATTCTAACTCCGAATCGATCCTCTCGAGTCGCCCAAAGGTGCCGGGCAAGAGGCTAAAAGGTGCTAGGACCCCGGCCTTTGGTCCAGGTCAGCCGCTACGGGCGCTACCTCGACTCCTGCATCTGGCCGAAATGCTGTGCGGCGCGCTCGTCCACCTCGTTTGCCGTCAGCGTCTCGCGCACCGTCGCCAGCGCCCAGACGTGGCCGAAGGGATCGACCAGCTGGCCGTACCGGTCACCGTAGAAGGCGTTGGCCAGCGGGATCTTGGGCCGGCCGCCGGCCTCCACCGCCTGCCGGAAGGCGCGGTCCACGTCCTCGACGTAGAGCTCCAGGATGACACTGGTGCCCTGGAGCGATTCGGGTGAGCGCGTTTTCAAGCCGGTCTCGAATCGTGCGTACGCTTCCTCGGACATTCCCATGTTCTCTTCGGAGACCAGAACATAGGAGTCCGCAATCTTCAGCTGAGCATGCAGCACCCGCGATTGCCGCGGGATCACCGAGCGGTAGAGCACCTCGGCGCCGAAGGCGCGCTGGTAGAACTCGATCGCCTTCTCCAAGTTCCGGACAATCAGGTGCGCGGCGATACGCCGCTCATCGGGTCTCGCCCCTCGAATCGCCATGACACCTCCTCTCGCGACAGCAACGGACGCCGGAGGCTCTTCCCTACGGCTTCCTCCGCGCGCTCGACCCGGCGCGGCCCGACGGCGTCGCGAGCTGTCTCGCAGCCCAGTTATAGACCCTTTCGAGCGGCCCGCGCTCGAGGCGATAGAGGTGACGCCGGCCCTCCCGGCGGCGCCGCACGAGGCCGACGGCCCGGAGCACGTCGAGGTGCTGGGAGATCCCGGGTTGCGACATGCGGAACGAACGCGCCAGAGCCGACACCGACAGATCCGACCGACGCAGCAGCTCGATGATCCGGCGCCGCGTCGGGTCGGCAACGGCGCGAAAGACGTCGGGTGCGGCCACCGGGCATTTCCTCGCGGGTATCGTATAAGCAGATACTTATGTGTCAAGCGGGAGGCGCGCGAGTGCGACGCCCTCGGTCTCCCGCCCTTGCGTGAAAACCTTCCGGAGGCGGCGCCGTATCGAAACGCGATGCCGCTGGTGATCCCGGGACGCGGTGAGGCCCAGACGTCGCGATGAACGCCGCGCCGATTTCCGTGCGCCCGATGGAAGAGAGCGACGCCCGATCGGTAGCGCGGCTCTCGGGCGAGCTCGGCTACCCCGCCGACGCGCGGGACATCGTTCGCCGCTTGGGCGGCCTCGCCGGCCGGCCCGACCTGGCCCTGCTCGTGGCGGTCGATCCCACCGGAGCGATCCTGGGATGGATCCACGTCGGCGAGGATGCGACACTGACCGACGGGCCGATCGCGGAGATTCGAGGACTCGTCGTGGCGGAGGGCTCCCGCGGCCGTGGAGTCGGGCGAGCTCTCGTGGAAGCCTCGGAGCGCTGGGCCGCCTCGCACGGATATCCTCGGGTGCGCGTCCGAAGCCGGATCGCCCGCGCCGATGCCCACCGCTTCTACGAAGCCTGCGGCTACGCGCTCGAGAAGACGCAGCACGTCTTCTCGAAGCCGATCCGCGGATCCGAGCCGGTTCCCTAGGAGACTGTCCGCGTCATGTCGGTCGCGAGCGCGGCGAGGCCGACGCGAGGGCGGGAGCGGAGAAAAACCGCGCGGAGTCGTCGCCGGGCTACGTCGCACAAGCGGTTTTTCGAGCATTCCGCTCGCAGCGAGAGAATCGCCGCGCGCAGCAGGAGAGTACTCGGACGGGCTCCTAACGAGGCGACGGGCGCGGAGGCGGCGACGGGACGAGGATCGGGAACCCGTTGGGCCCGATCGGAGGGGGCGGGGGGCTGCCCGGCAAGAGCGGAAATCCATTCGGACCGACGAGCGCCGGCGGCTGCGGTCCAGGACGCGGGGGCCG
>Ga0335084_10004043_pt1 | contig 14443 bp, 13 predicted proteins | sample Lox_Sample_44_FD_206721 | JGI IMG/M metagenome (GOLD analysis project Ga0335084, IMG submission 206721) | Soil microbial communities from Loxahatchee National Wildlife Refuge, Florida, United States - Lox_Sample_4.4 | ecosystem: Environmental > Terrestrial > Soil > Wetlands | place: USA...
GTGCGCGACCTCGCGGCGGCCGCTCCCGAGCCCGTGCCAGAAGATCACCGCGATGAAGAGCGCGAGCACGAGCGCGCTCGGCCCGAGCGCGGCGAAATAGAGCTTGCCGACCGAGGTGTCAGTGAGCAACCCGTAGAGGATGAACGTTATTCCCGGCGGGATCAGGTTGCCGAGCGCGCCGCCCGCGGCGAGCGAGCCGAGCACCCAGCGCGGGCTGTAGTTCGTGTTGGCGAAGTACGGCAGCGCGACCGAGCCCATGGTCGCGGCGGTGGCGACGCTCGACCCCGACACCGCCGAGAACACGCCGCACGACACGATGTTGGTGTGGAGCAGCCCGCCCGGCATGCGGTGCAGGAAGCGGTTGAGCGCGCGGTAGAGCTTCTCCGACAGGCCGGCGCGCAGCATGATCTCGCCCATCAGCAGGAAGAGCGGAATCGCGACCAGCAGGAAGTTCGAGCTCGGGTTCCACAGCATCTGGCCGAGGTAGAGCCAGAACGGCCGGTCCGAGAACGCGAAGCCGAAGATCAGGCCGAGCACGCCGAGCACCGCGGCGACGTAGACACCGGCGCCGAAGAAGAGGCAGAAGAGCGCGATCAGCACCAGCAGCTCGGCGATCGGCAGCTGTCCGGTCGACTGCCCGAGCGTTGCGGCGATCACCATCACGACGACGAGGATCGCGAGGAAGACGACGGCGATCACGGCTGCTCGCCCTTGCCAACCGCGTCCCGCACTTCACGCGCCTCGTCCTCGTAGGTGCGCGAGCCGAGCAGGCGCTCGACCTCGCCTCCCCGCCCGCGGGCGAGCAGCAGGGCCGCGCGCGCGAACCACACGAGGCACATGCATGCGAAGACGAGGAAACCGATACCCCACAGGCCCTGCGGAATCGCGAGCGGCGTGCGCAGGCCGGTCATGTCCGCGGCGCGGAACTCGAGCGACTCGTTGGTGATGTACCAGGCGCCGTAGGCCATCGCCACCGCGAGCGCGAGCAGGAACAGAAGCGCCACCGCATGCAGATACTGCCGCGACCCGGCGGGCAGGCGGTTGATGAACATGTCGATGCGAACGTGCGCGCGCTCGGCGAGCGCGTTGGCGAGCCCCCACGAGATGCCGACCGCGAGCATGTAACCGGAGAGCTCGGTGGTGGACTGGGTCGAGAAGCCGAGGAAATTCCGTGCGAGCACCTCGAGCGTGATGAACACCGCGCAGACGACGAAGAGCCACCCCGCCGCCAGGTTCATCCAGCGAGCGAGGCGGGCGAGAAGCGCAGCGAGGCGGTCGAGTAAGTGGGACACCTGAGCGGTGTCCGCCGGGCTACTTGGCGTACTTCACGCCGGTGATCGGCGAGAGCACCTCGTTGAAGAGCTCGCCGCAGCGCGTACCGCAGCGCTGCACCCACGCCGGCAGCACCTTCTCGTTCAGCTGCCTGCGGACCTCGGCGCGGTCGGCGTCGGTCGGCATGTTGGCCTTCATCGGCTTGGACGTGACGGTGTTGCCGATCTTGCACCCGGCGGCATTCCCGACGTTGCACTGGACGCCGTCATCGGTCGCGTCGCCGCCCATCTTCCACAGCCCGTCTTCGACCTGCTTGAACTGGGCGGTGATCGCGTCGCGCACGTCGGGGGCGAGCTTGTTCCACCACGCGAGGTTGACGTAGTAGGCGCCCGTCGACCACGCGACCGGGAGGACGTAGATCGTGTTCGCCACCTCGAACCACTTCGCCGAATTGCCGCTGCCGGTGCCGGTGATCGCGCAGTCGACGACGCCGCGCTCGAGGGCGCCGTAGACCTCGCCGAACGGCAGTCCGACCGGCTGCCCGCCGAGGCCGGCGACCAGATCGTTGACCGAGCCGCCGAAGGTGCGGATCTTCTTGCCCTTCAGGTCGGCCACGCTCGCGACGTTGCCGCGGCAGAAGAACACCTGCGCGGTGTACGGGAAGGTGCCGATGATCCGCAGGCCGACGCGCTCAAGTTCCTTGTTGGCGGGGCCGACCATGGCGGCGGCCGCCTTGCGTGCCTGTTCGATCGTCGGGTTGAGGCCCGCCATGTCGGCGGCGTCGAGGAACGGCACGTCGCCCGAGACGGTGGCGAGCGGCGCGGCGCCGATGTCCACCTGCCCCGACCGCACGAGCCGCAGCACCTCCGGTCCCTGGACGCTCCGCTCCGACCACGCCGCGAGGTTGACGTTGACCTTCGCCTTCTTGGGCAGCTCGTCGCGGAGCAGCGGCACGTCGACCTTGATGTACTGCGGCATCGTTGCGAGCGGATGGCTCACGATCGTAATGGTGCTCTGCGCCTGCACGGCGCCCACGGTCGCGGCGACCGCGGTGACGGCGAGCACCCGGAACGTCATGGTCATCTTCATTCTCCCTGTGGACACTAAAGAACCGCGAGCTCGGCGTTGCGGAGGTCGGTGACGAGCATCGACCCCGGGAAGTGCGTGATGCAGAACGGGACGTTCGCCGCCTGCACGAGCGCCTGCGGCGTGACGCCGCAGGCCCAGAAGACCGGTAGCTCGTCCGGCTTCACCTCGATCGCGTCGCCCCAGTCGGGCTGCGCGAGATCGCCGATCCCGATCGCCTCCGGCACGCCGATGTGGACCGGGGCGCCGTGGACGTTGGGAAACCGCGACGTGATCTGGATCGCGCGGATCGCGTCGGCCGGCTTGAACGGCCGCATCGACACCACGAGCGGGCCGTGGAAGCGGCCCGCCGGCGTGGTCGGGATGCTCGTCCGCCACATCGCGACGTTCTTGCCCTGCTGGATGTGCCGCAACGGCACGCCCGCCTCGAGCAGCGCCTGCTCGAACGAGAACGAGCAGCCGAGGACGAAGGCGACCAGGTCGTCGCGCCACCAGCGCCGGACGTCATTCGGCTCGTCGACGCACGTGCCGTTCTCGAACACGCGGTAGCGCGGGCAGTCGGTGCGGATGTCGACGTCGGCGCCGAGCGTGGGCAGGAGCGGATCGCCGGGATCGCCGATCGCGAGCACCGGGCACGGCTTGGGGTTGCGCTGGCAGAAGCGCTCGAACTCGCCCGCCCAGTCGCGCGGCAGGATCGCGACATTGCCCTGGACGAAACCGGAGGCGACGCCGGCGGTGTTGCCCTTGAGCTCGCCCGACCGCGCGGCCCGGCGTGCCGCTTGCGGCGACGAAAGCAGATCGCTGGGTTTCATGGTGGTGTGCACGCAGCGGAGCGGAGCGAATGATTATAGCGGCGTGAGTACAATCGCAGGCACGTTCCGGGGCGCTCGCCGCGCGCGCACCATCGCATTGCGGCGTTGCCCTGTTCGCGCACGAGGAGGCAATGGAACAACTGGACGCGGTCGTGATCGGCGCCGGAGTCGTCGGCCTCGCGGTGGCGCGCGCGCTTGCGCTCGCCGGCCGTGAGGTGGTGGTGCTCGAAGCCGCCGACGCGATCGGCACCGAAACGAGCTCGCGCAACTCCGAGGTCATCCACGCCGGCATCTACTATCCACCAGGCTCGCTGAAGGCGCGCTTCTGCGTCGCGGGGAAGCACGCGCTGTATCGCTACTGCGACGAGCGCGGCATTCCCTACCTGCGCTGCGGCAAGCTGCTCGTCGCTACCGCGGAAAGCCAGCTTCCGAAGCTGCACGCGATCCGGCAACAGGCCGAGGCGAACGGCGTGACCGACCTGCGGCCCCTCACCGCCGCCGAAGCTCACGCGCTCGAGCCGGAGCTGCGTTGCGTCGCAGCGTACCTCTCGCCTTCGACCGGGGTCGTCGACAGCCACGCCTTCATGCTCGCGCTCCAGGGCGACGCGGAGTCGCACGGCGCAATGGTCGCCTTCAAGAGCCCGGTCGCCGGCGGCGCGGTGCGCGATGACGGCATCGAGATCGCCACCCGCGGCGACGAGCCGTTGCGCGTGCTCGCCCGGACGGTGGTGAACTCCGGCGGTCTCCACGCGCAGCACGTTGCCGCCTCGCTCGAGGGCTTCCCGCGCCCGCACGTGCCGCCGACTTTCTACGCCAAGGGCAACTACTACTCGCTCGTCGGCAGGTCGCCGTTTTCGCGACTCGTCTACCCGATGCCGAACGAAGCCGGGCTCGGGGTGCACATTACGATCGACCTCGGCGGCCAGGCGCGCTTCGGCCCGGATGTGGAGTGGATCGACGAGATCGGCTACGACGTCGATCCGCGCCGCGCCGACAGCTTCTACGCCGCCATCCGCGAGTACTGGCCCGGGCTCCAGGACGGGCGGCTCGCGCCCGGGTATTCGGGCATCCGCCCGAAGATCGTGGGGCCGAAGGACAAGGCCGCGGATTTCGTCGTGCAGGGGCCGCGCGAGCACGGCGTGCCGGGCCTGGTGAATCTCTTCGGGATCGAGTCGCCCGGACTCACCTGCGCGCTCGCGATCGCCGAGCGCGTCCGCGAGCTCCTTGCCAGCTAGGCATCAGTCCCTCGCGAACGCGGCCGGGCGCAGGCCGGAGTAGAACCAGCGCCCGAAACTCACCATGTCGTGCACCGGGAGCCCGAGTCGCTCGCGCAGCGCCGCGGCGTAGGGCGGCATGTTCGCGCACTCGAGGACGATTGCCCCCACGTCGGGATGGACGGCGAGGAGCCGCTCCCCGGCGGCCAGGACCTCGCGCTCCGCCGTTGCGACGTCCAGCGTGGCGCGGTCGCCGAGGATCGCCTGCGCGAATTCGCCCGCCGGGTCCACGCCGATCACCGGCGTGTCCGGATCCGCCCCAGCAGCGAGGAGGTGCGCGCGGGTGAGCGACGCGGCGTCGATCGTGACCACACCCGGTCGCCTTCCGGCGGGCAGCGCACGCTCGAGAACGGGCAACTGCAGCAGGCTCGAGGCGGCAAACGGCACCGGCAACCGGGAGGCGAGCTCGCGCTGTTGCAGAACGAGGAAGCCGCAGGTCGTGATCAGCGCCGCCGCGCCGGCGGCGACGAGCTCTCGACCGCTCGCCACGAAAGCGTCCGTCAACCCCGCGGCGCGACCCGCGACGACGCGTCGCGGCGAGGCACCCCGCACCACCGCGATGCGGATGGGGAACGGCCAAGTGGACGGGTTCCCAACGTCACCCGGGATCCTCGGGAAACGCGTGTCCAGCATCAAGATGCCGAGCACGGGCACTGCATCGGCGTTCGCGATCGCGTTCAAGGCCGTCTCGGCTCGGGAGACGCCGCGATGTTACAGCGTTGTGTCCCGTAGGAATTTTCGCTAACCTAGCACGCACTTTGGAGGAGGCCTCCGTGAAACCCAACCAGCTGCTCGTCGCCACAGCGCTCGCCCTCGCCTTGGGCACCGCTCAGGCGCAGACGAAGTGGGACATGCCCACCGCCTATCCCGCGACCAACTTCCACACCGAGAATGTGCAGCAGTTCGCCAACGACGTCGCCAAGGCGACGAACGGGAAGCTCAACATCACCGTCCACGCGAACGCCTCGCTCTTCAAGGCCCCCGAGATCAAGCGTGCGGTGCAGGGGGGCCAGGCGCAGCTCGGCGAGATCCTGCTCGTCAACTTCGCGAACGAGGACCCCATGTACGAGATCGACGGGATCCCGTTCCTCGCCGCGAGCTACGCCGACGCGCGGAAGCTCTATCGGGCGTCGCGGAAGGCGCTCGACGAACGGCTTGGCAAGCAGGGCATGATGCTGCTCTACACCGTGCCCTGGCCACCGCAGGGGATCTACTCCAAGAAGGAGATCAAGTCCGCGGCCGACATGAAGGGCCTGAAGTGGCGCGCGTACAGCCCTGCCACCGCCAAGATCGCGGAGCTCGTCGGCGCCACGCCGGTGACGATCCAGGCGGCCGAGCTCGCGCAAGCGCTCGCGACCGGCGTCGTCGATTCGTACATGTCGTCCGGCTCGACGGGCTACGACACCAAGACCTTCGAGCACCTCAAGTTCTGGGCCGATACGCAAGCGTGGCTCCCGAAGAACGCGATCATCGTCAACAAGGCGGCGTTCGACGCGCTCGACAAGCCGACCCAGGACGCCGTGCTCAAGGCCGCCGCCGACGCCGAGGCCCGCGGCTGGAAGCTCTCCGAAGACAAGAACGGCTGGTATCTCGACCAGCTCCGGGCGAACGGCATGACGATCTATTCACCCTCGCCGCAGCTCAAGGCAGACATGAAGAAGGTCGGCGACACGATGACCGGCGACTGGGCGAAGAAGGCCGGCCCCGACGGGCAGGCCGTGCTCGACGTTTACCGGAAGATGTAGGCGCAGGCCGCGGTCGGTGCGCCGCGTCCTCGATTCCCTCTACGACGCCGCCGGATACCTGGCGGCGTTTTTCGTTTTCGCCGTCTTTGCCGTGATGATCGGCGCGAGCGTGATGCGCGAGCTCGGGTTCGCCACCGGCGGCTCGGACGACATCGTGTCGTGGCTGTGCGCGGCTGCGGCGTTCTTCGGCATGGCCCACACGTTCAAGCGCGGCGATTTCGTGCGCGTCACGCTGCTCCTCGAGTCGCTCGGCGCGCGCGCCCGTCACGCGTTCGAGATCGGGTCGCTCGCGATCGCCACCGTGTTCACCGCGTTCCTCTTCTGGGCGGCGCTGAGCTTCGTCTACCAGAGCTGGGAGTTCGGCGACATGGCGAACGGCCTCGTCGTGATCAAGCTGTGGATCCCGCAATCGAGCTTCGTCGTGGGTGCGGCGCTCCTGGTCGTGGCAGTGATCGACGAGCTGGTGATCGTGCTGCGCGGACGCAAGCCTTCCTACGTCGTCGCGGCCGAGGAGCGCCACGCCAAGGGCGACTTCACGGAGGATGTGTAGTTGCTCGAGCTCATCGAGATCGGCGGCATCCTGATCCTGATCATGCTGGTGCTGCTCGCCGGCGGGGTCTGGATCGCGATGACGCTCGCCATTGTCGGGTGGATCGGCATGGCCGTGTTCACGAACCTCCCGGCTGGCATTCCGGCGAAGAACCTGTTCACCGCCTTCTGGAACGCCAACGCGTCCTGGGAGCTCGCGGCGCTGCCGCTCTTCATCTGGATGGGCGAGATCCTGTTCCGCACGCGCCTGTCGGAGGAGATGTTCAAGGGCCTCGCGCCGTGGCTGAACCGCATCCCGGGCCGGCTGATGCACACAACGATCCTCGGCTGCGGGATCTTCGGTTCGGTGTCCGGTTCCTCCGCCGCGACCTGCGCGACGATCGCGAAGGTCGCGCTCCCCGAGCTGATGAAGCGCGGCTACGACGAGCGCGTGGCCCTCGGTGCCCTGGCGACCGCCGGCACCCTCGGGATCCTCATCCCGCCGTCGATCACGATGGTGGTCTACGCGGTGGCGGCGGAGGCCTCCATCATCCGGATCTTCCTCGCCGGATTCATTCCCGGCTTCATCCTGATGGCGCTCTTCTCCGGCTACATCGCATGGTGGTCGATCCGCAACCCGGAGAAGACCCCGCCACCGGAGCCGCCCACGACGCTCGGGGAGAAGCTGCGCGCCTCCCGCGAGCTGATCCCGTGCACGCTGCTGATCGTGTTCATCGTCGTCGTGTTGGTGAAAGGCTGGGCGACTGCGACCGAGTGCGCGGCCTACGGCGTTCTCGGCTCGCTCGGTCTCGCGTGGTGGGGCGGCTCGCTCACGTGGAAGACGTTCTCCGAAAGCGTCATGGGGGCGATGCGCGTGTCGTGCATGATTATGTTCATCCTCGCCGGCGCGAAGTTCCTGTCGATGACGATGGGCTACACCGGCATCCCGCGCGCGCTCGCCGAATGGGTCGCCTCGCTCGCGCTCTCGCCTTACGCGCTGATCGCGGTGCTGACCGTCGTCTACCTCGTGCTCGGCACGGCGCTCGACGGCATCTCGATGATCGTGCTGACTTCCGCGGTGGTGCTGCCGATGATCCAGAGGGCCGGCTTCGATCTCGTCTGGTTCGGCATCTTCATCGTGCTGCTCGTCGAGATCGCCGAGGTCACTCCGCCGGTCGGGTTCAACCTGTTCGTGCTCCAGAACATGACCGGCAAGGACTCGAATTTCATCGCCAAGGTCTCGATCCCCTTCTTCGCGATGCTGGTCGTCAGCATCGGGATCATTACCCTCTTCCCGGACCTGGTGACCTGGCTGCCCGACTACGTCATGGGCAAGGCAAAATCGTGACCCGCGCCCGCCAGGGTGCGCGGCTGCGGGGTCGCCCCACGTGAAGGTCCTCGTCCTCGGCGCCGGCGTGATCGGCGTCACCACCGCGCACTACCTTGCCGAGGACGGTCACGAGGTGACCGTCGTCGACCGGCAGCCCGGCCCGGGCCTCGAGACGAGCTTCGGCAACGCCGGCAACGTGTGCCCGAGCTACGCCACGCCGTGGGCGGCGCCCGGCATGCGCTGGAAGGCGCTGAAGTGGCTGTTCCAGAACGACGCGCCGCTCAAGGTGCGCTGGCGTTTCGACACCGGTCTCTACGGCTGGATGGGCGCCTGGCTCGCGAACTGCTCGCGCGCGAGCTTCGAGCGCAACAAGCCGCGCATGCAGCGGCTCTCGCGCTACAGCCTCGGCTGTCTGCAGAGGCTGCGCGAGGCGACCGGGATCCGCTACGACGAGACCCGTTCGGGCATCCTCCAGCTCCTGCGCACCGAGCCCGAGTTCGCGGCGGTCGCGGATCACACCCGCATCCTGGAGGCGGCGGGCATTCCGCACCGGATCCTCGCGCCGAAGGGCTGCGCCGAGGTCGAGCCCGCGCTCGCGCACGCGCAGGTGGCGTTCGCCGGCGGGCTGCACCTGCCCGCGGACGAGACGGGCGACTGCCAGATGTTCACCCAGGCGCTCGCCGAGCATGCGAGCAGGCGCGGGGTGCGGTTCCGGTTCGAGACGACCGTCGAAGCCCTCGAGGTCGAGGACGACCGGATGGCCGGGGTCGCGACGAGCGCCGGGCCGCTGAGCGCCGATCGCTACGTGGTGGCGCTTGCCGGCGGCGCGGTCCCTCTTCTCGCGCCGCACGGGATCCGCCTGCCGATCCAGCCGGTGAAGGGCTACTCGGTCACGCTCCCGGTGGCGCGCTTCGACCGCGCGCCGCTCGCGTCGGTGATGGACGAGCACAGCAAGGTCGCGATCACGCGCCTCGGCAACCGTGTGCGCGCCGCCGGCACCGCCGAGCTCGGCGCGACCGACACCGATGCACCGCCCGAGCGGTTCGGGAAGCTCCTGCGCACCTTGCGCGAGCTCTTTCCCGACGCCGGCGAGTTCGGCCGGCCGCAGTACTGGGCGGGCCTGCGGCCGATGACGCCCGACGGGCCGCCGATCCTCGGCCGCGCGCCGATCCGGGGCCTATTCCTGAACGTCGGACACGGCTCCCAAGGGTGGTCGATGGCCTGCGGGTCGGGGCGCATCCTCGCCCATCTCGTCGACGACCGCGCGTCGGACATCAACCTCGAGGGGCTGACGCTCTCGCGCTACGACTGACCCGCGCAGCAGCGCGGAGGATCGCGGTTAAACTCTTGCCCGCCATGCACGCGAGCTTTCCGCCGCTCTACACCGTCGACGGCACCCGCGCGCTCGAAGCCGCCGCGCTAAAGCGCGATCCGGGGGCGAACCTGATGGAGCGCGCCGGCCGCGCCGCCGCTGAGCTCGCGCTCGAGCTCGCGGGCGACACCGGCGGTGCGGTGCTCGTGGTCGCCGGGCCGGGCAACAACGGCGGCGACGCCTTCGAGGTCGCGACGCATCTCAAGCGCGGGTTTCATCGCGTGGACGTCGTGTTCGCCGGCGATGCGGCGAAGCTCCCGCACGACGCGGGCGTCGCGCTCGCGAAGTGGAACGCCGCGGACGGACGGCTGCTGAAGGCGATCCCGGCGGAGACGCGCTACGACCTGGTCATCGACGGGCTCTTCGGCATCGGCCTCGCGCGGCCGCTCGCCGGGGCGATGGCCGAGCTGGTGCGCGCGGCGAGCGCCGCACCCTGCGCCAAGCTCGCGCTCGACATCCCGAGCGGCATCAACGCCGACACCGGCGCGGTGATGGGCGCGGCATTCCGCGCGACGCACACCGTCACGTTCATTGCCCGCAAGCCCGGGCTCTACACGCTCGACGGGCCCGACCACTGCGGCGAGATCCGCCTGGCGACGCTCGACGTCGACGCCGCGTCGCTCGCGCCATCGGCCGGGCATCTCGTCACCGGCGCGCTCGTCGCTGCGCCGCTTCTCGCGCGGCCGCGCAATTTCCATAAAGGACTCGCGGGCAGCCTCGGGATCCTCGGCGGCGCGCCCGGAATGGTCGGTGCCGCGATCCTCGCCGGCCGCGCGGCGATCAGGCTCGGCGCCGGCAAGGTCTTCCTCGGGCTGGTGACCGACCATCCGCCGTACGTCGACGACGCGCAGCCCGAGCTCATGCTCCGCAAGCCCGAGCAGCTGCTCGCGGACGTCCCGCTCACCGCGATCGTCGCCGGTCCCGGCCTCGGTACCGACAGCGCCGCGCAGCGGTTGCTCGCGCAGGCGCTGCGCCTCGAGCTGCCGCTAGTGCTCGACGCCGACGCGCTCAACCTCGTCGCGGCGTACGGTGTACTGCAGTCGGCGGTGCAGGCGCGGAAATCGCCGACCCTGATGACGCCGCATCCCGCGGAGGCGGCGCGGCTTGCTGGATCGACGACGGCGGAGATCCAGGGCGATCGCATCGCGGCGGCGCGGCGTCTCGCTGCGAAGTTCAAGGCGTTCGTCGCGCTGAAGGGCAACGGCACCGTGAGCGCCGCCCCCGACGGCCGCTGGTGGGTCAACGACTCCGGCAATCCGGGCATGGCGAGCGCCGGCATGGGCGACGTGCTGACCGGTATCGTCGGGTCGCTCGCGGCGCAGGGCCTGCCGGCCGAGGAGGCGCTGGTCGCGGGCGTCTATCTGCACGGCGCCGCGGCCGACGCCCTCGCCGCGCGCGGGGTCGGGCCGGTGGGACTGACCGCGGGCGAGCTCGTCGACGAGGCCCGCCGTCTCGCGAACGCACGCGGGGCGGCCGCCTGACCGACCGCAGTCGGCGATCGGCCGACCGCGCACGAAACCCTTCTTCTTTGAGGTGAGACCCCGATGGCCAACGGCCTGCTGATCGACGCGAGGACGTTCCTCGGCAACGTGTGGAAGCTCGCCGTGCCGTACTGGCGCTCGGAGGAGAGGTGGCGCGCGTGGGGCCTCCTCGGGTCGATCCTCGCCCTTTCGCTCGCCACGGTCTACATGCTGGTGGTGTTCAACGACTGGAACCGGATGTTCTTCAACGCTATCCAGGACAAGAACGAGCAGGACTTCTTCGCCCTGCTCCTCTACTTCTCCTTTCTCGCCGCCGTCTACATCGCGCTCTACGTTTATCGCAACTACCTCCAGCAGATGCTCCAGATGCGCTGGCGCATCTGGCTCACCCGACAGTACCTGGGCGACTGGCTCGGGGAGCAGGTGTACTACCGGCTCGAGCTCGAGCACCGCGGGACCGACAACCCCGACCAGCGGATCCAGGAGGACCTCCGGTTGTTCACCGACGGCACGCTCACCTTTGCGCTCGGGCTCCTGCGCGAGACGGTCACCGTCGCCTCGTTCATCGTCATCCTCTGGAACGTGTCGAGCACGCTGCCGCTGACGATCGGCGGCGTCGACTACTCGGTGCCCGGATATCTCGTCTGGGCCGCCCTCCTCTATGCGGCCCTCGGCAGTGCGCTGACCTATTACGTCGGCCGGCCGCTCATCAGGCTCAACTTCCAGCAGGAAAGCCGCGAGGCCGATTTCCGCTATGCGCTCGTTCGCCTCCGCGAGAACGCAGAGGGCGTCGCGCTCTACCGCGGCGAGGCGGCGGAGAACCGGGGCTTCATGAGCCGGATCGAGCGGGTGCGCGAGAACTGGTGGGGCATCATGCAGTACACGAAGCGGCTCAACACGCTGACCATCGGCTACAACCAGGTGGCGATCGTGTTCCCCTACTTCATGGCCGGCCACCGCTACTTCACCGGTGCGCTCACCCTCGGCAACCTCACCCAGATCGCCGACGCGTTCGGCCAGGTGCAGACCTCGCTTTCGTGGTTCGTCAACAACTACGCCGGGCTCGCCAACTGGAAAGCAAGCGTCGACCGCCTGCTCACGTTCCATCGCGCGCTCGAGGAAGCGCGCGCGGAACAGGCGCGCCACGACGGACTCGACGTGCAGCGCGACGGCGAGCGCACGGTCCGCGCGGAGCATCTCGACCTCGTCCTGCCGAACGGGCGCACGATCCTCGCGAATACCGCATTCACGATCGAGCCGGGCGACCGTGTCGTCCTCACCGGACCCTCGGGCTCGGGCAAGAGCACGCTCTTCCGGGCGCTCGCGGGAATCTGGCCGTTCGGGCGCGGCCGCGTGCGCTTCCCCGGGAACGCGCGCGTGCTGTTCCTTCCGCAGAAACCCTACATCCCGATCGGTTCCTTACGCGAAGCGGTCGCTTACCCGGGCGCAGCGGCGGACTTCGGCGACGACGCCATCCGGACGGCGCTCGCGGAGGTCGATCTGCCGCAGCTCGCCGGCCACCTTGAGGACGTGCAGAGCTGGAGCCTCCAGCTCTCGGGCGGCGAGCAGCAGCGCCTCGCGATCGCGCGGGCTTTGCTGCACAAACCCGACTGGCTCTTCATGGACGAGGCAACTTCGGCTCTCGACGAGGCGAGCGAAAAGCGGCTCTACGGGCTCGTCGCCGAGCACCTGCCGGATGCGACACTCGTGAGCATCGCGCACCGGCCAACCGTGGCGGCCTATCACCGGAAGCGGTTCAGCCTCGTCCCGGACGGCGAGGGGATGCGGCTTGCGGTCGCGCCGGCCTGAGACGGGTCAGGAATCGGCGACGCGGAAGCGGAACGCGCCGGGATCGTCCGCGTGCCCCGCCTCGATCTCGTCCGCCGTCGCGCCGCGCACCTCCCGCACCGTGGCGCGGAACTCGATCGCGATCCCGGCGAGCGGATGATTGCCGTCGAGCACGACCTTGTCGCCAGCGATGTCGGTGACGGTGTAGATCACGCCGTCCCGCTCGGCCCCGGGCACGCCCTCGAACTGCATCCCGGTGTCGAGCGCTTCGGGGAACCGGCTCCGCGGTTCGACCCGGAGGAGCGCATCGTCGTACTCGCCGAACGCGTCCTCGGGTTCGAGGCGAAGCGTCAGCTTCTCGCCCGCCGCCTTCCCCTCGAGCGCGCGCTCGAGGGCCGGGAGGATCTCGTCGTAGCCGTGGAGGTAGCGGATCCGCTCCTCCGCCTGCAGCGGGTTACCCCAGAGGTCGGCGAGCTCGAGGTCGAGCGCCACGACCGTGTCACGACCCACCCGCATTCAGCCTTCAGGACAGGGACTTGAGCAGCCCGAGGATCTCGGCGGCGTGGCCCTTGGGGGTGACCCCGTAGAGCGCGTGCTGGACCTTGCCGCGCTTGTCGATGATGAACGTCGACCGCACGATGCAGCTCCGGCGCACCTCGGTCGGCTCGCGCCACACGCCGTACGCGCGGCAGACGTCGCCGTCGGGGTCGGCGAGGAGGCGGATCGAAAGGCCGTTCTCGTCGCGGAACTCCGCGTGGGTGATGCAGTCGTCGCAGGACACGCCGAGGACGACAGAGTCGAACTTGTCGAAGTCCTGCTCGTGATCGGAGAACTCGATCGCCTGCATCGTGCAGCCAGGCGTGCGGTCCTTCGGGTAGAAGTACAGCACGACGTTCTTGCGGCCGCGGAAATCGGCAAGCGCCACGGTCTCCATGTCGGCGTCCGGCAGGGAGAATTGCGGCGCGGCTTGACCGGTCTGCAGCATCGACGATTTCATCGTCAGGGTCGCGGCGATTCTAAACCATCTCCCTCGACCCGTTGTCAAGCGCGCCGCCATCGGTTCAAATAAACCAATGCCCCACGACGCGCCGACGCAACGCGCGCTGCTCGGCGGACGCTCGCCGCGCGAGTTCCTCGCCGACTACTGGCAGAAGCGGCCGCTCGTCGTCCGCGGCGCGTGGCCGCGCCTCGCCGATCCCGCGTCGGTGAGTGATCTCTTCCGTCTCGCGGCGCGCGCGGACTGCGAGTCGCGGCTCGTCATCCGCGACCGCGCGCACTGGCGGCTCGAACACGGGCCGCTCGGTCCGGCTCGCGCCCGCCGGTTGCCGGCGCGCCGCTGGACCCTGCTCGTCCAGGGGCTCAACCACTTCGTGCCCGCAGCCGACCGCATGCTCCGCGCGTTCCGGTTCCTGCCTTATGCCCGGCTCGACGACGTGATGGCGAGCTACGCCGCGCCCGGGGGCGGCGTCGGGCCGCACGTCGACTCGTACGACGTGTTCCTGCTGCAGGGCCGCGGCCGGCGCCACTGGCGGGTCGCGCGGACCCGCGACCTGGAACTCGACGAGCGCGCGCCGCTGCAGGTGCTCAAGCGATTCCGCCCCGACCGCGAGTGGGTGCTCGAGCCCGGCGACATGCTCTACCTGCCGCCGGGCGTCGCGCACGAAGGCACCGCGCTGGAACCCTGCCTCACCTACTCGATCGGATTCCGCGCGCCCTCCGCGCACGAGCTCGCGGCCGCGTTCCTCGCTTTTCTCG
>Ga0335084_10004044_pt1 | contig 14443 bp, 13 predicted proteins | sample Lox_Sample_44_FD_206721 | JGI IMG/M metagenome (GOLD analysis project Ga0335084, IMG submission 206721) | Soil microbial communities from Loxahatchee National Wildlife Refuge, Florida, United States - Lox_Sample_4.4 | ecosystem: Environmental > Terrestrial > Soil > Wetlands | place: USA...
CGGCCGGCATGGACGTCGTCCGCAAGATTCAGCAGCAGGGGCCGCTGCAGGACCAGAACCGGCAGTACCTCGTCACGCCGGTGCCGATCACGCGCATGAGTGTGGTCAGGTAAGGCAGAAGGCAGAGCCCCTTCAGGAACCCCGTTGGGGACCCCGCGACGAACTGTCTAGATCTTCACGCTGATCGCGCGTGCGACGGCCTCGAGCAGCGTCCGATCGGCTGCGCCGAACGCCGCCGGCTGATCGCTGTCGATATCGATCTCGCCGAGGACGGTCGTGCCGCGCATGATCGGCACGACGATTTCCGACTTCGTCTCGAGGCTGCACGCCAGATAGCGGGGATCGCTGTTCACGTCGTCGACGATGATCGTGGTCTTCTGGCTCGCGGCGGCGCCGCAGATGCCGCGATTGAGCGGGATGCGCGTGTGCGGCGACGGCTTGCCGAGGAACGGGCCGAGCACCAGCTCGTCGCCGTCCATCAGATAGATGCCGACCCACGAGTAGTGCGGGATGGCCGCCTTCAGCGCGGCGACGGCGTGTTCCATCGCGGCCTGCCGGTTCGGCGCGCTCGCAACCGTTCGCTCGAGGTCGTTTGCCAGACGCCCGTAATCCGGACTCATGTCTCAGCTCTCCACTGTCGGACTTCCTGACTTCCCGACTCTCTCAGTGTGTGTCCCTTAACTCGGCCCAGATCAGCCACGTTCCGGCGAGCAGCGTGACGATCATCAGGCCAGTCGACAGCCCGTGGAGGCGACCGAACTCGATCTTCCGGGGATCGGTCTCCGGGAGCGAGGCGATCGTGCCGGGCGTGGTCAAGCGCAGTCGATCGATGCGCGGTGCGATGACGAGCGCGCTGGCCAGGCTGATCGCGAGCATGCCGACGAGCGTCCACATCCGCAGTGCGAAGGGCCGCGGCCGCGGGCCGAGCGCCGCCCGGACGCCCAGGACGGCGATCGCCAGGACGCCGATCCCCCACGTGACGTGCTGGAACCGCGCGAACACCTCGCCGAACACGGCGCCCGCCAGCGTGCGGCCGGCGACCGGGTCGTGGGCCTCGAGCACATCGAAGATCGCGGGCGCGCCGACGAAGCCGAGCGCGGCCAGCCCGCCGATCCAGGCGGCCAGCAGCGCGACGGACGCGAACCGAAGCAGCGACATCCGCTGATTATCGCAACGTTGACTGTCGCGGCGCTAGCGCGTTCGCGTGCGGGTACAGTAGACTGACCCGCGCTATCCGATGTCCGCGCCATCGCTCGCTGTTCTTCACAACCTTGCCACGCAGCTGCGGATCGATTCGGTGAAATCGACGACCGAGGCTGGCTCCGGCCATCCGACGACGTGTCTCTCGGCCGCGGAGATCGTGGCGGCGCTGTTCTTCGCCGAGATGCGATTCGATCCGCACGACCCGCAGCACCCGGAGGCGGATCGGTTCGTCCTGTCCAAGGGCCACGCGGCGCCGATTCTGTACGCGGCGTGGGCGGCCGTGGGGGCGTTTCCGCGCGAGGACCTGCTCGGGCTGCGCAAGTTCACGTCGGATCTCGAGGGGCATCCGACGCCCCGTCTGCCGTTCGTCGACGTCGCGACGGGATCGCTCGGTCAGGGCTTGTGCGCAGGCGTGGGCATCGCGCTCAACGCGCGCCGGATCAAATCCGACTACCGCACCTACGTGCTGCTCGGCGACGGCGAAAGCGCCGAAGGCTCGGTCTGGGAAGCCGGCGAAGTCGCCGCGACGCAGAAGCTCGACAACCTGTGCGCGATCACCGACGTCAACGGTCTCGGCCAGAGCCGCGCGACGCAGTGGGACCACCAGCTCACGGCCTTCACGGCGCGCTGGAATGCGTTCGGGTGGCACGCGGTCGCGATCGACGGCCACGACCTGTCGGCGATCCTGCAGGCCCTCGCCGAAGCCCGCCAGACGCGAGGGCGGCCGACGATGATCATCGCCGGCACGGTGAAGGGCAAGGGCGTGTCGATCTTCGAAGGCAAGGACGGGTGGCACGGCAAGGCGCTCAAGAAGGGCGCCGAGGCCGACAAGGCGCTCGCCGAGCTCGAGGCGCAGTACGTGAAGACCACCGATCCGATGCCGGTGATCGTGAAGCCCGCGAGCCGGCGCACGGAAGGGAAGCTGCCGGATTTCGTCTCGGCGCTGCGCGCGCCCGCGTACAAGCTTGGCGAGCTGGTCGCGACGCGTGAGGCCTACGGCACCGCGCTCGCGGCGCTCGGCGCGATCGACCCGCGCGTCGTCGCGCTCGACGCGGACGTCGGCAACTCGACGTTCAGCGAGAAGTTCGAACACGCGTACGCCGACCGCTTCTACGAGATGTATATCGCCGAGCAGGCCATGATTGGCGCGGCGATGGGCCTCGCGAGCCGCGGCGCGATTCCGTTTCCGTCGACGTTCGCGTGCTTCCTCGAGCGCGCCGCGGACTTCATCCGCATGGCCGGCATTTCCAGGCTCAACATCAAGATGGCCGGGTCGCACGCCGGCGTGTCGATCGGCGAGGACGGTCCGTCTCAGATGGCGCTCGAGGACCTCGCCATGGCGCGCGGCGTGCCGAATTGCACCGTGCTGTACCCGTGCGACGGCGTCAGCGCGGAGCGGCTCGTGGCGATCGCCGCGGCGACGCCCGGACCGGTCTACCTGCGGACATCGCGGCCGAAGACGCCGGTGATCTATCAGCCGACGGACGGATTCCACGTCGGCGGCTCGAAGATCCTCCGTCAAAGCGACAAGGACGCGGTGACCGTCGTCGGCGCGGGCGTGACCGTGTTCGAGGCGCTCAAGGCGTACGACGCGCTCAAAGCGGGCGGCACGCTCATCCGCGTGATCGACGCGTACTCGATCCAGCCGATCGACCGCGACGGGCTCGTCGTCGCCGGCCGGGCGACGGGCGGCCGCCTCGTGACGGTCGAAGACCACTACGCGCACGGCGGCCTGGGCGATGCGGTGAGCGAAGCCGTCTGGGACCAGAGCTTCCGCGTGAAGCGCCTCGCCGTGCGAGAAATTCCGCGCAGCGGCGCGCCGGACGAACTCATCGACCACTACGGCATCAGCGCGCGCGCAATCATCGACGCCGTCAGGGAAATGATCGGGTGAGACCGGGACCAGACGGGACGCCGACCCCGATCTGATCCCGCCCGCCAGGAGGCTGCGTGCGATTCATCCGGCTGTCCGCCTTCCTGCTGGCCTTTGCGGCCGGCGCGTCTGTGTCCCTGCGCAGCGCCGGCGGGCAAGCCCCCAGGCCCGCCGACGCCGGACCGACCGGTGTGCGCGAAGCCGCCTGGTCGCCGGACAGCAAGCGCCTCGCCGCCTGTTGGTTCGACGCGATCTGGACGATGACGCCGGATGGGAAGGACGCGAAGCGCGTCGTCACCGCCCGCGGCGATTGGACCAGCGAGCGCGACCCCGCGTGGTCGCCCGACGGACAGTCGATCGCGTTCAGCGCGGAAACCAACGGCGAGTTCGACTTGTGGATCGTGCCCGCGAAGGGCGGCGCCGCGCGCCGCGTCTTGACGATGGCCGGCGACGAGCGCTGGCCCTCGTGGACGCGCGACCACCAGCTCGTCTTTTCACACCGCGAGCCAAAGGGACCCTGGCAGTTGTTCGAGGTGGCGGCAGACGTGCACGGTGCCTACACCACCGTGGCGAAGCTGACGCCGGACGACGCCGCGGAGTGGCAGGGCAGCGTGTCGCCGAACGGCACGTTCGTGGCGTTCGTGAGCAATCGCAGTCCCGAGGCCGGTAATGAGGCGGACATCTGGGTGCGCGACATGCCTGGAAGCGCCGGCGCCGGTCAGCCCGGGCGGCTCGTGCGTGTGACGAACGCTGCAGGCAGCGAGGCCAATCCGGCGTGGGCGCCCGACAGCGCGCGCGTCGCGTACGTCAGCCTCCGCGGGAATCAGAGCGCCGTGTGGGTGGCGACGGTCCCGTCGCTCGATGCCGCGCCCGCCGCCGGCCGTGCGGGTCGAGGCGGCCGAGGCTTCGGCGGGGCGCCGGGGCCCGCCGCGCCGGCGACCGACGGCGGCCCGGTGCTGGCGTCCCGCCATGCGGGCGTGCCCGCGTGGTCGCCCGACAACCAGACGCTCGCCATCGCCACGTTCCCGACGGCGACCGCCGGCTACAACGGCAATCCCGATCGCAACGATGCCGATCCGCCGATGGTGTTCGCCGCGGCGGAGGACTACGCGCTGTGGCGCGTCGCGGCGCCTCGCGCCGTCGACGAGGGCGCGACCGCGCTCAAGCTGCCGGCGCCCGACGCCACCCGCTGGACGTCCACGTTCGACGATGTCTGGCAGACGCTGAAGACGATGTACTACGCGACCGGTCCGTCAGCCGCGGCGTGGGACGCGTTGCGGTCGAAATACCGGCCGGAGGCCGCGCAGGCCAGGGACGCGACCTCCGTCGAGGACGTGATCGATCGGATGGTCGCGGAACAGCCGCTCATCAAGCCCGACGTCGAATCCACGCGAGCGGTCGTGGCGTCGGGCAACCCCCTCGCGTCGCAAGCCGGCGCGCTCATGATCGAGAAGGGGGGCAACGTCGTCGACGCCGGCATTGCCGTCGCGTTCGCGCTCGGCGTCGTCGAACCGGACGCGACGAGCGTGGGCGGCGACGGCCAGGCGATTCTGTTCCTGAAGGGCATGACCGAGCCGGTGGTCGTCGAGTACAAGGACATGTCGCCCGGTCACGCGACCGGCGACAATCCCAAGCTCTTCACGCCGGCCGGCGCGCGAACGGCGCAGGACGGCCCGTCCGTCGCGAACATTCCCGGCGTCGTCGCCGGCCTCGACCTGCTGTATCAGAAGTACGGCAGCAGGAAGATCGCCTGGGCGGATCTCATCGCGCCGGCGATCACGCTGGCCGACGAGGGCTTCGTGCTCGACGAAGCGCTGCCGACGTCGATCGCCGAGGGCCGCGCGTCGCTTGCGAAATACCCGGAGGCGGCGAAGCTGTTCCTCCCGGGCGGCAAGGTGCCGCGCGCCGGCGATCGCTTCGTGAACAAGGACTACGCCGAGACGCTGCGCACGATCGCGAAGGAGGGCGCGCAGTCGTTCTACCGCGGGTCGATCGCCCGCCGGATCGCGGACGACATGGCCGCGAACGGCGGCGTCCTCACGCTCGAAGATCTCGCGCAGTACCGGGCGATGGAGCGCCAGCCGCTGGTGGGCCACTATCGCGGCCATGCGGTGTACTCGGTGCCGCCGCCGGTCCCGACCGGCGCGCAGGTCATCGAGACGCTGAACATCCTCGACCACTACCAGCCGCGTCCGGGCGCGACGTATACGACCGACGCGGACTACCTGCACTACGCGATCGAAGCCTGGCGCGTGCGCGACGGCGGGGTCCGGATCGCCGACCCGGAGCGCTGGCCGGTGGATCTCGGCAATCACCTCGAGGCGCCGCACGCGCTCGATCGGTTCAAGTTGATCGATCCGAAGAAGACGTACGTGGCGCAGGGCGGCGGGCGCGGAGGCGGCACGCCCTTCGTGCCTACTGGCTATCAGAGCGAGGATGAGTCCGGCCCGATCCAGACCGGCACGACCGCCTTCGTCGTGGCGGACGCCGAGGGCAACATGATCGCCTTCACGCAGACGCTGTCCACGTGGGGCGGGAATTTCTACGTGTCGAAAGGGCTCGGGTTTCTGTATAACGATCACTTCCGCGGCGGCCGGGGCGGGACGGGATTCGGATCGCTGCTCCCGCTGATGCGGTCGAGCTCGACGAGCGTCCCGACGCTGGTCTTCGCGCCGAGCCAGACCGATCCCGGCCGCTACGGCATCCAGGGATTCGTGCCGAAGCTCGCCGTCGGCTGCGCGGGCAACAACTGGATTCCGGCGTCGGTCTACGACGTCATCCTGAATGTGGTGGACGGCGGCATGGACGCGCAGCACGCGATCGAGGCGCCGCGTATGCTGATTGGCAACGGGCCGGGCGGCGGCTCGCGTGTCCAGATCGAGGACCGCTTCCCGCGATCAATCCTTGCGGACCTCGAAGCGCGCGGCCACGCGTTCCAGAAGGTCGGCCGGAAGGGCGAAGTCGTCTACGGCTATGCCGCGGCGGCCGTCGTCAACGCCGCGAAGGGCACGGTCTCGGGCGGCGCCGAGCCCCGGCGCTCGCACAGCACGGCGGCGGTAGGTAATAAATAAGCCGGGTATATTTTTTCGATTTTCGAAAAAATATACCCGGCTTATTTATTTGATGCCTCTGCAGTCGTCGCCCATCCACTTGCCGGTGAACGTGAACGTGACGTTCATGTTCTGACCTTTCGCCGCCAGCGTGCCGTTGCCGGTGACGCTTTCACTCGTGACGCGGTCCACGTGCACCGTACCCGTCCCGGCGTTGCTACCCGTGCAATCGAACGTCGAATCCTGCGAGGACGACCTTCCGGTGACGAGCGTGTGGGTGCACTTGGTGTCCTTGTTGACCCGGCTGGATTCAGGCTCGAACAGCGCCTGCGTCAGTTTTTCCTTCGTCACGCACTGGCGCGTGACCGTCGGCGCGTTCTGGGGCTGCGGCATTTGCGCCAGCATCGGTCCCAGCAAGGCCTTCTCCTGATCGGAGAGCTTGCTCACGTCCATCGACGGCCCACCGCTGATTTGGGAGTTGGCCGTGAGCGTCCAGAGCCCGGGCTTGATGTCGAACGGCTCCGCTCTGGGCGCTTGCGCCCCCAGGGCCAGGGCGACCCCCGCGCACGCCACGCTCGTCGCCACGCCGCTTCCGACACTCCGGAACACGAGCACCATCGCCGCACCCCCGTACGACGGATACGCGCGAGGAGGCGTCGCCGGAAGAAATTAGGAGTGAGAAGCCAGAAGTCAGAAGTTCGAAGGCTGAACGGCGACCTCAAACCGGCGCAATCGGCGGCAGAGCGCGCTTGTGGTCGGAGGCGTGGCGCAGCAGCTCGATGCGTCTGGCGACGTCTGGGGCGACGGCCGACGGCCCGCCCGCGAGGTACTTCTCGAGCGCGTCGTAGGTGAAGCCCATCTCGGCCTCGTCGGTCTGGCCCATCCAGAGGCCGGCGGTCGGGGCCTTGTCGATCACGCGGGCCGGCACGCCCAGTTCGCGGGCGAGCGCGCGCACTTCGCTCTTGACGAGGCCGCCAATCGGCAGCACGTCCACGCCGCCGTCGCCGTACTTCGTGTAGTACCCGAGCGTGATCTCGCTCTTGTTCCCGGTGCCCGCGACAAGATAGTTGAGCGAGTTCGCCAGGAAATAGAGCGACGTCATCCGCAGACGCGGCTTGGCGTTCGCTTCGGGCAGCTGCTGCTTGATGTCGACGGCCTCCACGTGGGTCGGCAGTCCCTTGACCGCGGAGTGGAGCGCCTCGGTCAGCGCGTCGAACGTCGGGCCCAGATCGACCCGCGCGACTGGAATCGAGAACGTCGTGGCAACCAGCCGCGCGTCATCCTCATCCTGTGGATGGCTGTAGCAGGGCAGCAGGACGCCCAGCACGCGCTGCGGCACCGCCAGCTGGCACAGCCGCCCGACGACCGCCGAGTCGATTCCGCCGCTCAGCCCGAAGACGAACCCTCGCGCGCCGGTCGCATGGACCTTGTCGCGCAGCCACGTGACGATGGTGTCGGTGCGGGTGGACATTGGCCGAACTATAACAAGGCAGAAGGCAGAAGGCAGAAGGGCAATTCAGGGCGAAGTCTCTTTGCGGTCTGCCTCTTGTCCTCTGGCTTCCGGCTTTTGCCCTCTGACCTCTCCCCTGTGCCCTGCCAGATTCTCAATTGCCTCCGCCGCGGGGGAATCGGGCCAGACGGGCAGCGGCGCGGCCGTGTACCCGGCGTGCGCGAGCGAGCCCTGGAAGAACGCGACGGCGCTCGCAGCCAGGGCCAACCGGCCAAGTAGATGGAGCAGCCATCCAAGCGGCATCACCGCGCGGACCCAACTCCATGGGACGACGAGAAGGATCCGTGCCATGAGTCCATTCCAGAGAACGAGGATCACGAGCACCGCGCCAATGCTCAGCCCGTACAGCGCCAGCACGGAGAAGGCTCGGCGGCGAATGAACCGGATCGACGCCACGAGCGCGCCAAGCGCGCTGCGCCGATCCTCGACCACGATCCGCACGACGGCATAGCCGGCCACGACGTTGACGGCGACGAGGCCGGCGATCGACACGGCGGGATGGACGCTCGGGAACCCCCACCAGATCGCCCAGTAGGCGAGTCCGACGGGAACGCAGAGGCGGAGGAACCTCCAGAAGTTCACGCCGCACGCGGCGAAGAACGGTCCGGCGCCGACCGGCCGCGCGCGCGCCAGACGATCCAGGCATCCGCCCCACAGAAAGAGGTAGACGCCGACCGCCATTCCGGCCGCTGTCGGCTCCAGCGGCAGTCCGGCATATTCGGTCTGCACCTGCACGACGACGGGCAGCGCGCCGATCCCCAGGAGTTGGAACGCCGCCGACGGTGGAACATTTTCGTCGTGCGACAGGTCGCCGGCTTCTTGAAAGGGCCGCACTCGATCGCCTGGCCAGACCGCCGCGGAGGCTGCGGGCAGGACCACAACCAGAATCCCCGCCCACAGCGCCGGCGCGCGCAGCACGCGGCGCCAGCCTTCGACGAACGCGCCAATCACCCCGATCGACGAGCCGCTAGATCCTGTGGACATGCGTCATGGGGCGAGTCGGCGCAATGCTAGCATGGGGCCCGCCTTCGCCCGCTCCGAGGCCCTCGGCGAGGGGCCGCGGGGGCGACCACCTTCGCCGAGGGCTTCGGTGGTCCGCCGGAGCTTCAGCGAAGGCGGAAGCCCCCGGAGTGAAGCAAGGAGTGTGACGTGCCTATCAGAGTGATTCACATCGGACTGGGACCCATCGGCGCGGGCGTCGTGCGCCAGGTGGCGAGCCGCAAGGGCTTCGTGATCGTCGGCGCCGTGGACATCGATCCGGCGAAGGCCGGCAGGGACCTCGGCGAGGTCTGCAACGTCGGCCGCATCCTGAAGGTGAAAGTGACCGACGACATCGGCAAGACGATCAAAGCGACGCGCCCCGACGTGGCCGTGCTGTGCACCAGCTCGTCGCTGAAGAAAGTCCTGCCGGAGTTCGAGGCCGTCCTCAAGCTCAAGGTCCCCATCGTGTCGACGACCGAAGAGCTCGCCTACCCGGTGAAGAGCAACGCCTCGGCGGCGAAGAAGATCGACGCGCTCGCCAAGCGCGCGCGCGTGGCCGTGCTCGGCACCGGCGTGAATCCGGGATTCGTGATGGACGCGCTGCCGATCGCGCTCACCGGCGTGTGCGAGAGCGTGCGCACGATCGAGGTCGATCGCGTCCAGGACGCGCGCATCCGCCGGCTGCCGTTCCAGAAGAAGATCGGCGCGGGCCTGACGCGCGAAGAGTTCATGGACAAAGTGAAGGACGGCAGCGTCCGCCACGTCGGCCTCGCCGAGTCGATCACGATGATTGGCGACGCGATGGGCTGGAAGCTCGACCGGGTGACTGACGACATCGAGCCGAAGATGGCCGAGAAGCGCGTGACGAGCGACTTCCTCACCGTCGAGCCCGGCCAGGTCGCGGGCATCGTCCAGGACGGCGTCGGCTACCGCAAGGGCACGCCCGTCATCCGCCTGCACATGGAGGCGTACCTCGGCGCGCCCGAGTCCTACGACGCCGTGCGCATCGCCGGCAATCCGCCGCTCTCGATGAAGCTCGCCGGCGGCGTCCACGGCGACGTGGCGACCGCGTCGATCACCGTCAACTCGATTCCGAAGGTCCTCGCCGCGGCGCCCGGGCTGCGCACCATGCGCGACGTCGCGCTGCCGTCGTTCTTCGGAGGATAGGAATGCTCGCCGGGTCAGTTCGTTCCTTGGACCTGACGCACCCGACGTACCTGACGTACCTGACGTACCCGACGTCCGGATCAGGCGTCTGACCGTTTGAAACGATCCACCAGCGCTCCGAGCAACCCTTCGACCGTGTAGACCGACGGCACGAGCGCGGTCTTGACGCCGAGCTCGGTCGCCGCCGCGGCCGTGACCGGGCCGATCGCAGCCACGACCGTCGTGTTGAGCAGATCGACGGCCTGCTCCTCCCCGATGAGTGACGCGAAGACCTGCACGGCCGATGGATTGGTGAACGTGACCGCGTCGATCTTGCCCTCGAGGAGCAGCCGGTAGACGTTCTGGACCGCCGGGGAGTCCGCGGATTCCGGCGCAGCCCGGTACGCGACGAGATCGGTGACCGTGGCGCCGCGGCGCGTCAGGTCGTCCGCCAGCACGTCTCGCTGCCGGTCGGGGCGCACGACCAGCACCCGCTGGCCGGTCAGCGCGCCCTTGGCGCCGAGCGCCTCGCCGATGCTTTCGACGCGGAACTCCGGCACGACGACGTCGGGCTTGATGCCGCTGGCGATGAGCCGCTCGCCGGCCGACGCGCCGACGGCGCACACCGCCACGCGCCCGAGCGCGCGCAGGTCGCGCGGTCCGCGAGACAGCGCGGCGAAAAACCTGGACACCGCGTTCGCCGACTCGAACACGAGCCAGTCGTACGTGTCCACCGACGCGGCGGCGCGATCGACCGCCTCCGGATCCTCCGGAGGCGCCAGGCGAAACGTCGGGGCTTCGATCGGCTGGGCGCCGAGGTTCTCGAGACCCTCGACCAGATCCCGCGCCTGCTCGCGCGTGCGCGTGACGACGATCCGGCGCCCGAAGAGCGGGCGTTCGTCGAACCAGCGCAGGTGATCGCGCAGGCACGCGACCTCGCCGACGACCAGGATCGCAGCCTCGCCGTCGGCGCCCGACGACGTGGCCTCGAGCAGCTCCTCGATCGTGCCGGCGACGGTCCGCTGCGCCGGCTGCGTGCCGCGGTAGATCAACGCCGCCGCCTGGTCGAGCGGCGCGCCATGGTCGACGAGCGCCTGCAGAATGGTCGGGACGACCCGGGCCGCGGCGTAACAGACCAGCGTGCCATCGAGCTTCGTGACGGCGTCCCAGTCCACATCGGGCAGCGTCTCGGTCTCGCTTTCCTGGCCGCGGAGGAGCAGCAGCGCGTCGCCCGCGCCGGGGTAGGTGACGGGCACGCCCGCGTAGGCGGTCGCGCCAATCGCGGCCGGCACGCCGGGCACGACCTCGAACGGCACACCCTGCTCGTGCAGGAACAACGCCTCCTTCGCGCCGCTGTCGAAGACGAACGCGTCGCCCCACTTGAGCCGCGCCACGGTGTGGCCGTCGCGCGCCTTCTCGGCGAGCAGCATCGAGATCGCGTCCTGCGCGATCTCGCGCTCGGCGGGCGCACCCGCCGCGATGCGCTCCGCGTCAGGCCGCGCCCATCGGAGGACGGCCTCCACTGACCGGTCGTAGACGACGACGTCGGCCTCGGCGAGGAGGCGGACGCCGCGCGCGCTGATGAGCCCGGGATCGCCCGGACCGGCGCCGATGATGAACACGCGGCCGGAGGGGGTCACCGGTCCGCCGCCGGAGCGAAGTAGCCGCTGCGCGTGCGGGCCGCCGTGTCCGGCCGGTTCACGCGCACCGCGATCCTGCGCCACGTCCCGTCGTGCTTCCGGTTCTTCGAGACGAAGCCGAGCACGTACTGATTCGACAGCTCGTCGGCGACCTTCTGGTACACGCCGGACAGCTGCGCAAGGTCCTCGACGAAGAACGCCCACCCGCCCGTTTCCTGGGCGAGCGTGCGCATGACGAAGTCGCCCTGGCTGAACCCCTTGTGCGGGCCGTCCTCCTTGGCGTGCAGCGCGATCCCGTAGATCAGCGCTTCGGCCCGCTTCGCCTCGTCGAGCACGTCGTCGTACGTCTTGAGGCTGGCGGTGTCCTCGCCGTCCGAGAGCACGATGATGGCCTGGCGCCGGATGTCGTCGGACGCCACCCCGGGCGCGCGCGCCAGGTCGCGGAGCGCGATGTAGATCGCGTCATACAGCGCGGTCGATCCGCCGGCCTCGGTCTTGTGGATCGCGGCCTCGAGCGCGGGGACGTCGTGCGTGAACCCCTGCAGGATGCTCTCGTGGTTGTCGAAGTCGATGACTTCCGCGAGGTCACGCGCGCCCAGCCGGCGCGCGAATCCCACGGCCGCCTCCTTGGCAATGGCCAGCTTCGATTCCATGCTCGTGCTCGAGTCGAGCAGCATGGAGAGCGCGATGGGCTGACGCTCGCCCGAGAAGAGCGAGATGTCCTGCGGCACGCCGTCCTCGAAGATCTGGAAGTCCTCGCGGTGGAGGCCGGTGACGAAATGCTGCGCGGCATCGGTGACCGTGACGCTGAGCTGGACGGTGTCGGTCCCGCCGCGAAAGACCTGTGGCCGCGCCCGCGCCGTCGTCGAGGCGGCCGCGACGAGCGCGCCCACGAGCAGGCAGCGGGCGGCGCCGGTCATTCCTTGCCCCAACGGGGCGCCCAGAGCTTCACGTCCTTGCGCGTGACCTCGACCTCCATCTGCTTCGGCGGAATCAGCGCTTCGGGACGGTTGTAGGTGACGTCGAGCTGCGACAGCAGGCGCGTGGCGACCCACGACAGGCCCAACGTAATCGCCTGGCGGGTGATGAGCGGCTTGTTGCCGCCGCCGCTGTCGCTCGCGACGTCCGAGACGACGATGGCCCGCTCGCGGGCCTCCGGCGTGACGACCGCGCCGCGCTGCTCGAGCAGCGTCACGGTCCACAGGGCGACGCCCGTGTTCTGCAACGTCTTGCGGATCGAGTCGTTGGAGTCGTTACTGAACTCGGGTCCATCTTCCATGTCGAAGGCGACGATCACGGGCCGCGTGGCGCCCTTCTTCTTCAGCGTCTTCGCGGCCTCGTCGATGGCCTGCATCAGGTACGCGCCGGATCCCTTGCGCCAGAAGATCTTCTCGACGCCCTTGGCGAGCGCGACCGCGCTGGACGTCGCCGGCACGAGCGTCGTCGGCCGGTCGCCGAACGTCATCAGCGTGATCTCGGTCTGCGAGCTGCCGTCGAGGATCTGCTTGATGAACGCGCTGACGCCCTCGCGGATTTCCGTGACGGCCCGCTGCGACACGTCGCTGTCGTCGACGAGCAGGGCGATCTGCATCGGCGTCGTGGCCTGGCCGACCCGCAGGACCTCACGGGCCATGCCGTCCTCGCGCACGCGGATCTCGGCCGGCGCGAGGTCCGTGACGGGCGCGTCGTCCTTGCCGGCCGCGGAGATGTAGACGTGCCGCTCGCGCTGCGCGCGCGGCGTCTGCGCGAGCAGCACGGGCGAGGCGAGGATCGACGCGGCGGCGACACCGGCGCACCAGCGCGAGGGGCGGCCCGACAGGATCCGAGGACGGCGAGCGGTCGCGGGTTGGTGAGTCATGATCTGCCCCCGCCTCGCAGTATATCGAGTTCGCCCACCAGCGGCGCGGCCGCCGGGGTGCGCCAGACAGGTACGATAGAATGCCCTGTTGGTAGGCCGGCGGTGGGGCCGACATGCCGAAGGACGACGACCGCACGCACTGGTTGGCCCGGTCAGTCGGGTTCCTGCAGGACACGGTCGTTCGCGCGGGGCCGGCGGCAGCAGCCAGCTACACGCTGGTCGGGGCCATCCTCCTGCTTGGCGGCGGGGGATACGCGCTCGACCAGTGGCTCGGCACGCGGCCGTGGTTGCTGCTGAGCGGGTTGCTGCTCGGGATGGCCGTCGGATTTTACGAGCTGGTCAAGACAACATGGCGACGTCAGTGACCGTGGTCGGCTGGATGACGGCGGCGTGTGCGGGGAGCGCTCTGGCGCTGGTGGCGTTCGTGCCGGGCTTTGCCCCGCGCGACGTCGTCGCGGGCATGGCCGGTCCGCTGGTCGCCGCGGGCGTCTCGTGGTTGATGATCGATCGAATCGCCCGCGTGAATCCGGCAGGTCTGACGCCGTTGATGATGGTCGCGTTCGCGGTCAAGCTCGTCTTTTTCGGCGCGTATGTGGCGCTCGCACTGCGCGTGCTCCAGGTGGCGCCGGTGCCGTTCGTCGTGAGCTTCACGCTGGCGTTTGTCGGACTCTGGGCGGCCGAGGCCGTGCTGCTGCACCGGCTGGCGGGCCGCCGCGCGCACGCGTCGTAACGATCCCTCGATGAACCCAGCTGCACAGGAAACGGTCGCCCGGGCGCAGGAGGCCCACGCCGCCGGCGGATTCGACGCCGGCTCGGTGATCATCGGCCACGTCTCGAACAGCGCGCACGAGCACGCGCTCATTCATCTGCCGACGGTTTTCGGCATCGACCTGTCGGTCACCAAGCACGTGTTCATGCTCTGGTTCGTCGCCGCGTCGGTGTTCGTCATCGTCACCGGCCTCGTGCGGCGATCGGTCGCGTCCGGCCGGCTCGTGCCGACGCGGCCGATGAACGCGCTCGAGATCGGCGTCGAGTTCATCCGCGACACGGTCGTCATGCCGAACGTCGGGAAGAAGTGGGCCGACCAGTGGACGCCGCTCATCCTGACGTTCTTCACGTTCATCCTGGGTGCGAATCTGATCGGCCTCATTCCGATTTTCGACGTCCTCGGCCTGGTCGATC
>Ga0335084_10004045_pt1 | contig 14441 bp, 9 predicted proteins | sample Lox_Sample_44_FD_206721 | JGI IMG/M metagenome (GOLD analysis project Ga0335084, IMG submission 206721) | Soil microbial communities from Loxahatchee National Wildlife Refuge, Florida, United States - Lox_Sample_4.4 | ecosystem: Environmental > Terrestrial > Soil > Wetlands | place: USA: Florida...
CGCGCCCGCACCGTGATCTCCACCCCCTCCTGCTGCCTGATCCGCTCCCGCGCCGCCCGAATCGCAAAGTTGTTCGCCAAGGCATACCCGATTGCCGCCTTCAAATCCACCGTGGCCGGCAGCGCCGGCTCCGATGTGGGCGCGGCGCCGAGGCGGCCGGCACCGAGAACCACGGTCGCGAGACCGGCGGCGATGGAAGCGATGAGACGCGGGGCAAGCTTCATGGTCTATTTGCCGGCAAGCTGCGGTTCGGTGAGGGTGGCGGCGCCGGCTTCCACGATCTTCTCGGCCGCCCGCTGCCGGGCGTGATCGCGGGCGAGCAGCACGTAGATGGCGGGGACCATGAAGAGCGTGAACACTGTCCCGATCGACATGCCGCCCACGAGCACCAGACCGATGGAATTGCGCGCGGCCGCTCCCGGCCCGCTGACGAGCGTGAGCGGAAAGTGGCCGGCCACCGTCGCGGCACTCGTCATCAAAATCGGGCGCAGCCGCGTCATCGCCGCCTGGTGCACCGCCCGGATCTTCTCGACGCCCTGCTCCTGCAGCTGGTTGGCAAACTGCACGATCAGGATGCCGTTCTTGGCGATGAGGCCGACGAGCGTGACCAGGCCGACCTGGGCGTAGATGTTCATCGTCGTCGTCCATCCCCGCGTGAAGAACGGAATGTTCGGGTTGGGCATCTTGAGAAAGGTGAAAACGAGTGCGCCAAAGAGCGCCAGCGGCACCGAGCCGGCGAGGATGATGAGCGGATCGGAGAAACTGTTGAACTGCGCAGCGAGCACCAGGAAGATCAGGACGACGGCCAGGGCGAAGGCCGGCAGGAACTTGTTGCCCTCCGTGCGGAGCTGGCGCGACTCGCCGGTGTAGTCGATGAGGTACCCCTTCGGAAGGATCTTCGCCGCCTCATCCTCGATGAAACGCAGCGCCTGATCGAGCGGCAGCACGGACACGCCGGAGAGCGTCACGGCGTTGAGCTGCTGGAAACGGTTGAGCGACCGGGGAACCGTGGAGTCCTTGATGGTGGCGATGGTGCTGAGGGGCACGAGCTGGCCGTTCGGACCGGTGATGTAGATGTTCTGCAACTGGTCAGGATTGAGGCGATCGATGCGCTTGATCTGCGGGATGACCTTGTAGCTGCGGCCGGAGATGTTGAAGCGGTTGACGAAATTGCCGCCCACCGCGGAGGCGATGTCCGCGCCCACCTGCGTCAGGTTGAGTCCGAGCGCGGCGGCCTTGTCGCGATCGATCTCGATCTCGGACTGCGGCTGATCGATCTTCACGTCGATCTGCGGCGGAAAATAGAATTTGCCGCTGGCCGCGGCGGCCTGCTGGATTTTTTGCGCAAATGCCAGGATCTCCGACGTGTCGGCGGTGGAGGCGAGCACGACCTCGACGGGAAACGAGCCGCCCCCGGGCAGCGCGGGCGGAAGCACCGGGAAGAGCTGGATGCCGGGGATGGCCTGGAGCTTGCGCTGCATTTCGGGCAAGATCTGGAAGATCTTCCGCTTCCGCTCCCCCCAAGGTTTCACCACCATCCCCCCAAAGCCGCCGCTGGGAGTGGTGATCTGAAACGTGAAGGCGGTCTCCGGCTCGCTCATGAAAGCCCGGTTGGCGGCCGCCGCAAACTTGCTTGTCTGGTCAAGCGTGGCGTTGGCCGAGGCATTGAGGATGCCGAAGATGACTCCCTGGTCTTCGGTCGGCGCCAGCTCCTTGGGCGAGAACAGGAACAGGGGCAGCGTCAGCAGGCCGAGCACCATCCACGCGGCGTAGACGTAGCCCCGCGCGCCGAGGGTGATCTCGAGGACCCGCCCGTACGCGGCCTTGAGGCGCTCGAACTGCCGGCTGATGTGCCCCGAAAAACCCCGCTCCTCCGCCTCGCGCCGAAGCAGATAGGCCGACATCACCGGCGAAAGCGTCAGGGCGACGATGCCGGAGATCGTCACCGCCCCGGCGAGCGTCAGGGCAAACTCCCGGAACAGCGAGCCCGTGAGGCCGCCTTGCAGGCCGATGGGCAGGTAAACCGCCGCCAGCGTGATCGTCATCGCGATAATCGGCCCCACCAGTTCTCGCGCGCTGATCAGGGCCGCCTGCATGGGCCGCAGACCCTCGCGCAGGTGCCGCTCGACGTTTTCGACCACGACGATGGCGTCGTCGACCACCAGTCCGACCGAGAGCACGATCGCCAGCAGCGTGAGCAGATTGATCGTGAACCCGAAGACCTGCATCAGGAACACGCCGCCGATGAGCGAAACCGGAATGGCCACCACCGGAATCAGCACGGAACGGAACGAGCCGAGGAAGAGGAAGATCACCACCACCACGATCATCAGGGTATCCATCAGCGTGTGCGTCACGTCGTGGATGGCGTCGCGGATGTACGCGGTGGCGTCATAGGCGACCCGCCCCTGCAGGCCCGTGGGCAGGTTCTTCTGGATCGAGTCCATCTCCGCGCGAATTTGCGCCACGACGTCGAGCGAGTTGGCGTTGGGCAGCGGCCAGATCCCCATGAAGACGGCCGTCTCGCCCGAGAAGCGCACCTCGGTGTCGTAGTCTTCCGCGCCCAGCACGATGTCGGCGATGTCTTCCAGCCGGACGATGGCGCCGTTTTGCTCGCGGATGACCAGCTTCTGGAATTCCTCGACGGACCGCAGGTCGGTGTTGGCCGTGAGGTTGACCTGGATCAGCGAGCCCTTGGTCTGGCCGACCGCCGCGAGGTAGTTGTTGGCGGCGAGCGCCGCCCGCACCTGCGCGGGGCTGATGTTGAGCGCCGCCATGCGCGCCGGCTTGAGCCAGATCCGCATCGCGAACGTGCGCGCGCCGAGGATGTCCGCCCGCTGGACCCCCGGCACGGCGCTCAGGCGCGGCTGGACGACGCGCACCAGGTAGTCGGTGATTTCGTTCTGCCGCAAAACTTCGGAGGTGAAACTGAGGTAGGCGGCGGCGAACTGGCTGTCGGCCGTCTGCACGCTGATCGCCGGCAGTTCGGCCTCGGGCGGCAGGTCGTTGCGCACCTGGTTGACGCGGGAGTTGATTTCGGCCAGCGCCTTGATCGGGTCGTAGTTGAGCTTGAGGCGGACGGTGATGAGCGAGAGTCCCTGCGAGCTTTGCGATTGGATGTAGTCGATGCCGTCCGTGGCGGCGATCGCGCGCTCGAGCGGCGTGGTCACAAAGCCACGCACGAGATCGGCGCTCGCGCCGATGTACACGGTGGTGACGGTGACCGTGGCGTTGTCACTGCGCGGATACTGGCGGATGTTCAGGGTCTTGACGGCCTGCAAGCCCGCGATGATGATTACCAGGTTGACCACGATGGCCAGGACGGGCCGGCGGAGAAAGATGTCAGTCAGGGTGGATTTCACGGAGAAAGAGGAGCGGGAGGTTGCGGTGATCGTGGCGACGGGTTCGGAGCAGGTGTCTTCCCGCCAGCCATCGGGCTGGAGCCGTCCGGACGGCGCGGCGCTCAGCTGTCAGCGGGATGCGGCGCGAGCTGGGCGTTGGGCGCCAGGCTGTTGTTCACGGTCACGGCGATGCCGTTGCGCAGTTTGAAGACCCCGGACGTCACCACGGTTTCGCCGGCCTTCAGACCCGAGGTGACGGCGACAAAATCGCCGCGGCGCGTCCCCAAGCGCACGAGCTGCTGGCGCAGGACCTCGGTCGCCTGGCCGCCCTGATCATCCTTCTTCGGTTCGACGACGAACACCGAATTGCCGTACGGCGCGTAGAGCACGGCCGTGGCGGGTATGACCAGAACCTGGTCAGTGCTGGGCAGCACCACGCTGACGTTCGCGAACATGCCCGGATGGAGATGCTCGCTCGAATTGGCGAGCGTGGCCTGCACGCGCACGTTGCGCGTCGCGCTGTCCACGTCGGGGTTGATCGCCGTGATCCGTCCCTCGATCACCGTGCCGGGCACCGCGTCACTCGTCACGCGCACGACCAGGTCGCGCGCCAGCTGCGACAGGCGCTGCTGCGGCAGCAGGAAGTTCACGTAGATCGGATCCAGCGACTGGAGGGAGACAATGGCATCGCCCGACTTCAATGACTGGCCGAGGTTCACGAGGCGGATGCCCAGGCGCCCGTCAAAGGGGGCGCGGATTGTTTTCTTGGCGATCGTGGCCCGGATGTTGTCGGCCTGCGCCGCCGCCTGCTTGGACTGCGCGTCGGCGGCATCGAGTTCGGACTGGGCGATCGTGGACTGTGTCCGGAGTTCGCGGGCTCGCTCCAGGTTGATTCTCGCGAGGGCGGCGCTGGCTTCCGCCGAGCGCAGCTGGGCCTCCTCCGTGGAGGTGTCCTGCCGGACGAGCAGATCGCCCGCCTTGACGACACTGCCGGGCTCAAAGGCGATCTGGACGATCTTGCCGTCGAGTTCCGCGGCGACGGTCACGCCCTGCACAGCGGTGAGCGAGCCGATCGCATCGATTGTCGGCGCCCAGGCTTCCTCGGTGACCGTCGCCGTCGTGACCGGCTCGGGTGGTGGCTTCATGCCAGCGCCGGCGGCGAACATGGTTTGGAATTGCAGTCCCTTGATGCCACCGAGCACGCCGACGAGGACGACGAGCCCGATGATGGTGATGGCGAGTTTCTTGAACATGGTAGCAGGTGGTGCGGAGACGAGGTTCAGGGGCGAGCAGGGGCCAGAAGTCAGGGGACGGATTCAGCCGGCACGGGCCGGGCGGAGATCTTCGTGGCCTGCTCGATGATTTTGTTCAGCAGGCGCACGAGCGTCTGGCGTTCCGATTCAGTGAGCATGCCGGTCAGCGCGGCCATGAGTTGAAAATGCCCCGGCAGGAGATTGCGCAGGAATCGGGTCGCCTTGGAGGTGAGGACCACCGACATCGTGCGGCGGTCCGCCGGGTCGGGCACCCGCTTCACCAACCCGTCGCGCTCGAGCGTATCGATGAGGCCGGTCATGGTCGCCCGAGTGACACCGGCGGCGTCCGCAAGTTCGGCGGGGGTTCGCGGCGCGGGCAGACCGCTGCCATTGCCGCCCGGACCGGCTTCGTGGTCGTGCGCCCCATGCCACAGCAGCATCAAGACACCGAACCGCCCCGGGGAAACATCGTGCCGGGCCAGGTTTCGCTCGGCCAGGCCGAAGACCTCGTCGCCCGCCCGCAGCAGGTGGAGAAAGACCGCGGTCGCCGAGGGATCGAGATCAGGAAACTGCTTCGCCGCGTCCAGGAGGCATTCGTAACGCGGCAGGTCTTTCAGCATCAGAAATGGCATGGTGGCTCCGGAAATAAGGGGGCAGACCGTAAGGCTCCTAACTAATCCGACAAGTCCGCGCGGACGATTTCCGCCCCTCCGCCGCCAGACAGTAGGCGGCCTTATCGATTCGGGCTCGCACCAGAAGCGGATCCCGCAAGGCAGCTGCAGAACCGCGCCGATCGGCGGACGCGGGCTTTTCCCGCCCACGGCGTTGCGTGATTCGCGTTGTCTCGTTTGGTTCGGCGGAAGCGATCAAATTCCCCGCGAGCCATGCCCGAACCCACCGATCGAAAGCCGCGGCCTCGGCTGTTGCCGTGGACAACCTGGCTGGCGGTTGGCGTCCTCGGTGCGGCCGCCATCGCCGTCGTCCGCTGGGTGCATCCGTTTCTCGCGATCAGCCGGCCGGTGTCTGCCGACGTCCTGGTGGTCGAGGGCTGGGTGCCCGATTACGTGCTGGTCGCCGCCGCGCGCGAGTTCCGCGAGGGCCCTTACCGCCGCGTGCTCGTCTCCGGCCTGGCGGATCACGCCGGACCGGCGGGCGCCAGCGAGCGATCCTACGTTCAAGGGGCGGCGGAGCGGCTCGGGACCCTTGGGATCGACCGCGCGCAGATCGTCGCCTGTCCGGGGCCGGGGGCGGAGTGGAACCGGACATCCAAATCGGTCCGCGTCGTCCGCGATCGCCTGCGTGCGCTCGGCCTCACTTCCAAGGGTATCAATGTCGTGACGCTCGGACCGCACGCCCGACAGACCCTCCTGGCCTACCGCCGCCTGATCGACCCGACGATTCCGGTGGGTGTCATTTCCATCCCCAAGGACGACTACGATCCTGCGCAATGGTGGACCTCCCGCGCCGGCCGCAAGAAAGTCATCAAGGATTTTGCCGGCTGGATCCGCGAATTCCTGTTCGGCCTTCGGTCCTGATCCCGCGAAGCCGGTCCACCGGCCGCGGTTCGCTCCCCTCCATCCCCGCCCTCGCCCGCCTGCCGCCGCCCGGCGTCCGCCCCGGTTACAGTGATGCATGTCAACGAATAGTTGACATGTTGGGCGGCCGGATTCGCGGCGGGCGCGCGGGCGGCAAACCAGGCGCGGCGGGCGGCCGGAGCGCAGCGTTGCGCCCTGCCCGCGCGGGCGGCAGCGCCGCGGGTACCGCGCAGATCGCCCTCCTGGGCCACGCGGGGTTCTGCCGGCGGCCCTAGCCCGTCACAGTGCCCGCGCCGCGGCCACGACGGCGTCGGCGGTGATGCCGAGCTCTTTCATCACCACGGGTGCCGGGGCGCTGAGCCCAAAGCGGTCGATGCCCACGATCCGGCCGTCGAGACCGACATACTCGCGCCACAGCGGCGTGACCCCCGCCTCGATTGCCACGCGCTGGCGGCAGGATGGCGGCAGCACCGCGTCCCGGTACTCCGCCGGCTCCCGCTTGAAGCGTTCGAAGGACGGCAGGGATACGACGCGAACCCCGGGCCCAAGGATCTTTGCGGCGGCGAGCGCGTGCTGCAGTTCGCTGCCGGTCGCGATCAGGATGCAGGTGAGCGGCGCGGTCTCCTGCACCGCCACGTAGCCGCCCCTGAGCACGCCGGCGCGCCGGACATGCGGTGGAATGTCGTTCAGGTTCGGCACCGCCTGGCGCGTCAGTGCGATCAGCGTCGGCCCGTCGAGGCGCGCCATCGCCGCGGCGAACGCACTGGCCGTCTCCTCCGCGTCCGCCGGGCGGATCACGTCCAGCCCCGGGATCAGGCGCAGCGACGAGATCGTCTCCACCGGCTGATGCGTGGGGCCGTCCTCGCCCACCCCGACCGAGTCGTGGGTGTAGATGTAAACGACAGGGAGTTTCGCCATGGCCGCCAGGCGCATGGCCGGCCGGCTGTAATCGGCAAACACCAGGAACGTGGCGCACGACGGGCGGAAGAGCCCGTCGTAGGCCACGCCGTTATTGATGGCCGCCATCGCATGCTCGCGGATGCCGTACCGGATGTTGCGGCCCGCGCGGTTCGTCTTGTCGAAATCCTTGTCGGCGTTGATGTAGTTGTACGTCGAGCCGTGGAGGTCGGCCGAACCGCTGATTAGCAGCGGCAATTCGGCGGCGAGCGGCTGCAGGACCTCTCGCCCCGAACCGCGCGTGCCGGGGTGCTTCACGTCGGCCGGGAACACCGGGATTTTCGCCAGCAGTTCCGCCGCGCCCGGCACCGCCGTCCGCGCGTCGAGCAGCGCGGCCTTGTCGGGATGGGCGGCGCGCCAGGCCTCATAGGTCTTCTGCCACCGCTTCCATCCGCGGATCAGCCGCTTCTTGTGATCCGCAAAATAGGCGCGCACCGCGTCACTCACGTAGAAATGCTGGTCCGCCGGCAGGCCCAGCCCGGCGCGCGCCGCGTCCGCGAACTTGGCCCCGCCCTCGCCGTGCGCCTTCGCGGTGCCCTGGACCTCCGGGATGCCCTTGCCGATGATGGTCTTCGCGATGATGAGCTGCGGCTTGCCTGATTTCGCCCGTTTGGCGCGGTTGATCGCCTTGAGGATCGCGGCCATGTCGTGGCCGTCGGGCAGCGTCTGCACATCCCAGCCGATGGCCTTGAACCGCGCCGCGGCGTTCTCGCTCTGCGTCTTCGCCGCCATGGCGTCGAGCGTCACGTCGTTGGAGTCGTAGATGAGAATCAGGTTGTCGAGGCCCTGGTGGCCGGCGAAGGCCACGGCTTCCATGCCCACGCCTTCCTGCATGCAGCCGTCACCCGCGAGGCAGATCACGTGATAGTCGAAGAGGGGGTGCTCGGGGGTGTTGAAGCGCGCGCAGGCCATCTGGCCGGCCATCGCCATGCCCACGGCATTGCCCACGCCCTGCCCCAGCGGGCCCGTGGTGCACTCGACGCCGGGCGTATGGCGGAACTCGGGGTGGCCGGGCGTGCGCGAATGCAACTGGCGGAATCCCTGGAGGTCGTCGATCGACAGATCGTAACCGCTGAGGTGCAGCCAGGCGTAGAGGAACATGCTGCCGTGGCCCGCCGAGAGCACGAACCGGTCGCGGTTGAGCCAGCGCGGCTCCTCGGGGTTGTGCACCAGCGCGTGGCCGAACAGCACCGCGCCGATTTCCGTGGCGCCGAGCGGCAGGCCGAGGTGTCCGATGCCGGCCTTGTGCACCGCGTCGATGGCGAGACCGCGCGCTTGGGCACAAGCGTGGGCGAGGATTTCCGTGTTGAGCTTCATGGGCAAAGGGTGATTGAGAACCGCCGGCACGAGCGCGGCCAGGCAAACGTGCTGGTTTAACGGCGCGGCCCGCGCCGTGGGAAGCCCAAATTTGGCCGGCAAAGCGGCGAGCCACTCCGGCTCGCCGGTTGCTCAAGCGGTGCCGACCGTCCGGGTCATTCCGCCTTGGCCGGAGCGGTCGGCTCCGGCGCAGGGGCGGCGGGCGCGTCGGCGGCCGGCGCGGTCTCCGCCAGCGCCTCGTACTCATAGCGTTTCTTCTTGACGGCCATGGCCGCCTTGCCCGTCCGCTCGCGCAGGTAATACATGCGGGCGCGCATGTTCTCGCTTTCGTGTTCGATCTCGATCTTGTCGATGTTGGGCGAGTGGACCGGGAACACGCGCTCGACGCCCTCGCCGTAGCTGATGCGCCGGACGGTGAAGGTCTCGTGGATGCCGTGGCCCTTGCGGGCGATCACGACGCCGGAGAAGATCTGAATCCGCTCCTTGTCGCCTTCGCGCACCTTGGTGTGCACGCGCACGCCATCGCCCGTCTTGAAGGACGGCAGGCCCTTCTTAAGCTGGGGGGCGGTGATTTCCTTGATGATCGGATTCATGTGGCTGCTTCTCCAATAAATCGGGTCGGACCTGGCGGGTTTTCTCGATACGCCGCGCAAGCCGCCACTTCTCGATCTCGCCGTGATGCCCCGACAGGAGCACTTCCGGCACGGACATGCCGCGAAATTCGGCGGGCCGCGTGTACTGAGGAAAGTCGAGCAACTTGCCGGTGAAACTTTCGCTCGTCAACGACTTTTCCTCCCCCAGCACGCCCGGGATGAAACGGGCCACTGCGTCGACGAGCACCGCGGCCGCCAGCGTGCCGTTGGTGAGCACATAATCGCCGATGCTGATCTCCTGATCGATCAGGCACTCGCGGATCCGCTGGTCGATGCCCTCGTAATGGCCGCTGAGGAGGAGGAGATGCTGCTGGCGCGACAGCTCTTCCGCCAGCGACGGACTGAGCGGCACGCCGTCGGGCGTGAGATAGATGCGCCGGCAGCCGGGCTGCTGGAGCTGCTCGATCGCGGCGAACACCGGCTCCGGCTTGAGCACCATGCCGGCCCCGCCCCCGAACGGCCGGTCGTCGGCCCGCTTGTGCTTGTCGGTCGCCCAGTCGCGCAAGTCGTGCACTTTCACGGCCACGAGGCCGGCCTCGATTGCCTTGCCCAGAATGCTCTCGGCGAGGAAGCCATCCAGCATCCGCGGAAACAGCGTGAGGATATCGATGTGCAGCGGCATCGTCAGGCGAGTGATTGTTTAAACCACCGAGGCACGGAGAACACGGAGAAAAAACAAAGCCCCGGCGGGGTGCCGAGGCTTGTGATCGAGACCGATCCAGAGACTCCGTGCCCTCTGTGTCTCTGTGGTGAAAAACACCCTCAGGCCGGCGGAGCGGCGGGTGCGGGCGAGGGGGCTGGCGACGGCGTGGCGGCGACGGCGGCCAGGCGGCGGCGCTCCCGCTTGATCAGCGTGCGCATCGTGTCGGTCGGCCGGGCGCCCTTGCCGTACCAGTAGTCCGCGCGCTCGAGGTTGATCTTGAGCGGGTTGCCCTTCGCCTCAGGGGAATAGGTGCCGAGGATTTCCACCGCGTCACCGTCGCGGCGGGAGCGCTCTTCGGCCACCACCACCCGGAAATGCGGCTTGTGCTTGGTGCCGATGCGGGAAAGACGGATCTTCAGTGCCATGAGTCGGATGCGGACAAACGTTAAGTCTGGTGGAAAAGCCGACGAGTGCACCGGCGGGCGATTTTCTTGTCAAGCCCCTTCCCGCTGAGGCCCAAAGCCGCCAATAATCATTCCGCTGAACCGGGTGATACCGGCTTGCTTGCCGTGCCGAAGCCTTGGCGAAGGCAGATCAAGCGCCGCATCGGACCTTGCCGGGTCGCTACGCCGAGCCGATCAGGATGCCGGCGATGAACACGAGCAGGCCACCGAGCACCACCTGAAAGGCGGCGGAGAGAAACGGCGTGTCCATGTAATGGTGGCGGATCCAGGAGATGACGCCGAGTTCCACCAGCACCACGCCGGCCGCCACGCCGGTCGCCACTTGAAAGCTGCCGATCAGGAAGGGCAGCGTGTGGCCGATCCCGCCCAGCGTCGTCATGATCCCGCACACGCCGCCGCGCAGCCACGGATGCCCGCGGCCGCTCAGGGCGCCGTCGTCCGACAGCGCCTCCGCGAAGCCCATGCTGATGCCCGCGCCGACCGACGCGGCCATGCCCACCAGGAACGCGTCCCAACTGTTCCGCGTGGCGAACGCCGCGGCAAACAGCGGCGCGAGCGTCGACACCGATCCATCCATCAATCCGGCCAGCGCGGGCTGCACGATCTGGAGCACGAAGAGCCGGCGCTGCGTGACGTCCTCCTCGGCGCGGGCGCCCGAGGCCGTCTGCTGCCTATCGAATTCCTCCGCCATGGCCGCGTGGTGCCGCTCCTCCTGCGCCAGGTCGCCCAGCAATTGCCGGATGCCCGCGTCGGTCGTTCGCTGGGCCACCGCTTCATAGAACCGGCGCGTCTCGAGTTCCATGGTCTCGGCCTCGCGCCGGACTTGCGCGACCGAAAGATGGCGCGACAGCCACAACGGCTTGCGGTCCACAAAGCCCTTGATGTCCTGCCGCCGCATGAGCGGCAAATGCTCGCCAAACCGTTCCTGGTACGCTTCCAGCAACCGGTGGCGGTGATTCGATTCCTGTTCCTGCATCTGCGTCAGCGCGGTGGCGGTGGCGGGATAGTCCGCCCGTAGCCGCTCGGCGAATTCGCCGTAAATCCGGCCGTCCTCCTCTTCCAGCGCGACGGCGAGCGCGAGGATTTCCCGCTCGGTGAGTTCATGAAATGCCTTGGCCATGGGTGCCTCCGGGTTGAGCCGAATTGCCGCGCGCCTTGCGCTGGCACCGCCGACTCTGGGTCCCCGCTGCGCCTTTGGCAATGCAGCTCGACGGGGATGTCCCCGCCTCCGGATCAACCTGACGGCTTGGATCTTGCAACGGGACGGGACGACCGCCGCGTGGGTCGCTCCCGCCATCGACCCTGGCCCGCGCCGCGGCGGGCCCGCCACCGCGCGGCTGCTCCGCCAGGGCAGCGGCGATCACGTCCGCACTTCCGCGGCGCAACCTTAAGAAGCGCGCCCGCGGGCGATGCCTTGCCGGGGGCTGTTGCGAGGTGGGTTCTCTTCTTTCTTGGACAATGCGGTGCCAAAGGCGTAACGGGGCCTGAGACGCAGACCATCCCTTAGCAACTCCCATCCGCATTGCCGCCATGTCACACGTGGGTGTTAACATCGGTGCCCTGACGGTGAAGGTGGTAACCCTGCGCGGCGATGCCCGCAGCGCCCGGGTCGTCGCGCACCAGGGGCGGCCCCTGGAAGTTCTTTCCGGACTCCTCGCCGAGGCGGAGTTTGCCGACGCGGAGGCCTTCGGCGTTTCCGGGCACCTCGGCCACATTCCGGAGGTGACCGCCATCCAGCGGGCGCTCCGCGAGACGGCCGGCGGATTCGACGCGGTCGTGTCCCTCGGCGGGGAATCCTTCCTAGTCTACATCCTGGCGGACGGCAAAATCGCCCACGTCCTGTCGCACAACAAGTGCGCGGCGGGCAGCGGCGAGTTCTTCGTGCAGCAAATCGGCCGCATGGGGCTGGATCTCGAGGAAGCGATCCGCCGTTCGTCCCTCGGGCACGTCGTGCCGCTGGCCTCCCGCTGTTCGGTGCATTGCAAGTCGGACATCACGCACAAACTGAACCGCCAGGAAGCCACCGCCGACGACATTCTGCGCACGCTCCACGACAGCATGGCGAACAAGGTGGTGGCACTGTTGGAAAAAGCGCAGCGCGAGCTGCCGCGGGTGCTGCTGATCGGTGGCGTGACTCGCAACGGGGCCATGCTGGCCGCCCTGCGGGAAAAACTGCCTGCCAGCGAGTTGGTCACGCTGCCGGAGAGCCCGTGGATGGAAGCATGGGGCTGCGCCCTGCTCACCCGCGATGAGCCGCGCCACCCGTCCCCGAAGATCTCGCGCCAGCCGGGCCTGGGCGGCCTGCCGCCGCTCTCGCGCTACGCCGGCCGGGTGCAGGTCATCGCGGCGCCGCAGCGACTGGCGCCGACGGACGGCCCGCTGGTCCTCGGCGTGGACGCCGGCTCCACGACGACCAAGGCGATCCTGCTCGACCCGGCGACGCGCGGCGTGGTGGCTTCGCATTACCGGCGCACCCGCGGCGACCCTGTGGCCGCGACCCGCGAATGCCTGCGGGCGCTCGTCGCGCAGGTCGGCGATCGCCCGATCGGACTCACGGCCACGACCGGGTCGGCCCGCGAACTCCTCGGCGCCTACCTCGGCACCGCCCACGTCTACAACGAGATCTCCGCGCAGGCGGCAGGCGCAACGCACTTTGACGCCGACGTGGATACGATCTTCGAAATCGGCGGGCAGGACTCCAAGTTCATCCTCCTGCGCAACGGCGTGCCCGTCGATTACGCGATGAACAACGCCTGCTCGGCCGGCACCGGTTCCTTCCTCGAGGAAAGCGCGCAGGGCGATCTCGGCCTCATGGTCTCCGAGATCGCCGATATCGCGCTGGCCGCAACCGCTCCCGTGCAGGTCAAGGCCACCTGTGCGGCGTTCATCAACTCGGACATCCGCCTCGCCCAGCAGCAAGGCCACTCGCGCGACGACATTGCGGCCGGGCTCGTCTACGCGATCGCCAGCAACTACCTGACCCGCGTGAAGGGGCCGCGCGCCCTGGGCAAGAAGGTGTTCCTGCAGGGCGGCGTGGCCCTGAACCGCGCGGTCGGCCACGCCTTCGCGCACAGCGTCGACCGCCCGGTGGTGATCCCGCCGAGCCCGGAATTGCTCGGGGCGCTCGGGGTCGCGCTGCTGGCCCTGGAACGTGCCGGCGGCGCGCGGGGCGCCCCCACCGGCCTGCTCAGCCTGGCCGCGCCGGAAATGAAGTTGGTGGGCCAGTTCACCTGCCGGGCCTGCAAGCTTTTCTGCAGCGTTGATCGTTTCGAAGTGGCCGGCCGGCGGTTCCCCTTCGGGGGCCGCTGCAGCCTGTACGAAAACGCCTGGAAGCGAAAATCCCGCGCTGCCGCGGCCCCCGATTTCGTCGAGCAGCGGGCCGACTTGGTCTATGGAGACACCCGGCCATTCCTGGCCCCGCCGTCAGCGAGCGAGCCGGCCAAACGCTCCCGCCGACAACGGGTGGAACAAGTGCTCGAAGATGCCCGATCGTTCCTGGAAGACACACTGGGGCGCCCCAACCACGACGGGCCCGCCGCCGTGGCGCGCATCGGCATTCCGCGGGCTTTGACGACCCACTCGCTCCACCCCCTTTACGCGACGTTCTTTTCCGGACTGGGGATGGAGGTGGTGTTGTCCGGTGTGGATCCGCACGGCGATCTGAAGTCGCATTCGGGTTTCTGTTTTCCCGTGCAGATCGCGCACGGCGCGGTGCTGGATCTCGCCCGCCGCGGCGTGAATCTGGTTTTTCTGCCCCACGTGATGCGCATGCCTCAGCCCAACGCCTGCCGGGATTCCTATCTCTGCCCCATCACCCAGGCCGGCCCTTATTTCATCGCCAAGGCATTTCCCGACATCCGCTTCCTTTCCCCGCTGCTGGATTTCACCGGCGGCTATGCGGACAATGCCGCCCTGGTGGAGCTGGTCATCCGCGAGCTGCGGGTCGGCCGCGCGGTGGCCGAACGCGCCTGGACGGCCGCCGTGCGCGCCCAGACGGAAACCGAGCGCGCCCTGCGCGATCTGGGTCAGCACGCACTCGCGCAGGCGCTGGCAACGGGAAGCCCGACGGTGCTCCTCGCCGGCCACAGCTACAACGCCTTCACCCCGGAAGCCTCGCAGTCGGTGGGCCGGAAGCTCGCCAGCATGGGCGTCACGGCCATTCCCGCCGATTGCCTGATGCCGGTCGACCGCGGACCCACGGCGTGGCATTTTGCCAACCAGATCATGAATGCCGTGGCTCTCGCCCGGCAGCATCCCAACCTGTTCCTGCTTTGCGTC
>Ga0335084_10004046_pt1 | contig 14438 bp, 14 predicted proteins | sample Lox_Sample_44_FD_206721 | JGI IMG/M metagenome (GOLD analysis project Ga0335084, IMG submission 206721) | Soil microbial communities from Loxahatchee National Wildlife Refuge, Florida, United States - Lox_Sample_4.4 | ecosystem: Environmental > Terrestrial > Soil > Wetlands | place: USA...
AAGACCACTGCGGGCGCGGCCGGGTCGCCGTCTGCGCGGATGGCATTGGTACTTGTGAATCGGCCCGGCCCGGCACGGCCGTCCCCTGCGCCGGCCTGAGTCTCCGGGCGCGCGCGTGGCGAGCGGCGCGGCCACCACCGCATTACCATACCGGTCCGCCGATCGCGGTCCGGGAGCGGCAATGCGCCACACAGTGTCCGTTGGGCTGATCATCCTGGCCGCGCTGGCGGGCTGCTCGCACGTGCCGCCCGGTCCGCCGGCGACGACGGCGGCCGCTGCGCAACCCGTCGCAAGCCCCGGCCCGCCGCCCGTGCCGCCGCAATCCGCGTCAGCGCCGGCCACCGCGATTCCGGATGCGAGGCCGTCGACACCAGTCGACGCGGCCGCGCCGACGCTGCCCCAGGAGCAGTCACGGGCGGCATCCGCACCTAAGGCGGCGGCCGGGATGCCTGCCGCGACTGTGGCACCTGCTCCTCCGCCGCCGGGCAGACCAAATCCCGCGGCAGCCGCGTCCACTGCACGACCGGCCGCGCCGCCGGCGCCGGCGCCGAAGCCGGCTGCAACGCCGGCCGCCACCGTTGCGCCGGCCGCCGCAGCGACGCCGGCCGCACCGCCGGCCGCGCCGTCACTCGACCTGGCGGCGCTCGAGCAGCGCCTGCGGGACACCCGCGCGATTGGCCTCTTCACGAAGCTGTCGCTCAAGAACCAGGTCGATGAGCTGCTCACGCAGTTCCGCGCCTACCACCGTGGCGACAAGTCGGTTCCGCCGTCACTGCTTCGGCAACGGTACGACGGCCTGCTAATGAAGGTGCTCAGCGTGTTGCAGGACGGGGACCCGCCGCTGGCCACGCAGATCTGGTCCTCACGCGAGGTGATCTGGAGCGTGCTCGCCGATCCGGCGAAGTTCGAGAAGATCTGACGACGACCGCAGGAGACATCATGAGACAGCAAATCGTTCTGGCGCTCGCGCTGATCGGCGGCATCGCCGGCCTGTCCGCGCAGGCGGCGGAGGATCCATCCTCCGCCACGGACCTGAAGGCGACGATCGCGTTGCACGGAATGCCCTGCGATCAGGTCGTGAACGTGAAGCGGCTCGGCGACAGCGACTACCAGGCCGCGTGTCGGGACGGCAATCGCTATCACGTCTTCGTCAATGCCCAGGGTCGTGTCGTCGTGGAAAAGCAGTGATCCGCGGGTACCCATCGTCACGTGCGTGACACGCCGTGCGCGCGGCACGCCCGGGTAGCGTCGCCGGCCCTGCAGCCGTGTCGCCACGCTCGGCCGTCCCAATCCCGTTCCCTGTGTTGGTCCGAGAGCACGGGCTGCGGGCGCCGCCGTGGCGGCCGCCGCGCCGGCCTCGGGGCGCCCGCCGCGAGGCCGAGCGGTCGTCGCCGGGAGTAGGAATCTGACGGGCCTGCCTGCCAGCCGCCTGCGGCTGCCACCCGGCCCGTGGCCGACCGTGCTCGACTGCCTCTGCGCGCACTTCGCCGCCATCTCGCGCGATCGTTGGCTGGACCGCATCGCGCGCGGGCGGGTGTGCGACCGCGACGGGCGGCCGTTGACCGCCACCACGCCGTTTCGCGCGGGCCTCGAGGTCCGTTACTTTCGCGAGCTGGCGCTCGAGGCGCCGATCCCGTTCGCAGAGTCGGTCGTGCACGCCGACGCGGACCTCGTCGTCGCCGACAAGCCTCACTTCCTGCCGGTCGCCCCGACCGGGGCCTGGGTCGAGGAGACGCTGCTCGCGCGGCTGGTGCGCCGCCTGGGCAATCCGTCGCTCGTTCCGCTGCACCGCATCGATCGCGCGACGGCCGGTCTCGTGCTGTTCTCCGCCAATCCGGCGACGCGCGCACGCTACCAGGCGCTGTTTCGGGAGCGGCGCATCACGAAGACCTACGAGGCGGTCGCGCCGCCGCTCGGGCACTGCGCGTTCCCGCTCGTCCGCCGCAGCCGGCTCGAGGCGGGAGAGCCGTTCTTCCGCATGCGCGAGAGTGCCGGGGAGCCGAACAGCGAGACGCGGATGACCGTGCGCGAGCGCGGCGAGTCGCACTGGCGCTACGAGCTTGAGCCAGTGACGGGGCGCAAGCACCAGCTGCGCGTGCACATGGCGGCGCTCGGTGCTCCGATCGCGAACGACCCCTATTACCCGAGTCTGTCAGCGGCGGGCGCCGACGACTACTCGCGGCCGCTCGCCCTGCTCGCTCGGACGCTCGAGTTCGTCGACCCGCTGTGCGGCGCGAGGCGATGCTTCGCCTCCGCATTTCGGATTCAGGAGCCCAAGACGGCGGCTTGACGGCGACGCGTCGCCGGCCCTGATATGCCTGCCGCCGCGGCACAGATATGCTAAATATCACGGCGCCCGCGAGACCAACGCCAAGACTGCCCGGGCCATGCGGGTCGGTGCAGTCGACGACGCCTCCGTGACCCGCGCGGCAGGGCGCCGGGCACCCGGGAGACTGAGCCATGCGCATCGCCATCATCGGACAGCAGGATTTCGGCAAGGCGGCCCTCGAGGCCTTCGTTGCGCGGGGCGACACGGTGGCCGGCGTCTTCTGCGCGCCCGAGAGGCCGGGCGCCCGGCCCGACGCGCTGCGGGTCGCGGCGCAGGAGCGGCAGATCACGCTCTTCCAGCTGCCGTCCCTGAAGACCCCGGAGGCGCAGCAGGCGCTGCGCGCCCTGCGGGTCGACGTCGGCGTCATGGCCTACGTGCTGCAGTTCGTGCCGCAGGAATTCGTCGCGATTCCGCGCCACGGCATGATCCAGTATCACCCGTCATTGCTGCCGCGGCATCGCGGGCCGAGCTCCATCAACTGGCCGATCATTCGCGGCGACACGCGGACCGGGCTGACCATCTTTCGCCCGACCGACGGCCTCGACGAGGGCCCGGTCATCCTGCAGAAGGAGACGCCGATCGGCCCGGACGACACCCTCGGCAGCGTGTACTTCGATCGCCTGTTCCCGATGGGCGTCGCCGCACTGCAGGAAGCGGCCGACCTTGTCGTCAGCGGGCGTGCGACCGAGACCGTGCAGGACGAGTCACGGGCGAGCTACGAGGGCTGGTGTCAGGCCGCCGAGGCGCGAATCAACTGGCACAGCCATGTCGAGCACACCTACAACTTGATCCGCGGCTGCAATCCGGCGCCTGGCGCCTGGACGACCATCCACGGTAAGAGGCTGCAGATCTTCGACGCCCGCAAGCATCTCGCGCGCACCTTCCGCCAGGTCAAGGGCAAGATCGGCGCCGTGACCGCCATCGGCGCCGAAAGCCTGTTCGTCAGCGGCCAGGGCGGGCAGATCGAGGTCCTCAAGCTCAAGCACGAGGACGGCAAGAAGATGTCGGCGCCGCAGTTCTGCGCCGAGGCGGGCGCCGCGGTCGGAACGATCCTGGGCGCCTGAGCGCCCCGCCCGAGGCCGGCGGCGCGCCGCAGGCCGCTCAGGCGACGACGTTGCGCGGCGCGCCGTTCGCCCACGCCTCGATGTTGCCCGTCAGCTGGTCCGCGAGGCCCTCCATCGCCTCGATCGACGCCCAGGCGACGTGCGGTGTCAGGATGAAGTTCGGCAGGTCGATGTCGAGCAGCGCGTTGCCGTCGTGCGGCGGCTCGCTGGTCAGCACGTCAAATCCCGCCCCGCCGATCCAGCCCTCGGTCAGGGCGCGCCGCAGAGCCTGCTCGTCGACGAGACCGCCCCGCGCCGTGTTGATCAGGATCGCGCCGCGCTTCATCGAGCGCAGCTCCTTCTCGCCAATCAGGCCGTGCGTCGCGGCCGTCAGCGGGCAGTGCAGGGTCACGACGTCCGCCGCGCGCAGCAGCTCCGCGAGCGGCCGCTGCTCGGCGTCGGCGTTCCGCAGGCCGGGGCCGGTGGCGAACAGCACCTGCATGCCGAACGCCGCCCCGATGGCCGCGACGGCGCTGCCGATCGAGCCGCGCCCGACGATTCCGAGCACCGAGCCGTGCAGGTCGCGGATCTCGCCGTCGAACGCGCAGAACTGGCGCGCCCTCTGCCAGCCGCCGGCCGCGACGAGCGCGCGGTAGCCGATGAGATTGCGCCGCAGCGCCAGCAGCAGCGCGAAAACGTGCTCGGGCACCGTGTGGATCGCGTATTGACGGATGTTGCTGACCACGATGCCGTTCGCCCGGCAGTAGCCGACGTCGACGCAGTCGTAGCCGGTCGCGGCAATCGCCACGAGCCGCAGGTCCGGCAGCCGCGCGAGCACCGCGGCTCCGAGCGGCACCTTGTTCGTGATCGCGACCGCGGCCCCCGCCAGGCGCTCGAGTACCTGCTCGGCGCCGGTCTCGGGGTACTCGGCGTAGCTGGCCGCGCAGCGCGGCGGCGCGAAGCGGACGGGCAACGAAGCCCGGTCGAGAAAGATGATCCGCGTGCTCATGCCCTGAGGCCCGCAGGCGTCGCGTGCGTGCGCCAGTAGTTGCCGGCCGCCGCGACGCCGCTGCCCGGCTCGAGCTTGATTCCCGCGTCGAGCATCGCCATCTCGGCGCCGGCGATGGCCGCCATCAGCATCAGCTCGTTGAGGTCGCCGACATGCCCGATCCGAAACAGCCGGCCAGCGGCCTTCGAGAGCCCGGCGCCGAGCGCAAGATTGTAGCGAAGAAGGGCGTGCGCGATGACCTTGGTGCCGTCGACGCCCGGCGGCAGCATGACCGCCGACACCGTGTCCGAGTACCACTTCGGCTCGCGAGCGCAGAGCTCGAGCCGCCAGCCCCGTTGCACCGCGGCGCGCACGCCGCCGGCGAGGAAGGCGTGGCGGGCGAAGACGTGATCGAGTCCCTCCTCGAACAGCATCGCGAGCGACTCCCGCAGGCCGCGCAGCAGCGGGATCGGCGGCGTGTACGGGAAGTAGCCGGTGCTCGCCGCCTGCGCCATGTCGGCGTAGTCGAAGTAGCAGCGCCGGCTGCGCGCGGTCTTGGCCGCCTCGAGCGCCCGCACGCTGACGCACGTGACGCCGAGGCCGGCCGGCAGCATCAGGCCCTTCTGCGAGCCGGCGACGCAGACATCGACGCCCCATTCGTCCATCCGAAAATCCATGCTCGCGAGCGCACTGACCGAGTCGACGAACAGCAGCGCCGGGTGGCGGGCCTCGTCGATCGCCGCGCGGATGGCGGCGACATCGCTCCTGACGCCGGTCGCCGTCTCGTTCTGGCAGACGAGCACCGCCCTGATGGCGTGCTCGCGATCGGACTGGAGCGCCGCGAGATGGCGCTCGGCTGAGGCGCCGGTGCCCCACTCCTCCTCGAGCACGTCGACCTCAAAGCCGAGCCGCTGGCACATGTCGATCCACAGGCGGCTGAACTGGCCGAAGCGCGCGGCGAGTACGCGGTCACCCGGGTTCAGACAGTTGGTGAGCGCCGCTTCCCAGCAGCCGGTGCCGGACGAGGGAAACAGCATCGGCGTGCCGTTCTCGGTCCGGAACAGTCGCTGCAGACCGGCAAAGCATGGCAGCGAGAGCTCCGGAAACCGCGCCGAGCGGTGATCCTCCATCGCGACCGCCATGGCGCGCTGGATGCGGTCGGGGACGTTGGACGGACCGGGGACGAACAGGAAGTTCTTGCCAGCCATGCGTGCCTCAGTGCGTCGATTGTCGGCGAAGGGGCGGTGCCGCGTCACGGGCCCGCGGCGCGCAGCGCCGCCGCGCCGCCCGCGCGCCCGGCCTCGGCGACATTCGCCATCAGCCGGGTCAGTGCGTAGACCGCATCGAGATGCGGCGTCGCGACGTTCGACAGCCGCGCGAGCTCGACCACCGCGCCGAGCAGCGCATCAATCTCAAGCGTACGCCCGGCCTCGACGTCCTGCAGCATCGACGTCTTGTGCCGGCCCACCCTGGCGGCACCCGCGATACGCTTCTCGAGCGGCACCCGCATCGTGATGCCGAGGCAGCGGGCGACGTCCTGCGCCTCGGTCATCATCTCGACCGCGAGCTGGCGCGCGCCGGCGTCCTCGCAGATCTCGACCAGCGTCGCGCGGGTGAGCGCGCTGAGCGGGTTGAACGTCAGGTTGCCCCACAGCTTCAGCCAGATCTCGGCGCGGATGTCGTCGAGTACCGGCGCCCTGAGTCCCGCGCGCGTGAAACAGTCCGAGACCCTCTGCACGCGCGCACTGCGCGATCCGTCGGGCTCGCCCACCGGGAAGCGATCGCCCTCGATCAGCTTGACGACGCCCGGCGCGACGAGCTCGGTCGCCGGGTAGACCACGCAACCGACGACGCGCCCGGCCGGTAGGTACTCGCTGATTACGCCGTGCGGATCGACGGCATCCACGCGCCGCCCGGCGAAGGCCCCGCCGTGCCGGTGGAAGTACCAGTACGGAATGCCATTCTGCATCGGCACGACCACGGTCTCGGGCCCGAGCAACCGGGCGGCGTCCGGCGCCACCGACCCGAGCTGGTGCGCCTTGACCGCGAGGATCACGAGGTCCTGTGGTCCTGCGACCGCGTAGTCGCTGGTCGCAGCGACGTTCGTCGCGATCTGCTCGGTGCCATCCGGTAGCAGCAGCCGAGCACCCCGGCCGCGTAGGGCCTCGAGATTGGCGCCGCGCGCCAGGAAGGTGACGTGCTCGCCCGCGAGCGCGAGCCGCACGCCGACGTAGGCGCCGATGGCGCCTGCCCCGATCACCGCAATCCGCATCGATACTCCCTTCAGCGGCCGGCACGCGGCGCTGCCTTCTTGCGGGCCCCGCGCGGTGGGGCGGCCGATCGCTGCGATCGGCCGCGGCCAATCAGTCGGTCGTCCGGCCCTGGTAGCGCGCCTTGGTGGTCAGGATCAGGTCGCGCAGGAACGACTTCTCGTACACCCGCAGCAGATGCGGCTGATTACGCTCCACGTAGGCACTCACGCAATCCGTATCTCCCCCGAGCGTGCGCAGTCGGCGAAAGGTCTCGACGTCCCACTGCCAGGGCAGCTCGAGCTCGAGAAAGGCGCTGTTGTAGGCCTGCACCTCGGCGTTCAGCGCCTCGGCCGAGGCGTTCTCGGACGGACTCGGGCGGGTGGCGACCGGCATGACGGGCTCCCCAATCGGCGCTCGGCGGCGGCGAACTGCCGCTTGGTATCGGATGGGACGAGCCTACGTCGGCCGGCAAGCAAAGAAAACCTGAAGTTTTCTATGCCAACTATTCGATTTACAGAATAGTCTGGCGACGCTAGCCTGCGAGTGTATGCGCAACATCACGCTGCGGCAGCTGCGGGTCTTCGAGGCGGTGGCGCGCCACATGAACTTCTCGCGCGCGGCCGAGGAGCTGCATCTGTCGCAGCCCGCGGTCTCGACGCAGGTCAAGGAGCTCGCCGCGCACGTCGGGCTGCCGCTGTTCGAGCGGCTGGGGCGCAAGACCTACCTCACGCCCGCAGGCGAAGAGATGCTGCACTGCGCCCGCTCGATCACGCAGCGGCTGCGCGAGACCGGTGATGCCGTCGCTCAGCTCAAGGGAGTCACCGGCGGGCGACTCAATGTCGCGGTGATCAGTGCGGGCGACTACTTCTTCCCGCGCGTACTCGCGCAGTTCGCACGGCGCCACCCCGGCGTGAGCTTCAATCTCACCGTCCATAACCGCGAAGGCCTGCTGCGCCAGATCGCCGACAACCTGACCGACCTCGCCGTGATGGTGCGCCCGCCGGCCGACCCCGACACCGTCGCAGTGCCGTTCGCCCCGCACCCGTACGTCATCGTGGCCGCGCCGGGCCACCCGCTAGCTGGCGGGCGCAGGATCCCGCGCGCGGCGCTGACCAGCGAGCGGTTCATCCAGCGCGAGCGCGGCTCGGACACCTGGAACTCAATGCGCGAGGTGTTCGGCAGACGGTTCACGCGCCTGAGCACGACCATGGAAATCCGCAGCACGGAGACGATCAAGCAGATGGTCGTCGCCGGCATGGGGATCGCGTTCCTCTCGGCCCATACGATCGGTCTGGAGCTGAAGACCGGCATCCTGACGGTGCTCGACGTGGAGGGCTTCCCGGCGGTACTGAACTGGTACCTCGTGCACCACCGCTCCAAGCGGTTGCCGCCGGTGGCGCTCGCGTTCAAGGACTTCCTGATGCGCGAGGGCGCGGCGTTGATCGAGCAGCTGGTCCACTTCGAGTTCGCCGGTGCCGCGCCGACCGCGCAGCCGCGGTCCGCGGCCAGGCGCCGGGTGCCGGCGGGTGGCCGGCCGCGGCGCACATCACCGGCTGGGGTCCTGAAGCCGTAGCGGCGCTGCGCCACGGCTGTGGCGGTCGGCCCCGCGCCCTATGGGCCGGGCCCGCTGCGACGCGCCTCAGTCCAGCAATTCGCTGTGACGCTCGACGTGTGCCGCGAGGTCGAGTGTGTGCTCGCGGGTGAGGCGTTCGGCCAGTTCCGTGTCGCGCCGCTCCAGCGCCTCAATGATCCGCAGATGATCGATGATCGAGCGCGCCGCGCGATCGTCCTGCGAAATCGTCGCCTTGCGGATCGCGCGCACGTGGATGAACAGGTTCTTGGTCGCATCGGCGATCAGCTGCGAACCGCCGAGCCGGATGATCATCTGGTGAAACGCAATATTGGCGTCCGAGTACTCACCGATGTGTTCCGCCGGCGGGGAGTTCAGGAACTCGTCGAAGAGGTGACGCAGCTTGCGGATTTCCTCATCCGGCGCGTGCAACGTCGCGAGGCGCGCCGACATGCTCTCGAGGGCCGCCCACATCTGGATCATCTCGATGATCTGCCGCTTGGTCTTGCGGACGATGAAGATCCCGCGCCGCGGCACGGTGCGCAGGAAGCCCTCCTGCTCCAGGATCTGCAGCGCCTCGCGCACCGGCGTGCGGCTCACACCCAGCGCCGCGGTCAGCTGGCGCTCGTCGAGCCTGAGGTCCTGCCGCTGACCGTAGATGTCGGTCGCGGCGATGGCGTCTTTGAGCAGCGCATAGGCCTGGTCACGCAGGCTGACGGCACTGAGTGGCGCCAGCGTCAAAGCGGAAGGCGCGCCCGAACGATGCTCGGCTTTGCTGATCACACCCATCCAGCCCCCTCCACCGCCAGGCATGCGGACGGCCTGACTTGCGCCGCTGCCACGCCCGGCCGGCGATCGCCATCGATTGCCGTGCGAGTAGCGCGCGGCCGGGGCGAGCGCCACTCCCGAGCGCGCCTGCCGCGCAGCGCTTCAGTCCGGCTCAGGCCGCGCGCGCCCGCGGCATTTCGAATGACACCAGCCGATTGCCCGTACCCGGCTTGCCCTGCGGATTCCCCCGCACAGCGCTGAGCCATGCGAACCGGCCGGCATGCTCGCCACGCATCAGCACCCTGGTGGGAACCGATGCATACACAAAGACGACGAGTGCCGAGAACGCCGCTAGCATCCCGACAAAATAGACTGCATAAACAAGAGCTTCCATTTCGATATCCTCGAAATAACAACCGTGCAGCAGATTCTATGTTGCACTGCATGATATTTCAAGATATATCACATATCTTAACTAGCATCCCCCACAGAGCGGCCCAGCGCCCGGGATTGGCTGCGCGCCGATTCGGCCTGGCTGCGAGCGCGTGTCAGAAGCCTACGGTTTACTCGGGGGGCCGGGCAAGCGAAACACCGGCAGGTGATGCAGAACAAGCAGCATCTAGGCATTTCATGTCGCGTTCTGCCCGGGGTTCACTACCTGGCCCAAGCTCTCGCATACAGGGCATCTTGCGGTGCAACTTGGACTCGAGGCGCGGCTTGTTGACACTGCGCTGATATATCACATATGGTCCCCCGCGATTGTGGGAATTACGGACGCAAAGTCAGCCATGCATCGAGGAAGAGGCGTTCAGCGGCTGCCAAGACACGCGTCGCGGCAGCGCTTGCGGCACCCGGGCTTCGGTCCGGATTCATCCTTCGCCGTCTGACGCATCACCCGCGGGACGCCGCGACCCGGGCCGGACGGTCATGTCCGAGAGCGCTACAGAAACGAGGGGGGAGCATCAATGACTGCGGCAACAGAACCGCGCGGGAGTTCGCCGTTCGCGAACCCGTGGCTTCAGCTGATCATCGGCATCACCTGCATGGTGATGATCGCCAACCTGCAATACGGCTGGACGCTGTTTGTCGGTCCCATCGATGCCAAGTACCACTGGGGCAAGGCCTCCATCCAGGTCGCGTTTACGGTTTTTGTGCTGCTCGAGACGTGGCTGGTCCCGGTCGAGGGGTATCTCGTCGACCGCTTCGGCCCGCGCTGGATCATCGTGATCGGCGGCGCGCTCTGCGGCATCGCCTGGGCGCTCAACTCGGTCGCTGACTCACTCCCGCTGCTGTACTTCGCGGCCGCGCTCGGCGGCGTCGGTGCCGGCGGCGTGTACGGCACCTGTATCGGCAACGCCGTTCGATGGTTCCCGAGCCGCCGCGGCCTCGCCGCCGGCCTGACCGCGGCCGGCTTCGGCGCGGGTTCCGCGCTGACCGTCATCCCGATCGCCCACATGATCAAGACGGCCGGCTACCAGCAGACCTTCCTGACCTTCGGCATCGTGCAGGGGCTCGTCGTGTTCCTGCTCGGCTTCCTGATCCTGGTTCCACCGCCGGCGCTGCTGAATGCGCCGGTCCGGGTTGCACCAGGAGCCGGACGCCGTCAGGTCCCGCCCATGGAGATGGCGAAGACGCCGGTGTTCTGGCTGATGTACGCGATGTTCGTGATGATGGCGGCGGGCGGGCTGATGGCGGTGGCGCAGCTCGCGCCGATCGCCAAGGACTTCAAGGTCGCGGACATTCCGGTGAGCCTGGTCGGCATCACGCTGCCGGCGCTGACCTTCGCGCTGACCATCGATCGCGTGCTGAACGGACTGTGCCGGCCGTTCTTCGGCTGGGTATCCGATCATCTCGGCCGTGAAAACACGATGGGCATCGCCTTCACCATCGAAGGCCTCGGGATCATCGCGTTGGCCAACTTCGGCACCGACCCGGTGATGTTCGTGCTGCTCAGCGGCATCGTGTTCTTTGCGTGGGGCGAGATTTACAGTCTCTTCCCCGCGACTGCCGCGGACACCTTCGGAACGGCGTTCGCCACCGCGAACACCGGCTTGCTCTACACCGCCAAGGGCACTGCCGCGATCGTGGTGCCGTTCGCCAGCGTCTGGGCAACCAGCGCCGGCGGCTGGCACGGAGTATTCGTGACCGCCGCGATCGCGAACTTCCTGGCGGCGGCGCTCGCGGTCCTGGCCCTGAAGCCAATGCGGGTCAAGTACGCGGACAGCGCGCCAGCACCTTCGGAAGCGGTGAAGGCCGCGGCTTGACGCTGCCCCGCCCCAGGCGCCGGCGGTGCGCGGCCCGACGCGGTTCGCGCGCGAGCGCGCGTCTCCGCGTGCTCGGCGCGGGCACCGCCCGCGGGCCGCGCAAGCCTTCCCGGTGAGCGGCGCCAGGCGCTGGCCACAGCAAGAGTTCCACGAGCGGAGGCGATCATGTCCACCAAGGCGGCGGATATCCGCGGCACCACGACGGCCGATGACACGCTGAAGCAGAAGACGCGCGATGCCGGCGTCATCTCGGGCGGCCACCTGGTCGCCAAGGCGCTCAAGAACGAAGGCGTCGACACGATCTTCACGCTCTGCGGCGGCCACATCATCGACATCTACGATGGCTGCATCGACGAGGGCATCCGCATCATCGACGTCCGCCACGAGCAGGTCGCCGCCCACGCCGCCGACGGCTATGCCCGGCAGACCGGCAAGCTCGGCTGCGTGGTCACGACCGCGGGCCCGGGCTGCACCAACGCCATGACCGGCATCGCGACCGCCTTTCGCTCCGAGAGCCCCGTCCTGCACATCGGCGGCCAGGGGGCGCTCACGCAGCACAAGATGGGCTCGCTGCAGGACCTGCCGCACGTCGACATGATGTCGCCGATCACCAAGTTCGCGGCGACCGTGCCGAGCACCGAGCGCGTCGCCGACATGGTGTCGATGGCGGTGCGCGAGGCCTTCAACGGTGCGCCCGGCCCCGCCTATCTCGAGATCCCGCGCGACGTGCTCGACCGCGAAGTGGACGTCGCCAAGGCCGTGATCCCGAAGCCCGGCCAGTATCGCGCCTCGACCAAGTCAATCGGCGATCCGCGCGACGTCGAGAAGCTTGCCGACATCCTCGTCAACTCCGAGCGCCCGGCAGTGCTTTGCGGCCAGCAGGTGTGGACGGCGCGCGGCCACGGCGAGGCGATCGCGCTGCTGCGCGGGCTCGACATCCCCGGCTATTTCAATGGCGCGAGCCGCGGGCTGCTGCCGCCCGGTGATCCGCACCACTTCGACCGGACGCGCAGCACCGCCTTCGCCGAGGCCGACGTCATCCTGATCGTCGGAACGCCGTTCGACTTCCGCATGGGCTACGGCAAGCGCATCAGCTCGAAGCTCGTGCTGGTGCAGGTCGACATGGACTACCGGACAGTCGGCAAGAACCGCGACATCTCGCTCGGGCTCGTCGGCGATCCGGGCGCGATCCTCGGCGCCGTGTTGCAGGCGGCAAGCGGCCGCCTCAAGCAGGACAAGCGGCAGGCGCGCCGGCAATGGATGCAGAAGCTGGCGGCGGCGGAGGATGCCGCCGGCGCGAAGCTGTTGCCGCTGTTTCAGTCAAACAGCACGCCGATCCACCCGTATCGGGTCGCGTACGAGATCAACGAGTTCCTCGCCGACAACACGATCTACATCGGCGACGGCGGCGACGTCGTGACGATCTCGGCGCAGGCGGTGCGTCCGCGCGGCCCGGGCCAGTGGATGGACCCCGGTGCGCTCGGCTCGCTCGGCGTTGGCACAGGCTTCGCGATCGCCGCCGGGCTCGCGCAGCCGGGCAAGGAGGTGCTCTGCTACTACGGGGACGGCGCGTTCGGCATGACGGCCTTCGACATGGAGACAGCCAACCGTTTCGGCGTGCCGTACATCGCCGTCATCGGCAACAACTCTGCGATGAACCAGATCCGCTACGGGCAGATCGCCAAGTACGGCGAGAAGCGCGGCGACGTCGGCAACCTGCTCGGCGACGTGCCGTTCGGCAGGTTCGCGGAAATGCTGGGCGGCTATGGCGAGGAGGTCCGCGACCCGGCCGGGATAGCGCCGGCGCTGCGACGGGCGCGTGAGTCGGTGCAGCGCCTGCGCAGATGCGCGGTGATCAACATCTGGGTCGATCCGCGCGAGTACGCGCCGGGGACCAAGAACCAGACCATGTACAAGTGACCGAGCGCGGGGAACTCGAATGGGCAAGGCCTTAGACGGGGTGCGGATACTCGATTTCACCCACGTGCAGTCGGGACCGACCTGCACGCAGCTGCTCGCCTGGTTCGGCGCCGACGTCATCAAGGTCGAGCGCGCCGGCGCGGGCGATGTCACGCGCGAGCAGCTGCGCGACCTCCCGGGCGTCGACAGCCTCTACTTCACGATGCTGAACCACAACAAGCGGTCGATCACGCTGGATACCAAGACCCCGCGGGGCAAGGCGGTGCTCGAGCGACTCGTGAAGCACTGCGACGTGCTGGTGGAGAACTTCGCGCCCGGTGCGCTCGACCGCATGGGCTTCACCTGGGCGCGGATCCAGGAGCTCAACCCGCGGATGATCGTCGCCTCGGTCAAGGGCTTCGGCCCCGGCCCGTACGAGGACTGCAAGGTCTACGAGAACGTCGCTCAGTGCGCCGGCGGCTCCGCCTCCACGACCGGCTTCGACGACGGTCCGCCGCTCGTGACCGGCGCCCAGATCGGCGACAGCGGCACGGGCCTGCATCTCGCGCTCGGCATCGTCTGCGCGCTCTATCAGCGCAATACCACCGGGCGCGGCCAGAAGGTGCTGGCCGCGATGCAGGACGGCGTGCTCAATCTGTGCCGCGTCAAGCTGCGGGACCAGCAGCGCCTGGCGCGCACCGGCGTGATGAAGGAATACCCGCAGTATCCGCATGGCCGCTTCGGCACGTCGGTGCCGCGGGCCGGCAATGCCTCGGGCGGCGGCCAGCCGGGCTCGATCGTCAAGTGCAAGGGCTGGGAGACCGACCCGAACGCCTACCTCTATTTCATCACCCAGGCGCCGGTGTGGGCGGAGATCTGCAAGGTCATCGGCCGGGACCCGTGGATCACCGACCCGGAGTACGCGACGCCGGACGCGCGCCTGCCGAGGCTCAAGGAAGTGTTCGCGGCGATTGAGGCCTGGACCGTCACCAAGACCAAGTTCGAGGCGATGGCCGAACTCAACCGACACGACATCCCCTGCGGCCCGATCCTGTCGATGGAGGAGCTCGCGGCCGAGCAGTCGCTGCGCGACAGCGGCACGATCGTCGAGGTCGATCACCCGACCCGCGGCAAGTACCTGTCGGTCGGCAACCCCATCAAGATGTCGGACAGCGCGACCGAAGTGAAGCGCTCGCCGCTGCTCGGTGAGCACACGCTCGAGGTGCTCGCTGAACTCGGGATCGGCGCCGCGGAGATTGAGACGCTGCGCGCCGAGAAGGTCATCTGAGGAAGCGCGGCCGGCCGCGCTTCCGGCGACGAGCGAC
>Ga0335084_10004049_pt1 | contig 14433 bp, 17 predicted proteins | sample Lox_Sample_44_FD_206721 | JGI IMG/M metagenome (GOLD analysis project Ga0335084, IMG submission 206721) | Soil microbial communities from Loxahatchee National Wildlife Refuge, Florida, United States - Lox_Sample_4.4 | ecosystem: Environmental > Terrestrial > Soil > Wetlands | place: USA...
CACATCGCCGAGGACCCGCGGACGGCGCGGTCACCGCAGCTGGCCGCCTCGCCGGCCGGAACCTAGATCCGGCGGACGGGGAGAGCGGCTCAGCCCGGTCGCAGCGCCGAGCGGAGCCGCTCCCCCGCCGCCTCCAGCGTCTCGAGCTTCTTGCAGAACGCGAACCGCACCACCTCGCGCCCGAGCTCGGGCCGTGAGAAGAACGACGATCCCGGCACGACCGCGACCCCGATGTCCTCCACGAACCGCGTCGCGGTCGCGACGTCGTCCCCGAGGCCGAGGTCCGCGATGCTCGCCATCACGTAGTAGGCGCCCTCGGGCGCCGCGACGCCGAGCCCCGCCTCCTCCAGCACGCGGAGCATCACGTCGCGGCGCTCGGCGTATTCCTTCACCATCGTGGCGTAGTACGTCTCGGGCAGGGCCAGCGCCGCGATCCCCGCGATCTGCAGCGGTGCGGCGGCGGCCACGGTCAGGAAGTCGTGCGTCGAGCGGATCCCCGCCATCAGCGCCGGCTGCGCGACCGCCCAGCCGACCCGCCACCCCGTGACCGAGTACGACTTCGAGAGGGCGCTGACCGTGACCGTCCGCTCGCGCATGCCGGGGAGCGTCGCGATCGGCACGTGTTCGCGGCCGTCGTACGTGATGTGCTCGTAGATCTCGTCGGTGATCGCGATCGCGTCGTGCTCGATGCAGAGCTCGGCGATCATGGTGAGCTCCTCGACCGTGAACACCTTCCCGGTCGGGTTGTGCGGCGAGTTCACGATGACGGCGCGGGTCTTCGGTCCGAACGCCGCGCGGAGCTCCTCGGGATCGAACGCCCACTCGGGCTGGCGGAGCGTCACGTACTTCAGGGTGGCGCCGGCCAGGATCGCGTCGGGGGAATAGCTCTCGTAGAACGGCTCGAAGACCACCGCCTCGTCGTCCTCGTCGAGCAGGCCGAGGAACGACGACGCGACCGCCTCGGTCGAACCGCACGTGACGCAGATCTCCGTCTCGGGGTCGGCGTCGATCCCGTAGCGCTCGGCGTAACTGGCCGCGATCGCCTGTCGGAAGGCCGGCACGCCCCACGTGATCGGGTACTGGTTGTGGTCCTCGGCGATCGCGCGACGGGCCGCCTCCTTCACTTCCGGTGGTGCCGGGAAGTCGGGGAACCCCTGGCTGAGGTTGATCGCGCCGTGGAGGTCCGAGAGCCGCGTCATCTCGCGGATCACGGACTCGGTGAACGAGGACGACTTGATCGACGCGCGCAGCTTCATGGGGGCTCAGCCTACGCGGAACGTGAGGGCGGCCCCGCCGGAGGCGGGGCCGCCCTGGGATGGGACCGCGCGAGGCGGACGGATCACATCATCTGCTTCATCAGCTCCAGGACCTTCGCGTTGTTGTCCGTCACGATGACCGGCCGCGAGTCCGTCGCCAAGTAGATCGCGCGGACGTTAACGCCGGCGTTCGCGATCGAGCGCGCCATCGCGCCCATCGTGCCGGGCTCGTCGCTGTCCGGAACGGTCGGGCCGACGATCGCCTCGGCCTCCCCCTCCACCTTGACGCCCGCGCCCTCGAGCGCGGCGCGCGCAGCTCCGCCGTCTTCGACGCACACGTGCACGATGCCCCGGCCCTCGGACCCGATGCCGCAGAGGCCTTCGATATTGATTCCGGCGTTCCCGAGCGCCTCGCCGATGGCGGCCAGACCGCCCGGCTTGTCCTCCACGGAGATCGTCAGATCCGTCGACATGCCTGCCCTTCCTTCCTATCCAGGGTGCTCTGGGATACGCCACCCGCGCCGTCCGGTCAAATCGAGCCGCCGAGCATGCGATATGCGACCATCCGGTACCGACGAACGAGAGAGGGGATCGCGATGCGTCAGCCGGACGGCGGAGGGTCGGGGTCGAACGCCAAGATGAGCGGCGGAGCGATCGCCTCGCTCACCGGCCTCGGCGTCCTGGTCATCTTCATGATCCAAAACACCGCGGAGACGACGTTCCACTTCCTGATCTGGAACTTCACATGGCCGCTGTGGCTCTACACGATCGTGGTGGCGGTGTTCGGCGCGATCGTCTGGCTCGGGCTCGGCGTCCTGCGCCGGCATCGCCGCCGCAAGGCCCGGCGAAGCTGACGGCTACACGTTGGACCGGATCCTGCCCCCGTCGATCTGGTACACGGCGCCGGTGATGTAGGCGGCCCGCTCCGAGGCAAGGAAAGCCACCAGGCTCCCGACCTCGTCCGGATCGCCGAGACGTCCCGCGGGGATCGTCGCGGCGACGTGCGCCTGGATCGTCGCGTCGTCCACGCCGGGAGGTCCGACCAAGCTGTGGCGGATACGGTCGGTGAGGAAGATCCCCGGGAGCACGAGGTTGATCGTGATGCCGTCTTTCGCGAGGTCCGGCATGATCGCCTTCATCAGCCCGGCGATCCCGGGCCGGGTCCCGTTCGACAGATCGATGTTGTCCACGGGCTCCTTCACCGAACTGGACTGGATCCCCACGATGCGCCCCCACTTCTTCTCGCGCATGTGCGGCACGACCTCGCGAACGAAGCGCACGAAGTTCAGGGTGACGACCGCGAAGGCCTCGAGCCAGTCCTCGTCCGTGAAGTCGCCGAACCGGCCCGGCTTGGGTCCACCCGAGTTATCGACCAGCACGTCGACGCCGCCGAACCGCTCGACCGTTGCCGCGACGACGTCCCGGACCCCCTCCGCGGTCGAGAGGTCGGCCGCGACGGCGAGCACGTCGGCGTGGGTCTCGCCACGGACCTCTTCCGCGGTCGCCTCCAGATCCGCTTCGGTCCGCGCGCAGATCGTGACCCGCGCGCCTTCGCGAGCGAGCGCGAGTGCCGACGCCTTGCCGAGCCCCTTGCTGGATGCCGCGACCAGCGCGACCTTGCCGTTCAGACCCAGATCCACGGAACCTCCCCGGGTGCTCAGTGCTTCCGCAGACGATCCATCTCGTGCCGGATCTTGTCCTCGTCCTCGTCGCTCCGGAAGAAGACGTCCCAGGCGTTAACGGCGACCGCGATCCCCCATCCCACGATCACGAAGACCGGCCAGAAGGAGCCACGGCTGCCGCTTGCCCAGATCACGACCAGGAACACGTTCACCGCGAGGTAGACGAGGAGATGGACGACGAAGTCCCGGCGGCGCTTCAGCCGTTCGATGGCCCTGCCCCGCAGGGCCTCGTCCCCGGTCGGATCCGCGGCGCCCATCGAACGGCGAAACTACCCCCGCCCCCTCGCGCGGTGCAATGGCTCCCCGGCGCATCTCGGATGAAGGGAAGGGGAACTCCTCGAGCGTTCCGCTCGCCGCTTCGGCTACCGTCCGGCTGACCGAGGAAGGAGACCGCTCGGATGCCCATCGAACCCGCAGCCGACCATCCGACGTTCGAGCTGGGCGGGAACGCGATCACGAGCTATATCGCGCCGGATCGCGGCGGCGTCGAGTGCGTCCTGTACCGGGTTGACACGCCGCCCGGCGTCGGGCTCCCGCCCCACCACCACGACCGTCTCGACACGTTCCTGGTCGTCGCGGGCGGCGGGCTGTGGCACATGGACGACGACGCCACCGAGCGCGCGACCGGGGACTCCGTCGTCGTGCCGGTCGGCGTCCGCCACTACCTCGAAGCGGGGCCGGAGGGCTGCTCCTTCCTCGTGACGATGCTCGTCGACACGAAGATGTTCCTGGACGACGGCACGGTGTTCGTGCCGTCGTGGGTGGGTTCCGAGCACCGATCCTGAAAGCGAGGTCCCTCGATGGGTGACGTGAAACGGTTCGATGCATCGCAAGGCCCGCGGATCGTCGGCCCACGCGACGGCCCCTCCGTCGAGCTCGCGGCGATCTCCGCCCGTTTCATGGTGTGGGGCGAGGAGTCGGGCGGCGGGTTCGCGCTGGTCGAGCACCCGATCCCGCCGCGCACCCTCGCTGCGCCGATCCACCGTCACTCGCGCGAGGACGAGTACAGCTACGTCCTCGAGGGCAGGCTCGGCGCGCTGCTCGGCGACGATGTCGTCTACGCGGAAGCGGGCGATCTCGCCTTCAAGCCGCGCGATCAGTGGCACACGTTCTGGAACGCCGGCGACACCGAGTGCCGGATCCTCGAGATCATCTCGCCGGCGACGTTCGAGCACTACTTCGAGGGGTTGCCGCCCGATCCGGCGGCGCGACCGGCTCATGCCGCGGCGTACGGACTCGAGACCGACCTGGATCGCGTGGAAGGGCTCTGCCGGGAGCACGGCCTGCGGTTCCCGCCGCTGATCCCGTGAGGCGTCACTCCGGTCGGCGGAGCGACACCACCATGTTGACGACGCGGGTCGCGAGTACTTCCTCGCCGGGCTGCAGGTCGGCGGGGACGCTCTCGGGCCCGAGCCGCGCTTGCGCGACCGAGCGGTCCCGGTACGCGATCGTCACGTCCTGGTAGCGCACACCGTGCAGGTCGAACGGGCGAACCTCGACGACGACGGCTTCCTGCTCGCCGAGCACGGCTACCCGTCGGGTGGACGGGGCGCCAGCACGCAGAACTCGTTGCCCTCGGGGTCGGCCAGGACGACCCACGGCTCCTCGCCGGTCTGCCCGATCTCGGCGTGGGTCGCGCCGAGGGCAATCAAGCGGTCGACCGTGACCTGCTGATCCGCGGGACGCAGGTCGAGGTGCAGCCGGTTCTTCACGACCTTCTCGTCCGGCACCTTCACGAACAACAGATCGGGCGACACGTCGGTCTCGGGACTCCCCTCCGGCGGCTCGAGCGCGCACTCGGCGTCGCTCGAGAAGGTCACGCGCCAGCCGAGCGCCGCGGCCCAGAAGCGCGCGAGCCCGTGCGGGTCCGCACAGTCGATGACGACGCACTGGATCCGGATCGGCGGCTCGGTCGGCATGCGTGCAGGCTACACACTCACCCGGCGACGTCGAGCGCCGACAGCGCCTGGCGGAACCACCCTGTGGATGGCGTTGATCCCGACGTGTTCGCGGGACGTGACCCCGCCAGGCGACAAGCCTGGGAAGGACGACTCGACGCCAGATCGAGGAGACGCGTCGAAGGCGCGATCAAGAACGGGGACAGGCTCGATGAACCTGTCCTCGAGCCACTCGTCTACGGCTTGATCGCACGGAGACGGAGGCAGCATCGCTGGCGGGTGCTGCATGCCGTGATCTTGTTCGTCGTCGGTGTCCGGGGCCTGGCAACGACCGTCATCCGGCCGAGTCCGCTCGGCTGGTTTCTGGATCGCTCTTCTCGTCATCCTCGCCACGGTCGTCCCGTTCAAGCTCCGATCGGAACGTCGAGCTCTGGACAGAGCGGAGGAAGCGCAAACAACCACGCCCTCGTAGCCTTACGGTGTGGTATCACCCGGCGGACGTAGCATCCGGTCGTGGCAGGAACCGGACACGACGCGCGTCATGTCCTCACCGACGGACGCGTCATCGAGTACTGGGAGGGGGGCGACCCCGACGGGCGCGGTGTGATCCTCCATCCCGGTACCCCCGTCACGCGGGTGTTGGGACGCTGGGGCCACGACGCCGCCGTCTCCGCCGGGGTGCGGCTGGTGGCAGTGAGCCGTCCCGGGTACGGGGGCTCGACGACCATCGAGACGCCGGGCCTTTCGGCCGTCGGACGAGACACCGCCGCCCTCGCCGCGCATCTCGGCCTCGACGGATACGCCGTCTTCGGGACCTCGGGAGGAGGGCCGTTCGCCGTGGCCACCGCGATCGCCGACCCGGGCGGCATCCGCGCCCTGGGCGTGGTGGGCGGCGTCGGACCGTGGCGCCAGCTGGACGAGGCGACATCCCTCCTCGAGGACCGCGCGTTGCTCGCGCTCCTGGATGCCGGAGACATCGCGGCCGCATGGGCCGGGCTCTCTCGGCAGACGGAGGAGGAGCTGGGCGGCCTTTCCCCGGACGACGCCGTCGAGGTGATGTTCGCCGGCGAGGAGAGCTGGCTGCTCCACGACGAGCGGTACCGTGCGATCTGGACCGACAACATGCGCGTGGTGTTGGACAACCTCGACGGCTACGTGTCCGACAACCTCGCGTGGGGCGGCATCTGGGACGTCGACCCGCGCGACGTCGAGACACCGAGCCTCCTGTGGTACGGCGAAGAGGACGAGCACTGTCCTCCCATCACCCACGGGCGGTGGTACGCCGACCGGATCTCGGGCTCGCAGCTGATCGTGTTCCCCGGCGAGGGGCACTTCGATGTGATCGACACCCACTGGCCCGAGGTGCTGGCCGGTCTCCTCCGCATCTGGAACTGAGACCGGCCCGCCCAGCTTCTGACGGGCTTGACGGTCGCGGCAACCGCCGTCAAGTATCCGATCGATCTTATCGAGAGGAGTCTCATGATCGACGCAGATACGCAGCGCGACGAACTCGTTGGCCGGTTGTTCTCCGCGGGCCTCGGGATGGCGGAGGTGTTGACCGTCTACCTGGGCGACACCCTCGGGCTCTACAGGGCCATCGAACGAGCGGGCTCGATGACGCCCCCCGAGTTGGCGAACGCAACAGGGATCTTCGAGCGATACGCGAGGGAGTGGCTCGAGCAACAGGCCGCCGCCGGGATCCTGTCCGTCGACGACGTGTCGGCGCTCGCCGACGCACGCCGGTACCACCTCCCGCCGGGTCACATCGAGCCGCTCCTGGATCCCGAGAGCCCGTACTCGATCGCGCCGTTCTGCAAGTCGTTCGTCGCGGTATCCGGGGTCATGCCGGAGCTCGTCACCGCCTTCCGATCCGGAGGACCGGTCGACTGGAGTGCGTACGGCCGCGACATGATCGAGGCACAGGGTGACTTCAACCGGCCGTGGCTCGTCGGTTCGCTCGGCACGGAGTACCTCCCCTCGATCCCCGACATCCATGCACGGCTCATGAGCGACGGAGGCACGAGCATCGCCGACGTCGCGTGCGGCGTCGGCTGGGCCGCCATCTCGCTCGCCCGGGCGTATCCCAGCATCACCGTCGACGGCTTCGACCTCGACGAGGCATCGATCGAGATCGCGTCGCAGAACGCGGAAGCCGCCGGCGTCGCCGATCGGGTGCACTTCGAGGTGAAGGACGCCGCCGATCCCTCGCTCGAGGCCGGATACGACCTCGCGCTGGTGGTGGAGGCGATCCATGATCTGTCGCAGCCCGTTCCGGTGTTGCGCTCGATCAGGGAGATGCTCAAGCCCGGCGGAACCCTGATCGTTGCCGACGAGCGAACCGAGGAGTCGTTCACGGCCCCCGCCAGCGAGACGGAGCGACTCTTCTACGCCTACAGCGTCCTGTGCTGCCTGCCGTCTGCCATGGACGACCACACATCGGCCGCCACCGGCACGGTCATGCGAAGGACGACCTTCGAGGCGTACGCGAGAGAGGCCGGCTTCGACAGCGTCTCGGTCCTGCCGATCGAGCATGACTTCCTTCGCTTCTACCGTCTCGATCGGTAACCGGAGCCCGATGGAGGGGTCGGCCAGGGAACGTCGGGCGGCCGGGCGCGCGCTCCGCGCGACGGTCCCTCGATCCGCGCACGCCGATTGGAGCCCGCCACCCGGCCGGCCCGACCCGTTCGACGTCCTCGAGCGCCAAGCGTTGTCGCGTGTGCCGGAGCTGACACCGATCCGCTACGCCCGCATGGCGGAGTCGCCGTTCGCGTTCTTCCGGGGCGCCGCGGCGGTCATGGCCACCGACCTCGCCGCGACGCCCGACACCGGGATCCGCGTGCAGGCGTGCGGTGACGCGCACGTCGACAACTTCGGCCTGTTCGCGAGCCCCGAGCGGAACCTCGTGTTCGACATCAACGATTTCGACGAAACGATCCCCGGTCCCTGGGAATGGGACGTCAAGCGCCTCTGCGGGAGCCTGCACGTCGTCGCGCGCCAACGAGGCTTCTCGCGAGCGGCGTGCGACGGTGTGGTCCTCGCGGCGGCGCGCAGCTATCGCGAGCGGGTCACCCAGTACTCCTCGTGGCGCGTGCTCGATCTCTGGTACGAGCGAACGGAGATCAAGGAGGTGATCGAACACTTCCCGAAGCGGTACCGCTCACACGTTCGACGCGACGTCAGGCGGGCCCGGCACAAGGACCACCTCCGCGCGGTCGGGAAGCTGACGGAGATCGTCGACGGGCGGCGCCGCTTCATCGAGGATCCACCGTTGATCGTGCACGTCGGCGACACGGAGTACGACGACGATGACGTCGCCGGAGTGATCGCCAGCTACCGGGCCAACCTCTCCGACGACCGGCGGCACATGTTCGACCGGTACCGGTTGCTCGATGTGGCACGGAAGGTCGTCGGCGTCGGGAGCGTGGGGACACGGTGCTGGGTGGCGCTCCTCGAGGGTCGGGACGATCCCGAGCGCGATCTCATCGTGCTGCAGGTCAAGGAGGCGCAGCCCTCCGTGCTGGAGCCTTTCGTCGGAACCTCGCCGGTCGCGCATCAGGGCCAGCGGGTCGTCGCCGGCCAGCGGCTCATCCAGGCCGCGGGCGACGTCTTCCTGAGTTGGACGGAGGGCCCGAGGAGCGGTCACCAGTACTACGTTCGCCAGCTCTGGGACTCCAAGGGGCAGGGCGACCCGATGGTCATGGACCTCGACCACCTGAGCTATCACGGTGCGCTGTGTGCGTGGATCCTCGCGCGCTCGCACGCGCGGACGGGCGATGCCCTCCAGATCTCGGGCTACCTGGGCGCGGGATCGACGTTCGACGACGCCATCGCCGGCTTCGCCCGCCGGTACGCGGTGACGAACGAGTCGGATCACGCCGCGTTCCGCGACACCATCGCGAGCAAGGGGTCGTGACGAGGATCGGGGGACGCGCTTCGCTCCCGTTCACTCAAGGACGGTCGTCGGCGCCGCGGCAGGATCGCCCTCGCCGGACAACGCCACGCGCGTGCGGATGAACCGACCTTTCCGGCGAAGCGCCGGCCGTTCGATCGCGAACCACGACACCAAGACGGCGGCCGCCGTGAGCGCGTACTCGAACCCGAGCCTCGCGAAGAACGGGAGGGCGACCGCGCTCAGCGCCGCCACGATCGGCCAGTGGTACAGGTAGATCCCGTAGGAGACACGCCCGACCGCGGCCGCCGGACGCCACGCGAGCGCGCGTGCGATCGTCCCGCCCGGCAAGGCCACCAGGTGCGCGATCAGCGCCGCGGTCGCGACCGCCACGACGGTCGTCACGCCGTAGTCGCTCCACGTCCAGGGTGAGCGAACCATCGAGAGCAGGATGAACGCGCCGGCCAGCGTGAGCAGCCCCGCAACGCCGACCCAGGGACGGTCGGCGGCGCGGACCACGCGGTCGGGCTCGCGCGTGAAGACGATCGCGAGGATCGCGCCGATCACCAGACAATCGGCTCGCGACGTCGTCCAGACGCTGAAGTTGAGCGTCGACGGCACGAACGGCGTCAGGACCGCCCGGAAGATGACGAGTCCGATCATCACCTTCACCAGCACGGACACCGCGTCCGTCCGCCTCGCGAGCACCACCACGACGAACGGCCACAGCAGGTAGAACTGCTCCTCGATCGCGAGGCTCCACGTATGCGACAGGAAGCCGAGGCTCACGCCGGCGGCCTCGACCCAGTTCCCGATGTAGAGCGCGACGGGAGGAACCGCGCGGGTGAGCGGGATGCCACCGTGGTTCGAACCGGTGAGGACCACCAGCACCACGCAGAGCGCGATCGCGCCGCCGAGCCCGGGGAGCAGACGCAGCGCCCGGCGCGCGTAGAACGCCCGGCGATCGATCGCGTCGTTCGCCGCCAGCTCGCCGAGCAGCAGCGTCGTGATCAGGAAGCCGCTCAACGTGAAGAAGATCTCGACCCCGATGTAGCCGCCCGCGACGTGGCGCAGGGAATGGAACACCACGACCATCACGATCGCGATCGCGCGCACGCCGTCGAGCGACCTGCTGCGCGGTCTCCGTTCGGTATCCATCGGGCCTCTCGTCGCCGGTTCCCTGTCCCGAAGGTATCGGGCGTGGCCAACGTTCGGGTTGAGGAACCACGGGAACCTGGTTGAACGCCGTAGCATCCACCCATGGCCGATCCGGCGACGGAGCTCCCCCTCGGCACCGAGCTCCCGGAAGGGACCCGGTTCATCGGCGCCCCGACCGGGATCGAGCCCGGATGGCTACCCGGGCGAGCCGCGCCGAGCGCGACGGACCTCAACAGCTGCGTCGCGTGCGGGCTCTGCCTGCCGCACTGCCCGACGTACCGGCTGACCGGCGAAGAGTCGGCGTCGCCGCGCGGGCGGATCGCGGCGATGCGGGCCGTGCAGGACGGCGTCGCGACGCCGGATGGGACGTTCGAGCGGTTCATGGACCTCTGCCTGGTATGCCGGGCGTGCGAGGACGTCTGCCCGTCGCACGTGCCGTTCGGCCGGATGATGGAGGCCGCGCGCGAACAGATCGAGCCGGAGCGGTCGCGCCGGTCGCGGCTCGTCCGCTGGCTGGGGTACCACTGGGTGCTCCCCCATCCGACGCTCGTCCGGGCCGCGGCCGCCGCGCAACCGATCGTCCGGCCGTTCCTGCCGGCGCGCACGCGGCGGCTCTTGCCGCGATCGACCAGCCCGTTCGCGCGGCTGCCGGCATCCAGCGAACCCTCACCGGACGTCGAGATGCGCGGGACCGTTGCACTCCTGGCCGGCTGCGTGCAGGACCGCTGGTTCCATCGGGTGAACCTCGCCACGATCCGCGTGCTGACCGGCAACGGCTGGCGGGTGCGGGTGCCGAGGTCCCAAGCGTGCTGCGGCGCGCTCGCGGCGCACAACGGGCGGCTCAGCGTTGCGCGTCGCCTCGCGTCGCGCGCCCGGCACGCGTTCGCCGACGCGGACGTCGTCATCGTGAACGCCGCCGGCTGTTCGGCGCACATGAGGTCCTACGGGGAGCTGCGCCCGGGCACGGAGCTTCCCGTGAAGGATCTGCTGGAGTTCCTCGACGAGGAGGGACCCACCGCGGAGCTCGGGGAGCTGGACGCGACGGTCGCGTACCACGACGCGTGCCACGCGCTGCGCGCGCAGAAGATCTACAGCCAGCCGCGCGCGCTTCTCGGCCGGATCCCGGGACTTCGGCTCGTGGAGGTGCCCGACGGCGACCGGTGCTGCGGCGCGGCAGGGATCTACAACATCACGGAGCCTGAGACGGCCGGCGAACTAGGGAGCGCGAAGGCCGAGTCGGTCGCGTCCACCGGCGCGACGATCGTCGCCTCCGCGAACCCCGGGTGCTCGATGCAGCTCGCGGCCCACCTCGCCGCGCTGGGGAGCGCCGTGGAGATCGTCCACCCGGTCGAGCTGCTGGACCGCGCGATGACGTCGGCCCGGTTCACCAGCTCGGCTGGCTCGCGCTGAGCGCCGCGCGCCCGGTGCACCGCTCGCCCGAGCCGTAGAACGTCTCGGCGTTGTCCGTCAGGCGGAGGTAGAAGCACGCGCCCGGCCGCGCCTGCACGGCGGCCGCCCACGCGCCGGCCGACGCCGCGACGCTCAGGTCGTCGAGGCTGGTCGAGGGGGCGTCGGCGCCGTGGAAGCGCATCGCCGGCAGCACCGTGGCGAGCCCCGCGGGATCGGCGTCCGCGAAGGACCCGGTCGTGGTGCGGATCTGCTGTGCCGCCCCCTGCGCGAGCGTCAGGTTGTGCTCCGCGGTGCCGATCTGGTCGCCGAGCGGCTTGTTCGCGAAGATCTCGCCGACGAGGATCACGCACGCCAGGCCGATCGTGATGATGACCACCCAGAAGCCGCGGTTCGACCGCCGGACCGGGACGGGCTCGCCGGCCAGCTCGAGCTCGTAGGCGTCCAGGATCTCGTCGTCGTCGCCCGGCGCTTCCACGTTCCGGCCAGGGTACCTGTTCCTCAGGAACCGATCGCCGCGGCGAGTTCCTCGAGGCTCTCGAGGTTGTGCCCGGACAGGAACACATCGATGCTCGGCAGCGCCGCCGACATCCCGCGCGCCAGCGGCTCGTAGCGGGGCGACCCTTTCAGGGGGTTCGCCCAGATCACCCGGTGCGCCAGCCGGCGCATACGCGCCATCTGCGTGCGGAGCAGGCCAGGATCGCCGCGCTCGAGGCCGTCGGAGCACAGCACGACGACCGAGCCCCGCAGCGCCGCGCGCTGGCTCCAGCCGTCGAGCAGCGTCTTCAGTGACTCCCCGATCCGCGTGCCCCCCTCCCAGTCCGCGACCACGCGGCCGATCTCGCGCATCGCGCGCTCGGGATCCTTCGAACGGAGCGTGCGCGTGACGCGCGTCAGCCGGGTGCCGAAGCAGAACACCTCGACCCGGCGGCCGGCCGCCATCGCCGCGAACCCGAACTGGAGAAGGGCCCGCGAGTACGGCGCCATCGAGCCGCTGATGTCCAGGATCAGCACGAGGGGACGCGAGCGGGTGCGCCGCGACCGGTACGCGCGATCGAACGGCTCACCCTGCGTGCGGAGCGACCGCCGGAGCGTCCGCCGGATGTCGAACGACGCGCCCTTCGGCGCCGGCCGGGTCCGCCGCGTCCGTTCGATCGGCACCTTCACGGTGAGGTCGCGGATCATCCGCGCGACCCGGCGGCGCTCCTCCTCGCTCAGCTCGGCGAAGGACTTCGACCGGAGCACCTCCACGGCGGAGGCAACGATGCGGATCGACGCCTCGTCGCCGGGCTCGGGCTCCTCGTCGTCGCCGGCGCCCCGCCACGACGCGGCGGTCTGCCCGACGGTGATCTCGAGGCCCCCCGGCAGCTCATCCGCCTCCGGCGGCGGGACCGGCAGTTGGAGCTCGATCATCAGACCCGCGTCACCACCGCCGAACGAGCGGTACCACGCGTCGAACGCCTCGTCGTAGGTCTCGATGTCGGCGCGGCTCGCGACGAGCGTCGTGCGGCCGGCCCAGTAGAGCGACCCGCGATCGGTCAGGCCGAGGGCCCCGACCGCGCGGCAGAACGTGAGGATCCTGCCGGTGCCGACCGGCAGGCCACGCGCGCGCAGGTCGCGACCGAACGCGACGAGCGGCGCGAGCGGGCCTCCGGGCTCAGGCATCCTCCCCGACCACCTCGGCCAGCCGCGCGACCACCAGCTCCTGGTCCTCGTGGTCCTTCACGACCGAGCCGAGCGTGTCGGCGGCGGCGCCGGCGTCAAGCCGGTCGGCGCCGAGGAACGCCAACGCATTCGCCCAGTCGATCGTCTCGGCCACGCCGGGAAGCTTCGCGAGGTCGAGCGAGCGCAGGCGCGCCACCGCCTCCGCGACGTCGCGTGCGAGCTCCGGGCCCACGTGCGGCGCGCGCGTGCGCACGATCTCGACCTCGCGGTCCAGATCGGGATGGTCGATCCAGTGGTAGAGGCAGCGGCGTTTCAACGCGTCGTGCAGCTCGCGGGTCCGGTTCGACGTGATCACGACGGCCGGCGGCGTGAGCGCCTGGACCTGGCCGATCTCCGGGATCGTGACCGCGAACTCCGAGAGGATCTCCAGCAGGAACGCCTCGAACTCGTCGTCGGCCCGGTCGAGTTCGTCGACGAGGAGCACGGCCTGGTCCCCGGCGCGGATCGCCGCCAGCAGCGGCCGCTCGACCAGGAACGCCGGCCCGAAGAGGTCCTCGACGTGCTGCTCGGCAGTGAGGGCGTCCATCGCCCGCACGGCGATCAGTTGGCGCGCGTAGTTCCACTCGTAGAGGGCCTGGGACGCGTCGATCCCCTCGTAGCACTGCAGGCGGATCAGCCGGCGGCCGAGCAGGTCCCCGAGGACCTTCGCGACCTCGGTCTTGCCGACGCCCGCCTCGCCCTCGAGCAGCAGCGGCTTGTGCAGGGACAGCGACAGGTAGATCGCGGTGCTCAGGCCGCGATCGGCCAGATACGCGTGGCGCCCCAACGACTCCCGCAGGTCGTCGACGCTCGAGAACGGCAGCTCGGCCATCGCGCCCAAGCGTACGTCAGACGTTCGGTTGGCGGCTCGCCGGCGCGGGCGCGACCGGCATCGGCGGGATCGCGATCCCCCGCTCGGCCATCCGCTGCCCCATCCGCTCCCGCAGCAGGCGCTCGCACTGGACGCGGTGGCTCGGCAGGGTCTCGGCGGTCACCCGGATCACCTCGGCGACATCGGTCAGCTGCGTCACGCCGAGCACCTTCGGCCGTTCCCGGAACCAGTCCTCGAATGGCTGCTCGTGCTCCAGTTCGTCGAACAGCTCCTCCAGGACCTGGCGCACCTGGTCGGGATCAACGGAGAGCGCCACGCGGAGATCGACGATCGCGCGGCCCCAGCCGCGCGTGCGGTTGTTCGTGATCACGATGGCGCCGTTCGGCACCATCGAGAGCGTCCCATCGAACTGCCGCACCGCGCTCGTGCGGATCGACAGCAGCTCGACGGTGCCCGACACGGTCCCGTTCGTCGTCGTGAGGTCGACGACGTCGCCGACGTCGTACTGCCCCTCGAGGAAGATGAACAACCCGCTGATCGTGTCTTTCACGAGCGTCTGCGCGCCGAACCCGAGCGCGACGCCGGCGATCCCGGCCGAGGCGACGAT
>Ga0335084_10004051_pt1 | contig 14432 bp, 17 predicted proteins | sample Lox_Sample_44_FD_206721 | JGI IMG/M metagenome (GOLD analysis project Ga0335084, IMG submission 206721) | Soil microbial communities from Loxahatchee National Wildlife Refuge, Florida, United States - Lox_Sample_4.4 | ecosystem: Environmental > Terrestrial > Soil > Wetlands | place: USA...
TCTACGATCGCTGCGCGGAGCTCGCGCGCGATCCGGCGAACGAGATCGTCAACCAGTTCAGCGAGTTCGGCAACTACCTCGGGCACTGGCGATGTACCGGACCGGCGCTCGGGCGCGTGTTCGAAGCGCTCGCCCGGGCGCGCCCGGCCGCCCGCCTCGCCGGCTTTGTCGCGGCGAGCGGCTCGTCGGGAACGCTCGGCGCGGGCGACTACCTCAAGACGAAGTACGGGACGCGAATCGCGGCGGTCGAGGCGGTCGAATGCCCCACGCTGCTCAACAACGGCTACGGCGAGCACAACATCCAGGGCATCGGCGACAAGCACGTGCCGCTGATCCACAACGTCATGAATACCGACCTCGTGATCGGCGTGAGCGACCAGGCGACCGACGGCTTGAACGCGGTCTTCAACACCGACGTCGGGCGCGCGTATCTGCAGCGGCGCACCGGCCTCGCGCCGGAGCTCGCCGGCATGCTGCGCTGGTTCGGGCTGTCCAGCATCGCGAACCTGGTCGGCGCGATCAAGCTCGCGAAGCACGACGGTCTCGGCCCTGGCGACGTGGTGATCACGATCGCGACCGACGGCGCGGCGCTCTACGCGAGCGAGCTCGGCGAGTACCTGGAGCGGCGCGGCGAGGGCGGGAACCTCACCGAAGCGATGGCGGCCGAGCTCTACGGCCGTCATCTCGCCGGCGCCGGCACCGAGCACGTCCTCGAGGCGACCACGCGCGAGCGCGAGCGGATCTTCAACCTCTCGTACTTCACCTGGGTCGAGCAGCAGGGGATAGCGCTCGCCGACTTCGAACAGCGGAAGTCGCAAGCCTTCTGGCGCGGCCTGCACGACCTCGTCCCGCGGTGGGACGAGATGATCACCGCCTTCAACCACGACAGCGGCAGCGCCTAAAGGCGCGCGCGGGAGGACTCGTCATGAGCGGGGGAGCGGACATCAAGCCCTACCACGAGCTGCGCAAGGCCACCGCCGCGCGCGACCGGGGGTTGCGCGAGAAGGTCATGTCGCTGGAGGAGGCCGCCTCGCTCGTCAACGACGGTGATCACGTCGCGATCGGCGGCTGCACCATGTCGCGCACGCCGATCGCGCTCGTCTGGGCGCTGATCCGCGCCGGGCGGAAGAATCTCAAAGTCTCGCGGTCGATCGTCTCGACCGAGGGCGACCTGCTGTTCGCCTCGGGTGCGACGAACCACATCATGACGAGCTGGTTCAGCCAGGGGATCGTGTGGGGCGTCTCGAAGGTGATGCGGCACTACACCGAGAAGAAGCTCGCCCGCTTCGAGGAGTGGAGCCACATGTCGATGGGCCTGCGCTACCGGGCCGGGGCGATGGGCGTGCCGTTCATGGCGACCCGCGCGATGATCGGCTCGGACGTCGGGCGCCAGGTCGCCGACCAGGTGAAGCCGATGACCTGCCCGTTCACCGGCGAGCCGCTGCTGCTGCTCCCGGCGCTCAACCCCGAGGTCGCGCTCATCCACGTGCAACGCGCCGACCGCTACGGCAATGCGCAGATCGACGGCCTGCAGTTCATGGACATCGACATCGCGATGGCCGCGAACCGGGTCATCCTCACGACCGAGCGCCTGATCTCGAACGATCAGATCCGCCGCTCGCCCGACCAGACGCGGATCCCCTTCTTCACCGTCGACGCGGTCGTGGAGGTGCCCTACGGGAGCGCGCCGCATGAGTGCTACGGACTCTACGAGCCGTTCTTTGGCCACCTCGACTACTACGCGGGCCTCACCGCGAAGGACACCGCGGCCTCGGCGCAGCGCTATCTCGACGAGTACTATCGCGCCCCGGCGAGCTGGTCGGACTATCTCGCGAAGATCGGCATCGGCGCCGTTCTCGACGCGAGCCGGCGCGGGCGGAGCATCTTCAATGACTGAGCACGCGGGCTATACCTCGTCCGAGCTGCTCGCGGTCATGGCCGCGCGCATGCTCAAGGACGGGCAGACGGTGTTCGCGGGCGTCGGCATCCCGCTGCTCGCGGCGACGCTCGCGCAGCGCCTGCACGCGCCGACGCTGACGATCCTCTTCGAGGGCGGCGTGATCGGACCGTTCGTCGTGCCGGGGGAGCTGCCGCCGTCCACCAACGAGCAGCGCTGCACGCGCCGCGCGAACATGGTCCTGCCGATCACCGACGTCCTGCTGCTGCTGCAGCGCGGCTACGTCGACGTCGGCTTCATGGGCGGCGCGCAGATCGACCGCTTCGGCAACCTGAACAGCTCGTTCATCGGCGATCCCTCGTCGCCGGCGATCCGGCTGCCCGGCACCGGGGGCGGCAACGACATCTCCTCGCTCACGCAGATGATCGTGGCGATGAAGCACGAGAAGCGCCGCTTCGTGCCGAAGGTCGACTTCATCACCAGCCCTGGCTTCATCGACGGGCGGAACACGCGCGCGGAACGCGGCCTCATCGCAGGCGGGATGTGGCGCGTGGTCACCGACCTTGCGCTGATGGGCTTCGACGAGGCGAGCCGCGAGATGCGCGTGCTCGCGCTCCATCCGGGCGTGGCGCCCGAGCAGGTCCAGGGCGCGACCGGCTTCGACCTGCACATCGACAAGCGGGTCGAGCGCACCGCGCCACCGCACGCGGACGAACTCGCGGTGGTTCGCGAGCTCGATCCAGACCGGCTCTACACGGCCTGACCCGGCCGCACACCCCACCCAGTTGAGAGGCCACGATGGCGAAGACCGTGTTTGGCGTCGCGATGCGCAACTTCACCCGGTACCCGGAGATGCCTAGCGCCCAGGGCCTGATGGACTACGGCGTGCGCATGGAGAGTCTGGGGTACGAATCGCTCTGGGCCTGGGACCATATCCTGCTCGGGGTGGAACCGAACTTCCCGATCATCGAGTCGCTGTCGATCCTCACCGCGGTCGCCGCGCGCACCACGAAGATCAAGCTCGGCACCGGCATCCTCGTCGTGCCGATGCGCAACCCAGTGATCCTCGCGAAGCAGCTCGCGACGATCGATCTCATCTCGAACGGGCGGCTCCTCGTCGGCGCGGCGGTGGGCTGGTACAAGCGCGAGTTCATGGCGATGGGGGTCGACTTCCATCAGCGCGGCAAGATCATGGAGCAGTCGCTCGACATCCTCACGCGGCTGTGGACCGAGGACCGGCTCACCGTCGACTTCCCGCCGTACCTCATCAAGGATGCGGTGATGTTCCCGAAGCCGGTGCAGAAGCCGCGCCCCCCGATCCTCATCGGCGGCTACGTCGAGGCGGTGCTGCGCCGCGCGGCGACGAAGGGCGACGGCTGGCTCACCTACTACTACACCGCCGACAGCTTTGCCGCGAACTGGGCGCGCATCCGCGGCTTCGCCGAAGAGGCGGGACGCAATCCCGACGAGCTCCAGTCCACCAACCAGCTGCCGATCGCGGTCGGGCCGCGGGCGAAGGTCGAGGGCCCGATGCGCGAGTGGCTGCAGACCGAGTGGGACTACGCCGCGTGGTCCGAGTCGACCGCCGAGAGCGCGATCATGGGCACTGTGGACGAGTGCGTGGAGCAGCTGCTGAAGCACGTCAACACCGGGATCGACCGGATCATCTTCGTGCCGTACCGCTACCAGGACGATCAGCTCGAGATCATCGCCAAGGAGATCATTCCCAAGCTGCGGCGTGCCTAGCGCGAGCGGCGAATGGTTTCGAGACCGGTGCGAAGCGCCGCGAGCCGCGCCTCCAGCTCGCGCCGGGCGGCCTCGGCGTCCTCGACGCCGACAGCCTCGAACCCGATCGTGGCACCCGGGCGCAGCCGCCCGAGCGCAGGCACGTCGGCCGAGGCCACGGTGGCGATCTTCGGGTAGCCGCCGGTCGTCGGCCGATCGGCGAGGAGCACGATCGGCAGCCCGTTCCCCGGCACCTGGATCGAGCCCGGCGCGGTGCCGTCGGATACGATGTTGAACCCCTTCGCATGCTCGAGCACGGGACCTTCCAGGCGCATGCCCATGCGGTCGGACTGGCGCGAGACGGTATAGGCGGACTCGACGAGCGTTTGCCTCGCGCGGTCGGCGAAGTGATCGTCCTGCGGACCGAACACCACGCGCACTCGCGCCGGCGGCGCGAGATCCCACTTCGGGGCCCGGCGCTCCGCGCGCGCGGGCACGTTCGCCGCGGCGAGCGGGAGCAGGTCGCCCTTCTTGAGCGGCCGGCCGTCGATCCCGCCGAGGCCGGCGCGCGCGAACGTCGAGAGGCTGCCGAGATCGCCCGGCAGCGCGAACCCGCCCTCGACGGCGAGGTACGCGACGAGCGTCGTGTCGCACGGCCCCACCGTCAACCGGTCGCCGCGCGCGAGGCGCACGCTCTGACCGGCGGGAACGGTCCGGCCGGCGCCGCCTGCCGCGATCACTTCCAGCGCGGCGCCGATCGCCGCAACCCGCACGCTCCCGGCCGCCACTTCGAGCGTGGGCCCGCGGTAGAACATCTCGAGCGCGGCGCTGCCATCCGGGTTGCCGACCACCGCGTTGGCGATGCGCAGGCTTACGGTGTCGAGCGCGCCGGACACCGGAACGCCGTAGCGCTGCTGCCCGTACCGCCCGAGATCCTGAAGCATGCAGATCGAGCTCGACGCGACGACCTGCAGCGCACCGGTCATGCGTCCCACGCCTCGAGCTCGAGCTCGCCCGCCTCGGCCCGCTTCGCGAGCCGCTCGAACTCGTCCATGCGGATCGGCGCGAAGCGCACCTTGTCGCCGGGCGCAAGCACCGCGGGCGGATTGCGGCGCCGGCTCCACAGCGACGCCGGCGTGCGGCCGAGGATGTGCCACCCGCCCGGGCTCTGCAGCGTGTACACGGCGCTCAGGGTGGTCGCGATCGCCACCGACCCGGCCGCCACCTGCGTGCGCGGATTCTCGCGGCGGGGGAGCGCGAGGCGCGCCGGCAGATCGCCCATGTACGGGTAGCCCGGCAGGAAACCGATCATGTAGACGTGATAGGTCGTGGTGCTGTGGTGCTCGACCACTTCCGCGGGTGTGAGGCCGGTGCGCGCCGCCACCTCGTCGAGGTCGAGCGCGAACGCCGGGTCGTAGCACACCGGGATGGTCCAGCGGCGGGTCGCGGGCTGCACGGCCTCGAGCCCGGCGAGCAGCGGCTCGATCCGGCGCGCGAGCTCGGCGCGCGAGGTGCGCAGGGGGTCGTAGTGCACCATCAGCGAGCGGAACGTCGGCAGCAGCTCGACGACGCCGGCGAGGGCGGCGCGTGCGAGGCGGTCGTGGAGCGCGAGCACGCGCTCGCTCGTCGCCCGGTCGATGCGCTCGCCGAACTCCACCGCGAGCGCGGTGTCGCCGTTCGACAGCAGCCTGACCTGGGGATCGGACACTCGCTCTTCCGGAAGAGACCCAAAGCGCGCCGCGACGCGGGCGTCAAAGGCTCTCAATATAGTGCCATCCCTCAACGCCGACATCGCCGAAAGCCGGCGGCTTCGGCGGTGTAACGGCTAGTGTAACGGCACTCTGTAACGGTATCCGTTGCAGGGCGACCTGGCCGGCATCGCCCGCATTTCCGGATTGATGCAGATCAAGAGACCGTTCGTCAGGACGCTCAATCTATTTCCTAATCGGCGCAGTGCACTCGGGCGCTCTCGGCAGCCGGCCACGGAGGAGAACAGCATGAATCCCACGTTCTACGAGGTGATGCGTCAACAGGGGATCACGCGGCGCAGCTTCCTCAAGTTCTGCAGTCTCACCGCCGCGTCGCTCGGCCTCGGTGCCGAGGGGGCGCCCGCGATCGCGCAGGCGATGCAGACCAAACCGCGCACACCGGTGCTGTGGCTTCACGGCAACGAGTGCACCTGCTGCTCCGAGTCGTTCATCCGCTCGTCGCACCCGCTCACCAAGGACGCGGTGCTCACCCTGATCTCGCTCGACTACGACGACACGCTCATGGCCGCCGCCGGCCATCAGGCCGAGGAGATCCTTCACGACATCGTGGCCAAGTACAAGGGTCAGTACCTCCTCGCCGTCGAAGGCAACCCGCCGCTCGGCGCGGACGGGATGTACTGCTTCCAGGGCGGGAAGCCCTTCGTCGAGAAGCTGAAGTGGGTGGCGAAGGATGCGAAGGCGCTCATCGCCTGGGGCTCGTGCGCCTCATGGGGCTGCGTGCAGGCGGCTAAACCCAACCCGACCCGCACGGTCCCGGTCCACCAGGTGATCACCGACAAGCCGCTGATCAAGGTGCCCGGTTGCCCGCCGATCCCCGAGGTGATGGCCGCGGTCGTCACCTACCTCGTGACGTTCGACAAGCTGCCCGACCTCGACCGTCAAGGCCGGCCGAAGGCGTTCTACGGCCAGCGCATCCACGACAAGTGCTATCGCCGGCCGCACTTCGACGCCGGCCAGTTCGTCGAGAAGTTCGACGACGAGTCGGCGCGCAAGGGCTACTGCCTCTACAAGGTCGGCTGCAAGGGTCCCACCACCTACAACGCCTGCTCGACGGTGCGGTGGAACGAGGGCACGTCGTTCCCGATCCAGTCGGGCCACGGCTGCATCGGCTGCTCCGAGGAGGACTTCTGGGACAAGGGCAGCTTCTACAACCGGCTGAGCGACATCAAGCAGTTCGGCGTGGAGGAGAACGCGGACAGGGTCGGCGCGGCAGCGGCGGTGGTCGTCGGCGCGGCGGTCCTCGCGCACGCGGCGGTGAGCGCGATCAAGCGGGCATCATCGAAGTCCGCGCCGCCGCAATCCAAAGGAGGTGAGTGATCATGGCCGCGTACGAGACCCAAGGCTTCAAGATCGACGATAGCGGCAAGCGCATCGTGGTCGATCCGATCTGCCGGATCGAGGGGCACCTGCGCATCGAGGTCAATCTTGATCAGGACAACGTGATCCGGAATGCGGTGTCCTCGGGCGTGATGTGGCGCGGCCTCGAGGTGATTCTCCAGGGGCGCGACCCGCGCGATGCCTGGGCGTTCACCGAGCGCATCTGCGGCGTGTGCACCGGCGTGCACGCCCTGGCTTCGGTGCGCTGCGTCGAGGACGCGCTCGCGATCAAGATCCCCGACAACGCGAACCTCATCCGCAACCTGATGCACGGGGTCCTGTACGTGCAGGACCACCTGGTGCACTTCTACCACCTGCACGCGCTCGACTGGGTGGACGTGGTGAGCGCGCTGAAGGCCGATCCAAAGGGCACCTCCGAGCTCGCGCAGAAGATCTCGAACTGGCCGCTCTCGTCGCCGGGCTACTACCGCGAGCTCCAGGCGCGGCTCAAGAAGTTCGTCGAGTCGGGCCAGCTCGGGCCGTTCCGCAACGCGTACTGGGGCCATCCGGCGTACAAGCTGCCGCCCGAGGCGAACCTGATGGCGGTCGCGCATTATCTCGAGGCGCTCGACTTCCAGAAGGAGATCGTGAAGATCCAGACCATCTTCGGTGGCAAGAACCCGCACCCAAACTGGCTCGTGGGCGGGGTGCCCGCGCCGATCAACCTCGACGACGTCGGCGCGGTCGGGGCGATCAACCTCGAGCGGCTGAACATGGTCGGCAGCATCGTCGCCCAGACGATCGAGTTCATCGACCAGGTCTACCTTCCCGACCTGCTCGCGATCGCCTCGTTCTACAAGGACTGGGGCGCGATCGGCGGCGGGTTGTCGAGCCAGAACGTGCTCGCGTACGGCGACTTTCCCGACCGGGCGAACGACCCGTCGAGCCTGCTCATCCCGCGCGGGGCGATCATCAACGGCAACCTGAAAGAGGTGCACGACGTCGACCTCGGCGATCCGAACCAGATCCAGGAGTTCGTCACGCACTCCTGGTACAAGTACCCCGACGAGAAGAAGGGGCTGCATCCGTTCGACGGGGTGACCGAGGCCAACTTCGTGCTCGGGAAGAACACCAAGGGCACCAACACCAACATCGACAACCTCGACGAGAGCGCCAAGTACTCGTTCCTGAAGGCGCCGCGGTGGAAGGGCCACGCGATGGAGGTCGGCCCGCTCGCCCGCTGGACGGTCGCCTACGCGAAGGGCATCCCGGAGTTCAAGGAGCCGATCGACAAGACGCTCAGGACGCTCGACGTGCCGCTCCCGGCGCTCTTCTCGACGCTCGGGCGCACCGCGGCGCGCGGCCTCGAGTGCCAGTGGGCCGCGCACAAGATGAAGTACTTCTACGACCGCCTGATGACCAACGTGGGAAACAACAAGCTCGACACGGCGAACGTCGAGAAGTGGGAACCCTCGAGCTGGCCGAAGGAGGCGAAGGGCATCGGCTTCATGGAGGCCCCGCGCGGCGCGCTCGCGCACTGGATCAAGATCAAGGACACCAAGATCGACCTCTACCAGTGCGTCGTGCCGACGACGTGGAACGGCAGCCCGCGCGATCCGGAGGGCAAGATCGGCGCGTTCGAGGCGGCGCTGATGAACACGAAGATGGCGAAGCCGGAGTGGCCGCTCGAGATCCTGCGGACGATCCACAGCTTCGACCCGTGCCTCGCCTGCGCGACGCATGTCCTGTCGCCCGAGGGCGAGGAGCTCGTGTCGGTCAAGGTGAGGTGAGAGGTGCCGGCAGCCGACTTCCCGAGGAGGCTCGACCAATGAGCGTACCCGCGACCGAGCTGCCGCAAGGTCACTCCTTGCGCGCGGTGTTCGTCTACGAATGGCCGGTGCGGCTCTACCACTGGCTGAATGTGCTGTGCCTCATCGTGCTCGCGGCCACCGGGTTCTACATCGGCCGCCCGTTCCTGCCGAACATGCCCGGCGAGGCGGTCGACCAGTTCACGATGGGCTATATCCGATTCGCCCATTTCGCGGCCGGCTACCTGTTCGCGATCCTGTTTCTCGGACGGGTCTACTGGGCGATCGTCGGCAACCAGTACGCGCGCGAGCTGGTCGCGCCGCCGCTTTTCAGCAAGGCGGCATGGGCCGACGTGTGGCTGCGGATCCGGTACTACCTGTTCCTCGAGAAGGACGTGCCTGCAACCGCAGGCCCGAACGCGCTGGAGGTGATCTCGGCGTTCTTCATGTTCACGCTGCCGACGATCTTCCTGATCCTCACCGGCTTCGCCCTGTACGCCGAGGGCACCGGCCAGGGCTCCTGGCAGGCGACCGCGTTCGGCTGGGTGCGCAACCTCTTCGGCGACAGCCAGGCGCTGCACACCTGGCACCACGTCGCGATGTGGGTGCTGATCGTCTACGTGATCATCCACGTGTACCTCGTCATCCGGCAGGACGTCCTGTCGCGCCAGAGCTACATCAGCACGATGATCAGCGGCTTCCGGATGTTCAAGGACTAGCGCGGCCGCCGCACGGAAATGGAGCGCCCGATCGCAATGGCTCAGCCCCGGAGCGTCGCGCTGCAAGGTGGGCGCTCGACGGGCCCGCGCGCCTCGCCCGCCTCGCGCACCCCGCCGCATCCCGGCCGCTTCCTCGATTCGCGCTTCCTCAAGCCGCTCGGCATCAGCCAGAGCACGCTCGCCGCGGCGCTCGGCGTGTCGCGCCGGCGCGTGAACGAACTGATCCGCGGCCACCGCGGCATCACCCCCGACACCGCGGTCCGGCTCGCGCTCTACTTCCGCAACGACGCGAGCTTCTGGATGGGCTTGCAGACGGCCTGGGACCTGCACGCCGCGATGCGGCGGTTCGCGCCGCAACCGCGGCGTACGCGCTGAAGGATCTCCTCTCCGGCTGGACCATCCTCGGACCGAGGATTGCCGGCTAGCGGACGTTGCGCGACGCGACGCATGGTCACGCTCGGCGGTTGACCCATATCAACCGGCACCGCCCTTCGAAGCGTAGGGTGTGCACATGTAACGGGCCGCGTAACAAGGCCGCGGAGGAGCGATCGTGGAGGTTCTTGTGCTCGGGATCGGCAACGTCCTGTGGGCGGACGAGGGGTTCGGGGTCCGCGCCGTCGAGGCGCTCAACGAGGCCTACGAATTCCCCGCCGGGGTCGAGCTGCTCGACGGCGGGACGCAGGGGCTCCACCTCCTCGACTACGTCTGCGACGCCCGCCGGCTGATCCTGTTCGACGCCGTCGACTATCGGCTGCCGCCCGGCACCCTCGCCGTCGTGCGCGACGACGACGTCCCGGCGTGGGGCTCGTCGAAGATGAGCATGCACCAGACGACCTTCCAGGAGCTGCTCGGGCTCGCGCGGCTCAAGGGCCGCGTCCCTCAGCGGATGCTGCTGATAGGCGTCCAGCCCGAGGACCTCTCCGACTACGGTGGCAGCCTGCGCGAGTCCGTCCATACACGCGTGCCCGAAGCCGTCGCACTCGCGGTAAAAGAGCTCGAGACATGGGGCTTTCCGCCGCGCCCGCGGGCGGCCGGATCGGCGGCCGACCGACTGAATTCGCCCGCCCTCGCAATCGACGGCTATGAAGCCGGACGGCCTTCTGCCGAGGCGGCCTGCCGCATGGGCGACGCCCGGTTCCTGAACCGCCGCGCCGACCTAGCGGAGCGCGCCTGATGTGCATCGGCGTGCCCATGCGAGTGGTGAGCGAAGGCGTCGGCCGGGCCTGGTGCGAGGGTCGTGGCGAGCGCGCCGAGTTGGACATGCTGCTGGTCGGCCCGCAGTCGCCGGGCACGTGGGTGCTCGCGTTCCAGGGCACCGCGCGGCGGGTGATGACGGAAGTCGAGGCGATGCAGACCACAGCCGCGCTCGACGCGCTTGCGGCCGCGCTCGCCGGCGAAACCGACCTCGGCCGGTTCTTCCCCGACCTCGCCGAGCGCGAGCCCCAGCTGCCCGAGCACCTGCGGAGCAAAGTGACATGACGAGCGCCGTTACGACGGCGCGCCCCGACCCCGCGCGCCACCCCCTGTTCGAGCGCCTCACCACCGAGTTCCGCTACGCCGCGCCGACGGTCGAAGGCTTCGACGCGTTCGTCGCGCGGCGAGGCCATCTGCTCCTCTTCTTCGCCGACGATCCGGAGCGCATCAAGGAAACGCTCGATCTCGCGGTGATCCTGCCCGAGGTCGCCCGCGCGTTCCGCGGCCGGTTCGAGGTGGGCGTGTTGCTGCCCGCGGTCGCGAGCGCGATCGCGCCGCGCTACGGGGTCCGGCGCTGGCCGGCGCTCGTGATGCTGCGTGACGGCGAGTACGTCGGCGCGATCGAGGGCATCCGCGACTGGGAAGACTACCGCTTCCAGATCATGCGCCTGCTCGAGATCGAGCCGTCCGAGCCGCCGAAGCCGCTCGTTCCGCCCAAGCCCGCCCGCCAAGACGGCGAGCGCGGGAGCGGGTGACCCTGTCCCGGAGGAAGCCGATGAAGTCGATCCCCATCCCCGTTCGCGCGATCGGACCCGGCTCACAGCCTGAGGAAGCGGAGCCGCTCAACATGCTGCCGCTGCCTAGCGGCATGAGCACCTTCCGGATGCCCCAGGTGCCGGAGTCGGCGGACCGCGCGGCGATGGCGCGTGCGCGCGACGTCCTCGCCGAGCTCCTCGCCCGGCTAGAAGCCTGGGACGGGACGCCCGGCGCGCAGCCGCGGCTCGACGTCACGCTCCTTGACGAGGATGCGCTCGACGCGCTCAACCAGGTGCTCGGCGAGGGCGAGGTGGCGATCAAGCTGCAGGGCGAGCGCGACATCCAGATCCAGGAGACCGTGTTCGCCGGGGTGTGGCGCGTGCAGCGGCTCGACGGCGCGGGGCGCCTGGAGCGCGACGAGATCGAGGCGTGCGCGCTTCCCGCCGTCGTGCTCGAAGTCGCCGCCGCGAGTGCGAGCGGGATCCGCACGGTCGACACGCCGGTCGGCGCGATGAACTCGCCGACGCTCCTGACCGAGGTCCGCGCGCAGCTGGGACGCTATCGGCCGGGCGAACCCGCGCACGTCGTGAACCTCACGCTCCTGCCGCTCTCGCCCGAGGACCGCGAGGTGCTCCAGCAGGCGCTGCCGGTCGGCCCGGTGGCGATGATGTCGCGCGGTTTCGGCAACTGCCGCATCACCTCGACCGCCGCGCGCCACGTCTGGCGCGTGCAGTACTTCAACAACATGCAGACGCTGATCCTCAACACGATCGAGGTGGTCGACGTGCCCGAGGTCGCGCTCGCGGCGCCGGAGGACCTCGCCGACACGCGCACCCGGCTCGCCGAGCTGGTGGAGTGGATGACCGAGGACTGCGCCGCCTGAAGCGAAGGACCCCCATGGCCACTTTCGAAGGCTCCTACCTTGGCGAAGCGTCGAAGATCGGGCCCGAAACCAAGCTCGAGTGCAGGATCTGCTGGTACGTCTACGACCCGGCGGCGGGCGACGAGGTGTGGCAGATCCCGCCCGGCACGCCGTTCGTGGAGCTGCCCGCTCACTGGGCCTGCCCGAACTGCGCCGGCGCGAAGGAGCAGTTCATGGTGGTGACCGATGCCTGAAGGCGCACCTGTCGCCGGCTACGCGACCGAGCCAGGGCCGGTGCTCGCCGCGGCGTTCGACCTCGTGCGCGAGACGCGCATGCAGGACGTCCCGATCCTCAACCCGGCCCTCAGCGTGGAAGCGGTGGGCTTCGCGCCCTGGGATGCGCACTGGCTCGGCGTCCTCGTGACGCCGTGGTTCATGAACCTGATGCTGCTCCCACGCACCGCCGAGAAGTGGGTGCGGCTGCGGCCGGGCGAGAAGCACACCTATGTCTTCCCGTCCGGGGCGTTCGAGTTCATCGGCGGCCGCGAGGAGGCGATCGGCGAGTACCAGAGCTGCTCGCTCTTCTCGCCGATGTTCGAGTTCGCCGACCACGAGACCGCCCGGCTCACGGCCGAGGCCTGCCTGCGGGCGCTCTTCGATCCGCAGAACCGCGCGGAGGCTGACGTGGCGCTGCGGCCGAAGGCCGAGCCGACGGCGACCGCTGAGGAAGAGCCGGGCGCGGCGGAGCCACCGCGCGGGCCCGGTCCGCTCGCCGAGCTCGAGGCGAGGCTCCAGACGCCGATGTCGAAGCGCGACTTCCTGCGCGGGGGGGTGCTCGACCGTGACACTCGCGGGTGAGCTCGTCGTGCGCGCCGAATGGGACGGCTCGCGGATCAGCGGCGTCGCGCTCGCGTCGACCCGGCCGCACGTCGCGGCGAAAGTCCTCGCGGACCGCAGCGCTGCCGAGGCGGTTGCGATCGTGCCGCGCCTCTTCTCGATCTGCGGCGCTTCGCAGGCGGTCGCCGCCGCGCTCGCGTGCGAGGCGGCGTCGGGCCGCGACGCCGATGCGACGCCGATGGCGGCGCGCGAGCGCCTCGTGCAGGGCGAAATGGCGCGGGAGTATCTCTGGCGGATGTTGATCGACTGGCCGCAGCTCGCGGGACGCGCAGCTGCACGCGAGGCGCTCGCGCGCACGCAGCGCGAAATCCAGGCATCGCTCGCGCCGGATCAGGCGGCGGCCGCGTTCGGCGCAGCGGGCGGCGCGGCCGGCGGCACCGCGGTCACGCTCGAGGCGGTTCGCGCGACCGTACAGCAGCATGTGCTGGGCGAGGGCGAGCGCTGGGACGTCCTCGACAAGCCGGCGTTCGGCGAGCGTTGGATCGACCGTCGCGGCGCGGCGCCAGCCGAGCTGATCGCCCGCCTTCTCGCCGAACGGCCCGCATTCGGCGCGAGCGGTGTCGCGCTGCTGCCCGGCGACGGCGCGAGCGCCGCGCGCTCGATCGGCGAGCGTCTAGACGCCGATCCGGCCTTCGAGTGCGCCCCGACCTGGCGCGGCGCGCCCGCGGAGACCGGCGCGCTCGCCCGGATGCAGAGCCAGCCGTTCGTCGGCCACGTCATCGGCCACGCCGGGCGCTCGGCGGTTGCGCGCCTGCTCGCGCGGGTGGTGGAGCTGGTGGGCCTCATGCGTCCCGATCGGCGCCCGCGCACGGCCTCATGCGGTGCGGTGGCGCCGGGCCCGGGACGCGGGCTCGGCTGGGTCGAGACCGCGCGCGGGCTGCTGGTGCATTCGGTCGAACTGGCGAGCGGCCGCGTGAAGCGCTATCGCATCGTCGCGCCGACCGAGTGGAACTTCCATCCGCGCGGCGCGTTGCCGGCCGGGCTCGCCGGCACCGCCGCCGCCGACGCGGGCGAGGTGAAGCGGCTCGTCGAGCTCGCAATCCAGTCGCTCGACCCGTGCGTCGAAGCGCGCGTCGAAGTGGCGCACGTCTAACCGGGACGCGAGCCGTGCACGAGATGGCTTTGGCCGAGAGCGTCCTCCAGATCGTCGAGGACACCGCGCGCAAGCACGCCGCGACCCGCGTGCGCGCGGTGCGCCTCGAGATCGGGCAGCTCTCGCACGTCGCACCGGACGCGCTGCGGTTCGCGTTCGACGTCGTGACGCGACACGGAATCGCACAGGGCGCGCGGCTCGAAATCGATGCCACGCGCGGGCTGGCCTGGTGCATGAAGTGCTGCGGGCCGGTGCCGCTCGCGCGCCTCGGCGAGGCGTGCCCGGACTGCGGGAGCTACCAGCTCCAGGTCACCGACGGCGACGACATGCGCGTCAAGGACATCGAGATCGAGTGAGGGACCGGCAATGTGCACGACTTGCGGCTGTGGCCAGGG
>Ga0335084_10004052_pt1 | contig 14431 bp, 11 predicted proteins | sample Lox_Sample_44_FD_206721 | JGI IMG/M metagenome (GOLD analysis project Ga0335084, IMG submission 206721) | Soil microbial communities from Loxahatchee National Wildlife Refuge, Florida, United States - Lox_Sample_4.4 | ecosystem: Environmental > Terrestrial > Soil > Wetlands | place: USA...
TGCACAGTGGCGGTTTCGGAGCCCTGCATCAGCGGGTGCCAAACCCGGACCTGATAGCGGCCCGGCGGCAGCTGATCCACCTCGACGCGGCCGTCGCGAGCGCTCTTGCCGAAATAAGGTGTTTCGGCCACGTAGATGTAACCCAGCATCCAGTCGTGGATGTTGCATCCCAGCTTCACGATCCCCGGCTTGTCGAACAGCACGGGTACGGCCGGTGTGCCGCTGTACAAAGGAAGTTCGAATTTCTTCGGCGGAGAGAACGAGTAAACGTGGTGCCGGATGTTATCCTTGTTCGGAAACTGGACGTAAGAGCCTGCGCGCACCGCCTTGACGTAGGGCACGAATTCCTTGTCGATTTGATCTACCACCTCCGTCGTCTTGGTGAGCGGGGGCAGCCGGCCATCCTCGGGCGCCGCCACGACCACGGCGTTGGGGAGCGGCTTCCCGTCGCCGCCGTGCACGCTCGCGCTGAGTCTTGCCGCGAGCGCACAGGCTGGCAGGGTCAGGCAGACCAGCATCGCAACGCGCGCTGCGGGAGGAGCGATCATCAGTAGCTGTAGGACACGGTTATGCTGATCACGTTCGCGTAGTAGGCGCCGAGTTCGGAGTCCGCCTGGCTTCTGCGGTAGGCGTAGGCCACATTGAATGCAGTATGCTGGCCGAGGGTATGGCTCCACGCGATGCCGATGGTTTGCGTGTTCGCATTGATGCGGTATGCGATCTCGGGGCTCCCGAAGATCGTGGTGCGCGCGACGCGGTCAGAGTATTCCAGGACCTCCAGATCGGGCTCGGTCACCGATGTCACGGTGCCGGTGCGCCAGTTGTAGGACAGCGAGACCAGATCGGATTCAGTGGCGAGGAATCTTGCCTGGACCCCGACATTCCATCCATATACGTCGTAGGGCGAGCCAGACAGGCCCGGAATAATGACCGGCGGCGTCGAGTTGGCCACGTACGCGTCGTAGCGCACGCTGCCGCTCACTGTCCAGCGATCGCCGAAGCGCTTTCCGAGCGTCGCGCCGGCCTCGTAGCTCCAGCCGTCGAGGTTGTCGTCGTGATAGTTGTGATAGACGCCCTGTGCCGCCAGCGCGAGCCATGGCGCTTCGGCGCCCAGGCCGAACTTGGTGCGCAGCAGCGCCCTCGCCCCCAACCCGATGTTGCTCAATCCTGTGTAGTGCAGATAGCTCTGAGAGGTGCCGAGCAGGCTCAAGCCCAAGCTGGTGCTGTCGCCAAGCTGCTGGCGATAGCCGCCGGCGAGATCGACGACAGCCGCCGTGTCCCCCTTGCGCTCGTCTGCTTCGAACGCATTGGACAGGTTGTCGTCGTAGGTGAATCCACCGGTGGCGTCAAAACCCCACTCGGAGCGAGCGGTGCCGCTGTACAGCGCTACCACACAACACAGCCAGCAAGTCAGCAACCGCGGTGCCATTGTCGTTCGCGTTTGCATCTAGACCACCGGCATTCCGTCCCAGGCGCCGGGCTGTGGGTCACGCCGCTGCTTCGGTTGCCACTCGCTGGTCGCGATCCACTCGATGAGCTCATCGGCGGGCAGCGGACGGCAGATTCCGAAGCCCTGGCCCAGATCGCAGCCCAGCTTGCGCAGGACCGCCAAGACTTCGGTGTCTTCGATCCCCTCTGCAACGACCGTCAATCCCAGGCTGTGACCCAGGTCGATGGTCGAGCGCACGATGGCAGCGTCCCGGTCGCGCGCTGAAATATGAGTGACGAAGGTGCGGTCTACCTTGAGCTCGTCGCAGTGCAGACGCTGGATATACGCGAGCGACGAATAGCCGGTGCCGTAGTCGTCGATCGCGAGACGCAGCCCAAGGTGCTTGAGCTCTTTCATGATCTCCTGCACGCGCTGTGGATCTTCCATCAGCGCGCTTTCGGTGACTTCGACGATGACAAGGTCGGCTGGCACGCCGTGGGCGCGTGCGGCAGATCCGAAGATTTCCGGCAGCTCGCGGTCGAGCAGGTCGCGAGTGGACACGTTGACCGAGACGCTCAAGGGGACGCCCCTGGACAGCCAGGCACCGCACTGGCGCATCGCTTCGGGGATCACCCAGCGCGTGACCTCTCTGATGACGCCGGTCTGCTCGGCGAACGGGATGAACTCGGAGGGCGGCAGCACCCCGCGGTCGGGGTGCTCCCAGCGCACCAGAGCCTCCACCCCAACCAGCCGCGCGCGCCGCAGATCGACCTTTGGCTGGTAGTGCAGCTTGAGCTGACGGGCCGCAATCGCTCTGCGCAGGTCGCTGAGCAGGGAGAGCTGCTCGGCGCGGTGCTTGTCATAGCTGGGTTCGTATACCGCCACGCCTGACTTCTGCTGCTTCGCTTCGTACATCGCGACGTCGGCGTGCTGCAACAGTACCCCCGCCTCTTCGCCGTGCACCGGGCATTGCGCAATGCCGATGCTCGAGCCCACGTCTACCGGCTGGCCGTCGATCTCGATCGGCTCCTCCAGGACCGCATCGATCATTCGGGCTACCACCAGGGCGCGGTCCGAGCTGCCGGTGGCGAGCAAGACGCCGAACTCGTCTCCGCCCAGGCGCGCTACCGTGTCCGATTCCCTTACTGCATTGCGCAGACGCTTGGCGACCTCCTGCAGTACGAGGTCGCCGGCGCCGTGGCCCAGCGTGTCGTTGATGTACTTGAAGCGGTCCAGGTCCATGACCAGAACCGAGACTTGAGTGCCGGCGCGTCGGAACAGCTTGACCGCCTGCGCCAGGCGGTCGTTGAACATCGCGCGGTTCGGCAGACCAGTGAGCGTGTCTTCGTACGCCAGGCGCATGACTTCGGCCTCGCGTGCCGCGATCCCCTCCAGCATGTGGTTGAAGCTGGTTGCGACCGCCTCGATCTCGTCGCCGTGCTTGACCTCAATGCGGCCTGTGTAGTCCCCGTCGCGGACGCGCTTCGCGAACTGCGTCAATGCCGCGAGTGGCTGAGTGATGCGGCGCGCCAGAACAACGCTGCCGATGACCGATGCACCGATGCTGGCGAGCGTCAACGCCAGCAGCAGCGACTTCAAGCGCTCGAGCGGCTCCATGCCCTCCAGGACCGAGCGCTGCAGAACGATCTTGAGCGGATCGCTGCCCTGCTTCGCCAGCGTGGATACGGTCGTGTCGAACCCGCCCAGCCTCAGCGGCGCGCCGCCCAAGGTGTCTTGCGTCGACACCGCCGGCAGCGATGCTTCCAGGTCCTTCTTCGCCCGGGTGGTGGCAAGCACCTGCCAGTTCCCGCTCGGATCTTGCCCAAGGAATGACACGTGCAGAGAGGTGATCGCACGCAGGTCGCTCAAGAATCCGGCATCGATCAAGAAGCCCATGGCGACCCAGGCGATCGGGTCGGGCGCGAGCACCGGCACGACGACGACTTGATACAGGCGGTTGTCGATCATCAACAGAGCCGACGCCTTACCACGCTGCTGAGCGGAGCGGATCAACGCGGGCCGAGGAAACGGACGCCGCCCCGCTCCCGGGTGCAGCGAGTCGGCGATCAGGATGTTGTCGGGCGACACCAGCATCATGACGCTGGCCTGAACGCGGGCACCGTGGTTGTGCAGCACGGACGGGATGGTTGGCGAGTCACCGGTTGCGACGGCCTGACGGAACGCGAAGTCTTTCGACAAGACCTCTGCCGCTTGCAGCAACCGCTGCTGGTTCTGCTCGACCAGACGCAGGAACACTCTCTCGCCGACGTGCAACTCCTCCGCGTTGCGCTCGCGGGCGATGCCGGCGCTCGAGCGGTCGACGAGCAACAGCACGCTTGCTTGCACCACAGTGAAGAGCAACGCGAACACGAGCGCCAGCCGACCGCTGAGACTGCGCACCTTGAACGCATCCCGCTTCATGTGGGAACGCTTGTGCCTTAGGAGAAGATGGAGGGCGTCCCGTATTGGCGCTTCTGCGGCTGAGGTACCGATGCCAAGAGCGCTTATCTCGTCGGCGGGAGCCCCTGCATGCCGGTGAGATTTCCGCTTCACTCAACTCGATGATGCGACGCGGGATTTAACAGTGTCGAAGCAAGAAGAAGGCCATTGCGTCGAGTCAAAACTACGCCTTCGCGCGCGCGGATTTTTCCGCGGCAAAACTGTTTTCAACCTAGCGACACAGCCGGCAAAACGCGCGCCCGCCAAATGCGCATGCGCATTGTGGGCTTGGGAGCGCTTCCTGCTTTTCTATGGGCTTGTCAGAGCTTCCTTGCGGAGATGCCGACATGGTGCAGATTGTCGGAATTCTGATCGCGCTCGCTGGTGTGGGCGCTTTGCTGTACGCCTCGGAGCGGTTGTTCTCTGCGGTGCGCGGTCAGCGCTTGTGGCGCCGGGACAGCGGTGTGGATCTGCTCTACTGGCTGATCACACCGCTCGTGATCCGGGCAGTCTCAAAAATCCTTGCTTTCGGTGTCGCTGTCATCGCGCTCGCTGTGCTCGACCGGCAGATCGGCGCACGGATCGCCGATGGGTTCGGTCCAGTTGCGCAGCAGCCGCAGTGGCTGATGCTGCTCGAGCTGCTCGTGCTCGGCGATCTGACCGGCTACTGGGTTCATCGCTGGTTTCACAGCCGGCGCTTGTGGAGATTCCACGCGGTGCATCACAGTTCGAGGCGTCTCGATTGGCTGTCCGCCTTGAGAGTACATCCGATCAATGACCTCGTGACCAAACTGGTGCAGACATCGGTGTTGGCCTGCCTCGGCTTCCCGCTCAAGGCGCTCGCGGGCTACGTTCTGTTTCTGAGCTTCTATTCCACGCTGCTGCATGCCAATCTGAATTGGTCGTTTGGACCATTACGCTACGTCATCGCGAGCCCGTTGTTCCATCGCTGGCACCACACCACGGAAGATGAGGGGCTCAACAAGAACTACGCACCCATGTTTCCCTTTCTAGACCTGGTCTTCGGCACGCTTTATCTGCCGAGAGGGGTTCAACCGACCCGCTTCGGAACGAGCAGCACCAGAGTTCCGGATACCTACATCGGACAGCTCGCGTTTCCCTTCCGGCGTGCGGAACGCTCGCTTCGGCATCCCGAATCTCCCGCCCGGCAGCTCAGCCGCAGTAGTATCGGCGCCAGCCTGCACGTTTGACGTCGAACCGCGCGGGCTCCACGAAAGTGCGCGATAAGCTCAGCGCTGCGGCTTCTTCCAGATGCCGCGCTCGTGCATCAGCGCGATCTGGGTCTTGATTACTTTCTCGCGGTATTCCGCGTGCTTCATCGGCGCGCGCTTGAGGTACAGATTCTTCGGGTAGATCGGCTGCTCGTAGACGATCTGGTACAGCTCGGTGCGCAGGTCCTTCATCCAGTTGTCCCATTGCGCGCGCGCCCGATGGTCGCGCAGCGCCTCGATGTCGATCACCCCGCCTACGTAGGTTGACCCCGCCCCGTAGTCCTGACGCCCTACGATCTGCCCCTTGTAGTTGATGATGAAGGAGCGGCCGCCGAACGTGTCGATCGGGGTGTTCTCCTCGGCGAAGAGATAATAGGTGCCCATGTTGGGCGCCACAACGTACATGTTGTTATCCAGCGCTCTGGCGCGACTTTGAATCTCGAACAGTTCGTTGCCCGTACCCGGATGCGGGTACGATGCGCGGTACACCACCTCCGCGCCGTTCATGGCCAGCGCCCGCGCGTTCTCGGGATACGACCCTTCATTGGCCATCATGATGCCGAGACGCCCGATGTCCGTGTCGACTACCGGCCAGAACGCCTGCAGGTTGCGCCCGTATTTCTCCACCCACCAGTCATACACGTCGTGCGGACAGACCGAGTGCTCGACCGGAAACAGCGGCGAGACCTTGTAATGCTGAAGAATGAGCTTGCCTTTGGGGTCGAGGATGAAGCCGACGTTGAAAAAACGGTCCTTGAGATCGGGATGACGCGCCTTAGCCTGCGCCATGATGAAGGCGTCGTACTCCTTGGCGATCTTGCCCAGGTATTCGGTTTCTTCGCCCGGAATGTCGATCGCGCCCTCGCGCGCGAACTGCACATGATCGAGGTCCAGCACCTCGTCGTTGAACCCCTGCAGCGCGCCCTCGGGGAAGGCGATCAGACGCACCGGCAGATCGAGGCTGGACAGCCAGGCCGCAGCCTTCACCAGGTGCGACAGGTGCTCGAGGTTGATCATGATGTCCTTGCGCTTGCGGATACCCCGCACGGTGGGAATGAGCCCGACGGCGGTATAGGGTTTGATCACGGCATTCCTCCCGGGGTGACGATTGCACTGTGGTTGTTGGAGTCGCGGGTAAGTTTAGCTTAGAGTGAAAAGCGAAGAGGTGAGAAGGTGAGGGGTGGGCGCAGGCGCTTTCTGACGCTACCCCTGCTCGCGTGTGCGACGTGCTCGTGGGCAGCGTATCCGGAGGTGAGCCGTGGTCGGACGCTCGCGTTCCCGCGCGACCACGGCGCGCATCCGCTGTACCGGACCGAGTGGTGGTACATAACCGGGTGGGTAAGTGACGTGAGCAGTCGCGAGCTCGGCGTACAGATCACCTTCTTCCGGAATCGGCCGCAGGTGCAGGAAGACAATCCAAGCGCCTTCGCTCCCAAGCAGCTGGTGTTCGCTCATGCCGCGGTCGCGGATGCAAAGTTCGGAAGGCTGCGTCACGATCAACGCGCGGCGCGCGAAGGCCTGGGGCTAGCAGGGGCAGAAACGGGGAGCACGCGAGTGTGGATCGAGGACTGGTCGCTTCGGCTCGCGCCCGAGGGTTACGTTGCGCAAGTCGCAGCACGAAACTTTGGCATGCGGCTCACATTCAAGCCGACGCAGTCGATCCTGCTCGAGGGCGAAGATGGTTACAGCCGTAAGGGCCCGAAGTCCGGGCAGGCGAGCTACTACTACAGTCGGCCGCAGCTTGCCGTTGCTGGCGAACTTATGGTCGAGCACAACACCATGGCGGTAACGGGCACGGCGTGGCTCGATCACGAATGGTCGAGCGAGTATCTCGCGCCGGATGCCGCAGGCTGGGACTGGGTCGGGATCAACTTTTCCGACGGCGGCGCGCTCATGGCCTTTCGCATTCGCCGCAAGGACGGACGCGAGCTATGGGCCGGCGGCAGCCTGAGAGATCCTTCAGGTCAGACGAGGGCTCTGGCACCCGGCGAGATCGAATTCACCCCGATGCGGCGCTGGCGCTCCCCGCGCACCAACATCGAGTACCCGGTTGCAATGCGCGTGAACACGGGTTCGCTGGCGCTTCATCTGGAGCCTCTCATGGACGACCAGGAGCTCGATTCGCGCGCCAGCACAGGCACGATCTACTGGGAGGGGGCGGTGCGGGCGACGCAGGAGGGGCGCGAAGTAGGACGCGGCTATCTCGAGCTAACCGGCTACGCTCTAGCGCTGCGGCTGTGAGACTTGATCAGAGCTTCCCTAGAAGGCGGCGTACGGCCTCCGGCCTCGGCAGTGGCGCTACCGCGCCAAAGCCGGTAGTTGCCAGCGCAGCTGCGGCATTGGCGTAGCGCACCGCATTCCAGAAATCATCTCCCAGCGCCAGACGCGCGAGCAGTGAGCCCGCGAAACAGTCGCCGGCGCCGGTTGCATCCACGCACTCGACCCGATGGGGCGAGATCCGTTCACGGCGCACGCCGTCGCTGGCGAGAGCGCCCCCCGCGCCGAGCTTGAGCACGACGTGCTTGGCGCCCGCGCGGTGACTCCAGTCGACGATGGCCTCGGGCTGCTCCAGCCCGCAGAGCGCTGTCACGTCGTCCAGGCTGGGCAGGAAATAGTCAGCCGCCGGGATGGTCGCCGTAATCACCGCTTTGGCGCGCGCCAGCGGCCACAGCTTCAGCCTCAAGTTCGAATCGTAGGCGAACTTGGCGCCCGCACGCTTGGCCGCGTCGATCGCGGCGAAGACCGCGTCGCATGCGCTGGCGCTGATGGCCTGTGAGATGGCCGAGGCGTGAAGAAATTTCGCCGCGCAGATCAACTCGAGCGGCAGCTGCTCCGGCCGCATGCGGCTCGCGGCAGAACCGGCCCGCAGATAGCTGAACACGTGCCCCTGCGGCCCGTGGTGAACGAAGTAGACTCCGGTGTGTGCATCGTGGTCTATGGCGACGCCGGAAACATCCAGGCCTTCCGCTCGCCACAGGCCCAGGAACTGTCTGCCGAATTCGTCGTCGCCAAGGCGCGTTACGTAGGCGACGGCCGCATTCTGGCGTGCCGCAGCGATGGCCGCGTTGCTGGTGTCTCCGCCGAAGCCTTGGAGATATTTGCGCTCTTCACCCGGGATCTGGTTGAACTCGTACAGCGGCTCGCCAATCGACACGATATCGGCGGCAGCTCTCATCGTCACTCGCGTGCGCCCGGCGCCAGCTCGAGAAACTGCCGCGCGTGACGCTTGACCTGCGCGCGGTCGCCGGCGGCCAGTGCCTTGTGGTCGATGATGTTGTTGCCGATCCCGACGATGGCTGCACCGGCTGCGAAATAGTCGCGCATATTTGTTGCCGACACGCCGCCGGTTGGACACAGCGGGATCTCGGGAAATACGGCATGGATCGCCTGCAGGTGAGCGGGTCCGCCGCTGGAGGCGGGGAACACCTTGACGATCTGCGCTCCGTCGCGCCACGCCGCCAGTACTTCGCCAGGCGTGAAACCGCCGCTCAGCGCAGCTCGATCGGCATCGCGCGCGAGCCTGGCCATGCCCGCGACCAGGCAGGGGGACACCAGATAGTCCGCGCCGGCATCCAGACAGCGTCTGGCCGTGTCGAGGTCGAGGACAGTACCAGCGCCGATCAGGAATGCGTTGTCCATACGCTTGCGAAGCTCGGCGATGAGTTGGAGTGCGTCCGGCGTGGTGAGCGTGAGCTCGACGGTTCCGTAACCGGCTTCTACCAGGCAGTCGACCGCTGCTGCTGCCGCAGCGCGCGTGGCGAGGCGCAGGACCGGGATAACCCGCATCCCGGTCAGCTTGTCGGAAATCGTGGCTGCGCCCATGTGTATCCCCGCGGAATCGGGCCGACGGGGGTGAGCCGCGTCAGCTCCCTCGAGGCATTTTCGGTGCTGTGCGGGCGCAGGGCAAGCCCGCGAGGAGTGCAGGGAGCGGCTATTGTGCGCCGCGCTGGGCTGCGAGCTGCTGGAGCGCGGCGCTCAGCTCGGACGCTTCGATGCGACCGTTGTGGTTTACGTCGATCTCGTCGAATCGCGCGGCAAGGCGAGGGAAATTTCTGGCCATTTCCTCGCGCGTGAGCCCGGTGTTTTCGGCGTCGGCCGCGTGGAAGCGGGCTTCGACCTTTCGCTCCCAAGCGGGCGTCGGGACCTGCGCTTCGGCTGCTTCGCCTGCTGATCGGGCCACCGGCGCCGCCGCACTGCTGTCAGGTGCCGTCGAGGTCGGCTGCGCCTCGGCGTGCGCTGCGGCAATGTTCGCGTCCGCTGCGACTGGCTGTGGGGCTGCCGAGGACATGGGTGAAACCGCTTGCGGCGGCTGCAGGGCCACCGTGGGCGCATGTGTCTCGGCCCCGGGTCCGACTAATTGCCGGGAATTCAGCACGACAACAGTCGGGGTATTGGTAGGGGCGTGCGGTCGCATGCTTCGGAGCCCGATCCCCAGCATCGCGATCCCGGCCACGGCCACTATCATCGTCTTCCAGGGGAACCCGCCTCTTTCCGACAGGCGCAGCCCGCCGGACCCAGCGGCGGCCGTCGCCAGTTCCATAGCGCGTGCTCGCGCAATGGCGTCGGCCGCGACGGTTGCGGGTGGCTTGCTCGGGGACGGAGCTGCGCGGGGTACAGGGGCGTTCTTCGCCCCGGCCGGCGCGCCCGGTGCCGCCGCAACAGGCGCAGCCATGGGACGCTGTCCGAACAGCACCTCGCGCCACTGCGCGATGTTGCGCGGCCGCGAGCCTTCTTCCAGCGCAAGGCCCCAGCCGACGGCATCGACGAAGGCTCCGCTGTAGCGCATGCGCGCTGCGCCCAGGCCCTGAGTCAAAGCGTCCGACTTCATGCGCGTGATGGCGTCAGGCGGGCTCTGGCTCGTGATCGCAAAGTACAGCACGCCGCTGAGTGAATAGATGTCGGACCACGGTCCCTGCTCGGCGGACGTGGTGTACTGCTCGAATGGCGCATAGCCGGGCGACACGATCGTGGTCAACGTTTGCGTTGCGCCACCCACGGCCTGCCGTGCCGAGCCGAAGTCGATGAGCACCGGTCCGCCGTCCTTGCGGATGAAGATGTTGTCGGGCTTGATATCGCGGTGCAGGAACCCCGCGGCGTGTACCTTCTCCAGACCGTCCAGCAACGGCGCGAGCATCGCCCGCAGCGCCGGCTCCGGCGGGAACGGGTTGCGCTGGAGCCAGGCCTTGAGCGGCTCGCCGGCTTCGTAGTCCATGACCATGTAGCCGGTGCCGTTGGCCTCGAAGAAGCGATTCACGCGCACGATGTGCGGGTGGCTGAACTTGGCGAGCGTGCGAGCTTCCTGGATGAAACGGTCGAGCCCCCAGCGGTAGTCTTTCTCCATGCCCGTGGTCGTCGGCAGCACCGTGCCACCCGAGCCGCGGACCGCGACGGCGCTCGGTAGATACTCCTTGATCGCGACGTCCTTCTGCAGATTGGTGTCGTGGGCCAGATAGGTGATGCCGAAGCCGCCAGCGCCGAGCACGGACTGAAGCTTGTACTCCATCAGCATGGAGCCCAGGGGCAGAGCGTTCTGGTGAGTAGGTTGTGTCATCGTTTCCAGGCCTTACGCGATCGCTCGGTCCCTTCATGCATTTTCCTTGCCTGGAATCCTTGTGACGGCCTTGCTACCGCAGGTCATACCCGCGGGATGCTCGCAAGCGCTACCATTCAGAGGTGCCAAGCGTAGACCAACAACGGGAGGAGGCATGGCCAGCAGGTCGCTGGGTACCTACGATTACGTGATCGTGGGGGCAGGCACGGCCGGCTGCGTGCTGGCCAACCGGCTGTCCGCCGACCCGGATGTCAACGTCCTGCTGATCGAGGCGGGCGGAAAGGACAACTATTTCTGGATCCGCGTCCCGGTGGGGTACTTGTATACCATCGGCAACCCGCGCACCGATTGGTGCTACAAGACCGAAGCCGAAGAGGGGCTGAACGGCCGCTCGATCGGATATGCGCGCGGCAAAGTGCTGGGCGGGTGCTCGTCGATCAACGCCATGGTCCACATGCGTGGACAGCGCGCAGACTACGATCACTGGGCGGCGCTCGGCAACCGGGGCTGGTCGTGGGACGAGGTGCTGCCCTACTTCAAACGCACGGAAGACTATGCCCATGGCGCCGACGCCCTGCACGGGACGGGCGGCGAGCTGCGTGTGGAAGAACGTCGCGTGAGCTGGGAGATCCTCGACGCCTGGCGTGAGGCAGCAGCAGAATGCGGCATCCCGAAGATCGTCGAATTCAACCGGGGCGACAACTTCGGCAACGCCTACTTTCAGGTCAACCAGCGCCGTGGCGTCCGCTGGAGTGCGACCAACGCATTTCTGCGGCCGGTGCTGCACCGGCGCAATCTCAAGGTCATGACGCGGGCGAGCGCCCTGCGCGTTCGCGTCACGACGCGCGAGAACGTCAAGCGCGCGACCGGCGTCGAGCTGCGCGTGCCCCATGCGGGGGAGGGCATAGTCGAGGCGCGGCGCGAAGTGATCCTCTCCGCTGGCTCGATCGGTTCGCCGCAGCTGCTGCAGCTGTCGGGCATTGGTCCGGCCGGGCTGCTGCGTCAGCTGGGCATCGCGGTCGTCCACCAGTTGCCGGGCGTCGGTGAGAATCTGCACGACCACTTGCAACTGCGCATGGTCTACCGCGTCAGCAATGTGCTGACGCTGAATGAGCGCGCCCGGACAGTGCAGGGCAAGGCCGCCATGGGGTTGGAGTACCTGCTGTTCAAGACCGGACCGCTGACCATGCCACCTTCGCAGCTTGGTGCATTCGCCCGTAGCGACGCGTCGCAGCCGTCGGCCAACATCGAATGGCATGTGCAGCCGCTGTCGCTGGACAGGTTCGGCGAGCCTCTGCACCCGTTCCCCGCGATCACACCCTCCGTGTGCAATCTGCGCCCTAGCAGCCGCGGCTATGTACGCATCAAGAGCCCGGACCCGCAAGCGCACCCGGCGATCAAGCTCAACTATCTTTCCACGGACGACGACCGCCGGGTCGCTGTGGACTCGATGCGCTTCACCCGCCGTATCATGGCGGCAAAGGCGCTCGCCAAATACGAACCGCGGGAGCTGAAACCCGGCGCCGAAGTCGAGTCCGACGAAAAGTTGATGTGGGCAGCAGGCGATCTGGGCACGACGATCTTCCATCCGGTAGGAACCTGCAAAATGGGACAGGACGACAGCGCAGTCGTGGACGACTGTCTGCGCGTGCGCGGTGTGCTTGCGCTCCGGGTGGTCGACGCCTCGATCATGCCGCGTATCACCTCGGGCAACACGAATGCGCCTACTGTGATGATCGCCGAGAAGGCAGCGGAATTCATCCGGGCGGAGCGCATGGCTGGCGGCATCACACAGCGCCGCATGGCGGGCAGCGGCTGAGGACGCTCTGGAGCGCCTGCACGACGCGCCCTGATATAATCGCGGCGCGAGACCGGAAGAGGACGTTCAGCTGTACGCCCCGCAGCCCCGCCCGCAACATTCGGTTTGACCAAAAGGTGATTTCGATGACGATGCGCGATGCCATCGCAAAGACGTGTGCGTGCCTGAGCGCTGCAGCCGTGGTGTTGGCAGCGCTGACGGTGAGCCATGCTCAAGCCCGCACGCTCGCGGAGATCAAGAGCCGCGGCACGATAGAACTGTGCGCCAATCCCGATGCGCTCCCTTACGCCAGCGAGAAGGGGGAAGCGCCCGGCTTCCAGATCGAGCTGGCGCGCGCGCTGGCACAGAGGCTTGGCGTCGAGCTGCGGGTGCTGTGGATCTATCCGCACTATCGCGCGAACTGGGTCAACTGCGACATCGTGATGGACGCCTTCAGCGATCCGAAGGTACACGAGGGCAAGCTCAAGCTGTCCGTTCCCTACCAGAAGTCGGGCGTCGCGCTTGCGCTCGCCCCCGGCGTCCCGCCCGTGCAGACGTTCGACGAAGTGCAGCCTCCAGCGAAAGTCGGCGTCATGATCGGTTCTCTAGCGAGCGTGGTGCTGGGCAAGAAGGGCTTGCGCACGTCGCCCTATTCGTTCGAATCGGACATGATCGACGACCTGCTCCGCGGAGAAATCCAAGCTGCCGCTATCAGCCCTGCCAAGGTTGCCTACTACAACCACACCCATCCCGATCGGCCGCTCGGGCTGGCCTACGCCTACGACCACGAGGCTGAGCTGGGGTGGACGGTATCCGTCGGCATGCGCAAAGCGGACGACGCGCTGGTCGAGGCTGTCAATCCGGTTCTGATCGAGATGCTCACCGACGGCACCGTCGATCGGATCTACGCCAAGTACGGCGTTGAGCACCGCACGCCGTAAGAATCGATTACGCGTTTCGCGAAGCAGCGCGAGATTCGTCGCCCATCTGACGCTGGACGCTCGCAAATGGTGCGGCTCGCCGCGCACCAGAGGCCGTCGGTCGCCCTGACCCGACCGCTGATCCGTTCGTTCCGGGCTCTGCCTCGCTCGGAAGGAGACCGGCCCCCGGGCACACCATTCGCATACAGGTTGGGGCTGGTCGCCCGTTTCCCGTTCCGAGAAGGTGACATCAATGTCACGCAGCAGCGTAATCAAGTTAGTGCCGACTCCGCCCATCGGCCGTGCCGCCGATCTGCGCTATCGACTGCTCATGGCGGCGCTCGGAGCGAAGGACGAAGCAAATCCGCTGCTGCCCGAAGCTGCGAACGGCGAAGAAGACCAGACAAACCCTGCGCCGGAGAAGGTAGCGCAGGGAACCGGCGACTGAGCCACACGGTTCGATCGCTGCTCAGCGCAGCGTAGGGCGTGCGCAAGCACGCACGTGCGTCAGGTTAGCGCTCGGCTCACGACCTCGAACGTATCCTTTGACAAGCCTCGCGTGTCGCGAATGCGCTCGAGCGCGGACCGGGCGTGCGACTGGCGTCCCAAATCGAATTTTCTCCAGCGGTCAAAGCCCCTCGCCATACGTGCCGCGACAGTCGGGTTTAGCGCGTCGAGCGCGATCACCTGGTCCGCGAGAAAGCGATAGCCTGCGCCGTCGGCCGCGTGAAAGCGCACCTGGTTACTGCGCAGCCCTCCGATCAGCGCGTAGACTTTGTTTGGATTGCGGATGTTGAACGCCTCGTGCGACAGCAGGCGGCTCACCTCAGTGAGCGTGCCCGGCAGGCGCGAGGTCGCCTGCACCCCGAGCCACTTGTCCACCACCAGCGGTTCAGCCTTCCACTTAGCGTAGAAGCGATCGAGCGCCACAGTGCGCTCGCGACATTCGCAGTTGGCCAGCGCCGCGAGCGCTGCCATGGCGTCGGTCATGTTGTCGGCGCTGTCGAACTGCTTCATGCACAGCGCCCGCACTTCGGCGTCGTCCAGCTCCATCAGATAGCC